>JADMIO011432849.1_pt1 | contig 13427 bp, 7 predicted proteins | sample 8958161 | NCBI WGS metagenome assembly JADMIO01 (sample SAMN16585339, study PRJNA669376) | soil metagenome | isolation source: Crop rotation soil | place: USA: Cullars Rotation, Alabama | collected 2011 | reverse complement strand
AGACATCAACGTGAGTGCGCCCAGAGCAGCAATGAGGAGGCTGAATTGTAGAACGCGTGTTGGTGGCACGTGACGCAATATTGTGCCAAGCAACAGTCGCGTGAGCGTCAACCCGATGACAAACGACGTCAACGCATAGAGCGCGTAAGAACGTTCCACCTTCACCGTTTCGATGAGGAACTGTGCCGACCAGTCGTTGGTGATGCCCTCCAATCCGCTTTGAAAAAAGAGCATCATCGCCAGCAGCATGAATTTGGAGTCCTTCACCATTCTGACACCTTGTTTCAGTGGCAGACCTTGCGGTTGCTTGGGTGATGGAAATTTGACGACCACAAAATAAATGATCGGCGCCGACATCAGTATGCCAAGGCCTGAAATCATTGCCTGCTGCGTAAAATGTTTCTCGAGCAAGCCAAGCAGCAGCGGCATCCCAAGAGCACCGATGCCGAAGAACACTCCCAGGATGCTAAGATCTGCTCCGCGCGAACCGGTGCTGATATCGGCAACTAATGCGTTCGTGCCTCCATTCAAGACACCGCCTCCGAATCCGATCATGAATACGCAGATTTGAACCGATAGCAGTGTGTGCGCGAATGCGATGCCTTCGAACCCCGCCATCACGATCAGCGCGCACAAGACCAAAAGACTTTTGTAACCATATCGATCGACGATCGGTCCGAAGATGATTGAACCTGTGAGGATGCCGAACGGCAAAAGGGTTGCGAGTGTTCCGCGGGCGTTGTTGTCCAGATTGAACCGCGTGATCAGTTCCGGCAGCATCGAACCCAGGGAAATCAACACCATGCCGAACATCAACATGCCGAGGCACGCCGCGACGAAATTTAAAGCACGTGATGGTTGGGGTTGTTCAGGTGTGTTCATTTGGGTTTAAAGCAAGCCAGGCTGCGCCATAAAGACCAGCGTTGCCACTGAGTTGCGATTTTACCAGCCTGACGTCGCGGATGCTCACCGGTTGAGCCCATTTTTTTGCTTCGGCATAAATACGGTTAAAAAATATTTCCGCCGGCCCGAATACTCCGCCGCCGAAAATAATCTTTTGTGGATTAAACAAACTCACAAGATTCGCGACGGCCATTCCCCAGAATAGAATCGCTTCATCGACGACATTTTTGGCCACGGCATCGCCTTTGCGGTAAGCCGCAAAGATTTCTCTGGTCGTCAACGACGCTCGCGGAGTGATGTTTGCGACTTTGCGCGCGATGCCGACACCGGACGCATGGAACTCGAAACACCCGCAGCCCTTGAAATTATTTTGCCAGGGTGGCTTTAGCGCCATCCAACCAATCGCGCCGGCAATGTCATTCGAACCGTGAATGATGCGACCATCCACCACGATTCCGGCACCGATGCCCGTGCCGACCGCGAGAAAAATTGCATCCGTGCAGCCGCGGGCGGCCCCGCGCCACCGCTCGCCCAGGATGTAGCAGGTGCGATCGCTTCCGATCCGAACAGGCACGCGTTTGATAGCCGTCCTTACCTCTTTTTCCAACGGATAGTTGCTCCAACCAGGAATGTTGGGAGCCCAAACCGTCTTCGTTTTGCGCCGCGCGATCCCCGGCACACAGATGCCGACGCCAGCGATCGAGCGGTGCTTTTTCTTCGCGAAAGAGGACAGCGTTACGATCTGTTCGCAAACAAGCGCGCCGACCTCTTTCCCGGTTCGGCCACCGAGTAATGCGGAAGTTTTTGACAACACCCTGCCTTGCGAATCGACGAGCATCGCGGCGACCTTTGTCCCTCCCAAATCGATGGCAATGACGGCCATGGCTGAGTTGCGTGCATCGTAGGGCAACCACGCAATGCGTCAAATACGACAATTGACCCCGAGATGGCGTTGGTTAATTTCGAGAGTCGATGCGAATTCCGTATTTTCAGGTCAACGCTTTCACAAAAGAACCGTTTTGCGGGAACCCTGCCGGTGTTTGCGTGCTCGAGAATTGGCTAAGCGACGACCTGCTGCAAAAGATTGCAGCCGAAAACAATTTGTCCGAAACCGCATTTTTTACAAAGGAAGGCGACCGGTTTCGTTTGCGGTGGCTGACGCCGACGATGGAAGTTGATCTCTGCGGGCACGCAACCCTGGCGACAGCGGCAGTTTTATTTTTCGAACTTGGGCACAAATGCCAGCGGATCGAATTTGACACACGAAGCGGGACCGTCGCTGCTTTACGCCGTGAACAAATGGTCGAGCTGGATTTTCCCGTATGGACCCCAAAATCGTGCGCAATGCCCAACACTCTCGCAAAAGCGCTCGGGAAGGAACCAAGAGCGGTCTTCAACGTTTCCCGGGATTACATCGCGGTGTTTGACTCAGAAAAGGAGGTGCGCGATCTAAAGCCGGACATGGACTTATTGATGAAGCTCGATCGCGTTGGGGTCATCACAACCGCGTGCGGGTCCGATGCGGATTTTGTTTCGCGATTTTTCGCACCGCGTGCCGGCATTCCGGAGGATCCGGTCACCGGTTCAGCGCATTGCGCTTTGATTCCGTTCTGGGCTGAGCGCCTTGGCAAAAAAGAAATGTTCGCCCGACAAGTTTCCCGTCGCGGTGGAGAGTTGTTTTGCAGGATGGAGAAAGATCGTGTAGCGATCGGCGGAAATTCTGCCGTGTATGAACGCGGTGAGATCCGGCTCTAATCCTATTTCGCCTTGTCCGTCACTCTCTTGAGGACTTCACGAAGTTCGTTAACGCGCGGCGGCTTGCTGATGACAGCGTCGACTTGCGTCGGGATTTCACCATCGGCTTTCATCATGTTACCCCAGCCGGTTAGAAGAATGATCGGGACATGCGGCGCCTGTTGCTTGATGTTGCGCGCGACCTGACGTCCATCCACGTGCGGCATACCCAGGTCAGTGATAACGACGTCGAAACGATGTTGCTCCTGGGCTTCAGAAAACTTGTTGATGCCGGATTCGCCGCTGTCCGCGGTCTCGACTTTGTGGCCCTCCAGTTCCAGCAGTTCCTTTAGCAGCTCGCGCAAAAGCGGTTCGTCGTCCACGCAGAGTATGTGCAGTGGTTTGATCCGCTCGGGCTCCAACTTTTTCAATATGGCGGTGGTATGGGAAACCTCGCGAACCGGGAAGATGATGCGCAACGTCGTTCCCTCGCCGACGGCGCTTTCGATCTCAATCTTCGCTTCGTGACGTTCCGCAACCCCGTAAACCATCGCCAGGCCCAGTCCGGTCCCGCGGGTGCCTTTAGTCGTGAAAAACGGTTCGAGACAACGGCTGCGTGTCTCTTCGTCCATCCCGATGCCACTATCCGAAACTTCGATCCACACCTGGCTGGCTTTGCGCTCGCCCTGGTCTTCCCACCAGCGAGTGTTGGTGCGGAGCGCAATTTTTCCGCCATCCGGCATCGCGTCAACCGCGTTCAGCATCAGGTTCGTTATGGCTTCGCGAAGTTCGCTGGCATTGCCCATGATTTCGGGAAGTTCCGGATTCAGGTCAGTCTCAACATTGATCACGATGCCACGTTCCTGGGGAATGTCGCGCCAACGTGGCCGGGTAAGATCGATGACTTCCTTGGCGAGTTCGTTAAGCTTGATCGGGAACAACACATCATCGGCTTCGCGTTTGCGATAGAACTCGCGCATGCGCGTGACGATGTGCGCAATGTCTTCGCCAGCGGTGCGGATGCTGTGTAAATAACGTTGCACCATCTCCGCCGGATGATTCCCGCGCTGGAGCATTTCCGAATATACGACGATTGGCGATAGCGCGTTATTGATGTCATGCGCGATACCGCTGGCCATTTTACCCAATGCGCGCAAGCGTTCTTGTTCGATGACGCTTTGACGTTCCATGCGCAGGTCATTGTAGGCGGACTGCAGTTCGGTGTAGAGTTGGGCCTGGTTCGCAGCGAGTGCAACTTGTTCGCTCAACATGCGGAGGAATTCGCATTCGCCGCTGCTGATCTCTTCGTTGGTGCGGCCGCAGACCATCACGCCGAATGCATTGCCTTCCACGACCAAAGGACACGCGGCAATGGCTTTGAAACCTGCATTGAATAATTGCTCGATTACCGGCGCGCGCATCCCGCCGCCACTGACGTAAAGAGTTTGTCCCTTCAAACACTGACGCAGACCAAAACGATCCGGGCTGAACCGCGTCCCCGTTTCGACGATCCGCAATGTGCTTCCGGCGCCGTCTTTGACGCGAACGGCGGCGCTGGTCAATAAATCGGTCTTCGATTCGTAGAGAAGAATCGCGCCAAAATTGACGGGCAGATGCCGCTCCAGTTGTTGCAGCACAGTCTGCATGACGCTTTGCAGGTCCTGGCGTTCAGAAATCGCGCGTGTGATCTGGTTTAGCAAGCTGATACGCGCCAACTGCTGTTGCTGGACTTTTTCAGCCTCCTTGCGCGCGGTAATATCGACCATTGCGCCCAACATACGAACGGGTTGACCCTCATCGTTACGGATGACGTTGCCGCGGTCGAAAATGTAAGCGTACGAGCCATTGGCGCGGCGGAATCGATATTCGTCTGACCAGAAGTTATCGTCTGAATGAATGACCTGCCGTCGATGAGCTAGCACGCGATCGGCGTCCTCAGGATGCAGTCGGGATGTCCACGAAACAATGTTCGCTTCTACTTCGTTCGATTTGTAGCCAAAGAGCGTTTGAAAACCTTCATTCCACCACAGCGCGTCTGTCTTGAGGTTCCAATCCCAAACGGCGTCATTTGTTGCCCGAGCAACGAGTTTGAAACGTTCGTCGCTTTCACGAAGGGCCATCTCCGCTTTGCGACGGTCGGCAACTTCTAACTTTAAAGCTTCCGTGCGTTGCTCGACGCGGCGCTCCAATTCGTTTTGGATCTTTTGCAGGGCAACGTCGCGTTCCTGGATCTGATCCAACATGGCGTTGAAGCCATCGATGGCTACACCAAGCTCGTCATTGCTCGTCTTTTCAGCGCGCGCAGAATAGTTCTGTTTCTCGGTGACCGCTTTGGCGGTGTCGAGCAACTGCAAGATCGGCCGGGAAATGACCCGTTGTAACTGCGACGCCAACAGCAACGAGGCAAAGAACGAAAAGAAAAATACCGCAATCACGATTGCACCGGACAAGCTGACTCGTTCGTAGATGGGATTGAGATTTGATTCCAGGAATACCGGGATCGTCGCCGCACCACTGGAAAGATTTACCCTGGCTCTGAGAAAAACCTGAAGCGAGTGATAGCTCCAGACCCGCCACTTGTCGCCGACTGAAGGATTCGGAACGGTCGATCGAGCGCTGTCCGGTGAGATCGCCAAAACGCTACCATCTTTGGCATAAATGCACGCGCGGACGATGTTTGGATCGGCCTTGAGTTCTTCCATCAACTCATCCTGCGCCAGGGTGTGATCGTTGGCTTCGTATCCGAAGGATGAGTTTTTCCCGATGTGATACGCCAGGGAATAAAGTTTCTGCTCCATGTCCTGGCGGACCGAGAGAAGCTCGAACACCACGAAACCGGATGACGCCAGCAACAGCGCCATCGAACTGGTCAGCATCAAAATCAGAATCTGCTTCTGTTTGATTGAGCGGCTGCCAAAATCAAATAATCGCATTTACGCTTTCCCATCCCGCACGATCTTGGCCAGATTCAGCAGGGATGAGTTAATCTTTAGCTCAGCACGTCGCGCAGCGTCGACATTTATCTCAAAGTGCACGTGTTTCTGCGTCGTAACCAGGTTGACCACCGCGCCGACGTCCTGAAAACGCTCCATTTCGTCGGTAATAGTCAACACTTCTGCACGGTCTAACTTGTCGATGATATTAGCAGCTTTCTTCCCTTTTTCGCCAATAAAAAGCACGTGGCAATTCTTCGCCTGCGCAGCGTTGTCTACTACCTGAATCACGATGGGATGTTGTCCAATCGTCTTGGGCAAGGCCTCCAGGTAGCCAGCGAATGGGTTATTGCCGTAGACGCCAATGATCAGCGGCGAGTCCGGCTTTTCAAACCTGTCTGGAGGCCATTGGACGAACTTCGCGAAATTGTAGAGGAACGCCGATTTTACCTCATATTCCGCCAAAGGCTTGTCTTCCGCCCGCACACCCAATGATCCGCAAAACAATAGTCCGATCAAAAATGCAAATCGCGCGATACAAACGTATCGCGCAGCTTTGGCGGTCCAATGGCGAACCCCCACAACGGGCTTCAATCTCATCTGCGTTTTCTAAAAAATTTGTAAGTTCGTTAATACCGGAATGTCAATTTGCCGTACACTCCTCTTTCCACCTGTGTGTTTTGCGTGCCTATAAACGTCGGCGCGAATTCCGAACGATGTTGGTGCAAAAGGTTTTGACCCACGATCGCAACTTCAAGGTATGGCTTGGGCAACCAGGCCAGGCGTGCGTCCAGGTCGACATAGCTGGGCACGTCCGGGTCACGCAGCTTGTCGACATAATGCAGCGTGGTATCCAATTGCAGATGCAAGGGTAGATCAAATGAGGAAAGCACGAACAATTGGTTCTGCGGGCTCGATCCCTCATACATCAGTTCGGGTTCCTGGGATGTTCCACCGCTGCGGTGGACCTGAACCTGCAGGAAACTGTAACCGCTTTTGATGCGCCATAGATTGGTCACAGCCTGATAGGTCACTGACAATTCGCCACCATAACTTTCGCCCGTAAGTTTGTTACCGGCGAGCGATGGATGAACCTGAGGTGGCAAAAATGGCAACACTGGCGGCAGAGGATCGATGCTCCGCAACCGCGAGTAATCGTTATAGAATGCCGTCGCGTCAATGTTCAGTCGCGGCGTCGGCTGAAGACGGTATCCAATCTCGTAGGCCAACAGCGATTCTGAAAGCAGGTCAGGATTGCCAAACGACGTGATCGCTCCGGGAGGAACACCGGGAATCGCGGGATTGAGCCGTATTTCACTCTCGGCTTCCGACGGCGTTCGCACCGCGCGAGAAACGGCAGCCCAAATTGTTTGATTTGTAGCCGGCGTGTAAAGTGCGCGGATGCTCGGTTGAACTTCGAACCCCGTAAAATCGTTATGCTCGAATTTGGAACCGATGATCACCTTAAAGCGCTGAGCTACGGCGATCTGGTCTTGAAAGAACGTGCTGTATAGGTTGCGGGTGTCGTCTTCGGGATTGAGTGTCACGTTCAAACTATTCTTTCCGTTGCGGCGCGTCGTGCGAAATCCCACGCCCCAGGTGATTTCGTGCCGATCCGACGCATGAATATTGTGTTGAACGTCGAGGTCCCCCGTGTCGCGTACCTCTGAAAACACCGGATTATTGCGCGCCTTGCGGTCGTAGTATGCCTGGACCGTCAGCTTCGAATCTTTGAAATCGTGGGTCCAACGCCCGAGGACATTTGCTCCGGCAACGTTGTCGATGGATCGCTGTGTCATCGCAAATGGGAAAGTCGGTGTTGGCGATACGTACGCTTCCTTTTCCTGGCCGCTGTAAGCATCGCCTTGCAGCGTCAATAAATTGTTGTTCGCCTTGTCGACGTCGATCCGGAATCCACCGCGAACCATGTTCCAGGAATCGAACGCATCGGTTCCGTTCGGCAAGACGCTCGAGTCGCGATCGAAATACTTCGTGTAAACTCTCATGTAGATGCCATCATCGATCTGAAAACCATATCGGACCGTCCCAAATCCGCGCTCTTCAGTCCCGCCACCTCCGGAAAGCAGCAAGCCTTGTGTATCTTTTGCGGACTTGGTTACCACATTGATCACACCATTCACTGCATTCGCCCCCCACAATGTCGCGCCGGGCCCCCGAACCACTTCGATGCGATCAATGTCTTCCAACACCACGTCTTCTTCGTCCCAGAACACTCCTGAGAACAACGGCGAATAAATGGTGCGGCCATCGATCATCACCAGAAGTTTGTTGGCAAAAACATCGTTAAACCCTCGCGAACTGATAGCCCACGTATGCGCGTCAACTCGGGCAACGTCGAGTCCCGGAACCAATCGCAAGGCATCAGGAATGGTGGTTGCACCAGAACGGCGAATTTCATCCGGAGTCAGAACCGAAACGGCTGCAGCGGTTGTATCGACGGGTTGAAGATTTCGCTCGATTGTCGTGTAGACCGGCTTGGTCATCAATTCCTGGAGGGACATGTCGAAAACCGTCTTTTTACTTTCCACCATTGCTACGTCGGTCGAATCCGCTCGCGTGGAAAATGGCGCCACCACGAGACCACCGGCAATCAGGCCGATGACAAGCGTCGGCACCTTCTTATGAAGATTGGCCAATCGACATTTAGATTTTTGCGACATGGTTTGCGTATGCTCCTCCTGTTTCTGACAGAATTGCGAGGCACATCACAAGAGCAAAGTGCGCGCCAGACTGGCACAGCGACAGGCAATTACTTGGAAATAAGCGCATTGTGGGGTTGCGAACCAAGGGGGAAAGTGACCTTCGCTAAGGTTTTGCTGAGGCCGATGGCGTATTCGTCGGAACAGCAGGTGCCGGTAAATTAAGTTTTGTGCGAAGTATCGCCGCGTACTGCGGCACCTGCAGCAATTCGTCGAGAACCTCTTTCCTGATGTCGCTGTAAGCAGGGAGGGTGATGCGATCTTTAGTGCCGGGCGTTTTTTCCTGGTGCCGATCGTACAAACGTTTTGCCAGGCGTTCGAAATTCACCGAACTGTCATCTTCGTCGCTCAATAGCCGCATGAAACTCTGCCGCAACAAACCTTCGATGACGATCAGCACGCGGTTCGCCTCAGTGTCGTTCACCTCTTCGGTGATACTGGCTAAGGCGTAATCATCCAGGCTGACGTTCGGCAAAACCGCGGCCGGATATAATTTCCGCATGTAGTCGTACCAATACTGCGCCTGTTTTTGGCGCCCATCGACGTAAAGAAGGTAAACTGCAGCGCGAAGGAAATTTTTGTGCGCCGTCTGCATGTTATCGCGGATCGCTGGTTCCTCTTTGATCATCTTCTCGTAAGCAGCACTGACCTTCGGCACCAGATTGAGATTTGGCCCCCACATCCATTGGCCGGACTTCGTTTTCGTCAGCCCGCCCCGGATGCAAGCCTGCTGCATCGTTTGATAAATCGACCGGCGCAATGTTTCCTGGTCTTTCGGTTTTGCTCTGAGCCGGCCCATCTCCGCCCAATAAATTGCGTGCGCGTCCGGCAACCGCCATTCCAGCGGCCCGTACTCCTTGTCCACATCCGCCATGATAAAAGGATCAAGTTTGTATTTTTCCTTAAGAATTTTGGAACGGCGACGCGCATCATCCGTCGTGGGGTTTTCCAGTTCGTCGTAATTTGGCTTATCGCCCAAAACCCGCTCCATCTCTTCCGCCCACCGTATTTTGTAGGTGCGTTGCGCATCGTCGAGATTGTTGCCCATTTTGTGTTGGTAGAACCAGGAAAGCTCGCGATAGATCAATGCCTCATCCGGATTGTATTTCAGTCCTTCATCGCGTAGCAACGCGATCCCACGCTGTACCCAACGCCAACGATCTTCGGGATCCTTAAACTTGACCGAAATGTTGTAAGCCATGTTCCAGCCTTGCATCAGCCAGACTTGAACGAAGTGCGGCTCTAGTTTCGTGATCCAATCGGATAGTTGGACCATTTCGAAAAACTTGTCGTTTTCCTGCATGTCGCTGAGCCGAATCCAAAGCGCATTGGCGATGAGTCCGCGAAATCCGCCCAGCGCGACCGTCGTGAACGCCAGGACTGGCGGCGCATTCTCCAAAGGCGCAACCTTGGTCAGCCCCATTCGCTCGCGGTCGGTGTTGATGACGCTTTGGATCTGAAAAACGCCGGCGAACAACAGAGCGGCAAGCAGCAGCAATATGGGTTTGTAAAATTTAGTCCGGAACTCCACTGCATCACATATTCGTCGAATCGGCGGTCGAAACCAATGGTTTTTTTAACGCACAGGTCTCTGCATCCGACGCGACGCCGGTCAAAGTCTCGAAATCTTTTCCAGGATGGCCGTAGTCGATTTTCCCGGAACCAGCGGCAGCAGAACGATTTTGACCTCCATTTTCTCTAAAAGCCGACGCTCGTCCTGATTGATGGTATCGATGGTGTAATCGCCGCCTTTAACATAAATATCAGGCTGCACCTTCTGCAGAAAATTACGCGCGTCGAGGTCCGAAAAAACATAAACTCCGTCAACGGCTTCCAAAGCAGCCAACAACGCCGCGCGATCGCGTTCATTATTTACCGGCCGATTCGGCCCTTTGAGTTTTTGAACATTAGCGTCACCCGTGACTCCGACGAGCAGCGCGTCCCCCTGCTCTTTCGCATGCTGCAGGTAAGTGACGTGCCCCAAATGAAGGATGTCGAAGCAACCATTAGTAACCACGAGCTTTTTGCCTGCCTTTCGCAGGCCTTCACGCCAAGGACTCAGATTGGCTTCAGTAAGAATCTTGCGGCCGAAATCCATTTTCAAAATGGTGGGATAACTTCCGATGCAACGCAAGAGTGTTGGTTCGCGCTGAAAAAACCGACCGCCGATAACAATTCGTTTCACAATGATTGAGCGGTTCCTTACGTCCCCATTCAGCACACGTGTGTCTTAAAAAAATTCCATCCAAATCCACACGTCCTCACCACAAGACACGAGAATCCAAAAGCTGGACACATTCTGAACTTATCCCAACGTATTTCGCCAATTCCGGCCAATTTCGCGCATTGGCATACCCATTGCTCAACTCCTTCGCGAGTGTTCGCACTCACTGTGCCCTGAGGAGGGGCACGCAATGTCAGGTCGGGGTGATTACCGGGCCGGCATTTCAAAAAAGCACGTTAACAACGGAGGTAATCCGCTCCGGCATCGCAGTCTGGAAACAGTTTCAGGCAGGCCGGGCAACATCGACGGCGAACCTCAGACGCCAGCGATGGAGACCGCAGAGAGCAATATGAACATAAGAAAAATTGCAGGAAAAGTTTTGCGTCAGGCCTTTAAGGCCGCATCCCTGGTGGTTGCAGGCGCCACACTTGTCCTTGCGCAGGGCTCACACGCGACGCCAGGCGTCGTTCCTAGTTTCGCCGCGACGAATATCACGGACGCAAATCCGATGAGAATGCCGTCCGTCGGCGACTATGGGTTGCGCATCCTCACCCCTACGGTGTTGGAACTCACCTATATTAATACTGCGCCTTCCGGCAGCACCACTCCGACGAACTGGAACTTCGTGTCCAGCGGCACGTTCAACGCGCCGGCCACGTCGAAGTTCACCGTCACAGCGAACAACGCGACGGTTGGTGTGTCGTCGGTCGGTTTTAAACGTCGTCCGCTTTATGCGCCGAAAGACGTTTTCGACCTGCGCATCCAAAACGAATTGTACCTGAACCTCAGCAGCCCGATTGCTGACGGCGCAACCGTCACGGTGAAAAATCCGGACGGCTCATTGTGGAGCGCCACGGTCAATTTCACCGCAACCAATGACGCCCTGCGTTTCAACCCCGCCATTCACGTCAATTCGGAAGGTTATATGCCGAACTACGTGAAGAAAGGCATGGTTGGTTATTACCTGGGCAGCCTTGGCGAATTGCAACCTTCATCCACGACGTTTAACATCGTCGACGCGAACACCGGTTCCAAGGTTTACAGCGGTGCGTTGACCAGCCGTAAGGACGTCGGTTTCAGCTACAGCCCGTTGCCGTATCAAGCGGTGATGGAAGCTGACTTCAGTTCGTTCAACACCCCCGGTGAATACCGTTTGCAAGTCCCCGGCATGGGCGCTTCTTATGCGTTCTTGATCGACGACGGTATCGGTTCGTTGTTTGCACGTACCTACGCCCTTGGTCTGTATCACGCGCGTTGCGGCGGTGCGAATACCTATCCTTATACGCGCTTCTTGAAAGACGCTTGCCACGTTGCGAAGGCGTCGATCCCTGACATGACCTATTCCGCGGTCAACCAGGAATTGGCCAGCATGAGTTCTGATTATGCGAGCTCACAAGCCGCCGGCACGCCTCAATTGAAGGACGTGAATTCGAGCTTGTATCCGTTCGTGAATCATAACCCGATCGATACGTCCGGCGGTCACCATGACGCTGGTGACTATTCGAAGTACACGATCAATATCGCGCAGTTGTTGCACTGCTTGACCTTCGCTGTGGACGCGTTCCCTGGCGTGAAGGACCTCGACAACATGGGCATTCCTGAATCCGGCGACGGCAAGTCCGACGTCTTGCAGGAAGCCAAGTGGGAAGCTGACTTCCTCGCCAAGTTGCAGGATACCGATGGTGGGTTCTACTTCCTCGTGTATCCGAAGAACCGTCAGTATGAAGCCGACGTGACCTTGACCGGCACCGATTTGGGTGATGCTCAAGTTGTGTTCCCGAAAACCACGGCTGTGACTGCCGCGGCTGTTGGCGCATTGGCCGAAGCCGGTTCCTCGCCGACGATGAAGGCACAGTTCCCGACCGAAGCGGCGAACTATTTGGCTAAAGCCAAATTGGGTTGGCAGTTCTTGCAGAATGCCATCAACAAATATGGCCGCGCTGGTTCCTACCAGAAGATCACTCACTACGGCAATCAGTTCGGTCATAACGACGAACTCGCCTGGGCTGCTGCTGCCTTGTATGCCGCGACCGGCGAAGCTCAGTATCAAAACGACCTGATGGCAAATTACGATCCGTCCAGCTCCGCCACTCTCGAGTGGGGTTGGTGGCGTGCCTTCGAAGGCTACGGCTGCGCCCTGCGCACTTATGCTTTCGCAGCTCGCACCGGTCGTTTGCAGGCCAGCCAGCTCAATGCGGCTTACCTCGCGAAATGCGAACAACAGCTCGTCCTTTGTGGCGATGACAACGTGAACTGGGCAAATCACAACGCTTACGCGAACACGTTCCCGGATGCCAATAAGCCGTATAAGACCGCTGGTTGGAATTTCTCGGTCAACCAGGCGTTCGATTGCGCTGTCGCTTATCAGATTAATGCGAAGCAGGCTTACATCGATGCGATCATCGGCGACATGAACTATGAAGCTGGTTGCAACCCTCTAAACATGAGCTTCCTGACCGGTGTCGGTCCGAAGCGCCAGCGTGAAACTGTAAACCAATATGCGGCTCTGGATCGCCGCGTGTTGCCGCCGACTGGTATCCCCCAGGGCAGCGAACAAACTGGTTTCACCACGTTGACTGTTTACGGCACGACGCTCGGACCTCTCGCCTTCCCTGGTGATTCGGCCAGCGTTCCCTGCCCTGTCTATGACCGTTGGGGTGACACGTTCAACACCTTGACCGAATTCGTGAATCCGCAACAGGGTCATGCTTACGGCGCGTGCGTGTTCCTCATGGCACGTAGCAACTATAAGACGCAAGCATGGAAATCCGCGACTGCAACCATCACTGGTTTGCCGGCATCGGTTCCTGCTCAGCAACCGATCAGTGCTACGTTGAGCGCTCCTGGCGTCGACTTGAGCAAAGCCACCATCGTGTGGGAAGCCCGTGATCAACACCCGACTCCGGCTGCGAC
>JADMIO011222251.1_pt1 | contig 13431 bp, 18 predicted proteins | sample 8958161 | NCBI WGS metagenome assembly JADMIO01 (sample SAMN16585339, study PRJNA669376) | soil metagenome | isolation source: Crop rotation soil | place: USA: Cullars Rotation, Alabama | collected 2011 | reverse complement strand
AATCCCTTTGGGTAGGCGTGCCGCAATTTTCCGCCAATCAATGAGAAGCGCCGCTAGAATAATCGCGAGCAGGATAATGACAACTTTGATCATGAGGTGAAGGCGTCTAAGACAGTATCTGTTTGGAGCGTACCATGGAATAACGGCGCATAATAGAGGAAGCGACGAGTTTTTTCCGGCTCCTGGAGTGGATTTAGTTCGCTATAGAATTGGAGCAGTCGTTGCTCACTCACCTGCTCGCTCGCTAAGGGGATTACGCGTACTCGAGAGCGAATGGTAGGCAACATACGATCGGTCTCTGCAAAAAGGACAAAGGTAACTCCTGCCGGTGGTTCTTCGAGCAGTTTAAGAAGCGCATTTGCCGTCTCCCGCGATAACTGGTCAGCACAAGGAATAGCAAACATCCGACCACTACCCACCGCTTGCTGGCCTGCTACGTACTGAAGCTGGCGAATCTCTTTTAACGCCAGTGGCTTTCCCCACTCTTCTGGAGCAATTCTGTCGCTCGGATGAATATCTTTGGTATAAACTTCCCAAACCGCAGGCCAAGCAGAGGCTGTCGTAATAATGGCGTTACTAGCGGCAAGTGGAGGAAGTTCTGACATGTATTCATGCTAGCGCACTATGAGAAGAGGCGCCACATATGGTATTTCTAAGGTATGGATAATCAGCCCCCTAGCAGTACTCCTCCCAAGTTTGAAGATATTACGCTCTACGATCGAGATACGAACGAGCCTTTTATCTTCACGGCGAAAGAGCAGGAATTCTTCTGGCGTCAGGGCTTCACGAATGTGCCCCGCTATAGCCCCGCCCGGCGTAAAGAAATGCGCGAGAAGCGTGCCAAAGGCAAGCCTCTCTTTAATGTAACGTGCAAAATATGTGGCCGCGTAGGTAAAGTACTCCTAGAACCACCTGATTTAAAGGATATTTACTGCGAGACATGTTTTGCAGAAACGTGGACCGAATACCTCCACGCTCATCCTGATGAATGGGCCGCTTGGGAAGCCGCAGAGCAAGAAGCTGATGCGAAAGTAGCAGAGCTACAGGCACAGGCAGCTCAATCTGAAGAATAAAAAATCGGCCCGGAGGCCGATTTTTTATGCATTCTTAGCGAGTGCGGAAGATCTGGCTGAGTTCAGCAGTCTTACCCTTCTCGAGTAAGCCATACTTTACCAGCGTACGACGAAAACGAGTGGACATTTTAACCCCACCAATCTTTTGTACGTTTGGCTGCACCATGCGACGTGTCTTGTGCATGGACTTTGGTACGTTGTTTACGGCATGCGGCTTCTTGCCGGTAAAATCACACTTAGGCATTGGATTTCAGAGTGAGTTCTGTGTTAGTCTTTCGGTACTGTACCAGATTACGCAGTAGAGGTCAATTATGAACGCGTTCTCCAACTCACTTCTCGCCTATTTGTTCGTATCGCCCATCCAGGCGATTGTTCTTATTCTGGCCTTGGTAGTAGCTATTACCTTCCATGAATTCGCCCACGCCTGGACCGCCGACCGATTGGGCGACGACACTCCCCGTCTCATGGGCCGCGTCACCTTAAGTCCATTGGCCCACTTGGACCCTATTGGAAGCCTCTGCATGCTCCTCTTTACCTTTGGCTGGGGCAAACCTGTTATCTACAATCCAATGCGCCTCTCACGCAAAAGTGATGAGCTCCTCATTGCCCTCGCCGGCCCAGCAAGCAACTTACTCTTGGCCATCATCTTTAACGCACTAAATTGGGCAGGACAACACTACGGAATCCAAGTATTTAACAGTGATATCTTGCAGGTACTGGTAGATATCAACGTCCTCCTTGCTGCATTTAACATGATCCCAATTCCACCCCTGGATGGGTCGAGTATTATTGCTTTCTTCTGGCCGGAATACCGTTCACTCGTGGGCGGACAAGTAGGACTCCTCCTTTTACTGCTCCTCATTTTCACGAATAGTCTGGCACCAATCATTGGAGCGATCAGTGGGGTATTTGCTCACGTAGCTACCCTTTTCGGCATTCTGAGCTAAAGAAAAAGAGCGGTCACAAAGACCGCTCTTACTGAAAAGCAACCCAGGTATTAGGCGCTGACCACGTCGAGAAGTGCATAGCGAGCATGGATATCCAGAGGAACATCCACCACATGCACTTCTACGTGCTCACGAGTTGGCACATAGCCCGCCTCAATAGCTTCTAGGACCGCTCTGTCCAACTTAGAATAGAGCGCCTCACCCCGATGGCTATCCCTATACGGATCACCCACCCCTACCACAAGGTAAGGACGGTCTTTACTAAAGAACTCGTTGTGACCCATTCCATGTTGCCCAAAGGCAATTGAAAGGGTAACTCCTAATTCCGTAGTTCCGTAATCTGGATTCGGGTAGAAACCCTCGGAGACCACAAAACCATCAAGCGGAATTCCTGCATGATGAGCGCTGAATGGGAGCCGGGCGGCAACAAAGAATGTTGCAAGTTCGGCATGTTTACCACAGTGCATCATCTCTGGAGTGACGTGACCGAGGTAATCTACCCCCGCCTCTTCAGCCATACGCCGAGTTTCAAACTTCGCCCAATCGTTCAGGACCTCAGATGAGGCTGGAGCGTGACCAAAGTCACGTTTATATGCGAGGCCAGCAGCTCCGCAATCCTCGTGACTCATGATTCCGCCAATACGCGCGTTCCGGTAATACTCCATGCGCTCCAAGGGAGTCATCAGAATCCCTGCACCAGCACAATTCTTTTTGCCTTTTACGCGACCGTCGATACAGACACAGACATTATCATCAGCAAAAGCAGTTTGAGTTCGAAAAATATCCGCCGGGTTCGTACGCAACTGTGCGTACAGATCCTGACGTAAACTCCAAGCTCGCATTGCTTCCGCTGAATGACCCTGTGTAACCATGATAAGTACTCATTTCCTCCGTGATGTCACAAAATGCGACAGACTTCTATTGATAACCCATCTCCATAAATTGTCAACTTTGCTATTATTTTTCCTATGCAAGCCATATTTTCGGCATTGGAAAAATCAGCACTAGATGCCGCTCCTGCACTTTTAAACTGTGTACTGGTCCACAATTCCTCGTCTGGTCGCACTGCCGGAAGAATTGTAGAAGTTGAAGCATATATGGAAACAGATGCGGCCTCACACACCTACCGAGGTCAAACACCGCGTAATAGCACCATGTATAAAAAGGCTGGCCACCTCTATACCTATTTCACTTACGGTATGCACTGGTGTGCCAATATTGTGACTGGGCCGGAAGGCTCAGGTGAAGCAGTGCTCATCCGAGCACTTGAACCCATAGAGGGAATCTCCCTTATGCAAGAACGCAGACACACCCTGCAACAGAACCTTCTTTGCAACGGACCCGCCAAACTTACTCAGGCAATGGGGATTGGGAAAGCAGAGAATGGTATCTGGCTGGGCGAGGGATCCCTTCAATTACAAGGCGTGCCCTACACAGGTTCTTTTACCTCTGGGCCCCGTATCGGCATCTCGAGTGCCCAAGAAAAACCCTGGCGATTTTGGCTGCCAGATTCTCCCTTTCTTTCCCGCTAGCACGCCTTTCCTTTTTCTCGATTCACTGCTAGGCTAAAGGCATCTCAATAAAGGAATCGGCCCGCCGCACGGACCGATTTTCTCGGTAACAACATCCTCAACGTGGCCGTCAATATCTCTCTTGCTGCTGAACCTATCTTTCATCTCGGCTCCCTGGCCGTGACGAATGCTATGTTCACTGCTTTAGTGGTTACCGCACTCCTTCTTGTACTCGGACTTGTTATCCGTCTTGGCTTCCGCAAAATTCCTCGCACCGGCCAGAGCATCTTCGAGATGATCTACTTATTTTTAGTTGATACCGCCGAAAGCGTAACGGGGAATCGCGATGTTGCCCGCGATCTCTTCCCTCTTTTGGTAACTGCTTTTGTCTTCATCACCCTGTCTAACTGGTTAGGCCTTGTCCCTGGCGTAGGCAGCATTGGAGTCCACGAGATGTTACACGGTGAAGCAACTATTGTCCCTATTGTTCGTGCCCCTACTTCTGACCTCAATACAACCATCGCATTAGCTCTATGCAGCGTAGTATATGTTCAGTACCTGGCAATTAAGTATCGCGGTGCCAAAAAGTATCTCGGAACTTTCTTTAATTTCTCAAGTCCCATTTACTTCATGGTTGGACTCTTAGAGCTGCTTTCCGAAATCCTGCGCGTTATCTCCTATTCCTTCCGACTCTTTGGTAATGTGTTCGCAGGTGAAGTGCTTATTGCCATTCTCCTTTTCCTTACCGCCACCCTCGCCCCAATCCTGCCCGTTCTTCCCCTTCCTTTTTACGGTCTTGAAATGTTCGTGGGTGTCGTACAGGCCATTGTTTTTTGCTTCTTGACGATTGTTTTTGCTGGTATTGCCACCGCCGATCACGGCGATCATGGTGATGCCCACGCAAAAGCTGCCGTGAGTAAGTAAATAAGTTATTTCAGGAGTTCTTATGGATGTTGAATCCGCTCGTTTGTTTGCTGCTGCTATCGCTATTGGCCTTGGTGTAGCAGGTCCAGCTCTTGGTATTGGTATGATTGGTAGCAAAGGCCTCGAGTCTATTGGTCGCAACCCAGAAACCGAGAACGCTGTTCGTAACACCATGGTTCTTGCCATCGTATTCGCAGAGTCCCTCGCCATCTTTGCCCTCGTAGTCGCCCTGATCGTTAAGTTCGTCTAAGCCTTTATGGAAGCCCTCGGCATAGACCTTAAAACGCTCATCTTCCAACTCGTCAATTTTTTGGTGTTGGTATTTGTGTTGACCAAGCTGCTCCACAAACCACTCAAGAAGCTGATGGAAGACCGTCAGCGTGAAATTGCCGAAGGGCTAGAGAACGCAGAAAAAGCGCGAGCCCAGCTTGAAGAAGCAGAAAAAGAACGCCAAGCACTGCTGGCGAAAGCGGATGCTGAAGGCCGACAGATGCTTGAGGACATCAAAAAGCGCGGCTCTGAGTTAGAGCAAGAGCTAACTGCCGATGCCCAGGCAAAAGCAGAAAAGCTTTTAGCTCGTACTCGTAGTGAGCTTGCTGCAGAACATGAACAGCTCAAGAGCGAGCTAAAAGGTGAGCTTGCTGAGCTCGTAGTGACTGCCACCGAAAAGGTACTCGGCTCCCCCATTCCCGATAAAGAGAAGCGCTCTCAGATGGAAAAACTCGTTAAAGAGGTAAAGAAATGAGCAAGAAAACTGCTAAGCTCCTCATCGAAAACTTTATTGGATACCTGAAGGAAGAAGGTCTCAGCGACTTACTTCCTGAGGTTGCCGAAGGACTTTCCCGCGAAGCTGACCGACGCCAAATTATCACCGTAATGGCTGCCGCCAAGCTCACTGAAAAAGAGCAAACCGACCTGCGCAAAACCCTTACGGATAAGTGGGGCGAACGTTCAGTGGAATTTACCACGGATGAGAGCCTGCTTTCCGGCATGATTATTGCCTTCCGCGACCAGGTAATCGACCTATCCGGCCGAACTGCCCTTACCGACCTTAGTCAGAAACTTTCTTAATATGAGCGATACTTCACTTATTTCTGAGCTAAAAGAGAAGCTCGGTTCGTGGCAGCCTTCGGCAAGCGAAGCAACGGTTGGTACCGTAGAGCGTATTGCTGATGGTATCGCGAGCATTAGCGGACTTCCTCATACCCAAGCATCCGAATTGCTACACATCCAAACTCCAGATGGGCCAGTGACCGCAATGGCGCTGAACCTAGAGGAAAAGATGATTGGTGCCATCGTACTTGGTGACACTTTGAAGGTGCAGGCGGGTATGCGCGTTATTGGTACCGGCGCAGTTGCGATGGTTCCGGCGGGCAAAAGCCTCGTTGGTCGCGTAGTTAACGCACTAGGTGAACCCGTCGACGGCAAAGGACCACTCAAAGACGTAGAAATGCGCCCTGTTGAGCGCATTGCTCCTGGTGTTATCACCCGTAAAGGCGTGCACGAGCCAATGCAGACCGGTATTATGGCCATCGACTCCATGATTCCAATCGGCCGCGGTCAGCGTGAACTGATCATTGGTGATCGTGGAACTGGTAAAACTGCTATTGCGATCGATGCAATTATTAGCCAGAAAAATAGTGGTGTCATTTGTATCTACGTTGCGATTGGTCAGAAGGAATCTAAGATTGCCCGCTTGCGCGCCGAGCTCGAAGAGCACGACGCTATGGCCCATACCATTATTGTGGCTGCAGGAGCATCAGACCCAGCTTCAATGCAGTTCTTGGCCCCATACGCCGGCTGTGCCATGGGTGAATACTTTATGGAAAAGGGCGGTCACGCTTTGGTCATTTATGATGATCTTTCCAAGCACGCTGTAGCCTACCGCGAAGTTTCCCTTCTTCTTCGCCGTCCAGCCGGTCGTGAAGCCTTCCCTGGTGACGTATTCTACCTTCACTCCCGCCTATTGGAACGCGCTGCCAAACTCTCTGAAGAACTTGGTGCAGGATCACTTACCGCGCTGCCAGTTATTGAAACGCAGGCCGGTGACGTTGCTGCCTACATTCCAACCAACGTAATTTCCATTACTGACGGTCAGATTTACCTTGAAGGTGACTTGTTCTATCAAGGTATCCGCCCAGCCGTTAACGTAGGTATTTCAGTATCCCGCGTAGGTGGATCGGCACAAGTAAAGCTCATGAAAAAGGTAGCCGGACGTCTCCGTCTCGACCTAGCTCAATATCGTGAGCTTGCTGCTTTTGCTCAGTTTGGTTCCGATTTGGATGCCGCAACAAAGGCCCAGGTAGAACGTGGCAAGCGCCTTACCGAACTTTTGAAACAGCCACAGTTTGACCCGCTGGCAGTAGGTGAGCAAATTGCCCTCATTTACGCTGGTACAAACGGCTTGCTTGATGAGCTCATGCCGGAGCAAATTGCCGGATTCATTGTCTTTGCCCGTGACGAATTTAAGACCCGCCATCAAAAGCTTGTCGATGAACTTGCTAGCGCTAAAGATCTTGATGAAAAGCTAGAAACCAAGCTTAAGGAAACTCTGGAGAAAACCGTAAAGGCATTTGCTAAGGCTTAATTATGGCTTCTACCCGCGAACTTCGCCGCCACATCCGCTCGGTCCGTTCCACTCGCCAAATCACGAAGGCGATGGAGATGGTTGCGGGCTCAAAACTGCGTCGTTCAACGGATGCTGCCCTAGCTGCTCGGCCTTACGCACTCCGTATTTCTGAAGCAGTTCGCGACGCCCTCATTACTCCTGATGAACTCGCTGCCCACCCTCTCCTCACGGTTCGCGAGGTAAAGAAGACGGTTCTCGTAGTTATTTCTTCTGACCGTGGCCTTGCAGGTCCGTACAACACAAACATCGTAAAAGAGGCCATCGACTTTATTCGCACTGAACAAGCCGCTGGCCGGGAAGTAGTCTGCATCACCTTTGGTCGCAAAGCCGAACAGGCGCTGAATAATCATGGCGTAACCATTGTGCAGAGCTACGCACACGCCCTTACTCACCCGGTTGCCGCAGACGTACTTCCCCTCGCCCGTTCCCTAGCCGAAATGTACACCAGGGCTGAATGCGACCGTGTAGCTGTGCTTGGTACCCATTTCCTCTCTGCCATGCGCCAAGTAAGCAGTATCACATCATTCCTTCCTTTGAGTATTGAGGCCTTCAAAAAGGAAACCAGTACCGATACAAGTTACGAAAAGAAAGAGGAAAACGCCGAGAAACGGCGGGAACACCTGTTCCTCCATGAGCCTGATCCGGAAAATATTCTGGATATGCTCATCCCCCGCTACCTGGAAACCGTGCTCTATCAATATCTCCAGGAATCGGTGGCCTCGGAGCACGCAGCCCGGCGCATAGCCATGCACAACGCCACAGACAACGCGAGTGAAATCCTCGATCACCTGCAACTCACCTACAACACTGTTCGCCAAAGTAGCATCACCCAAGAAATCGCCGAAATTACCTCAGGAACCGTAGCCCTCGAAACCAACTAATCATGCCTAAGACTAAAACCCAAACCGACGGCGTTATCTCCCAAATCATTGGGGCAGTTGTTGATGTTCGCTTTGCCGGCAGCGAGCTTCCTGCCGTACTCGACGCTCTTACTGTTGGTGATCTTGTGCTTGAAGTAGCGAGTCACCAGGACCACCAAACCGTTCGCACCATCGCCCTTTCCACTACCGATGGCCTGCGCCGTGGCGATAAAGTAGTGGCCACCGGAGCACCTATCAGCACTCCAGTTGGTGAGCAGGTACTTGGCCGCATGTTGAATGTGACCGGTCAGCCTATCGACGGTAAGGAAGCAGTAAAGAGCGAGATTACCTATCCTATTCACCGCGAAGCTCCTGCTTTCACTGAACTCGCGACTACCACCGAAGTATTCGAAACTGGCATTAAGGTGCTCGACCTTATCTGCCCTATTCCAAAGGGCGGTAAAGTTGGTCTCTTTGGCGGTGCCGGTGTAGGAAAAACCGTTCTTATTCAGGAACTTATCCGCAATATTGCCGCTGAGCACGGTGGCTACTCCGTGTTCGCTGGTGTAGGTGAACGTACCCGTGAAGGAAACGACCTGTATCACGAAATGAAAGATTCAGGCGTTCTGGATAAAACCGCGCTCGTATTCGGTCAGATGAACGAACCACCTGGCGCTCGTGCTCGCGTAGCCCTTACTGGACTCGCTATTGCTGAGTACTTCCGCGATCAAGGAAAAGACCTTCTCCTCTTCATCGATAATATTTTCCGCTTTACTCAGGCCGGTTCGGAAGTATCCGCTCTTCTTGGTCGCATGCCATCGGCAGTGGGTTATCAGCCAACCCTGGCTTCGGAAATGGGCAACTTACAGGAACGTATTACCTCCACCAAGACTGGTTCTATTACTTCGGTTCAGGCTATTTACGTGCCAGCCGACGACCTTACCGACCCAGCTCCTGCTACTACCTTTGCCCACCTGGACTCAACGGTAGTACTTTCTCGTGCCTTGTCCGAAATTGGTATTTACCCTGCGGTAGACCCGCTCGACTCAACCTCAACCATTCTTGACCCGCGTATCGTTGGTCAAGAACACTACGATGTTGCCCGCGGTGTACAGCGCATTTTGCAACGCTACAAAGACTTGCAAGATATTATTGCCATTCTTGGTATGGAAGAGTTGTCCGATGAAGACAAGGTAACCGTTGCTCGTGCACGTCGCATTCAGCGCTTCCTTTCTCAGCCATTTAACGTTGCTGAAGTATTTACCGGCTCCCCTGGTAAATATGTCTCCCGCCAAGACACTATCCGTTCCTTCAAAGAAATTCTGGAAGGTAAGCACGATGACAAGCCAGAGCAGGCATTCTATCTTAAAGGCACCATTGACGAGGTAAAGTAGTGCTCACCATTGAGGTCCTTAGTCCCGAGAAGGTTGTCCACCACTCCCAAGGAGTGGAAGTTATTGTACCGACAACTGCCGGTGACTTAGGCATTCGCACTGGTCACGTTCCCCTCATTGCCCAGCTTAAGCCAGGCACTGTGGTGGTAAAAAAAGAGAGCGGCCCGGATGAGGTGCTCGCTACATTTGGTGGGTTTATCGAGGTGCTCGATAATACCGTCTACATTATGGCCGATTCGGCCGAACTGGCTGCTGACTTAGACGAGCTCAAAATTCAAGAGGCCATTCACCGCGCTGAGAACTTGAAGAATGAGTCCCGCAACGATCATGATCTTCAGGCTGCTTCCGCTATGTTGGCTCAGAACCTACTACGTATGAAAGCAGTTCGCCGCCAACGCCACGGACACCACCAAGCTCATCACGAAAATTAACCAATTAGTAGTAGGCGAAATGCCGCTTGCTGTTCCTTGGAAACATCTCGGCCAGTAAGCCACTGCTCCAATGTTGGTACATCCAAAAGGCCAGCTGCCAGGAGTGGAGCAATATCTTGTGCTAATTCTGCTAGGTTATTTCCTGAGCGGACCGCGTCAGGAAGCAATTCGAGCCATTCTTCGGCATCTCCCTTGGTTACGGGATAAGCAAATTCAATCTCTCCTCGATTTGAGGTAAATTGGAGATAATAATGCGCCGCTTCTTGCACGTATCGGTTCGGCTCAATCGGTGGCAAAATGCGAGGAATAAAGTGCTTACGCGCCCGGATAGTTATGCGCGGAGCATTATTGGGAATAACTAAAAAAGGAATGGCCTCTCGAGCGAGAATTCCCTCTAGCTGCCCTTGAAGATTTTTATCTCCCAGCTCATAAAACCGCACTACTTCTGGATGCTCGCGCATAATGACGGCCAGTGCATCTTCGAGGCGCGGGTATTCATCGGTGCCCAGATAGCGTACCGCAAAACCCTTCACCAAAAGACGCTCACGCACCGCCTGCAGTGCAGCGCGGTGAAAAATAGCGAGGGAGGCATTTGCCCCCGGACGGAAGAGTCGAGCATCTTCCACCAAGTACATGACTGACGTCCGCGGTTGACGCGTTACATCAGGATGAAGCTGGTGAGAGAAGAGAATAAATGCTTGCATTAGTACAGCTAGTCTAGCTGAATCTCCAGGTTTAGGAAGCTATCGTAATGATATCCGCTTCTTTTGTCATAAAGCCATCATTTACGAGTCCCGTTACTGCTTTTTCCAAACGCTGAGGGTCTTCTCCCGTTACTTTTTGCAACTCTGGAAAAGAAAGTGATTGGTGAGCAGTAATCTGGCGAATAATTTCACCCCGCAACTGACGCAATGAGCCTTGGAAAGTAGACTGTTTGGAGTAATGTTTACTCCTCCGATTTGCATTTGGATACTCCCGCCCCAAGTAAGCACCGTAGTCCATCAAAGCATAGTACCAGAGGCGCGGATGCTCCCGGTCGAGTGATTGTTCGATTAATGGAAATAATTCTTTATCCGAAATTGCCTGACCCTCAGGAAAAAAGTGAAACAAAAAGGCCCGGCGAATATTCGTCTCAATCATGACCACCGGCTGATTGTACGCAAAAGCCCGCACAGCTCCAGCCGTATAGGGGCCAATTCCAGGGAGCGCCCGAAGTGCTTCTTCGGTTTCTGGTAGCTTGTTGTGACATTCTTTTGTCACCACTTCCGCGAGGCGTTTTAGGTTAAGGGCTCGACGGTTATATCCCAATCCCTGCCACAACTGAAGCAGTGTTGTCGTATCAACTGCAGCCAGATCTTCCCAAGTAGGAAGCACTGCCAGAAAGGCGTTGTATTTTGGTACCACCCGCTCGGTCTGAGTTTGTTGCAACATCAACTCCGAAACCGTAATAGCATACGGATCGGTGGTTTCCCGCCATGGAAAAGACCGTCCATGCTCGTGGAAGTACGTAGTAACGATGTGTTGAAATTCGGGGATGGTCATCTTGCTATCATGTTGCCCGATACCAGAAACCAAAACCGTTTAGCGTGGGCGCTTGTTGCGATTTGAACGTGGAGCGGTAAAACCAGCAGGAGCACTGATATTCGTAAATGCCGGCTCATGGAAACTATCATCTCGACGACCACCATCGCGGCGCTGCTCACCTGAACGATTGCGCTGGGCACCTCGGCCACCACGCCGGGGACCATTGTGGAAAACATCTTCCATAACCAAATCTGTACGATCAGAACGAGGAATCTGCTTACCGATTAAGCGCTCAATTCCCTTTACTTCTTTGCCCTGCTCAGGACTTGCAAAGGAGATTGCCTTGCCGTTCATACCAGCACGACCTGTACGGCCAATGCGGTGTACATAATCTTCGGCGTTTTCTGGAAGATCAAAGTTAACTACCAAGCTAATACCACTCACGTCGATTCCCCGGGCAGCAATGTCGGTAGCAACCAGAATGCGTACGCGGCCGGTCTTAAAGTCACCAAGCGCCTCGCGACGCTCTTGGAGCGTGCGTTCTGAGTGAATCTCCGCAGCCTTGTGACCTAGGCGACGGATACTTTCGGCAAGCGTCGTGACACCACTCTTGGTACGGGTAAAGATGAGAACTGGACCCTTCGAATATTCACGGAGAATGTCGGCAAGAATATCCATTTTGGCGTTGCGATTTACAATTACCAACTCCTGCTTTACCTGATCGGCAGTACTCCCTGCCGGAGCCACTTCAATACGCACAGGGTCGCTCTGATACTTGCGAGTAAGCTTCACAATGTTTTCTGGCATGGTAGCAGAGAACAAAAGCGTCTGACGATCAACGGGAACCATTTCCATTACACTCTCGATTTGTGGAGCAAAGCCCATGTCCAACATGCGGTCTGCTTCGTCGAGTACTGCAACGCGAACATGGGAAAGATCGATTTTCTTGCGGCGGATAATATCATTCAAACGACCCGGGGTGGCCACAAAGATATCTGGATTATCTTTAAGCGCTCGAAGCTGGCGATACATAAGCTCGCCACCAACAAGCACTGCCATGCGCAAGTTAAGCGCACGGGTAATTTTGGCCAGGCTTTCGGCTACCTGAAAAGCAAGTTCGCGCGTAGGAACCATGATCAAAGCATGACCGCCCTGCAACATAAGCTGTTGAGCGAGCGGAATACCGAACGCCATGGTTTTACCGGTACCTGTTTGCGCAATACCAATAAGATCGCGACCCGTAGCAGCTACAGGAATGGCGTCGCGTTGGATCGGCGTTGGAATGATGAACTTGTAGTGATCGAGACTGCGGAGAATTTGTGGCGCAATACCGAGATCGTGAAAGGTTACTTTCTTTTCAGAAGTAACCTCAATAGGAGCAGCGCTCCCTAAAGGGGTCTGTGGTGTCATATCGGATTAATGGAATGCGCGACGACCTGGTCGTGTATGCGCCGGATGACGCTAGTTCAGATCATGCTTGCCCGTGGGCAGCGCGGATACACCAACCTTATCAGAATCAGGTGAGAGCCGCAATAAGGCGATGGTCACGTTATGTACAAAGTTGAGAAAATAAGATAGAAAACGTGGTAGGTACTTATGTCCACAGCACTTTCAAGTTTTGACCAAGCCCTTAAGGATGTTGGGCTCCCACCCCTCGACACACTCGAAGGTCGCCGTTTCCGCTGCATAGTCGGAAAGAAAAAGAAAAGCACCTTTGGTGGTAAGTTTTCTCTGATACACGTCGATCTTACACACAGCCCATCCCGGGAACTCATTAATCTTCACTTTGTAGCACCGCCAGACTTTTGCTACGTTCCCATGATTTATCCTCGCCGAGAAGCTGATGGAAAAATAAAGATGATGATCTGCCCTGCGGCTAGGATGCATTCGCCCATTGAAGTGGAGCTTACTCTGCTCGACTAACAACCATCAAAAAGACCCCGCCACCTGGCAGGGTCTTTTTTCTTGTTTACGGCAAATCACTCTTAATAAAGATGCTCCGAAACACATTTAGGGCCTTGAAGAATGGCAAGATGCCCATGAAATACCGCAAATCTGCCAACTTACGGAGCACAAATCCAGTCATTCCATAGAACCGAGTGTTCCCCCACAGTACCACTGCCCAGTTGTTACCTGCA
>JADMIO010690524.1_pt1 | contig 13433 bp, 15 predicted proteins | sample 8958161 | NCBI WGS metagenome assembly JADMIO01 (sample SAMN16585339, study PRJNA669376) | soil metagenome | isolation source: Crop rotation soil | place: USA: Cullars Rotation, Alabama | collected 2011 | reverse complement strand
CAACTTGTCCACGTGGAATTCTAAGCTTAGGATCCCAATGTGCTGGAAAGAAGCCTGGAAGCAGGCGCGCTTGTAAGCGGCGTCGGGATGGTTGCAGAGCACCATGCCGATCGAGGGATAGATGATCTCGGCGGCGACCCCGTCACGGTCCTGCGCCTCGACCCGCGCCTTCGCGTCATAGCCGCCGCGGTAGATCTCCTCGAAGCGGATGCCGCCGATGCCGCGCAATTCGGTGGGCGGAATGCCGGCGCAGGAGATGAAGCCGAGGCTGATCTTCTTAACCATGTCGGGAATCACCCAGACGTCGCTCTGCCCGTCGCGCTCAATGCGCGGCGCGCGGTCGCGGAAGGCCGGATCGATATGGTCGATATAGCAATTGGGCGGCTCGGTGACGTGCGAGTCCCCCGATACCAGCTTGAGCCCGCCCAGTGCATCCCTGGCCTTCTCGGGAGAGCTTCGCTCCAGGATCTCGGACATCATGGTCATCGCGGCTCTCCCTCGGATCGTCCGGGGATTAGCCGCTTTGCACGCTTACTTGTCAATCATCAAGTTTGTTACTTCGCACCCAGCAACGCCTTCACCTCGCGGGTGACGTCGAGGCTCGGCGCCGCCGTCCTCAGCTCCGGATCAAGCATCTCGAGCAGGCTGGCGCCGCGCAGCATGCCGAGGATCAGCATCGCGCTGCGCCGGGGGTCGATATCCCTCGCGATCTCGCCCCGGGCGATGCCATGCTCGATCTGCCGCGCCAGTTCGCCGATCGACCCCCGGTTGAAAGCCAGCATCGGCTCGGACAGCTCGCTGTCCGCCATGATTGCCTCGGCCTGCATCACATGCACCGCCCGCATCTCGACCGGGCGCGGCAGATGGACATAGCGGTTGGCGAAATTGAGGATGAAGGCGAGGCCCTGCGCCGGCGCGTCATGATCGATGTCGACGTTCGCGCGCTTGCGCGCCTCGTCGGCGAGCGCCCGCAGCAACTGCGCCTTGGAGCCGAAATGATGGGTCGGAAGCCCGCGGCTGTAGCCAGCCTTCACCCCGACCTGGCCGAGCGTCATCCCGGTCGCGCCATGCTCGCCGATCAGCCGAAGCGCGGCGTCGAGCAGGTTTGCCTCCGCCGCCTCGGACCGCTCCGCCTGCGTCCGCCGCTTTCGCTTCGCCTGTTCCACATGACCCCCTGACATTTCTTCCTTCGATACGCGCTGGCGGCATGATCGCAAGTCCGCACAAACTTGTTAATCGACAAGCATTGCCATAGCGTCGCCGGCACCATCGAGGAGGAGAGGATCATGCCCCGGACGGCTTTCTCGCATGTCGCCATCGGCGTCACGGACATGGATCGCGCGCTGGCCTTCTATCAGGGCGTGCTCGGGCTCGAGACCGCCTATGACGAGGTCGAGGATGTCATCCAGGACGGCGTGAAGCCCTATCGCCGCCGCGCCGTCTTCCTGTCCTGGCCCGGCGAGGAGCATGGCAGCTTCCTCGCGCTCGACACCCAGGACCGGAGCGGCGAGGTCCGGCCGGTCGGCTTCAACGATTATGGCGTCCATCATTTCTCGCTGTGGGTCGACGACCTCGACGCGATCCACGACCGCGCGGTGAAGGCGGGCTGCGAGGTGATGCTGACCCCGCGGCTGCTCGATCCCAATCTCGCGCTCAGGCGCTATGGCGGCGGCACCCCGGTCAAGACCACCTTCCTGCGCGATCCCGACGGAAATGTGATCCAGCTCGACCAGGCGATTGAAGGCGAGTGACGCCAATACGCCCCGCCGTACCGCTTGATAGCCGGGGCGCGGGAGAACCGTCATGACAACCACATCGCGCGAAGAGCAGATCCGCCGGACCATCGCCGAGATCAACCATTGCACCGACACCGGCGACTATGCCGGCTGGGTGAACCTGTTCACCGAGGACGGCGCCTTCCACATGTTCGGCCATTCGACCGTCGGCCATGCGGCGCTGCGCGCCTTCATCGAGGCCGACCAGCCCGAGCATCTGCGCGGCCTCCACATGACCGCCGACAGCCTGATCAGCTTCGAGGCCGAGGACCGCGCCCGGGTCCGCTCCAGCTTCCTGTTCATCTCGTCGGGCGACAGCGCCGGCGTCGTCGTGGCGGCGGGCTGGTATCATGACATCCTCGTACCATCGGGCGATCGCTGGCGCTTCCTCGAGCGCGAGGCCGAGCTGTTCGGCCCGGTCGCCTCTCCGCCATGGGGCCGCAAGGGCTTCGAGGACCCGAACGTCACCCCCTGGTTCGCGGTCAGGCGCTCGACCCCGCCCGCGCGACGCGGGCCGATGCCGACGCAGGGCTGACCATGGCCGAGGAGCTGTTCGCACCGACCTTCCTCCCCACCCGCGAGGTGATGGAAGAGGGCATGGCGTCGCGGCAGCGGATCATCGACGCGATCCGAGAACTCGACCTGATCGAGCGCGCATGGGAGCTCGACGTCGACGGCTATACGGTGCTGCGGCCGAACGAGCTTGGCGGTGGCAAGGCGATGGCTGCCCGCCTGCTCGAAGCCTGCCTCGCCCTTGCCGAGCGCAAGTCGGGACATCGCCCGGATCTGGCAACCGAAGGCGAGCAGGCCGACCTGCTCAGCGCCTTCGGCAATGTCGAGGCCGAGATCGGCATATTGGGCGAGGATCCGGTCTTCGAGGAGGCTCTGCTCAACCGGCCGATGCTGACGCTGGTCGACTATCTGCTCGGCGAAAGCTGTGCGCTGATCCACCAGTCGCTGTTCATCAAGCGGCCGGGCCCGCACCACCTCCCCCTCCACACCGATCAGGACCAGACCACCAACAGCTCGCCCTTCCTGCCGCACGCGCAGGTGGCCAACGCGACCTGGGTGCTGACCGACTTCGACGCGGCCAGGGGCACGACATGCTTCGTTCCCGGCTCGCACAAGCTGTGCCGCGCGCCGACCGCGCAGGAGGCGACCGACCTGAGCCTGTTCAGGCCGGTCGACGCCGAGACCGGATCGATCATCCTGTGGCACGGCAACACATGGCACGGCGCCTTCCGCCGCACCGTTCCCGGCATCCGGGTCAGCATCGTCCAATATTTCGGCCGCTGGTACCTGGCCGGCGCCGAGACCAGTCCGATCAGCCAGGCGATGCTCGACCGCAACCCGCCCCGCTTCGCCCAGCTGGTGCGAACCCGGCAAGGCTATGAGGGCCTGGGGGCGATCAAGCTCCAGGCGGCGAAGGAAACGCTCTACGGCTAGAGGCGGAAGCGGCTAGCGATGGTGTCGAGATAGTCGTCGATCGGCATTGAGCCGCGCATTCTGATCAGGTCGTTACCGGCCGCGCCGACGACCGTCCGGAAGCTGTGATCGGGATTAGTCGCCGCGGCATGGATGGCATCGACGATGGTCTGGGGATCGTCTTGCCTGCTCTCGTCGACCGAGGCGAACATCGCCTCGATCCGGCCGATCAGCGGATCATAATCCGGGCTGTCCCCCGCGCGCTGGAGCGCCATGCTCGACAGGAAGCGATTGCCCTTGAACCCACCCGGCTCGATAAGCCGCAGCCTTATGCCCAGTGGACGCAATTCGTATGAAAGTCCCTCGGTCAGCCCCTCCAGCGCGAACTTTGCCATATTGTAGAGCGAACCCGTCGGCACCGCGCTGGTCAGCCCCATATAGGAGCTGACGTTGACGAAGGTCCCGGCGCGGTTCGCGCGGAAGTGCGGCAGCATCGCCCGAATGACATTGATGGGCCCGCGGACGTTGACCGCGAACTGCTGGTCGATGACATCTTCCCCGAACAGTTCGAGCGGCCCGTAGGCGCCCACGCCGGCATTGTTGACGACCACATCGATACGCCCGAAGCGTTCGATGGCCGCGGACGTCGCCGCCCGGACCGAGTCCACATCGCTGACATCGAGCGGAAAGAGGGTAATTCCGTCGCGGGCCTTGAGGACCGAATCTGCTTCCGGATGGCGCATCGTCGCGGCGACGTTCCAGCCCCTCTCCGCGAAGTAGAGCGCGGTTTGCTGCCCGAGGCCGCTGCTCGTTCCGGTGATCAATACGGTGCTGGTCATGGCGATTTCCTTTGAATAATTGAACAATCATTCCAAAATTAGATGCGTGAGGGGACCAGCAGGCATCGCGCTAGTTCAGGCTTCGGAGCGCCAGTTGCGCCATCGCGTCGAGGGTCGGCCGCCCCGCCCCGCCCCGCCCCGCCATCCGCAGGCTCAGGATGCAGCCCTGGAGAAAGGCGGCGACGGCGGCCGGATCAAGGTCGCGGGGCACTTCGCCCTGGCGCTGGGCCTCCGCCACGGTGGCGCTCAAGGCATGGGACAGGCGCGATTGGGCGCTGTGATGGATTGCTTCAAGCTCCGGGTCCCCAGTGCCGAACTCGCATACCGATTGTGTGCCCAGGCACGGGACATGCGCGGTCGCCACCACGCGAGCGAGCATCGCCGCGATGCCGTCGCGAGCCCGGTCCGCGCCTTTCAGCGCCTCGATATGGGCGGCCGTCTCCCCCGCAACATAGCGCTTCAGCGCGGCGAGATAGAGGCCGCGTTTGTCGCCGAAGGTGTCGTAGAGGCTCTGCCGCCCGATCTTGAGTGCTCGGACGAGGTCGTCGGCGGTGGTGCCGGCAAAGCCGCCGGCGCCAAAGACAGCGATGGCAGTGTCGAGCGCCGTGTCCGGATCGAAAGCCTTGGGTCGCGCCATACACCCGATTTAGTATTCTGGAACAATTAGTCAATAATAGATGACGGGCTCAATGCCCCGCTCCGGCCACCAGCGGCTTCTCGTCCGACATGCGCGACAGGATCAGGAACAGGACAGCGGAGATCGCGTAGCAGCTCCCGGCCACCTTATAGAGGCCTTCATAGCCGAAGGTGTCGATCCAGCCCGCGCCGAGCAGTGGCCCGAGGATCGAGACGGCGGTGTAGATGCTGTACATGATGCCGTAGATCTCGCCGTAAGCGCGCGTGCCGAAATAGCGCATCGTGATGAACGACATCAGGTCGATCTCGGCGCCGAGCAGGAAGCCGAGCGCGATCACCGTGAACGCCGCATATTCGACCCCGCCAAAGGCGAGCAATGCCGCCCCGAGCGCGCCCAGCACGAAGATGCCGACGCCGACCAGCGACGGCCTGATCCGGTCGAGCATCGTGCCGACAACGAGACGGGCGAAGATCATCATGATCCCCATCGTCGAGGCGGTGGCGGCGGCCTTGCCCGGGTCCATCCCCTTGTGGAGCAGCATCGGCACCATGTTGAGGATCAGGCTGCTGATCGGCAGCCCGAACAGCACCACCGTCGCCGCGACGATCCAGAATCTGGGGTCGCGCAACGCCTCCGCGCGGGTCGGTCCATAGGTCTGGATCGGCGGACGGGCGCTCGCCGACGCGGCAAGCGATTTGTTCGAGCCGAGGCCGAGCCAGGTGACCGGCAAAGCGAAGAACAGGGTGATCCCGGCCAGCACCAGATAGACCATGTGCCAATCGAACGCCGTGACGATCTTGTAGACGAAGATGGGGGCCGCGAAATTGGCGGAGCCGCTGCCGCACAGCACGATGCCGAGCGCCAGGCCCCGGGCAGTGTGGAAGCGCGCGCCGATCGCGCGGGTGAGGACGATGCCGCTCGTCCCCGCGCCGAGGAAACCCATGAAGAAATAGAGCGCCTGGAACTGCCACAGGTCGCCGACCTGCGAGGCGAGGACATAGCTGAGCGCGAGCAGCACCATCGAGCCTGCGACCAGCAGCCGGGGATTGTGGCGATCGGCCAGCCGACCGGCGTAGGGCGAGCTGATCGTCACCCCCAGTGCCACCAACGATCCGCACAGCATCAGGCCGTCGGTCGACCAGCCGAACGCGGCCTGGAGCGGCTTCATCAAGGGTCCCAGGACATAGAAGGGGACCGAGGAGATACCGAGCGCTATACCGACGAACGCGGCGACGACCGTGGGCCAATAATATCGGAACTCCTCGCGGCCCGTCATCCACGCCTCTCCCCGGCTTATCATTGAGTGAATGACAGCGAAGCCGGGGCTAGGCCACCGATTTCATGCAGCGGCGAGGCGGCTGTCGGCAATCATCCCGCGCAGGCCTTCGGCGATCAGCTGACGTTCCTGCTCCATCCGCTCGCGCGGTCCGATCACGCTGAGGATGAGGACGAGGCCATGCTCGGTGGGCGGCAACGGCATCGACAGGCCGCGATAGCCATCGTCGGTGCTGATGCCGCCGAAGGCATAGCCCTGCGCGCCGATCTCGGCGAGGCGATGGATGATGTCTTCCTCGCGGTCGGCGAACTCGCCGAGATCGCGCCGGCACAGCTTGATCGTCTCGCGGATGCGCTGGGCGCTCTGGGTCGAAAGCCAGGCGGTGCCCGCGCAGGAGCCGAACATCGGGCTGTGCACCCCGCTGTTGAGCGGGAAGGGATCTGGCGAGCTGTGCTCGGCCTTGTAGGGCAGCTCGGCGGGATCGAGATCGGCCGGCCAGAGAAAATCGATGATCTGGATGAACGAGCCCTGCGAGGCCGAGATCGAGACCGGCAGCGCGAACGCCGCCAGCACAGCTTGCAGCAGCGCATCGAGCGCACCGGCACCCCCGAACTCGTCATTCGCGGACTTGGCCAGCCGGGTCACCCTGGGCGAGGGATGATAGAGCTTGGTGATCGGATCGAAGATCAGATAGCCCCAGTCGGTCAGGCTCTTGAGCAATTCGCTCATGCTCGACGGGCTGAGCTCGAGCGCGGTGGCGATCTCGATCGCGCGGAGTGGCCGGGCCGCGATCGACAGATATTCGAGCGTCTGCAGCGCGCGCACCGCCGACTTGGGCAGGTCGCCGCTACGGCGCGGCTCGCGGAAGGTCGCGAAGGGACTGAGGCTGACCGTCTCGCCGGTCACCAGCACATCGTGGCTCAGATATCGGCCTTCACTCCCCATGCCGGGAATCTAGTCCTGCCGGTGCTCATCCGCAAATTCGGATGGGCGAATGTGAAAGCGCCCCATCGCGACGCGCCCGGCGCTAATCTCCCGGCCAAGGAGAGACGCCATGGATTATGATCTGATCATCCGGAACGGCACGATCATCGACGGCACGCGCCTGCCGCGCTACCGCGCCGATCTCGGCATACGCGACGGCAAGGTCGCGCGGATCGGCCGCATCCCCGCCAATGTGACGGCGGGACGCGAGCTCGACGCCACCGGCCTGATCGTCGCACCCGGCTATGTCGATCTCCACTGCCATTATGACGCGCAGATCCACTGGGACCCGTGGTGCACCATCTCGGGCTGGCACGGCGTCACCTCGCTGGTGATGGGCAATTGCGGCTTCGGCTTCGCCCCGGTGAAGCCCGAGGACCGTGACCGCGCGCTCCAGATGATGACCCGCACCGAGCAGATCCCCTATGAATCGATGAAGGCGGGGATGCCCTGGACGTGGGAGACCTTCCCCGAATGGCTCGACAATCTCGAGCGGCTGCCCAAGGGCGTGAATTGCATCAGCTATGTGCCGCTGTCACCGCTGATGGTCTATGTGATGGGGCTGGAGGCGGCCAAGACGCGGCCCGCCACGCCGGCCGAGCGCGCGGAGATGTGCCGGCTGCTCGACCAGGCGATGGATGCGGGCGCCTGCGGCTTCTCGCTGCAGCGGCTCGGCGAGGCCTCGGTCCAGCGCGATTTTGACGGCACGCCGATGCCGACCGACTGCATGGCCGAGGAGGACATCCTGGCGCTCGCCGACGTGCTGCGGCGGCGCGACCAGGGCTTCATCCAGATCGCCCAGTCGCAGGGCGGCGGCGATCTCGGCGGGCATGGCCGAGCCGCCGACTGGGAATTCCTCGAGCGGCTCGCCGAGCGGGCCCAGCGGCCGCTGATCCACAATGCGGTGGCGGGTTTCGATCCGGCGCCCAATTTCCACATCGAAGAGCTCGACTGGGTCCACCGCGCCAATGCCAAGGGGCTCAGGATCATCGCCCAGGGCGCGAACACGCGGAACTGGTTCGACTACACGCTCGAGCGCTGGAACATGTACGACAGCAGCCCCGCCTGGAAGGAGGCGACGATGGGCCCGATCGAGGGCCGGATGGCGATGCTGCGCGATCCCGAGCATCGCGCCCGGATGAAGGCCGAGCATCAGGCGCTCCATTCGTCGGGCAGCGACTGCATGCCCGAGTGCTGCACCGTGGTCGCAGTCCCTGGCGCGCCCGAGATGGAGCAATATGTCGGTCGCAAGATCGGCGAAATCGCCGAGACCGAAGGCCGGCATCCGACCGACGTGCTGGTCGATATCGCACTGGCGACCCCTGGTCTCACGGCGCTGTTCCGGACAGGAACGCTGACCAGCTCGGATCCCGAGAAGGTCGGCTATATCATGAAGGATCCCTATGTGATCGCCGGCGTCTCGGACGGCGGGGCCCATACCAAATTCTTCACCGGCGGCTCCTATCCGACCGAGCTGATCACCTGGATGGTTCGCGAGACCGGCAAGATCAGCCTCGAAGATGCGCATTATTCGCTGAGCTATCTGCCGGCGCAGGCGGCGGGCTTCTTCGACCGCGGCTTCCTGCGCGAGGGCGTGCCGGCCGACATCGTCGTCTACGACTATGAGAATCTGCGCCGCGTGCCCGAATGGAGCTACGAGATTCTCCACGATTTCCCGGCCGACGAATGGCGCGTCGTCCAGCGCGCCGAAGGCTATCGCTGGACGCTCGTCAACGGCGTGATCACCTTCGAGGATGGCGTCTGCACCGGCGCCACCCCCGGCGTGCTGCTGCGCAACGGCCCGATGGACCCCGAGATCGCGGCGGCGAAGGAGGCGGAGCAGGCGGAGGCGATCGCCGCCGAGTGATGCCGGCCGGGAGCGATCCCGGCCGACCTCGTCATCAGCCGATCTCGCTCGGCACCATCTTCGTCGCGAATTTGTCGCCCGGATAGCGGTGCGGCCAGAGGAAGAAGATGCGGTGGTGCTTGATCTTCCACTCGCCGTCGATCTTCACCCAATCCTCCTCATAGACGCCGAACTGCCACGTCGGGCTGACGTTCGGCACCGCCTCGGTGCAGATGTCGTGCAGATAGCAGCGGCTGGTCGCGGTGTCGGGCCCGGTCAGCTCGATCCACAAATTGGTCGTCATGTGGAACCAGTTGAACTCGGGTTTGCCCTTTGTGTACTGGCTCTGCTCGAGGATCGCATCGCGCCCGTGCCAGGTGCCGAACGGCCCCCATTCGGCGATCGCGTCCTCGGTGTAGAGATCGGTGAACCCGTCGGGATCGTTGCCATCCATCAGCTGCGAATAGAGCAGCTTTTTCTTCCGAATTTTCTCGACCTCGAGGAGCTTGCGCAGCTGCCGCATTTCCTCGGGGGTGAATGCATCGTCGCTCATGGCCTGTTCCCTCATCCTCTCGCGGTTTCTTCGCTCCCCGACCGGCCAACGCCAACGGCGGCCGCTCACGGCAGCGTGAAGGTCCCCCATTCGTTCGACGAGGACAAGGTCGTGGCCTCGCATGGCAATGCCGAGACCTGGAAAGGCTGAGCCAAAGAAAAACCCGGCCCCCCGCGAGGGGAGCCGGGTCTCCTGTCCCGATGGACGGGCTGTTAGCCGCGGCCCTCGATGGCAATCTGGTTCTCGATCCGATCCCACTGGCGATCGAGTCGGGCCGCCTGATAGCGGTTCAGGCCGCGCGCACAGAAGTTGCGCTCCATCGCGGCGGTGCGATCCACGGCGGCGCGAAGCTCGGCGGCCCGCTGCCAGTGGATGTCGCGCTGACGGACCTCGTGCCGGATGCGGGCATAGGCCAGCTTGGCGCGATCGCTCGGGCAATGATAGCCGACGCGAATATAGTTTTCGTCACGACGATAGTTGTCGCCACGGTCATAACGGTCATGGTTCCAACTCTGGGCAACCACCGGAGCGGTCAGACCAGCGGCCACAAGGGCGGTAATAAGCAGTTTCTTCATCGTCTCTCTCCACGCAACCTTACCAACTAGGCGCCCCAACGTGCCAGTCCCGCAAACGATCTCCCCATGTCGCCGAACTGTGCTATCACAGCTTCGAACAGTTGAGCTGTTCCAATCTTGAACGGGCTGTTCATTGAAGCGCAAGAAAAACTGCCTCTAAAAGGCCTATTTACTTCGGCTATCGCCAGGAAACCGCCGCCCTCGCAGCGATTATCGCCGTTCCAGTAATTCCTCGACACTCTGCTCGGCCGACGCCTCGTCCGGGCCGGCGGCGATATCGCGCTCGAGCGCGGCGCGTATCTGGCAGATCTGGGTGTCCGACAGATGCTCGATCCCCACGAACTGGTCCCTCGCATTGTCGAGCGCGCGCAATATCTCGTCGAGCTTGGCCTGCATCGCAGCGCCGTCGCGGTTCTGGCTGTTCTGGATGAGGAACACCGCGAGGAAGGTCAGCACCGTCGTCGCGGTGTTGACGATCAGTTGCCAGGTATCGGAGTAGTTCGCGATGGGGCCCCAAGCCGCCCAGATGATGATCGCGACGGTGGACAGGATGAAAGCCCATGGCTGCCCCAGCCATGACGCTGATTTTGTCGCGATGTTCGTGAACAGTCGATCCATTCGATGCTTCCTGATTTTCCGATTGCGATCAACGCGTTACTCTTGATTCCGGTCGCACGGTCGGTCGCGTTGTAGACCAACGGATGGAGCGGGTGCGCCGAGTTGCCGCCGCCGCACGGCAGTCTCAAGGGATCGCGCGGGGCCTATGTCCGGTGGAACCAGCGACAGGCACCCGACTGCATGCGGGGTGGCGCGGGCCGCACGCCCGCTCTAGCCTCCCGACAGAACTAAAAGGGGAGCCCCGAATGCGCCATCTTACCGCCGCCCTGGTCGTCCTGCTTGCGAGCTCGCCGCTCGCCGCTCAGGGAGCGCCCGCACCCAGGGTGACGATGATCCACGCCGGCACGCTGCTCGCCGAGCCCGGCAAACCCCCGCGCGGCGCCAGCACCATCGTCGTTCGGGACGGCAAGATCGCCGAAATCCGGGACGGCTATGTTCCGGCGGAAGCGGGCGCCCGGCTGATCGACCTCAAGGACCGCTTCGTGATGCCCGGGCTGATCGATCTGCATGTCCATCTCTGGGGGATCGGCGGCGATCCGCTCAAGGCCCGGCTGACCGCGATCAACCGCGATAATGCCGACGACATGATGTACGCGGTGGCGAACGCGCGGGTCACCCTGGAGGCAGGGTTCACCACCGTGCGCGACCTGGGCGGCAATGCCCGCGGCATGCGCGCGCTGCGCGAAGGCATCGAGCGCGGCGACGTCGATGGACCGACGATCGTCAATGCCGGCAGCGCGATCAGCGTATCGGGCGGCCATGGCGACGGTTCGAACGGGCTCGCCGAGCCCTTCGCCGAAGCGGTCCAGCACCGCCAGCTCAACACCTGTGACGGGCCCGACGACTGCCGCCGGGCGGTCCGCCAGCAGGTCGCGCTCGGCGCACAGGTGATCAAGTACATGTCCACCGGCGGCGTGCTCTCCAATGTCTCGGGCGGCCTCGGCCGGGCGATGACTGACGAGGAGATGAAGGCGATCGTCGACACCGCGCACAGCCTGGGCCGTCGGGTGGCGACCCACAGCCATGCCGCCGCGGGCACCAAGGCCGCGCTCGAAGCCGGCGTCGACACCGTCGATCATGGCAGCTTCCTCGACGACGAGGCGATCAGGCTGTTCAAGGCCAAAGGCACCTGGCTGGTGCCGACGATGCTCGCGCCGGTGGCAGCGCTGGAGCAGGCGCGCGCGGGCGCCCTGCCCCCGGCGGTCATTCCCAAGGCCGAGGAAGCGGCCGCCGCCGCCTTTGCCAGCCACCGCAAGGCGATCGCCGCCGGCGTCAACATCGCCTTCGGCACCGATACGGGCGTCTCCAGGCACGGCGACAATGCACGCGAGTTCGCGCTGCTGGTGCAGGCCGGCATGACCCCGGCCGCCGCGCTCAAGACCGCGACCGTCAACGCCTCCGAGGCGCTCGGCCGAGCGGACAGGATCGGCACGATCGAGCCGGGCAAGGATGCCGACATCATCGCCGTCGCCGGCTCACCGCTCGACGATGTCCGCCGCCTGGAACATGTCGACTTCGTGATGCGCCATGGCGTCGTCGTCAGGGCCGGTGGCCACCGCGCGCCCTTCCCCGAGGATTGAGCCGGCCGGACGCCGCCAATGCAAGCGCCAGGCGCCGAAGAGCCCTTATGGGGTCTCGCCCTGTCGACATTTTTTGGGCATCGGGCTTCCCCCTGAAGGTCACACGACAAATAGCGGCGCAGCAGCGCCCGGTAGCGAAGCATGTCGAGGACGCTCCGTAGCCCGGGTCTTGGCTCAGCCGCCGATGCCAAGCACTTCGTACAGGGACTTTTTCTCAGGCAGAATGTAAACGATGCCGCTCGTCGATTTGAAGGTCGGGCGGATGACCTTTTCATAGAAGGCCACGGGAACGTTGATGCAACCGTAGGAAATCCGGTTATCGCCGGTCGACGCGGTCGTCAGCCGCTGCAGGCGACGTTCGGCTGGATTCCCGACGAACACCCGGTGCAGCGAGATGGCCGCGGCATAGTCCACCCACAATATGTCCTTTTTGCCCAGGTCATTGCCCAGCGAGGCGACGAAGCGTCCAGCCGGTGTGATCCGCTCCGCCGGCGAAATCGCCGAAAGCTTGCGGGTGCCGATATCCGCCGCGGATCGATCACCGCGACCGATCCCGAGGAGCACGGGGGCGGCACCAAGCAGCGATCCTCGGCTGTCGAACACGAAGGCTGTCGCGTTCACCTTGTCGATGATCACGAAGGGCATCTTGCCATGATCACCCGAAGCAACCGCCCAATCCGCGACCTTCCGCGCATCGCTCGAGGGTGCCGCCGCCCCGAAATTGGCGCGCTTGGCAACGACCAACTGCGTCGCCGGGCGATGGCCGCCGCCTTCGCCGCTGTCCGAAGTGCCGCCGGCCATAAGCGCCTGCCCGGCCAGCCCGGCGATCAGCAACGCTAACCAGGCTGCAGTTGAAGAGAGCCTGTGTACCGAGGCCAATCCCCTCACGTCAGTGTCGATCCTGCTTGGGGGGGTAAAATGGCGGAACATAAGGCGGCACCGGCGGCGGGATCGGGGGCGCCTCGGCCACCACTACGGGCGGGAGAAGGACACCACCTTCCGCCACCGAGATCGACGGCACGTCGACAACGGAGGCCAGCGTCAACAGCGGGACAATCGCTGCCCTGACAACCGGTGGGACCGTAAGTAACGCGCCCGTCGGCGGCGGTGGCGATGTCGGAGGCGGCGGAGGCGGCGTCGGTGGCGGTGGTGGCGTCGGCGGAGGAGGTGGTGACGTCGGCGGAGGAGGTGGCGGCGGCGACGTCGGTGGAGGCGGCGGCGGCGGGGGTGGCGGCGGCGGGGGTGGCGGCGGCGATATAGGTGGAGGCGGCGGAGGCGGTGGCGGCGGTGGCGGCGGCGATGTCGGCGGCGGCGGGGGAGGTGGT
>JADMIO011837251.1_pt1 | contig 13434 bp, 14 predicted proteins | sample 8958161 | NCBI WGS metagenome assembly JADMIO01 (sample SAMN16585339, study PRJNA669376) | soil metagenome | isolation source: Crop rotation soil | place: USA: Cullars Rotation, Alabama | collected 2011 | reverse complement strand
CTTTCCCCGAGGCCCTCGCTCGCCCGTTAGGGTCACGCGGTGACGAACCCGAACTGGCTCCCCTCGCGCGTTCGCCACAACTTCCAGCTGGACGTCTTCGCCGCGATCGGCGGCGGCACGTTCGTGGCGGTGCTCGTGGCGTTCATGCCGGTGGTCGTGCGCCGGCTTGGCGGGTCACCGACCGAGGTCGCGGTCGTCGTGGGCGCGCCGTTCGTCGGCCACCTGCTCGCGCCCTTCTTCACGTACCTGCTCGCGCACATCCCACCCGTGCGCGTCGTCGCGGGCACGGTCACGACGGCGCGAACGCTCTTCCTCGCCGGGATCCTCATGACCACGACGCCGCTGATGTTCGCGCTGACGACGGTCGTCTTCTGGGTCGTCACCATCGCGAACGTCGCCGCGTACACGGCGCTCATGCGCGGGATCTACCCCGACAGCGAGCGCGCCCACGTGATGGGGAAGGTCCGCGTCGGCGGTTCGATCGCCGGGATCATCTCCGCGGCACTGGCCGGCGTCTTCATCGACACCGTGCCGGTGCAGTGGGTCTTCGCGATCGCGGCGGCCGTCTCGCTCCCCGGCGCGCTGCTCTTCTTCCGCGTCGACTACCAGAGCGACCAGGAGGGATACGGCACGCGCCGACCGATGACCGAGATCGTGCGCGACGTCTGGCGTGACCGCCGCTACCGGCGCCTGATGCTGTCGTTCCTCATCTTCGGTTGGGGCAACCTCATGAACTTCGCCGTGTTCCCGATCATGCTCGTGGACCGCTTCGACGCGCCGAACACGTTCGTCGGGATCCTCTCGGCCGCGCAGTCCGCGACGATGGTGGGCGCGTACGTCATCGTGGGCCGCCTCATCGATCGCGGCTCATCGCTCCGTCAGACGCTCATCGGCACGCTGCTCGCGCTACTGGTGCCGATCGGCTATCTCGCCGCGCCGGTGTATTGGGCGCTGCTGCCGATCGCCGTCGTGGGCGGCATCGCGCAGGCGAGCGGCGAGCTCACGTATCACACGAACATCGTGCAGCTCGCGCCGGAGGGCCGCCTCGCCGACTACGCGGCGGCGCAGTCGCTGCTCCTCGGCATCCGCGGATCGCTCGCGCCGTTCGTGGCCTCGGCGCTGCTCGGCGTGCTCTCCGCGCAGGGCGTGCTCGTCATCGGCCTCGCGTTCATGGTGAGCGGGACGATCATCATGGTCGGCGCCGTTCGCGAGCCGCGGCCGGCCACGGCACCGCTCGCCGTCCCCGCCGCGTAGCGGCACAACGCGTGCACGCGGACGGCGCGTGCAGGAAGCGCTCGCGAAGCTCGACGATCTCATGCGTCGCCTCGTCGAAGCGGACCAGACCGGCCGTGGCCTCGAGCCGCTTCGCGTGGCCGACGAGCTCGGCGCGATCCGCGCGGACCTCATGAGCGGTCGCGCGGTCGTCCCGCGCGCGAGCGGCGGCGAGCGTCACTTCCGCTGCGACGCGTGCGGCACGATCGTCCACGGCAAGGCCGCGCCGGCGAGCTGCCCCACCTGCAAGAAGACGAAGTTCTACGAAGCGGACCTCGAAGCGCCGGCCGTCGACGCCGGGCCGGGTTAGCTGCTCGCGCGGAGCGGCACGCCGTTCGCGCGCATCGCGTTCGCGAATCGCTCGGCGATGAGTCGGTAGCCCTCGTCGGATGGATGGAAGCCGTCGCCGGAGACGGTGATCGTCGACACGAGCGGCGCGCTCCCCGTGAACAGGTCGACCGCGAAGACGCGTCCCGGTGACGCGGCCGCGATCTGCGCGATGACCTGGTTGTACGCGCTGATCTGCTGGAAGAGCAGGTCCTTGTCGACATCCTTGTACGCCGGTACGCCACGCACATCGGGCACGTTCCCGACGAAGATCTTCGCGTCGGTGCGCTGCACGAGACCCTGGACGAGCGCGGAGAGCGCCTCGCCGTAGGACTGCGGTTGGATCGTCGCGTTCATGTCGTTCACCGCGAGCCAGATCGAGACGACCGTCGGCTTCTGCGCGACCGCTCCCGGCAGCTGCGCGTCCTTCGCCTGCTGCGCGATCGAGCCGGAGACCCCGAGGTTCACGTACGCGCTCCCGGGGGGCAGCAGCGCGGCGACGCGCGCGGGCCACGACCCGTTCGTCGGATCGGTCGCGCCGACGCCGACCGTGTCCGACGCGCCGAGGGCGACGTAGCGGACGGCCGGAGTGGCGGTCGGGGCGGGCGTCGGTGATGGCGTGACGGGAACGGTAACGGCGGATGAGCGAGTCGGCGAAACGGACGGCGCGGCGCGACCCGCGTTCGCGCACGCGACGCTCGCGACCAGGGCGATGAGGAACAAGGAGAGAGCGCGCATCGTTAGACTTGATGGTGCCTGACGAAGGCCACGGGGATGCGTGGTTTCGACAGGGTCGGCGACGGGATCGTCGCGAGCCGAGGATGTCGCTTCACACCTCGTTAATCCGAGCGGCAGCCAGACAACTGGCAACCAGTCTTACGCTCTCGCTGCTTAAACAGTGAGCGTTCCCCCGGTCTCACCTCCGCGGGCCGGGGAGGACGTCAACAGCGGAGGTGCGGCCCGCCGAGTGGCCAGTAGGCGGGATCAAGTTCACGGCCTGGAGCGGTCCGGGAGCGCGTCGGTGCGCGCTCGGACCCTCGAGAAAACAAATCGCCGAACACGCTCGTAGACGCGATCACGGCAATGGCCTTGGACGGGGAGTTCGACCCTCCCCCATCTCCACAGGGCGGGGCGTGTCCGCTATGCCAGCCGGCGGTGGATGCGCCCCCCGATGCGAAGCCAGGTGATCGCGCCCGCCGCGTCGCGCAGGAACTCACCCTGCGTGTTCCGTGTCGGTCCTTCGAGAACGACGATCCGGTCCACGCCACAGAACGCGACGCGCGCCGGCGGCAGCGGCGGTGGCTTTCGCTCGAACTCTTTCGCGAGCGCGACCCTGCTCTGACTGCGCATGACGAGCGCACCGTGCTCGACGGTCATGTCGATGCGGTTGCCGGGGCTCTCGTAGCCCCCGCCGAACGCGGCGAGCGCCGCCAGATCGCGCGTCTCGTGCGTCGGCTCCGGCAGCGTGATCCCGAGCCGCGACGCGAGCGCCCAACCCAGGATGGCCTGATGCGCGAGCGCGCCGTGCGTCGAATTCGTGAGCACGACGACCGCGAAGCTGCGCGCGGGCACCGTGACGAGCAGCGCCTGCTGTCCGATCGTGCCGCCGGTGTGCGACACGAGCGTCACGCCGCCGACGTCACGCAGCGACCAGCCGATCCCCGCGCGGTTGTCTAGCGCGCCCGCGGCCTGCGGCGTGCGCATCGCGCGAAGGCTCTCGAGCGAGAGCACGCGCGAGCCATCCGCGCCGGTGCCGTCGCCGTGATGGAAGCGCGCGTACTTCAGCATGTCGCGCGCGGTCGACACGATGCCGCCGATCGCGTGCGCGTTTCGCGGGATGAACCACGGCCGCGCCACGCGTGGACCGTCGTCGTACACGAAGTGCCCGGCGGCGACGCGGTGCGTGATCGCGTCGCGCGCGAAGAAAAATGAGCGCGTCATGGCGAGCGGCCTCAGGACGAGCTCGGTGAGCGCGGCCTCGGCGGTCATGCCGGTGCTCTTCTCCAACACCCGCGCGGCGAGCGCGAAACCCGAATTGCTGTACGACCAGAGCTCGCCTAGCGCCGTGAGCTGCTCGAGCGTGTGCAGCTTCGCGACGTACCGCGCGAGCGCGTCGTCATCCGCTCCCGTGTCGTCGAAGTAGTCGCCGAACCAGCCGCCGTGATGCGTGAGCAGATGCCGGAGCGTCACGCGTCGCGCGACATCCTCGTCGCGGAGACGTAGCTCGGGCACGTACTCGCGCACCGGCGCGTCCAGATCGACGATGCCCTGCTCCACCAGACGCATGAGCGCGGTCGCGGTGAACGTCTTGGTGATCGAGCCGATCTGGAACAGCGTGTCCGCATCCACCTCGAGCGGGTGCTCGACGTTCGTGACCCCGAATCCGCCCAGCCACTCCTCGCCGTCCGCGATGAGCCCGACCGCGACGCCCGGGACCGCGTGCTCGCGCCAGAGCGCGCCGACCTCGTCGGCGGCCGGGCGCGTGATCGTCGTCACGCGCGCTTCTTCCGACCGGCGAACTCTTTCTCCATGCGCTTGCCGGTCTCGGGCAGGAGGCCGCGCGCCTTCGCCCACTCGCGCCACTCGGGCACGGGATGCTTCACGGTCCAGAGGAAGTGGTAGATCCCGCTCTCTCCCAGGAACTTGAAGCGCTTGCGCATGTCCTTCTCGAGCGCCGCGTAGTCGTCGAACGAGCGCAGGTACTTCTTGAAGCCGCCCTCCCGCTCGAGCGCGACGATCACGCCGGCGTTGTGCACCACCGCGGCGATCTTCGGACGGCTGCGGATCACGCGCTCGTCCTTCGCGATCGTGTCGACTTCCTTGTCACTCATGCGCGCGACGCGCTCGGCCTTGAAGCCCTTGAACGCTTCGCGGATCCCTGGCCACTTCGCGTCGACGACGCGCCAGCTGATGCCCGCCTGGAATACGGGCTTCGACATGTGCTCGAGGTAGTCGTCGATCGTCTTCGCGGTGAACTGCGGAGGCGGGCCTTCCACGCGCCGAGCATAGGCTTGCGCCGTGATCGCGGTCGTCGTCGAGAAGGGCGCGAGGCGCGTCTTCGCGAGCGCGCTCGACTGGCCGGGCTACGCGCGCAGCGGCACGACCGAAGCCGAGGCGCTCGAGAGGCTCGCGGCGTACGGTCCGCGCTACGCGAGGGCCGTGAAGGGGTTCACGCCGCCGAAGGACGCGTCCGCGCTGAAGGTCGTGGAGCGGATCGCCGGCGGCTCGGGGACCGACTTCGGCGTGCCGTCGTCCGAGACGCGCGTCGACGAGGTCGCGCCGACGGCGGCGGAGGCGAAGCGCTTGCGAGCGGCGATCGAGGGCGCGTGGGCCGCGTTCGATCGCGCCGCGCGTGCCGCGAAGGGCAGGACGCTCACGACCGGTCCGCGTGGCGGCGGTCGCACGGTCGAGAAGATGGCCGCACACGTTCTCGAGGCCGAGGCCGCATACCTCTCGAAGCTCGGATCTCGCGCGCCGAAGGTGCAGGGTCCCGGTCGCATGAAGGCGGTGCGCGCCGCGGCGCTCGCGGCATTCGACGCGAGGGTGAAGGGCACGCCGATCGCGGAACCGAGCAAGACCGAGAAGCTGTGGTCGCCTCGCTACTTCGCGCGACGCAGCGCGTGGCACGCGCTCGACCACGCCTGGGAGCTCGAGGACCGCATCAGGCGCTGATCCGCGCGGGTGCGCGCGCGTACGCGCGCAACGCGACGAGGCCCGAGAGCACGACGAGCGCGGACGCGACGTTGAGCATCGGCACGACGCCCACGATCGCGCCGAGCGCGCCGCCGATCGCGGCGCCGCTCAGGCTGAGCAGCGCGAGCGTCGCATTGAGCGAACCGAAGACGCGGCCGCGGTACGCGTCGGGGACCTCACGCTGCGCGAGCGTCTCGACGCCGACCGACGACACCGACGAGCACACGCCGCCGACGGCCGACAGCCCGAGCGCGAGCGGCACGAGCGGCGCGTCGTATTTCAGGACCAGGGCCGCGCCGGCCGCGACGGAGGCCCAGCCGATGAGGTCGCGCGGATCGAGCCGGTCGCGGTAGCGGCCGACCAAAAGTGTCCCGACGATGCCGAAGAGGGCGTGCACCGTGCTGAGCGACGCGTAGATCTCCGGTCCGACGCGCAGCGTGTCGCGGGCCCACGCGACGGTGAGCGGATCGAGCATCGTCCCACCGAACGTCGCGAGGCCGAACACGAAGAAGAGCAGCGCGATGCGGCGCTCGTCACGCACGATCGCGAGGCCGTCGCGCCAATCACGCCAGAACGCGCGCCAGGCGGACCGCGCGGCCGCGTCGCTCTCCGCGTCGGTGGCGGGTCTGGTGCGCGGAGCGCGCACGAAGGCGATGAGCAGCGCCGCGGCCGCGAACGTGGCCGCGTCGACGATCACGACCGCGTCCAGCCCAAGCGCGCAGAGCAGCGCGCCGCCGAGGGGCACGCCCGCGAGCCGTCCGAGCCGGTTGTTGAACACGTTGAGCGCGTTCGCGGCGACGAGATCCTCGGGGCCGACGAGCGTCGGCAGCAGCGCGGCCTCCGCCGGACCGGCGAACGCCGCGATGGTCGACTGCGCGGCCGCGACGACGAAGACGATCCACAGGCTCTCGGCATCGACGAGCAGCAGCAGCAGCACGACGGCGCACTGAAGCGCGCTCGCGACGATGAGCACGTTCCTCCGATCCCAGCGATCGACGAACACGCCGGCGAAGGACGCGAGGACGACCGACGGCCCAAGCTCGGCGGCGATCATCCCCGCCGTCGCGATGGTCGAGCCTGTGACCTGGTAGACGAAGTACGGCAGGGCCGCGATCAGGACCCAGTCGCCGGCCACCGAGATGAGGCCGCCGGTCCAGAGCAGCGCGAAGCTCGGTCGCCGCAGGACGGAGAGCACGCGCGGACCTAGTTCGCCGCGCTCGTGTCGATGACGCGGAGCGTCGCGCGATCGAAGACGACCTCGGCCGACGCGGTCCCGGCGACATCGTCGTATCGCACGACCATCGCGGGACGGCCGCCGCGGTCGATGTCGCGCGCGGGGATCGTCGTCACACGCGGATGCGCGCGACGGAACGAACGCACCGACGGCGTCGAGAGGCCGAGACCACTGACGGATGACCATGCCTGCTCACCGCAGGCGTCGCAGCGCGCGAGGGCGCCGTGGAGCAGCGGCTTCGTCCCGAGATCGTCGCGCGCGATCGCGTCGATGCGCGCGTTCCCGCCGCACCGCGTGCACGGGACGACGCGTGCGGCGCCGGCGGCGAAGTACGCCTGCACGCGCTGCTCGAGCCGCGCGAGGATCGCCGACGGACGCGTCAGCGCGCCGATGTCGGCGAAGAACGGATTGCGCAGCGGCACCTGCGAGACCGGCGCATCGGGATGGCACGCCGTGCAGCGGAACGTGATCGCCGCGTCGTCGCGGCGCATCGTCAGCCGCGCGCGGCCACACCCGGTGCACCACAGCCGAGTGGCGCTCCACTCATCGTGGCGCACGTGCTCGGCCGCGCTCGCCCGCAGCGGTCCGGCGAGAACGCGCCGGAGCGCCGCCTTCGCGCGCGTGACGCGCATGAGCGCGGCATCCTCGGTGATCCCCAGCCGCTCGGCGATCTCGGCGTGTGGCCGCTCCTCGACGAAGCGCGCGAGGAGCACCTCGCGCGTCGAGGGTGAAAGGAGCGCGAGCGCTCGCTCGAGCAGTGCGAGCAGCTCCACCCGCTCGAGCTCCTGCTCGAGATCGTCCGATGACGGCAGCGACGCTTCCGGATCGAGGCGCTCCACGCGCGCATCGCGTCCGAGCCGGCGACGGTGTCGGAGGCAGACGTTGCGCGCGATCGCCGCGAGCCACCGGTCTCGTCCGGTCGGATCGGTGAGGCGCTCGCCGTGCCGCCACGCCTCGAGCAGCGTGTCCTGAGCCAGGTCTTCGGCCGCGTCCGCGTCGCCGCTGAGCGTCGCGCACCGGCGGACGAGCCACGCGTGCGGAACGTCGCTCCAGGCGTCGTGGCCCGGCCCCATCTCGATCGCGATCACGTCCCCACTATCGCAGTGAGCGACCGCGACCCAACGCGTTTTCTAGCCGCTGCTGCTGGTCGACCCGCCTTTTCGGTCGCCTCGCTCGCGCAGCTGCGTGAAGTCGCCGGCACGCTGCTCGTCGTCGGATGGCGGCTCGCTCCGTGTCCGAGCGTGCTCGTCGACCGGGCTGCGGCTTTCGCGTTGCTGCTCACGGCGATCCTCGCGTGTGGTCTCGCTGCGCTCTTCTATGGACACCCCCGCGAGGCGACGGTGCAGCGGGTGTGCCGCGGTCACGAGCGCGCGCCGAGGCCGGATCGCGTCACGTCACGCACGTTCCGCGGCACCAGCCGTGCTGCGCAGATCGCGGAGGTGCGTCATGGGCATGGATCCGAAGCAGATGCGCGTCCTCAAGAACGGACAAGCGAGCGAGGCCGATCTCCCGCGTGACACGTCGCGCGAAGCCGTCCGCGATCAGGAAGAAGGTCGTCGCACGATGAAGGCGCGTCGCGAGCACAGCAAGGGCGATGGGAACTTCCCGGCGCCGGAGGCGGCCGCCGCGCTCGAGGACGAGCGTCCGGAGGATTTCGAGCCGCGCGACATGCCGAAGGCGGCCGACGATCGCAGCGCGCCGAAAGGCGCGACCACGAAGGGTCAACGCGAGCGCAACCCCGGCCTCGAAGTGCGCGACGACGCGAAGCCGGCTCGTCCGCGCGCGCAGAGCGGCATGACACGCGCGCGCCGCGCGACGACGCCGAAGCGTCCCACGAAGCGTGCGCGTCCGACGGCGCGGCGCTCCTCGGCCGCCAAACGTGACGCGCAGAAGCGCGTCGTGAAGCGCTCCGCGCCGAAGATCGCGAAGACGCGCGGCGGCGCGAGCTCCCGCGCCAAGTCGCGCGGCGCCACGACCTCCCGCGCGAAGTCGGGCGGCGCCGCTAGGTCTCGCGCTTCGCGGCGGCGTCGCTGATGACGTGGACCTCGTCGTCGCCGATGTCGAGCTGATCGGTGGCGATCTCGCGCCGACCGTCTTCGTCGCCGCGAAGGACGATCGCGCGAAGCTCCCCGGTCATGTCATCGACGCGCAGCTCTTCGACGGTCCCGATGTCCTGACCCGACGCGTCCTTGACGGTCATGCCTTTGCGGATCGTCGGCCTGCGACGGTCGCCGGCCGCGTTGGTCGCGCGCACGTCGGTCGCAGGCTCATCGCTGACGGTCGGGAACAGGAACGCGTCGGCCTCATAGTTCGACTCGGCGGGTGACATCCATTCGAACGGCGGCGGCGCGTACGCGCGCTCGTCGTAGCGGTCGAGCTGATCGAGCTCGCTCTTGCTGAGGTCGATGATGAGCTCGTCGCCGTCGCCCTTCGCACCCTCGAGCACCTCGCGCGAGACGACGACGTCGTGACCGAGCAGCCCGCCCGTCGTGAGGATGAAGTCGCGGATCTCGTTGCGCTCGGGATCCCAGACGACCTTGCTCACGGTCCCGGCGCGGTGGCCGTCCGTCGTCTTCACCGAAGCACCGAGCTGAATACGCATCCGGGCACCTCCTTTGACCGCCGCTCCCGCACGGGCGGTGCCACCGACGCGTCGCTCGGCTGGCCGAACGCTCGCCGTGAGCCAATCGAAGCGTCGCGGACGATACGGACCCGGGGTCTTGCCCGCGGCGCCGACGGGCGATTATTCTTTCGGCTTCCGAACTATTCGGGCACCGAAAGGAATCACCACAGTGTCACCGACCCGTACTCCGACCGAGGAAGAGCTCGAGCTTGCGGAGAGCGTCTTCGGCATGTTCCAGCTCTTTCGATCGGTCGCGCAGCGCGCCGCGCAGGCCGTCGACGTGGGATCCGGCGAGCGCGCGCGCATCCTCTGGGGCCTGAAAGCGGGCGCATGCCGCGCCGGCCAGCTCGCGCAGAACGCGAAGATCGCGCCGTCGACGATCACGGAGATCGTCGAGGGTCTCGAGGCCGATGGGCTGGTCCGACGCGAGGCCGACGCCGCCGACCGCCGCGCCGTGCGCGTCGCGCTGACGGCCGACGGTCGCCGCCAGCTGCAGCGCTTCGAACACGCGGCCGCGGTCGCGCTGGCCGAGAGCCTTTCGACGCTTACCGCGGCGCAGCGTCAGCGCATCCGCGCGGCGTTCGCCGATCTGAGGCAAGCCATTCCAACGGCCGATGCGGGCCAAAAGGAGACAGCCGGTGTCCGGTGAGATGACGCGCAACGCCAAGATCTTCGCAACGGTGGGGGTGGGCCTCGCGCTCTTCCTCGCCGCGCTCGATCAGACGATCGTCGGCACGGCGCTCCCGCGCATCGTGTCGGAGCTCCACGGTCTCGAGTTCTACGCATGGGTCGCGACGGGATACATGGTCACCTCGACGACGCTGACCCCGATCGCCGGGAAGCTCGGCGACCTCTTCGGCCGCAAGCCGTTCCTGCTCGCCGGCATGATCGGATTCGTCCTCGCCTCCGCGCTGTGCGGCCAGGCACAGGACATGACCGAGCTCGTCGCGTTCCGCGCGATCCAGGGCATCTTCGGCGGCGTGCTCTTCGCGAGCGTGTTCGCCACGCTGGCCGACCTCTTCCCGCCGCACGTCCGCGCGCGGATGCAGGGCATCTTCGGCGGCATCTTCGGACTCGCCTCGGTCGTCGGTCCGACGATCGGCGGCTACCTCACCGACAACGTTGGGTGGCGCTGGGTCTTCTACGTGAACGTGCCGGTGGGCGTGCTCGCGGTGCTCGCCGTCATCTTCTTCATCCCGCGCACCAAGCACGAGTCTTCGTGGCGCGACATCGATTTCCTCGGCGCCGTGCTCCTCGCCGTCGCACTCGTGCCGATGCTCGTCGCCTTCTCGATCACGCGCGATCACGACATCTTCTCGGTCGAGGTCCTCGGTCTGCTCGCCTTCTCGGCCGTCGCGTGGGTCGTGTTCTTCTTCGTCGAGCAGCGCGAGGCGCACCCGATGGTCCCGTTCAACCTCTTCAAGAACCAGACGTTCGCCGTTTCTTCGTTCGTCGGCTTCTTCGTCGCGTTCGGAATGTTCGGCGCGATCCTGTACGTGAACCTCATCTACCAGGGCGTGCTCGGCATCCCCGCGACGAACTCGGGTCTGCTCATCACGCCGCTCATGGTCGGCATGATCGTGTCGAGCATCGTCACCGGGCAGCTCATGGTGCGCATCGAGCGCTACCGCTACCTCGGGACGGTCGGCATCGCGGTAATGACGGTCGGCCTGTTCCTCCTCGCTCAGATCGGTGTCACGTCGCCCGAGACCGATGTCGTCCGCGGGCTCGTGCTCGTCGGCATCGGGATGGGCGTCGCGATGCCGCTGTACGTGAACGCGGTCCAGAGCGCGCTGCCGCGCCAGTACCTCGGTGTCGCGTCGAGCCAGATCCAGTTTTGGCGGAACATCGGCAGCACCGTCGGCGTGGCGATCCTCGGCGCCGTCCTGTCGCACGAGCTCCCGATCAAGATCCAGGAGAAGGTGTCGGCGCTCAACCTTCCGCCGCAGTTCGCGTCGGCCATCCCGCAGGGCTCGAGCGCGCAGGCGATCTTCGACCCGAACCAGATCGCTGCGACCAAGGCGGCGCTCCCGCCGCAGGCGCAGCCGCTGTTCGATCAGGTCCTCGTGGCCATCCGCGACGCCCTCGCCGCCACAACGCATGACGTCTTCATCTACGCCGCGGCGATCGTCGCGATCGCGGTCGTGGCGTCGGTGTTCATGAAGGAGGCCCCGCTGAAGGCGCGCACGCCGCGCCAGGCGCAGGACGTCCGCGACGCCGAGGCCCGCGAAGAGGTGCCGTCCTTCGGCGACTGACCCGCACCCGCCCGCACGGCGCGGCGCCAGTCGCAGTCCCTGACGCCTCCGGCGCGGCCCGCCTGTGAGAGCGATTCCCGCACTTCGCGCCGCTGCCCATTGACAACCGCGTAGAAGCGAGACTAGAGTCCGCCGCGTTCATGAGAGCGCTCTCACAGCGGAAGCCAACCCAGCCCCAGGGCGGCCATCGCAGCGCCAGCGCCGAAGCGACGCTCGAGGCGGTCGCGCTCAAGGCGGGGGTGTCCCGGGCCACGGTGTCCCGGGTCGTGAACGGCAGCACGCGCGTCGATCCGGCGACCCGGAAGTCCGTCGAACGGGCGATCCGCCAGCTCGAGTACGTGCCGAACCGCGCCGCGCGGAGCCTGGTCACGCGGCGCACCGACTCCGTCGGCCTCGTGATCCCCGAGCCGACCACGCGCCTCTTCGGCGATCCCTTCTTCCCCGGTCTCATCCGCGGCATCAACGCCGTGCTTCGCGGGGCGGATCAGATCCTCGTGCTGCTCACGCCCGAGTCGGTGCAGGACGAGCAGCACCTCGAGCGATATCTCACATCCGGCCACCTCGATGGCGCGATGCTCGTCTCGCTCCACGGCGAGGACCCGTTGCCCGGGTTGCTGCGGTCGCGCGGCGTCCCGGTCGTCGTCGGTGGCCGGCCGGGCGCGAGCAGCCCGGTGGACTCGGTCGACGTCGACAACGTGCAGGGCGCGCGTCAGGCGGTCCGACACCTCATCGGACTCGGACGCCGCCGCATCCTGACGATCACGGGACCGCGGGACATGTCGGCGGCCCAGGACCGCATCAAGGGATATCGCGAGGCGCTCGCCGAGGCCGGCATCACACCCGACGCGACGCTCGAGCTCGAAGGATCGTTCGACCAGACGGCGGCGCGCGACGCGGTCGATCACGCCATCGCGCAGCGCACGCGCTTCGACGCCGTGTTCGCGCAATCGGATGCGATGGCGCTGGGCGCGATGTCCGCGATCCGACGCGCCGGCATGCGCGTCCCGGAAGACGTCGCGGTCGTGGGCTTCGACGACTCAGCGCTTGCGCTCTCTTCGGATCCGCCGCTGACGAGCGTGCGCCAGCCCATCGAGGAGATGGGACGCGAGATGGCGCGCGCGCTCCTCGCCCAGGTCGGTCACACCCGTCAGGTCCCGCGCAGCGTGGTCCTCGCGACCGAACTCATCGTGCGCGGTTCGAGTGGGGGTGATGCCACTGAACGCGGCACGTGAGCGTCACGCGTGGTCATGAGCAGCTCATCACGAATGGGAGGGCGCGACACAAGCAGATGAAGACCAGTTGGCAGACACGGATCACGCTCGGCATCGCCGCACTGGTGGTCGCCGGTGCGTGCACCTCCGCGAACACACCCATCGCGTCATCGGGCGCGTCGTCGACGCCGCGTCCGACCGGTGCCCTCGTCACCGCGGAGCCGTCGAAGGCCGGCGGCCTCACCTCGGACGGGAAGATCCTCGTGCGCTGGTTCGTCGGGCTCGGCACCGGCGGCAACCCGGAGCAGCTCGGCGCGGAGACGGCCGCCGTCTCGAAGTGCAACGCGCCTGACGGCCCGTGCACGAAGGCGAACATCAAGCTCGCGCTCGAGGTCTATCAGAACGACGTCGCGTACGACACGCTCGCGACGCAGATCGCGACGAAGAACGGGCCGGACATCATCGGACCGATCGGCGTTCGCGCGCTCAACGGCTTCGGCGATCAGCTCCTCGACCTGTCGAAGTACGTCCAGAACAAGACGCTCGACACGGCGGGCATCGAGAAGAACCTGATCGACACGTACATCGTCAACGGCAAGCAGATCGGCGTCCCGTACGCCGTCTATCCATCGTTCATCTACTACAACAAGGCGCTCTTCAAGGAAGCCGGGCTGAAGGAGCCGCCGCACAAGGTCGGCGACAAGTACACGATGCCGAACGGCTCGCAGGTCGACTGGAGCTGGGACACCGTCGCGCAGATCGCGCTTTCCAGCACATTGGGATCCTAAGCTTAGAATTCCACGTGGACAAGTTGTCGCG
>JADMIO011411956.1_pt1 | contig 13434 bp, 13 predicted proteins | sample 8958161 | NCBI WGS metagenome assembly JADMIO01 (sample SAMN16585339, study PRJNA669376) | soil metagenome | isolation source: Crop rotation soil | place: USA: Cullars Rotation, Alabama | collected 2011 | reverse complement strand
GCCGCGTCGGGCGCACGCGCGTCACATCGTCGAGGTTCAGATCGACAAATAGGTCCTCGAACCGCGGGATGATTTTGAAGTACCCGGCTGCGTCGGCCAGGTCGAGAGTATTCCGCCGATGGCCCGGGCCTTCGGCAATCGTGACGCTGGCGGCTCCGCGGGCGCGGAACGCTTCCATGGCGGCATGTACCAGAATGGGCTGGGTGTTGACGGCCGTGTGGGTTTCAAATTCCACCAGATTGGGCTTCAGGACCACATCGCGGCCGCGAACGTCCACCTGATGATCGTCCAGAATGCGCCGCACGGTATCGTAGAGCGACTGATCGTAAGTCTCGGCACGCACGATGGAGACGCGAGAGGGCGTGAGCGGGACTTCCTTCGCGACACCGCAGCCCGAGAGGCCGGTAATGCCCGCCGCGGCGGCGGAAGCGGCTATCATCTCGCGTCTCGTCATTTTAATGTGTCCCATGTTCAGCCCAAAAAGACGTTGCGCCCTTGTTGCGCGGCGCTTACCAGGATCCGCAGCGATGTCTCCGGCAAGGTACGGCATTCGATCTCCGACGGCGCGCAATAACCGGCAGGCATTCCGCCGTGGGCCATCAGGCCCAGGTTCAGCCAATTCACCGCGTCGGCGGAACGGGTGTCGGCCAGGAACTCCCTGGCTTTGGTAACGGCCTTTTCCACCGCCGGCAAGTTCACACCGTGCAAAGCGGCTAGCGCCAGTCCGGTGGTTTCCGGGTAGGGGCGCGATTCGTATCCGAGAGCCCGAACACCACCATGATTCCATCCACCCTCGCCGCACATGCGCGCCAGTAGAAATTGGCGTCCCTCATCGATGCGCCGCTGCAACTCACGCGAGGGGCGGACGCGATTTTCCTTGTCGAGGGCGATAATCGCCAGCGAAGTTGGGCTCACCCAGGCTGCCGTTCCCGGAAGCCATGGCCAGCCGGGAAATTCCTGGTTCTTGGGGCGAGCGTTCCCCAGGAGCCATTCGCGTACGCGGTAAGAACGTGTGGATTCGCGACCGCTAGTTTGTAAGAGCCACCGTATTGCCCCGGTGTGTACTTCAGCTCCCAGTTCTTCTCGCGGCAACAGCGCGACGAGAGCCGTGGCCCAGCCACTCTCCTCAATGATGGCTTGCGGGGGGAAGCCGCCATCGGCGCGCTGTAAAGAGCGCAGCCAGCGCAAACCGCGGCGCGCGCGTTCTTTGTCGCCGCCGGCGAGCAACGCCAAAACGGCGTAGACCGTCGGCTCGGTCCACGATACACCACGCACGTAGGGCCAACCACCGTCGGGATTTTGCCTGCCGGCAAGAGCGTCAACAGTCATAATGTGGAAGCGGGCTGACGGCGCAATTTCAGTGTCGGCCGCCAGCCCGAATCGTGATCGTTATTGGACAATCCGGCGCCTGCGCCGCCGGGACAGCAGCATCACAAGCGTAACGCCGGCTCCCAGCCAGATAGATCCTTGAACCGCTAGGTCCATGCAAATCTCCTTTCATGGGAAGTTAGGCAGTGTCCGCAATTGCGGACGCTGCGGTGAATGATTAACGCTGCACTCGGCGAGAGCGGCGTCGTCTCAGAAAAATGAAGAGGGTGCCGCCGGCACCAACCCAGATTGCCGTTTGAATGAGCATTTCGTTCATCGTTGACTTCTCCTTTCGTGTATCCTTAGCTACCCAATTTGTTTCATCATCGGGAACAGGTACTTGAAGATCTGTAGAATTCCCGGGCCGGCCGCGACAATCAGCATCGACGGAAGAATGAAAAAGAAGATCGGAAAGACGAGCTTCACGCCCACCTTACCGGCGCGTTCTTCCGCCGCCTGGCGGCGGGCAATGCGCATGTAGTCCGAATGCGTGCGCAGGCTTTCGCCCATGCTGGTACCGAAGCGGTCGTTCTGAATCAGGATGGCGACCAGCTTGCGAATCTCGTCCTCACCGGTGCGCTCCGCGAAGTTGCGCAGCGCCTCCGAACGGCGTTTACCCGCGCGCATTTCCAGCATCACCAACTGCATTTCCTCGCTAAGTTGCGGGTGACTGACTTGCAGTTCCTTGGCCACATGCTGGATCGCCTGGTCCAGACCCAAACCCGCTTCCACCGAGACCACGAGCAGGTCCAGTGCATCCGGCAGCGAGAGCCGCAGGGTTTCCTGCCGCTTGGCCACCTTTTTCTCCAGAATGAACCTGGGCAGAATCCAACCGCAGGAGCAGCCCGAAACCATCAGCAACATCTTCATTGCCGGATTTGGAGGCAACCGCGGCTCCATCACGATCACCAGGAACAGCATTCCAAGAGTCGCGACAATACGCAGTCCGAAAAACACCGGCACCGCGTTTTCCGATCGGAAGCCGCCGCGGATCAGATTGGCCCGCAGGGTGGCAATTTCCGCTTCCGAGGACGGCACCTTGGAACCGATTTGGTGCAGCACGGTAACGATGGTGCTGGCCTCAGGCTCGGAATCGCTGTCCAGGATGGCATTCTTATGCTCGGTAATGACCGGATTGCCGAGCTGCCGCAGGAACTTGCCCGGCTTGTAGAAGTAGCGGTATCCGACGCCGGTGATGGCTACCAGCAGCATCAGAAATGCGCATACCGAAAATATGAGCGGGTTAAACATGTCAAACCTTAATGTTGATGATCTTCTTGATACAGAAATTACCGAGAATCTGGGCTGCGATGGCGCCGCCGATCATCCACTTTCCCTCGTTTTCGGCAGCCATGCTCTGAAGGTATCCGGGCGCAACCACCAGCAGGCCGAACATCGTGGCCAGCGGGAGCAGCGCCAGAATGGTGGCCGTCAGCCGGCCGTGGGCGCTCGCCGCCTTCACCTGCCCTTTCAACCGGAACCGTTCCCGGATTACGTACGCGAGGCGCGACAGAATTTCGCTCAAGTTGCCGCCGGTCTGTTTCTGCAGCAGCACCGATGTAGTGAAGAAGCGAACATCCAGCAGCGGAACGCGTAGCGTGAAATTGCGAAGCGCGATATCCAGCGGCGCGCCCAGGTTTTGTTCGTTGAACAAGGCGCGGAATTCCTGGCCCAGCGGATCGGCCATTTCCTCGCCGATCATTTCCAGGCTGATCGAAAACGCGTGTCCGGCACGCATCGAACGAGCCAGAAAGTCCAACGCATCGGGAAACTGCGCCTCCAAAGTGTCCAAGCGTTTCTTGCGCTTGTGGCGCACGATCATGTATGGGATCGATCCGGTGACCAGTGCGAACACGACCGCGCTGGTGGTGCCGTTCAACAGAATTTTCGACCATGCGCCCAGTCCCAGACCGGGGATCATGGCCAGCCCCATAGCCGCCAGCAGCCGGCTTGGCGACCAGGTGAGGCCGGCTTGTTGGATCTGTTCCTTGGCGTGCTTGTTGAACTGAAGCCGTTGCAGCAGAGACTTGAAGCCGGTCGGATGATCGGGATCGATATCTTTGAGCAGGTTCGTGACCTGGACCACCGGCTCGCCGGAGGCCGTCTGCAGCATGTCCGCGACCTGCTTCTTGCGCCGCGCGTCCAAGAACTTGAGGCCGACGCTGACAGCAATCAGCACCAGCACGAACACGACGACGAAGGATACGATTGCCGCAACCGGCATTTAGTTGATCTCCACTACCGTTTGGAAGAGCTGCGTCGGAAGTACGATGCCGCAGGACTTCAGCCGTTCATAGAACTTGGGCCGGATGCCGGTGGCGCGGAAGCGTCCGCGAACTTTGCCGGTTTCGGAAATGCCCGTCTTTTCGAATAGGAAAATGTCCTGCAGCGTGATCATTTCCTGTTCCATGCCGACCACTTCGGTGATATGCGTAATGCGGCGCGTACCGTCGCTGAACCGCGAGGTCTGGATGAAAAGGTCGACCGCCGAAGCGATCTGCTGCCTGACGGAGCGGATACCCATGTTGGCGTTGGCCATGCCGACCATGACTTCAAGACGGCCCAGGCCGTCGCGAGGTGTGTTGGCGTGAATGGTGGTCAACGATCCATCGTGACCGGTGTTCATGGCCTGCAACATGTCCAGCGCTTCTTCCGATCGAACTTCGCCGACGATGATGCGGTCGGGACGCATACGGAGAGCGTTGATCACAAGCTGCCGGATGTGAATGGCGCCCACGCCTTCCACATTCGCCGGGCGGGTTTCCATGCGGGCCACATGGGTCTGTTGCAACCGAAGTTCGGCCGCATCTTCGATGGTGACGATGCGTTCGTCTTCTGGAATGTAGGAAGAGAGCGCGTTGAGCAGCGTGGTCTTACCGGAACCCGTACCGCCGCAAATCAGGATGTTGAGCCGCGCCTTGACGCAGGCCTTGAGCAGGTCGAGCATGCCCTCGGTCATCGCCAGTTTGCTGACCAGGTCTTCGCCTTTCAGCGCGTGCCGGCCGAAACGGCGGATAGACAGCAGTGGCCCATCCACGGCTACCGGCGGAATGGCAGCGTTGACGCGCGATCCGTCAGGCAAGCGGGCGTCCACCAGCGGCGAGGATTCGTCGACGCGGCGTCCCACGCGCGAGACCACTTTTTCAATGATGCGCAGCAGATGGGCGTCGTCTTTAAACTCGACCGGCGTGCGGTAAAGCTTACCGCCCCGTTCCACGTACACCAGCTTGGGAGTGGTGACGAGGATATCCGAGATGGTGGGGTCTTGCAGCAGCGGTTCGAGCGGCCCCAAACCGAAGACCTCGTCCAGAATCTCTTCGATGACGCGGTCCTTTTCGACCAGCGAAAGCGGAGTCTTCTCTTCTTCCACCAGTTTGGCGACGGCGGCGCGGATTTCCGCGCGAACGCGTTCGCCGGCCATTGAGGAGAGCGCCTCCAGGTTGATGCGGTCCAGGAGCTTGCGGTGAAGCGTGAACTTCAGCTCCTGGTATTCAGGGGTATAGCCATCTTTGTTGAAGAGGCGATTGACCCAGCCCGTTTCCCGCTCATTTCGCGATACGGAGTCCATTACTGCCATGTGATGTCTGTCCTTTGGCCTTTAAAAAAAGGCGAACCGCTTCTTTGCGGTGCTCTTGTCCTCTTCCAGACTGGCGAGTTTGGTCGCGAGCCTGGCGATCTGTTTGCCGAGATCCGAGTTGCGGTTGAGCATGCGCCCTTCCGCATACGTTTCGTACAACTCCGGATAATCGTTCGGCACCATGAAAAAGATGGGAACGCCGAGCATCTTCTCGAGTTCGCCGGGGGTAATGTCCAGCCGCTTTGGCGAACGATTCAGAATCAGCCGAATGCGATTCTTGCCGTATCCGCTATCCAGCAGCGTCTGAATGATCTGTTTGGATTGATGCAGCGCCGGCACTTCGAGAGTGGTCACCAGGCAGACTTCGTCGATCTCTTCGAGCGCCGCCATGCCGGTGTGGCTGATGCTACGTCCCAGGTCAACCAGCGTCCAATCGTAGTGCGGACGAGCGAAGGCGAGCACGTGCCGCACCTGTTCATCCTTTATTTGCTGCTTGGATGCGAGCGCTAGCGGCGCCGCCACGATTTCCACACCAGGAATTCCGTTGGAGACCAGCGCCTTCCAATAATGGATATCCAGGCGATGAAGGTTGTTCACGGCGTCGAGAATCGAGTATACGGATTTGGTCTTGGTGATGAAGCCGACCATACCGGAATCGAGATCCAGGTCGGCGAGCAGAACCTTCTGGTTCTGACGCCCGAGCTCCGCCGCGACATGTGTGATCAATGTAGTGGCGCCGCAGCCGCCCTTCGCGGACATAAAGGCAAAACTCTTGCCTCCCGCCTTGGCTCCCGCGTCACGACGCCGGCTGCGCTCGGCGGAGCGCTTCTCGAGGGCTCGCTTCAGCGGTTCCTGTAGCGGCGGATAGAGATACTCATTGATGCCGGCGCGCAACGAAGCGAGGATGGAGTCCGGCGCGGCCGAATTGTTGAGCGCGATGATCATTGGATCGCCGATCGCGCTGCGGATGGAGGCGACCAGCCCTTCCATCGGTTCGCGCCATCCACTGATATCGATCAGCACCACGTCGGGTCGCATTCTCTCCAGACGATCGAGAAAATTGCTGACGTCGCCGATGTCCTGGTGCTCAACGATGATGCGGAAAGGCAGATCGGCGAGGCAGGACTGCGCCTGCTCCCACAACTCACGATTTTCGATCGCCAATCCAATGGTCAACGGGTACATAAAGGTTCTCCAGGGGAGAAGGCAGTTACTGCTTGCCTCCGCCTCCGCCGCCTCCGGCCGGGGGAGCGGCCGGCGGCTGCGGGTTGGCAGTCGGAGGACCGGATTGCGCCGCGCCGGGCACCGTAATCGGCGCCGCCTGCACGAGCTTTTGCTGCTGAATCAACTGCTCCATGGGCATGGTTGCCGAAGGCGGATGCGTGGGCACCGCGCCGGTCACGTCCATACCGGGATGGCGCATGGGAAAGTCGCTGTTGTTGGACATGAACGGCACCGTCCACTTGAGATCCGAAACCGGCTGATTGCCGGCGATGGGCCGCACGATTTCGGGTGTGATGATGATCATCAGCTCGGAATTGTTCTTATTGATGGTTCTGCTCTGGAAGAGCTTGCCGAGAATCGGAATGTCTCCGAGACCGGGGATTTTTGAGAGAGTCTCGGTAATCTGGCGATCCAGCAGGCCCGCGACGATGAACGTCTGGCCGCTTTCCAGGTCGACTTCGGTGGTGACTTTGCGAACCGTGGTTCCCGGAATCGTGTAGCCGCCGAAGGACACGCCGTGAGCGTAATCCAGGGCGCTGACTTCCGGGTTCACCTGCATGTGGATGGTACCCTGCGGAGTCACGCGCGGCAGAAAGCTCAGACGGACGCCGTATTCCTTGAACTCCACCGACAGGGTGGAACTACCCTGCGTAGGCTGCACCACCGGGATGGGCACTTCACCGCCGGCGGTGAAGTTGGCGCGTGTACCGCTGAACGTGAGCAGATTCGGTTCAGCCAGGGTCTCGAGCAGGTTCTTGCTTTCGAGCGCCTGGATCTGCGCCATCAAATTAATGTCGGGGCGAACGGCGAAAATGTTCACTCCTGCTCCCACGGCAGCGCTCGCCAGGCCGCCGGCCACACTGGATAGCAGGGAACTGCTGGTCCCGAGGGCGGTGGTCTGATTGAAAGCCGTAGAGGCGAAATTCACTCCGAGTTGCTGGCTGGCCGCGCGGTCCACGTTCGCGAACCGTACCTTCAGCAGGATTTGCGGCTCCACCGGAGGCACTTCCACTTTCATCAGGTTGACGGTCTTGCCCAATGTGGTGACCATGGCAATGATGCGGTCTGCCATGGTCAAATCTTTGACCGTGCCGCGCACGAAGGCGGTGTCATTGTCGAAAGTCACGTTAATGTCCGCTTCCGGATACTCGCGTGCAATCTGATCACGCACCGCGTTGAGTTGCCTGGGACTGATGCGTACGATCAGATCGTAGATCAGACGTGAGCCGTCTTCCCGCCAGATCAGCAGCGAGGTCTCGCCGGGCGCTTTAGCGTTCAGCAGGATTTCCTTCGGGCTGATGGCATTGGCGTCTACCAATGCGCCATTGGCGGTGGACAACCGCTTGATCGGTACGGGGCTGTCGATCACCAGGGACTTGCCGACGGTGACTACCAGAGGTTCCCCCATAACGGGCTGGGGTTCGTTTTGCGGCGCTTCCAGCGTTGGTATGGGCTTTGGCTCGGCAGGCTCCACCGGCCGGGCAAGACTCGCGGGCGGCATCAGCATCAGCCAGGCGCAAACCGTGGCCACCACATTGCGTGAGATATCGGATCTTGTCAACACCTTATTTGCCCTCCGCCGTTCGTGAACCACCGAAGGTCCGAACAGAGCCCCGAGCGTCAGCGAGTGGGGTGGTCGCTCCACATTGACTCCACTGGCTGCCGCGCTTCATTCCAATTTGAATGGCCACCTACTTGTCCTCCGTTTTGCCGAACTTCGCTTCCGAACGCGCGGATCCGGAGAGGATCTCCATCACGAAAGCTTCCTTCTTGGGCGCCGGTGGCGGTACGTTCTGCACCACGAGTTTCGGTTCCGTTCGCACCGGACGCGGTTTGGGAATGACGGTGGGCTCTTCGATGCTGCCCCCGATGTTCCTCAAATTGCCTGCGCCCTGCCAAACGAATTTCAGGGCCGTGCCTGGGGTCTTCGCAACATCGCGATCCAGCGGATTACGCAGCGTCAAGCGGATGGAAGTCTGGCTGGTCGCCAGGCTGAGTACTTCCGCCTGCTCCGGCGTCACCAATACGTTGACAACCTGCACCGGCAAGGGCTTCCCTTCGGGGTCTTTGCGGATGTCCTGTCCGGCTAAAGTACTTCCAGATTCTGAATGAGGGTCCGCGTCAGAGGACCCAAGGAACCGTTCTGACCGGGCGCGCTCCCCATGATCAGGAGGTCGACATGCGACCCGGCGGTTACGAATCCGGCCACGCCCACAATTTCATTGACCGAAACGGCGAAGGCGCGCATACCTTTGGGGATCATCGATGCCAGTCCCGCTCCGGCCCCTTTTGCCGCCAGACGAGTCTCGATCACCGGCTCCTTGGCGTAAATGGGAAGCGTAACGCCCCGGCCGACAAGGTCCTGGATCTTGCTGGTGCCTCCCACCGGCACCGAGCCGGCCCAATCGCCGAGCTGAACGTCGCCTTCTTTAATGACGGCACCCACCTCCAGGTCTTTGGCCGCGAGCACAATCTGGACCGTGGGCGGCGCAGCTTTCGCGGGCTGCGAACGGTTCATTAATGACCGGTAGGTAAGCAGACCACCGGCCGCCGCCACCACGAACGCGAACATCAGAACGGCTGCAAATCTCTTATTCATAACGATTCCCCGTTTCGCCTACTCGGAAGCCTCCGGCCACTAAGGCTCGGCCGCGTCAGGCGGCTGGCCATTTAACCGCAACGGTACCCCTGGCTTGTTTCAATTGGCGACCGTTGCGGCCTGGTTGAAGTTGACTATGATCTGGCATGAGCCTTGGTAAGAAGGCGAAAGTTTCATAGCCCCGAGGCAGGGGTATGCCGTCACGTGAGTCGCCCGGCATACCCCGTCCCGGAGTGTTAGCTGGCCTGGGTGTTAGCCGCGGCGAGCTGGCTGTTCGTCGAGGTCCAGATGCCCTTGATGCTGCCGCCGGCGCCCAGGAAAAGAGCAGCCGAGGCGAGCGCTACGAAAGCCATGAGCAGGGTGTACTCGATGAGGTCCTGGCCCTGTTCGTCATTCCAAAACGCGCGTAAAAAAGTCATTTCTATCGCTCCTGATTTTAGGTTTGTGATCGCGTGATCACCTGCTGTTGTTTTCGTGATCTCGCGATCACGGCCTGCTCCTTCCCCCAGTTAGGAGAAAGAACTTGTGCTGCCCTCGGTCCAGGTTCGGACCGGAAAACCAGCGCGACGCCGTCGTCGTAAACAACACGCCAGCGGCTGGTTTCTTTGAGCGCTCCGGCCAGCGGAGCACCGGCGGGCAATAAAATCGTGTCGACGCCGAAACCTCGGAGGGTTTTCTCCCAGTCCGATTTCACGTTCAGGACATCGATGTACTTGTTCTCGAACTCTGCGCCGTAATAGTCGCTGCGTCCGTCCACGAATACTTTGTGGCCGGGATAGAGGCGCCAGATCAGGTAGTCGCCCCACTCATCGTTCGTGAAGACGCGCGCCGCAGGAGTCTTTCGCAGCATTTCGATGGCGCCGGCCGGATAATTCTTCGGATCGTACTCGGCGCGAAATCGCTTCGGCGGCGCGGGCGCGAACAACACCGCGGCCACCATCGCGATGGAAGCGAAACTAATCAGGTGCCACCGCGGAATGGCGTCGGTTGCGCACGTCTTTGCGGCCACTTCGTTGAACTTCGCTCCCGCGCGTCGCACCCAGGGCGCCACATGCAAATCGGGAAGCTTCGCCAGCCAGGCTTGCACGGCGGCGGACACCAGTGGCGCGGCGACAATCGCAAACAACGGAATATTGCGGGCAGCCAGCAGTCCCGCGTGCGCCCAGATCATCAACAGCAGCGAATCGGCAAACCGCCCTTGAGAGCCGTACCAGAAGACCGAAGCCGCGCTCAACAGCAGCAGCACTTCAAAGAAGATCGCCGCCGGATGATGGAAGCTGAGCGAGAAAAACTCAACGATGTGTTGCGAGGCGTAAGGATCGCGCAAATACTGAAACAGGTGAACGTGAAGGTTGTACGTGTACGGGTTGATCAAGCTGGATGCCAAACACGCCAAAGCCGTCGCAAAATACACATTCGCCCGCCGCATTGCGGGCCGGCGCAGTTCCGTGTCGGGCGTGAACAGCACGGTTAGAACCTCACCTCCGCCGTAAGCGCACAGCAGCAGAATCCCCGCGATGAAGCCGCCATGCAGATTCGTCCAGACCACAGTCAGTAACGGAAGCAGCACGAAATACGGAATGCCTGCGATTGTGGGCCTGCCTTCGCGCACACGCTCCAGCACGAAAAGGAAGATCACCAGGAAGAACATGGTGAACAGGTGCGGGCGCGCTAGCCAGTGAACCGAGGACGCGGCCGCCGCGATCATCGTAATAACGATGCCCACCACGGCATTGGACCTGCGCAGCACCAGCCGGAACAGCATCGCGAAAGTCAGGCAGAGCAGCAGCAGGGTAAACAACACCAGCAGGCGAAGCCCGCCGATGTGGTTCAGGCCCGCGAACACTACGTCCGATAGCCACTCCCATGCAAACCAGACGCCGTTAGGCTTCGAAAAAGAAAACAGGTCGTGCGTGGGAACCAGATGGTTGGCCGCAATCCAATCGCCGGTACGGATGTGCCATCCGGTGTCGCAATCGCTGAGCAGAGTCTGTACGCCATCCATACGCCCGAACAGAAAGGCGGCAGGCATGAGGAAGGCGAAGTCCGTCAGCGACGGCAGACATTTGACCGCGAATTGGGAGCGTGTGGCTTCCATGATGATCAGGCCATCCAGGAATTGGCTACAGGCTGCATCGTCTCGAAGGCGCGAATGCGATCGTGGAACGCACGGAAATCCATATAATTCACGCGGAGCGCCACGCGTGGGCTTTCTCCCTCATTGGCGTTTACGATCCGGGCCACGGTGCCCTGGCAATGAATGCATTTCTGCCCGAAGCCGTGGTTTGCCGGTAATTCGATTTCGACCGTAATGATCTGGCCAATCGCCGGCACGGGTATCTTTACTCCATCTCCGCACCAGGCGATGAGAACCCCGCTGCGGCTGATATTCTCCGTATACATCGCACCACGCACCCACAGGGCCGGCGAAGTGACGAGGCACCGGAGCTGTATTTCTATACGCGGGCTCTCACGCCTGTTTATGTTTTTCATTTCCTTCGACGTCAACGCGAGTGTAGGTCTGCAACTGCCCCGCTATCAATATCGTAAAAGGGGATTATCCCGGCATTCCCAAAGGTTATCAACAGAATAAAAGCGCTCCGAGGGCCTGCGGGAACCCCTAAAATCCACCTGTGCGGGTACTCGTCAGTTGTCTCTGGACAGCATTATCGCGCAATAAACCAGGGAATTATCTATTAAACCTAGGGAATATACTAGGGTGCACCTACAAACGATATCCCGTTCAAATGACTTATATTAAACGAATTATTAGCTAAATATCACCCTGATAAACTCCGACATCAGATAAATCTTGCCGGGATATTGCAAAAAATAATAGGGAATTTTTACGAAATGTTATTGACAACTGAAGTAAATAGCGGCAGAATTGCATTCATACAGCAGAAACAAGCGCAGAAATAATTCATAGAATTTTCCGCGCACAATTCAAGTCGCCAATTGGCAGGCGGCTGCTGGGAAAGAATGTGAGAATATGACGCGAATTCTTCTTTACAGTGACGAGCCCATTTTGGCGAAAGGGCTTGAATCGGTGCTCCGCCAGGTGGAAGGATTCGAACTCCTTCCCACATGCGGAACCGTAAGCAGCCTCATGGAACAGATGTCGCAGGCCTCCCCCGACCTGGTCCTCATGGATCTCACGCCGGAGATCACCTTTGCCGTGCTCAGCGATATGAAGCACGCCATGATGCACTCCAAGATCGTGCTCTGGGTCAATTCCATTTCCACGGAGCTGGCGTTCCAGGCGATGGGTCTCGGAGTCCGCGGAATCCTCCGCAAAACGCTTCCCACCGACTTGCAGGTGAAGTGCCTGCAAAAGGTTCAAATGGGCGAACTCTGGTTCGAAAAGGCTCTCACCGATAGCTTCCTGTGCGCCCGCCGGGTAGCTTTGACGCAGCGCGAAGGCCAGTTGGTCAGCCTGTTGTCGCAGGGTCTGAAGAACAAGGAAATCGCCACCACCCTGATGATTTCCGAAGGCACCGTGAAGGTTTACCTGTCGCGCCTGTTCCAAAAGGTCGGCGTGAAGGACCGCTTCGAGCTCGCGCTCTTCGGCCTGAAGAACCTGACAACGGGACAGCTTCCGGTCGGCGAGAAGGGCCAGCGTCCTGGTCCGGGCGCCATGCCCGGTCTCCGCTCCCTGGTTCTCGAACGTCCCCAGGAACGCGCCGAAGCTCCCACTCGCGCTTTCCCCACCCCGCTGCGCCCCGTAGCCGGATCCCGATATTAGCTATCCGCGGAAGAGGGGAGCCCCGGGCTTCCCTCTTCGGCTCACCCCGCGATCGCTTGCCTCACCTTGGCCAACGGCGCATTCGCATCGAAAAACACTTGCCCGTTTTCACGCCGAACTCCTAACCGGCGCCAAAGATCCCCTAAATCGACCGGCATCGATTTCTTAGCCATCTGTTCGTAAAGAACGGCTAGCACCTGCGTTCCGGTGGCGCGGTCGCCAACCTGCAGCGCCTTTTCGAGCGGCCAATCGCTTTCGATGTTGCCTCCCGCCCTTGTCACGGCCCTGAGAGCGTGCATAAGCCCGAGCCGATTTGCCGTCTTTTCCCGAATCTGGACGTCCGCAACCAGGCAGAAGATTGCCCCGCCCCAATACTTGCGTCCCCAGGTGTGGGTGTGGTCAAGCCCTTGGTCGCCAAGCCCCGGAAGCCCCTGAGGCATATCGCGGACCATGTCCGCCCAGACCCGCTCGACAGTTAGATTGCCCACGGCGGCGCGGGCAATCGGCTCAATATAGGTAGCGCTGCCCTCTTCGATCCAGTTGTGTTCCTCGTCCATGGACGGAAATCCGTAGTGCACCATCTCATGGGTCATGACCCAGTCTCGCTGCAAATCTTCGGCCGAGACATTCCGGGCTACGGCTACCCGGCTGTGGGCGCCGCCCTCGCCATACGTCACACCGCTGATTCGCCCGCCGCGGCGGCCGGGCGACATTGCGATCTCGAGTTTGGCGCGACGTACCGGAAAACGGCCGAAATAGCCGCTGACCGCGCGAGCCCCGGTCGTCACCCAATCGAGCATGGCCTGCCGCGGAACGTCGAACTCGCTCGATGCGAAGCTCACTTCGATACGCGCACCACCCACCGACAGGACCGATGGGGCCGTCTCGGAATGGCCGGCGGGAACGCACGCCGACACCGCC
>JADMIO010634680.1_pt1 | contig 13434 bp, 11 predicted proteins | sample 8958161 | NCBI WGS metagenome assembly JADMIO01 (sample SAMN16585339, study PRJNA669376) | soil metagenome | isolation source: Crop rotation soil | place: USA: Cullars Rotation, Alabama | collected 2011 | reverse complement strand
CTTGACTTCGGTGAACTCGGCATCGACGACGTCGTCGTTCTTGCCGCCCGGAGCCTGCTCGCCAGGCGCCGCGCCCGGACCCGGCTGCGCACCGGCGGAGGCAGCCGCGGCGAGCGACTGCGAGGCCTCCTCGAGCTTCTTGATGCGCGACTCGATCGCGGCGAGATCGTCGCCCTTCATGACCTTCTCGAGATCGGCAAGCGCCTCCTCGATGCGGCCGATGTCGCCCGGCACCTTGCCGCCGTGCTCCTTGATCGCGGCGCGCGTCGCGGCGACGAGCTGGTCGGCCTTGTTGCGTGCGCCGACGAGCTCGTGGAACTTCTTGTCCTCTTCCTTGTTCGCCTCGGCGTCGCGGACCATGCGCTGGATCTCCTCTTCGGAGAGGCCAGAACCCGCCTTGATCTCGATGCGCTGTTCCTTGCCGGTGTTCTTGTCCTTCGCGGCGACGTGCAGGATGCCGTTCGCATCGATGTCGAACGTGACCTCGATCTGCGGCATGCCGCGCGGCGCGGCCTGGATGCCGGCGAGGTCGAACTTCGCCAGCGACTTGTTGAAACGCGCCTGCTCGCGCTCGCCCTGCAGCACGTGCACGGTGACCGCGGACTGATTGTCCTCGGCCGTCGAGAACACCTGCGAGGCCTTGGTCGGAATCGTCGTGTTCTTCTCGATGAGCTTCGTGAACACGCCGCCGAGCGTCTCGATGCCGAGCGAGAGCGGCGTCACGTCGAGCAGCAGCACGTCCTTGACGGTGCCCGAAAGCACGCCGCCCTGGATCGCGGCGCCGACCGCGACCGCCTCGTCGGGATTGACATCCTTGCGCGGCTCCTTGCCGAAGAAATCCTTGACCGCTTCCTGCACCTTGGGCATGCGCGTCTGGCCGCCGACGAGGATGACCTCGCTGACGTCGGACACGCGAAGGCCCGCGTCGTTGAGCGCGGTGCGGCAGGGCTCGATCGTCTTCTTGACGAGATCCTCGACCAGCGCTTCCAACTTCGCGCGCGTCAGCTTGATGTTGAGATGCTTCGGACCCGACGCGTCCGCCGTCACGTACGGCAGGTTCACCTCGGTCTGGTGCGACGTCGAAAGCTCGATCTTCGCGCGCTCGGCCGCGTCCTTCAGACGCTGCAGCGCGAGATGGTCGTTGCGAAGGTCGATGCCCTGGTCCTTCTTGAACTCCTCGACGAGATAGTCGATGACACGCTTGTCGAAGTCCTCGCCGCCGAGGAACGTGTCGCCGTTCGTCGCCAGCACTTCGAACTGCTTCTCGCCGTCGATCTCGGCAATCTCGATGATGGAAATGTCGAACGTGCCGCCGCCGAGATCGTAGACCGCGATCTTGCGATCGCCGCCCTTCTTGTCGAGGCCGTAGGCCAGCGCGGCCGCGGTCGGCTCGTTGATGATGCGCTTCACTTCGAGGCCCGCGATGCGGCCGGCGTCCTTGGTCGCCTGGCGCTGCGAGTCGTTGAAGTACGCGGGCACCGTGATGACGGCCTCGGTGACCGGCTCGCCGAGATAATCCTCGGCGGTCTTCTTCATCTTCATGAGGACCTTGGCCGAGATCTCCTGCGGCGGCATCTTCTTGCCGTCGGCGGTCTCGACCCACGCGTCGCCGTTGTCGTGCGCGACGATCTTGTACGGCACCATGCCGATGTCCTTCTGCACCTCGGCGTCGGTGAACTTGCGGCCGATGAGGCGCTTCACCGCGTAGAAGGTGTTCTTCGGATTGGTCACGGCCTGGCGCTTGGCAGTCGCGCCGACGATGACCTCGGAATCCTTGAAGGCCACGATCGACGGCGTCGTGCGATCGCCCTCGGCGTTCTCGATGACCTTGGCGCTCGCGCCTTCCATGACCGCGACGCAACTGTTCGTCGTGCCGAGGTCGATACCAATGATCTTGCCCATCTGTCTCAATCTCCCGCGCTATTCGGTTCGGGCCACGAAGGCCGCTGATGCCGCGAAAACTGGGGGTTTCGCCCAGCCTTTCAAGTAATTCCTAGGTTCCGGGCGCCTTCGAGACGGCCACCAGCGCAGGGCGCAGCAGCCGATCGTTCAGCACGTAGCCCTTCTGCATGACCGCGACGACCGTGTTCGGCGCCTTCTCGCCGGTCGGCACGAGGCTCATCGCCTGGTGGCGCTCCGGATCGAACGGCTGGCCGAGCGGGTCGACCACCTTGAGCCCGTTGCCGTCGATCACGCGCGAAAGCTCGCGCAGCGTCAGCTCGACGCCGCCGCGAAGGCCCGCGTAGTCGTTCCCTTCGAGCGCGAGCCCGCGCTCGAGATTGTCGAGCACCGGCAGGAGATCGCCGAGCAGCTTTTCGTTCGCGAACCGGCGCGCCTGCTCGAGATCTCGCTGCAGGCGCTTCCTCTGGTTTTCGAGCTCGGCGCGCTCGCGCAGCATGACCTCGCGCATCTCGGCAAGCTTGGTCTCGTACTGGTCGAGCTGGCGCGTCAGCGTGTCGACGTCCGCCATCACGGCGTCGTCGTCGGAGCCCTGCCGCTCGTTGGGGTCCATCGTTTGCATCCATTCTCCCGGTGTCAGACAGCAGAAAGCGGCGATACGACCTCGCCGCTTTCTGAACTCAGCGGTCTAAAATTACCCGCACAATCAACGTTATGAGGGCGCGTGGCCGCGCTTCAAGGCGCCCGAGATGATACCCGCAGTGGCCTGCACGACCGGAATCACGCGCTCGTAGGCCATGCGCGTCGGCCCGATCACGCCGAGCACGCCGAGCACGCGCCCGCCGACGCCGTAGGGCGCCGTGACGAGGCTGAACTTGTCGAGCGCCGCGAATCCCGATTCCTCGCCGATGAAAAGCCTGACGCCCTCGGCGCGCGAGCAGCGTTCGAGGAGCTGCAAGAGGTCGCGCTTCCTCTGGAACGCCTCGAAGAGCTCGCGCAGGCGATCGACGTCGGTCGCGTCCTGCTTCCCCATGAGGTTGGTGTGCCCGGCGACCAGCATGTCGCTCGCGGCGCTCCCTTGGAACGCCTGCTGCGCGACCTCGACGGCCGCCGAGAGAAGCCGGTTCAGGCGCGCGCTTTCGTCCTGCATCTCGCGCAGCAGCCGGGCGCGGATTTCGTCGATGCGCATGCCGGCGTAGTTCGCGTTGAGGTAATTCGCGATCTGCTCGAGCTCGCTCGGCGCATATGCGCGCTGCGTCGCGATGACGCGGTTCTGCACCGCCCCGTCGGTGAAGACGAGGATCACGAGCAGGCGCGCCGCGTCGAGCGGCACGAAATCGATGTGGCGGAACGCGAACTCCTCGCGCTTGGGCGTCGAGACGACGCCTACGAAGTGCGTCATCTCGGACAGGAGCGACGTCGCGCTCGAGAGGAGGTCCGGCGCCGGCGCGTCGGTCGGGAGCTCGCGCCTTAGCTTGTCGACCGCCGGCTCGTCGAGCGGCTTCACTTCGAGCAGGCTGTCGACGAAGACGCGATAGCCCTGCGAGGTCGGCACGCGCCCGGCCGAGGTGTGCGGCGCCGCGACGAGGCCGAACTCCTCGAGGTCGGACATGATGTTGCGGATCGTCGCCGGGCTCACGTCGAGCCCCGACGCCTTCGCGAGCGTGCGCGAGCCGACCGGCTGGCCCTCGGCGATGTAGCGCGCGATCAGCGCGCGCAGGAGCTGGCGGGCGCGGGCGTCGAGGTCGTGGCGGGACGATGCGTTCATGCGATGGAAGATGAGGCCGTCGCCGACGCTAGCAAGGCGATTCCGGCCGATCAAGCACCTCACTTCGTCGTCCCCGCGAAAGCGGGGACCGGTGACTTTGAGGTCGCTGGCTGAACGTAAGGCGCGCCGGGTCCCGCTTTCGCGGGGACGACGAGTGAGGGGCGTCGCAATCGACGAGACGGCGCCCGCGCACGTTTCGCACATGACTGCTCTCGCTGTGCCGACACTGCTCGCCGAATCCACTTCTTGGCCGCTCCACGTCCCCATGCTAGCGTTCGCCCGCACTCGCGCGCCGCCCCATTCCATGCTCGAAACCCTCACCGTCAAGGACTTCGCGATCGTCGCGGAAGCCGACATCGCGTTCGGCGCCGGCATGACCGTCGTCACCGGCGAGACCGGCGCCGGCAAGTCGCTGATCGTCGACGCGCTGCTGCTGCTCGCCGGCGGCCGCGCCGACGCGGGCGTCGTCCGCCACGGCGCCGAGCGCGCCGAGCTTTCGGCGACGTTCGATCTTTCCGGCCGCGCTGACCTGCGCGACTGGCTCAGGAACGAGGAGCTCGACGAAGACGGCGCCTGCCAGCTCCGCCGCGTGATCCGGAGCGAAGGCACCTCGCGCGCGTGGATCAATGGCCGGCCCGTGACGCTGACGCAGCTCAAGGCGCTCGCGTCGGGACTCATCGAGATCCACGGCCAGCACGAGCACCAGGCGCTGCTCGAACCCGCGCAGCAGCTCGCGCTGCTCGACGCCTACGCCGGCGCCGCCGACGCGCGCAGCGAAGTCGCGCGCCTCGCCCGCGCGTGGCGCGACGCCGGCGCGCGCATCGCCGAGCTTTCGCGCGGCGGCGACCATCTCGAGCGCATCGAATGGCTGAAGCACCAGCTCGACGAGCTCGACCGCCACGCCGTCACGCCCGAGCAGCTCGCTGCGCTCGAAGACGAGCACCGCCGCCTCGCCAACGCCGGCCAGCTGCTGCAGGGCGGCAACGGCCTCGCCGAACGACTCGACGGCGACAGCGAGTTCGCGCTGGTCGGCCTCGCCGCGCGCGCGCACGCCGAAGCGACGCGCCTTGCCGCGCTCGATCCGCGCATGACGCCGGTCGTCGACCTCCTCGACGCCGCGTCGATCCAGCTCACCGAAGCGAGCGACACGCTGTCGCGCTACCAGAGCGCGCTCGACCTCGATCCCGAGCGCCTCGGCGAGGTCGAGGCGCAGATCGGCAAGCTGCACGAGCTCTCGCGCAAGCATCGCGTGCCGATGGCCGAGCTTTCGGCGCAAGCGACGTCGCTGCGAGAAGAACTGGAAACGCTGCGCGGCGCGGGCGCGAGCATCGAGAGCCTCCGCGCGCAGCAGAAACGCCTCGCCGACGACTACGCGACCGCGGCGCGCGCGTTGAGCACACGCCGCGCGACAGCCGCGAAGAAACTCGGCGCGGCGGTCACGTCGCTGATGGCCGAGCTCGGCATGCGCGGTGCGTTCGAAGTCGAGCTCACGCCCGAATCATCGGGCGAACCCGATCCGAACGGCACCGAGCGCTGCGAGCTCCTGGTCGCCGCCAACCCCGGCACGCCGCCGCGGCCGCTAAGCAAGGTCGCCTCGGGTGGCGAGCTCTCGCGCATCAGCCTCGCGCTCGAAGTCGCCGCGCTCGGGCTCGATCCGGTCGGCACGATGGTGTTCGATGAAGTCGATTCCGGCATCGGCGGTGCCGTCGCGGAAGTCGTCGGACGCAAGCTCCGCGACCTCGGCGCGAAGAGCCAGGTACTCTGCGTGACGCACCTGCCGCAGGTCGCCGCGCTCGGGCACCGGCACCTTCGCGTCACGAAATCGAGCCGCAAGAGCTCGACCGAGACGCAGATCGAAAATCTGGAAGGCGACGCGCGACGCGACGAGATCGCGCGCATGCTCGGCGGCATCGAGATCACGCGCGAGACGCTCGCGCATGCGGAGCAGATGCTCGGCAACGCAACGCCCGCCGGAGCATCGAGGCGCAAACGCTAGGACCTACATCTCCGGCTCACCGCACGTCGCTGCGACCTCTATCTCAACTAGATGCAGGCGAACTTGGATGCTGCGTTGTCACAAATCAAACGTGGCGACGAAAATCGTATTGAACTCGAACGCCCCAATGTCCGTAGTTGCGTTTGCGCCGGCGCCTGTACTGCGCGGATAGCCGCGCCCTCGCTGATCCGCCGCGAATCCTGGTGGCATTGCGTCGTGATTGCCGGCGCCGATCGCGGGGCTCCCCGTTTTCAGCGCGCGCGTTCGCGTGACGCCGCCGTTGTACTGAAGTGGACCGAGCCTCGGATCGTCGATCACTGTGATTACAGTCGGATCAACGATCGTCGACGCGATCACAAGATTGTCCCCTCCCAACAAAGCGCCCTGGATCATGGACAGGTCAGACGGCGTATTGGTCGCACCCGCGGTGTTGTTGGCGATGATCGAACTCTGCAACGTCATTGCGCTGTTAGCCGATTGTCCCCGGAAGTACACGGCCCCGTAAGGCGACGACTCATCTGTGTGATTGAACGCAATCGTGCTGTTGGCGATTGTCAGTGAATCGCTGCCTCCGTCCATCAGAGCGCCGACGAACTTGTGAGCGGTGTTATCCGAGATCGTGCTGTTCACAATGATGGTACTGCTGCGGAACTTGAGGCCACCGCCATAGGATGCAGTGTTGTGATCGACAGTCGAGGCGAGCATCGAGATTCCGCCCGTAACGTATGCGCCACCTCCCACTCCGCCATGCGTCGAGCCATCGCCGGCAATGTTGTCGCTGATTGAGCTGTAGAAGCCGAACAAGTTGCCGGCCGCGACACCGCCTCCGTATCCGCGTGCGGACGAAGCGAGCGCTCGATTGCCTGACAACTTGCTGAGCACGAGCGTGACATCTGATGGGTTGTGGATACCACCGCCCCTGGCACTGCCGGAGTCACTTCGGACTGTGCATCCCACAACGTTGCTGCTCGTCAGATGCACGCTTCCGCCCAGCGCTTCGATGCATCCGCCGTACGCGGCCGCGGCGGAGTGATAGTAGCCATCAGCGATCCGTAGATCGTAGATCGACAATGTTCCATTACTCGCATGCTTGAGGACGCGATGCATGCCGCCACCGGAAATGGTCACGCTGCCCAGTTCCGGGGATGGGCCTTGCAAGGTCAGGTTGACCTGATCAATCGTGATCTCGCCGCTTGACAGCGTGATCGTACTGTCGGCCATGGTGCATAAGACCGGCAGCTGGCCAAGGTCGACCGTGTCGTTGGACAGCGCATGGTGCGGACTGTTCGGATTTGTGATGATGTCACGCAGCGAATCCGGACCGCTGTCGTCGCAATTCGTGACCAACCGGGTCTGCCCATTTGCCTGATTCGGTACCGGGCCCGCTCCGCTCGACCCCGAAGTGCAAACTTGCGATAGGGCAACAGCGATGCAGGCCGTCAGCCGACGGAATCTGCAGCGAAGACTAAAATCGCGATCCATATGCACTCCTTGAGCGGCCGGCAACCATGGAGTTGCCCTCGGAGTACTTACGAAATTGGCAAGCTAACCGGACTTCCGACGCCTACAGCGACTCCACCCGGGCATTCACGACCGGCAGCCGCAACTGCGCCATCCAGTCGTTCGCATTCGCGACCTGCGCATCGCGCTTGAACGCATCGAGCGCCGCAAGATCGAGCTCGCCGAACGCCCAGTCCGAACCCGCTTCGGCACGCGCGAGCACGCCATCCGACGGAAACCCGCGATCGATCGGCGTGTAGATCGTCGCAGTGCCCGTGTTGACGTCGAGCGCCGGACTCCACGCCGCCTCGCCCGCGGTCACCGCGCACGCGACGTAGACCTGATTCTCGAGCGCTCGCGCCTGGCAGCCGACGCGCACGCGGTTCGCGCCGGCCTCGGTGTCCGTGCAGCTCGGCACGAGGATCACGCGTGCGCCCGCCTCGACCTGCGCGCGCGCATAGAGCGGGAACTCGACGTCGTAGCAGACGTCGATGCCGACGCGGCCGAACTCGGTGTCGAACACCTTCAGCACGTCGCCGGGCTCGATGACGTTCGCCGACTTCTCGAAGCCGGTCAGCGTCAGCTTGTCCTGGAATGCGAGCTTGCCGTCGGGCGACGCGAAATAGGCGCGATTGCGATAGCGGCCGGCGCCGGTGTCGAGGAGGAACGTGCCGGCGACGAGGTAGATCGAATGCCGGCGCGCGAGATCGCGCGCGAGCGCGGTGTAGTCGTCGTGATCGCGCTGCAGCGCTGCTAGCGAGCGCGCGAAATCGCCGCGATCTTCGTGCGATTGCGCGGCGGCGGCTTCGAGCGCGAGGTATTCGGGGAGCACGACGAGGCCGGCGCCGGCGCGCGCTGCGTGCGCGACGCGATCGCCGACGCGCGCGGCGAATGCGGCGAAGTCGGTCGGCTCGCCGATGGCGTATTGGGCGGTGGCGATGGTGAGCTTCAATGGGACCTCGGGTGGTGAACCACGCTTGCCCTCACCCTACCCTCTCCCGCACGCGGGAGAGGGGAAAAGCCTCTCACGGGTGCGGTGAGACCTCGTCGACTCAGCGCTTGTCGAGCGGCCGGAGCCAGAAACGCAGGCGATGGCAGCTCGGCATATCGTGGCCGATTTCCTGCCATTCAAGCTGGCAGAACATGTCGTCCTGGCGCTGGTAGCCGCGCTTGATCCAGAACGCGTCGTTGCCGCGGAATCCTTCGGGCCGCCGCGCATCGTCGGCATTGCGCTCGACGGCGCAGAATGCGGTCCTGTCGAAGCGGCCGAGCGTGCGCGCGTAGCCTTCGCGCTCGTCGAAAAAGCGATGCCCGAGCCCGTGGCCGCGGTAGTCCCTGAGCAGCACGGACTCGCCGAAATAGAACACGTCGGCGAGCGCGATGCCCTTGTCGAGGAACGGCTGCTGGAACGCCGCCGTCTCGTCGATCAGCGGGATGCCGGTCGAGGCGCCGACGACCTTGTCGCCGTCGAAAGCGAGCACGAAGAGGCTTTCGGGCGACTGCGCGTAGGTCGCGAGGTACTTCTTCTCGTACTCGCGATCGCCGGCGTAGAGGTACGGCCAGTCGCGGAAAACCGCGATGCGGAGCGCCGCGACGGCATCGAGATGCGGCGCGACATGGGACCCGGTGAACGTCCTGACCTCGATCATGGCGCCCACGGTAGCGAATCCGGGGACGTTCGCCTAGCCGAATGGCTCTATCGGGGCCGCGGCGTTTGGCCGCAAATACGGCCGCCCTGCTGACAACCGTTGTCAGCAGGACCTGCCTAGAGTCTTCGTCTTCCCACCGAGGAGCTCCCGATGATCGCCCCGTTGCTGCTGACCGTCCTTGCCGCCGCCGCGCCTCCGGTCGCCGACGCGCGCTGTTGCGCCGTCATTGAGCTGCGCCAGTACACGCTGCACCCCGGCAAGCGCGACGTGCTGATCGACCTCTTCGAGCACGAGTTCGTCGAATCGCAGGAAGCGCTCGGCATCGAGCTCGTCGGCACGTTCCGCGATCTCGACAAGCCCGACCGCTTCGTCTGGATCCGCGGCTTCCCGGACATGCCCTCGCGCGCGAAATCGCTGCAGGCGTTCTACTTCGGCCCGGTCTGGCAGGCGCATCGCGAGGCCGCGAACGCGACGATGATCGATTCGGACAACGTGCTGCTGCTGCGCCCGGCCGGAGCGGGCACCGGCTTCTCGAAGCCATCGGCACCGCGCGCGCCGGTCGGCACGACCGCGAGGCCGCACTCGCGCGTGCTCGCGACGATCTACTACTTCGGCGCGCCGGTCGAAGACACGTTCACGACGTTCTTCGATCGGGAGGTCTCGCCCGCGCTCGTGGAAGCCGGCATCGCACCGATCGCTCGCCTCGAAACGGAGCCCGCCGAAAACACGTTCCCGCGCCTGCCGATTCGCACCGGCGAGCACGTCTTCGTCTGGTTCGCGCGCTTCGAAGATGACGCCGCGCTCCGTGCCGCCGAAGCACGCCTCGACGCGTCGCCGCGCTGGGCCGCGCTGAAATCGAAGCTCGACGACCTGCTCAAGTCGCCGCCGGAACGCCTCGTGCTCGAGCCGACCGCGCGCTCGGACCTCCGCTGAGCGCGTAGACTCGCGCCATGTCCCGAGCGACGACCCTGATCGAGCGGCCCGCGTTCTCCGCGACCGACTATCGCTGCGACGCGGGCCCGCACGACGCGCCGTTCACCGAGATGCATCGCCGCTTCTCGATCGCCTACGTCCGCAGCGGCAGCTTCGGCTATCGCTACCGCGGCGCGACCTACGAGCTCGTGGCGGGTTCCGTGCTCGTCGGCCACGCGGGCGACGAGTACGTCTGCACGCACGACCATCACGGTGGCGGCGACGAATGCCTGTCGTTCCAGTTTTCCGAGCCGGCGCTCGAACGATTCGATGTCGCGCATGCGAAGCTCTGGAACATCGGCGGCATCCCGCCGCTGCCCGAGCTCGTCGTGCTCGGCGAGCTTGCGCAATCGGCCGCCGACGGCGAGAGCGACGTCGGCCTCGACGAGGCGACGCTGCTGTTCGCGCACCGCTTCGCCACGATCGTCGGCGACCGCGAGCGCGAAACGGCGCCGGTCCATGCGCGCGACCGCCGGCGTGCCGTCGAAGCGGCGCTCCGCATCGACGCGTCCGCGCACGAATCGATCGACCTCGACGGTGCCGCCAGCGCTTCCGGCCTCAGCCCGTTCCATTTCCTGCGCGTGTTCTCCTCGGTGCTCGGCGTGACGCCGCACCAGTACCTGATCCGCTCGCGCCTGCGCCGCGCGGCGCGGCTCCTCGCCGACGAGGCACGCTCGATCAGCGACATCGCGTTCGACGTCGGCTTCGGCGATCTCTCGAACTTCGTGCGCACGTTCCGCCGCGCTGCCGGCGTCTCGCCGCGGCGTTTCCGCCAGGCCGCGCGCGGCGACCGCAGGATTTTCCAAGACCGGCTCGCCGCCGGCGCCGTAGTCTGACGACCTCCCAACCACGGAGGTCCCATGTACGACCACATCGGCTTGAAGGTGAAGGACATCGAGGCGAGCGCGCGTTTCTACGAAGCCGCGCTCGCGCCGCTCGGCTTCGTGCGCGACGGCACCGGCTTCGGCCCGAAGGGCGCGCCGGCACTCTGGCTCTACGAAGGCGGCGGCAAGCACGCCGGCACGCACGTCGCGTTCGCCGCGAAGGATCACGGCGCGGTCGACCGCTTCCACAAGGCCGGCGTCAAGGCCGGCGGCAAGGACAACGGCGCACCGGGTCTGCGTGCCGACTACAGCCCGAAATACTACGCGGCGTTCCTGGTCGACCCCGACGGCAACAACGTCGAAGCGGTCTGCATGAGCTGAGGCGCTACGATGCGGCGAGCTCGATGAGCGCAGGCGACGGATTCGCGTTCGACACGGACGCTGCGATCGCACACCTTCGCGCGTCCGATGCGACGCTCGCGAAGCTCATCGATCGCATCGGTCCGTTCGGCATGGCGCTCAAGGGCGCGTCGAGCCTCTTCGACGTGCTCGCCGAAGCGATCGTCTACCAGCAGCTCCACGCGCGCGCGGCCGCGAGCATTCATGCCCGCTTGCGCGCGCTGATTCCGCGGACGCGTGGCGTTTCGGCTGCGCGTGCGCTCGCGGATGTGTCCGATGAGGCGCTCCGCGGCGCCGGGCTCTCGCGCGCGAAGCTGCTGGCGCTTCGCGATCTCGCCGCGAAGACGCTCGACGGTCACGTGCCGACGCTCGCGAACGTGCGCCGCATGGACGACGAGGCGATCATCGAGCACCTGACCGAGGTCCGCGGCATTGGCCGCTGGACCGTGCAGATGCTCCTGATGTTCCGCCTCGGGCGGCCCGACGTGCTGCCGGTCGGCGACTTCGGCATCCGCAAGGGCTTCGGCGTCGCGTTCCGCAAGCGCGAGATGCCGCTGCCGGCCGAAGTCGAGAAGCGCGGCGAGCGCTGGCGGCCGTATCGGTCGGTTGCGTCGTGGTATCTCTGGCGCGCCGCGGAGGGGTGATGAGGTCTCCGTGGCGCGTCGCCTCATTCGAAACCACTTCCGAAGATCGTGTCGAATTGCACCGCGCCGATGTCCGTGGAAGCACCCGTCGATCGCGGATAATGCGACCCCCGTTGCTCGTGCGGGTTGCCCATGTCGAGGCCGATGTTGCGCGCGGGGCTATCAGGAGCCGGCAAGCGCGTCCAAGTTGGACCGCCGTTCGATTGCAGAGGTCCGAGCTTCGGATTCTCGGCAGATACGATGACGGCCGGATCCGAGACATTCGACATCGTCACGAGGCTGGCTGCTCCCGTGAGAACGCCCATGCCCGGCCAGACAAAAACGTCGTTTGACGCCTGATTGGGCCCCACCGCATTGTTCGCCACGATCGAGCTCCTGATGTCGAGCGTGCTCGCGGGGTCGAGCCCGACGAACAAGACTGCGCCATAGGGCGTGTCGTTGTTCGTCTGATTCGAAGCGATCGTGCTGTTCCAGATCGAAAGACCGCTGCCGCCACGCAGATACAGCGCCGCCGCAAACAGGTCGGCGACGTTGTCCGACAGAGTGCTGTTCACGAGGATCGAGGTCGCCCCCACTTCCAATCCACCACCATACGAAGCGCGATTGTGGTCGATCGTGGATGTGAATAACGTCAGTCCTGCGGAGACATACGCGCCACCGCCAAGGCTCCCGCTCGACAGGCCACCTTCGGCGACGTTGTTCGAGATCGAACTGTAGCTCGCCGACAGACTGTTCACATGCATTCCGCCGCCCAAGGCATGGATGCCCGGCGCACTTGCCTTGTTGCCTGAGATCGTGCTCTGCACCATCGACGTGCTGCCTGCGCGAACCGCACCTCCCTTGGCATAGCCCGAATCACTGACAAGTCGGCAGTTCGTGATCGTTGTGCCGTAGAGATAGAGACTGCTGCCCTGACCCGCGTCGAGACAGCCGCCATAGGCGTCGTTGGGCAAGTGGACGTAGCCGTTCGAAATCGTCAGATGGCGGATTTCGACAGGGCCCATGCCGGCATGCTTCAGGACTCGCGATACGCCACCGGCCGATACGGTCACCGACCCTTGCGAGGGCTCGGGCCCTGTCAGCTTCAAAGCATTCTGGGCCATGGTGATCTCGCCGGTCGTGAGCGAGATCGTGCTATGGGCAGCGGCGCAAAGCTCCGGCAGCTGGCTCAAGTCGACCGTGTCCCCGGACTGCGCCTTGGCAGGATTCTGGATGATGTCCCGAAGGGAGTTGTCGGCCGCGTCCGAGCAATTCTGGACGATCCAGGTCTGCGGCGAATGCGGCTGATGCGTCGATGCGCCTGCCGGCCGACCCGCGCTCAGCGGAATCGGCGTGCGAGCATCGATCGGGGCGGTGAATATCGTCGACAGCGCGCATGCAAGCGCCAACGGCTTTGCGCAGGCGATTCGATTGTGCGTTGGCTTGTGCGATGGATGGCGGGTTGGCACGTTGATTCTCTCGTCCTTGTCGCCGGCTTCAAACACCGGATGACAAGTCAATTACGAGAACGCCGAATGAACCGGTCATTCCGTGCGATCACTCTTGCGGTCGGCACGGGATGCATATCGAGCAGCCGCCGCCCCAACCCGCAAACCGCTGGCGAAACATGCTGTTAGCAGATAGCCGCCGGTCGGCGCTTCCCAGTCGAGCATCTCGCCGGCGCAGAACGTGCCCGGCACGCGCTTCAGCATGAGCCTGTCGTCGACCGCATCGAAGCGGACGCCGCCGGCGCTGCTGATTGCTTCTTCGACGGGTCGGGCGCGCAGCAGCGTCAGCGGCAGTG
>JADMIO010852437.1_pt1 | contig 13435 bp, 9 predicted proteins | sample 8958161 | NCBI WGS metagenome assembly JADMIO01 (sample SAMN16585339, study PRJNA669376) | soil metagenome | isolation source: Crop rotation soil | place: USA: Cullars Rotation, Alabama | collected 2011 | reverse complement strand
AAGATGTTCAACCAGTCGGGAACCGGCTACGACCTGATCATCGGTCCGCAGGGAAGCGCCACGCAGCTGGTATTGAGCACCGTCTATCGCATCGATGACCCGATCGAGAACCTGCCGTGGGATTACTACACCGAGATTCAAAAGGATCCGCGGATCGAGCTGGCGGTGCCGGTGGCATTCGGCGACTTCACGGAGGAGGGAGCGTTCCCCATCATCGGGACAACGCCGCAGTATTTTTCGCTCGATGTCGTCTCCGGCACGCCGTTCCAGGTGCGACTGCCGGGTGACTTCCTGAAAGGGACGTGGGACGCGGTGATCGGTTCGGAGGTCGCGCGACAGAATGGCTGGGACGTCGGCTCGCAGTTTCGCATGATCCATGGCGGCCGTGACGCATCGGCGTCGCACGTGCATAACGAGAAGTTCACCGTGAAGGGCGTGCTCGCTCCCACCGGGACGCCGAACGACCGGTCGGTGTTCGTACACCTCGACGGCTTCACCATGCTCGATGGCCACGACAAGCCAGTCGAAGAAGCGCTGACGCGCAGTCAGACCTTCTGGAAGCTGACCCCCGAGGAGGCACGGGAAAAATACAAGGACGATCTGGCTGCGATCGCCGAAGAGGCATCGCACGACCACGGAGATCACGAGGGGCACCATCACGCGCACGCCGTGCCGAAACTGCAGAGGGAAGTCACGTCGATCCTGATCCGGATGGCGACCGATCCGAAGAGCCCCCTGCCGGCCGGACTGCAGCGCAGTGGGCGGGCCATCAGTTTTCAGACCGACATCAAAGAGGAAGACCGGGCGATGGCCGTCAGCCCGGTGGCACCGATGCGCAAGCTGCTCGACAACCTCGTGGGGAACGTCCGGCTTGCACTGCTGGTCCTGACGATTCTGATCATCGCGGTGGCCGGCATCAGCATTGTGGTCAGCATCTACAACTCGATGGCCGAGCGACGGAAGGAGATCGGCATCATGCGGGCGCTGGGAGCGCGGCGTCAGTCGGTGTTCCTGATCATCCTGGCCGAGGCATTGCTGCTGTGCCTGGGTGGCGCTCTCGTCGGTCTGTTGCTGGGCCACGGACTGGTGTTCGCAGCCTCGGGAATCATCGAGGAGCGCAGCGGACTCGTGATCAATCCAATGGCGTTCGACCCGTGGGAGTTGGTCGTCATTCCGGGAACGATCGCGCTGGCCGGGCTGGTCGGCATCCTGCCGGGAGTCACGGCGTACCGGACGGATGTGGCCGGGGCGTTAAGTTCGTGATCACCGCGGCTGATGATCGAGCGAGGCGTAATCATGCAATGCAAGTGCGGATACGCGTTCGACTCGGCTGCCGACATCGATAATCGAGAATATCGTTCGTTCGCCGTGGTCGACGACCGTAACTATCCCGCGTTGATACGGGCGGAGCAGCGCGTCTCCACTGCGCAGGACGACAGCAGCAAGCTTCGAGCCCTTGGTCGTGCGGCTCAGTACGTCTCGACGATGCTGGAATGTCCGGCTTGCTTGCGGCTGGTGTTGGTGAGTCCCTTCCCCGCCGACGACCGGACGTACTACGTACGAGAGGCAGACGAGGCTTCCTAACCCTAACCTCTCGTGACTCGGCACTAGTTCCGCAGCACGCGGCGCAGGGCGGCGCCGAGGTCGTCCGCCATCGTTCCCGCCCGGTCGAACAGGTCGAGCCGTCGCAGGAAGCCGTGGATCTGGCCGTCGGCCATGAAACGTTCCACTTTCACGCCGGCCTGCTCCAGACGGTCGGCGTAAGCAAGCCCTTCGTCGCGCAGCGGATCGAACTCGGCAACGAGGACGAGTGCGGTTGGCAGGCCGGCGAAATTCTCCTCACGAAGCGGCGAGGCCAGAACTTCTGTCGCCTGTATCTTCGACGCGAGGTAATGGTCCCAGAACCAGACGATCGACTCGTTGGTAAGGAAGTAATCGCTGCCGTTCGTCTCGTACGACTCGAAGTCCGGCAGGTAATCGGTGATCGGATAGATCAGGACCTGAGCGGCGATCGCGGGTCCATGCTGGTCGCGCGCCTTCAGGCACACCGCCGCCGCCAGATTCCCGCCGGCGCTATCGCCAGCCACCGCGATCCGTGCTGGATCGCCACCAAGCTCTGCCGCGTGCGCGGCGGCCCATTGTGTGGCGGCGAATGCATCGTCGACGGCAGCCGGGTACTTGTGCTCCGGGGCGAGTCGGTAGTCGACCGATATGAAAATGCAGCCCGATCGGCTGCACAGCCGCCGACAGAGCGCATCATGGCTGGCGATCGAGCCGACGACCCAACCGCCGCCGTGGAAATAGACTACCACCGGCCGCGGGCCGGCATCACCCTGCTGCGGTGTGTAGATCCGAATCGGCAGCTCGCTGGCCGGCCCGGGAATGGTGCGGTTCGCGATGGTCACATCCGGCTCGCGCGGCACACGCAGCGGGACGACCAGGCTCCGCGCTTCTTCGGGGCTCAGCTGGTGCATCTGCGGAGCGCGGGAACGCTCCAGCTTGTCCAGGAAATCGCGAGCCTGCGGATCGAGGGGCATCGGAGGGTTGATCGTTTAGGGTTGATGGTTGATCGACGGCGAAATTCGAAACGCCGGGCCCGAGCCACGGGACTTATCCCCGTGGCCAAATGACGCTGCATCGCTGCACCAATTCACGTCAAGATTCTGCGGTCGGTGGCGAATATCGTCGCGGCGCGAGCGAATGAGTGCAAACGTTCCTTCGCCGACGGAGTTGAATGCGGGAAACGGGCGTTCATAGAATCACCGCCGGACACCTCTCTCGCGGCCGCCTTTCAAGGGAAGCCACCATGGGACTGCTCGACAAGCTGCGGCAGGAACTGATCGACATCATCGAGTGGGTCGATGACTCGCGGCACACGCTCGCGTGGCGGTTTCCCCGCTATCAGAACGAAATCAAGAACGGCGCCCAGCTCATCGTCCGGCCGGGGCAGGTGGCGGTGTTCGTCCATCGCGGACAGATTGCCGACGCCTTCGAGCCCGGCAACTACACGCTGACGACCGACAACCTGCCGATCCTCAGCACGCTCCAAGGCTGGAAGTACGGGTTCAACAGCCCGTTCCGGTCCGAAGTGTACTTCGTCTCGACCCGCCAGATCACCGATCTCAAGTGGGGCACGCCGAACCCGATCATGCTCCGCGACGCCGATTTCGGACCGGTCCGGCTCCGGGCGTTCGGCATCTACTCGATCAAGGCGACCGATCCCAAGGCATTGCTGAAGGAACTGATCGGCACCGACTCCAGCTTTGAGGCCGACGAGATCACCGAACTGCTGCGGTCGATCATTATCACGGCGTTCGCGGATATGCTCGGCAAGTCGAAGGTGGCCGCGCTCGACCTGGCTGCCAACTACAAAGACTTCTCAGAGAGCCTGCGGAAGGCGGTCATCGAGCGCGTCGACGATGAGTACGGGCTGGATGTCCCGCAGCTGAACATCGTCAACATCTCGCTGCCAGAGGAAGTCGAGAAGGCGCTCGACACCCGCAGCAGCATGGGGGTGATCGGCGACATGAACAAGTACCAGCAGTACCAGATGGGCACCGCCATGCTGGAAGCGGCGAAGAACCCGTCCGGCGGCGGAGCGGCCGAAGGCATGGGACTGGGAATGGGGTTCGCGATGGCAAATCGGATGGCCCAGGCGCCCGGCATGGCCGGAACCGCCGCTCCCCCGCCGCCGCCGATGAACGTCTGGCACATCGCAGTGAACGGCCAGACGACCGGACCATTCGACGATCAGCAGCTCATCACCGGCATTCAGCGGGGCGAGATCACTCGGGCCACGCACGTGTGGACCGCTGCCCTCGGCGGCTGGACGCAGGCCGGCCAGGTGCCGCAACTGGCGGGCTACTTCGCGGCGGCCTCTCCTCCGCCTCCTCCGCCGCCAGCCGGTTGATGCGGCCGTAACCTGATTCAGCGAGCTGCGCCCGCCAGGAAGCGGTCGCGGCCAGCGATCATTTCTCAACGCACTGACGGATCAGCGGCATGTCGAGCGACGTGGCCGACGAAGTTCCCTCCATCGACGAGGTCGAGATTCTCGGCCAGTCCGACGTCGCCGGTCAGACGACCGACGCGGGAAAGGGTCGCCTTTTTCCCTGTGAAGGTTGCGGAGCCGACCTGCATTTCGACATCGGTCAGCAGCGGCTCAAGTGTCCCTACTGCGGGTACGAGAAGGAGATTGAACTCCGCGAGGATGCTGAGATTCACGAGCAGGATCTCGAAACCATGCTGGCGCGCGTGCAGGCCCAGCATGATGCCGGGCATGCCGACGATCAGCCCGGCGACTTGGAAGTGCGGTGTGAAAAGTGCGGCGGCACGGTCGTCTTCACGGGTACGCTGACCAGCAGCGAGTGTCCATATTGCGGTGCACCAATCCAGCGGGAAAAGATTCATTCGGCAACGCAGCGGATTCCCGTGGATGGAGTGCTGCCGTTCATGGTCGACGAGCCGACGGCGCGGCGGAAGCTGGCCGACTGGATCAGCTCACGCTGGTTCGCCCCGAACGAGTTCCTGAAACGGGGGGCCGAGGGGCGATTCAACGGCGTGTATCTCCCCTACTGGACGTTCGACGCCATGACGTTCAACGTCTATCGCGGCGAGCGCGGCGACAACTACACGGTGACCGTCGGCTCAGGGAACAATCGCAGGACCGAGACCCGCACCCGGTGGTCCCCGGCCCACGGCAACTTCCAGCGGTTCTTCGATGACGTGCTCGTCGTCGCCAGCACCGGGCTGCCGCGGGAGTACATTCTCGCGCTCGAGCCGTGGCCGCTGGCGAAGTGCCTGCCCTTCACGCAGCAGGTGCTGGCCGGTTACCTGGCACGGACGTACGACGTCCCGCTGGAACCCGGGTTCGAGGATGCCAAGCAGCGGGTCAAGGACGCGATTCACATCGACGTCTGCCAGCGGATTGGCGGCGACCACCAGCGGATTCAGGTGCTCAACTCGCGGCTGGACGCGCTGACGTTCAAGCACCTGCTGCTGCCCGTCTGGATGCTGGCGTACCGGTACCACGACCAGCCGTACCGGGTGTTCATCAACGCCGGGACCGGCGAGGTCCAGGGGGAGCGGCCGTATTCCTGGGTGAAGATCACCTTCGCGACGCTGGGAGTCGCGATCGTGGCTCTGGTGTTGGCGTGGCTGCTGTCGCAGCGGTGAGCGCATGCAAAAGCCCACGGACGGCTGTCCGTGGGCTTGAGAGATTGTCGCGACGACGCCTCAGACCGAGAAGCTGCTCCCGCAGCCGCAGGACTTCGTGACGTTCGGGTTGTTGAACGTGAAGCCGCGCTTGTCGAGGCCGTCGTAGTAGTCGATGGTCGTGCCGTCGAGGTACAGGTCGCTCTTCTTGTCGACCGCGACCTTCAGGCCGAACTGCTCCGAGACATGGTCCTTCTCGGTCGTGACGTTCGTGCTGTTGTCGAAGCCGAGCTTGTAGGAGAACCCGCTGCAGCCGCCGCCGGCGACGCCGATCCGCAGGACCGTATCGGCCGGGAGGTTGGCTTCCGACATGGCGCGCTTCACTTCGCCCGCTGCTTTTTCAGTGACATTGATCATGGTGGGACCGGCTCCTGGAACGGAGTGCCTTTCTGCTGTGTTGGGAACGCTTACCAGAATTATAGCATCGGCGGACGCGAATCAAGGTTGCGACGGGGTCGAGGGGTGGGCATCGCCGCGAAAAGCAGCAGAATTTGCCGGGAAAGCAGAACTCGCAGGGCAGAAGGACGGGACGATTTCATGTGCCAGCACGGCCGGAGGCGACGCGTTCCATCGCGGCCAGATGCGTCTCGAGTTGGCGGTAGTACCACCATGTCGCAATAAACGCGGCGATACCCCCGACGCAGACAATCAGCAGCGTCATAGTTTCGGTCAACGTCTGTTCGCGCCCCAACGACGATACCACGACGCCGAACATGGCCAGCAACGGTACCAGGAACGATCCGGCGACATACAACCGGAGTCGTTTCACTAACCGCCGCATTTCGGCGGCGTCACGATCGTCACACAGGCCATGCTGCACATAGACCGGAAACAGGCCGTGCAGGATCGCGTAGGTCAGCATGAAGAACGGATACACCGACGCAATCAGGCCGCAGATCGTCAGCGTGCTGATGAACAGCGCGTAGATGCTGGGCGGAATTCCAACCAGCAGATCCAGCACGATCGGATAAACCAGTCCGCACACGAACCACAGGGTGATCGACAGGATCGCCGCTCGCTCGCCGAGACGCAGGCAGGCGCGCCGGATCTCGAAAGTATCGTCCTTCGGTCCGCCGCGCAACTTCTGGACCGCCTTGACGTCCGCCACAACGCGCGTCGCCAGCCAGACACCGATCGCCACGCCCAACGGAAATGCCGTGGAGTTGATGATCTTTACCAGTCCATCGAACACGGGTCGCAACGCAGCGTGGTTCGGCTGACGCTCCAGTACCGACACGTTGTAGATCCAGTTGTACACCCCCGCCAGGGCGCTGGGGATCAGCATCATCAGGAGCAATATCGGCATCGCGAGCTTCCACCACCACATGTCCGGCCGATGGTACGGGGGATCGATCAGCTCCCGTGCTTCTGGATCAAGGCAGACCGCCAGTTGCTGCGCGAGTTCGCCGGGGGACTGCCAGCGGTCTTCGGCCTTTGGCGCAAGGCAGCGATCGAGAACGCGGCGCAGTGATGCGGGGCAGTCGACCGGAATCGTTGCACCGCGGCGCGTCAGCTTGAGGCTGACCGGTGCCGCCGTGTCGAGGCGCGACTGGATCATCCGGTCGAGCATGCCGTGCCAGTCGCCATTGGCCTGCTCATCGGTAAATGGCCGCGACCCGGTCAACAGTTCGCACAGGACCACCCCCAGAGAGTATGTATCCGATCGGCCGTCGAGATCTTCGGGTTTCCGGTCATTCCCTGGATGAAACGCCTCCAACTGTTCCGGCGACATGTAGGCCAGACTGCCGCCGAAGTACGCGGCCGGCGTCGCACCGCTGACCTCCTTGCTGAAGCTGATGTTGAAATCGGCCAGCTTCGGCTCGCCGTCGGCGGTGAGCAGCACGTTGGCCGGCTTGATGTCGCGGTGCAGGACGCCGCGTCCGTGGGCGTAGTGCAACGCCGAGGCGAGCTTCGTTCCGATCCAGGCGACCCCCTCAGCCCAGGTGTGCGCTGCGAGCTTTTTTCGCGCCGGGGAATCGTTCGGCCGCAGTTCGCCGCGCTGCTCCAGTGCTGCATCGACCACCGACAGCAGCAGCTTGCCGGTTCGCTCGGTCGGCGGCGTCTCACGGACTTTCTTCACCACCGAGTGCAACGTGCCCCCCGGCACGTACTGCATGTAGAGCAGTCGCAGGCGCTGGTCGGGCAAGATGCGCTGGTCGAAGACGCGGACAATGTAGTCGTGGTCGAGTTGGGCCAGCGTCTGTGGCTCGGTCCCCGAATCGGCCGACACCTTGACCGCCACCAGCCGCTGCATCGACTTCTGCCGCGCCAGGAACACCTTCGCGAACGCCCCGCGCCCCAGACCGACGAGCAGTTCGAAGTCGTCCAGCGTGTCCCCCGCGTCAACCGCCTCCAGCGACATGACGTCGTCGCGCTTGACGATCATCGTCGAACTGAACTCGTCCGTCGTCATCCCCAGCAGCCGCTGCAGCGCCGATTTCTGCTCCGGGAATTCTTCGAGGTACTCCTTCGGCTCGACGAACAGTCCTGAGGCGCGGCGGGCGAGGAACTCTTCGTAGATCAGGTCCGGCGGCAATGGCACGGACGCGAGTTCCGCATGTTCAGAACGATACTCGTGCAGCCGCTTCGGCAGGTTGTGCTGGACCCAGCGGTATTCGAGATCGGTCTTGATGATCTCGATCAGCGCGATCCGGCGCAGCTCCGGATCGACCGGCAGATAGTCGTGGATTCGAGGCGGAGCCTGCTCAGACTCCCACGCATCGACAAACCGGCAGACGTGACTGGCCAGCAGCGAAAATGTCTCGACGGCATCGCCGTGCGAGCGATGCGTCGGCTCGGGCGTCTCGGCCGCTTTGTCCTCAGGCGTGACGCTCATGCAGCGGCTTATCGGTGATCGGTTTTCAGTTACCGGTACAGCAGCAACAGCAGACTCCCTGTCGATAAACCATCAACCCTCTCTCGAATCTCTTACTTCGGTTTTCGGCCGTCAGTCCACGGTCACAAACTCGTTGAGATTGAGCGCCAGCAGGCAGAAGTAGTGCAGCGCCTGATCGCGGGACAGGCCGCGTTCATTCTCCAGTGAGCGGATCAGGGCGACGCCGCGGTCGACTTCGGCCTTCGTGGGTGGACGCTGCGTTGCATGCAGTAGCGCGAACTCCACCTGGTCGTTGCGATTCGTCCCACTCTTTGTTCGCACGAGATCGGCAAAGACCTGCGCCTGCTCGCCGAGGTAGGCGCTGTTGAGCAGCGTGAGCGCCTGCGTCGGCTGGGTGGTGGCGAACCGCACCGGGCAGGTGAAGTCCGTATCGGCCGCATCGAACGCAGCCAGCAGAGGGACCTGCAGCGAGCGCTTGACGTGAATGTAGATGCTGCGCCGGCGCCGGTCCTCCGGCGTCGACTGGCCCCAGTTCTGGCCGGGAACCGACTGGCCCGCCAAGACCTCCTTGGGGATCACCTCGTAGATGCTGGGGCCATACCTCTTCGGATTGAGACTGCCATTCACGGCGAGGATCGAATCGCGGACTTCCTCGGCCCTCAGTCGCCGTGAATCGAACCGCCAGTACAGATCGTTCTGCGGATCGGCGGCCAGACCCGGATTCGGTTCTTCGCCAACCGCGCCGTGCGACGCCATCTGGTACGTGTTCGACTCCAGGATCAGCCGGCTCAGCGACTTGATGCTCCAGCCGCGATCGATGAATTCCGCTGCGAGCCAGTCCAGCAGCTCCGGATGCGTCGGCTTGTCCCCCTGCAGCCCGAAATTGTTCGCAGAGCGCACCAGCCCGCGGCCGAAGTGCCACTGCCAGATGCGGTTGACAATCACCCGCGCGGTCAGCGGGTTCTGCGGGTTGGCGATCCAGTGCGCGAGCGCCAGCCTGCGCCCGCTGCTGGCGCCGGACGCCGGCGGCACGATCTGCGGATCGGGAAACGACAGCACGCTGGGGAAACCGGGCTGCACCTCGGTCGTCTTGGCGGCCGGACTGCCACGGCCGAGGACAAATGTCGGCGGCGACTCCAGCCCGTTCTCCTTCACGCACAGCGCCTGCTCCAGACCAACCGGAGGATGGTCGCGCAGCTGGATCCAGTCGCCATGCAGGCTCGAATACCGGTCGAACTGTTCCTGCGTCAGGAACTCGCCGACATGCTTCTTGAGAATGTTGAGCCGCGCCGACTGGTCCTGGAAATCGTCTTTCTCACCTCCTTGAAGCTGCGCGCGGACTCCCTCCTCGATGCCGTCGAGCTGCTGTTGCAGCGCGGTCAGCTTCCGATCGAACTCTGACTTGCGCTGCGCGTAATCGGCCCGCTGTTCGGGGGTCGCAATGTCACAGACGCTGGCCTCGAAGACCGTGGGATCGGCCCGCACGCCGTAGTGCCGGACGTTCCTGAAGAACGCGATGAACCGGTAGTAGTCCGCATGCGGAATCGGGTCGAGCTTGTGCTCGTGGCAGCGGGCGCAGTTCATCGTCAGGCCGAGAAACGCCTGCGCCGTCGTGGCTGCGATGTCGTCCAGCCCGTCGTAAAACGCCAGCTCTTTGTCGACAGGTTCATCGTCCCACAGCCCGAGTCGGTAATAGCCGGTGGCGATCGTCGTCTCCCGCGTGACGTCATCCAGCTCGTCGCCGGCGAGCTGTTCGAGAATGAACCGGTCGAACGGCTTGTCGGCATTGAAGCTGTCGATCACATAGTCGCGATACCGCCAGACGAACGGCTTGGGGTTGTCGCGCTCGTAGCTGTTCGATTCACCGTAGCGGGCGAGGTCGAGCCAGTAGCGTGCCCAGTGCTCGCCGTATTGCGGAGATTCGAGCCAACGGTCGATCGCCTTGGAATACGCCTGCGGGGTCGGGTTGGCAGCGAAAAACTCGACGTTGTCCGGATTCGGCGGCAGACCGAGCAGATCGTAGTGGACACGGCGGATCAGCTCGCGCGGCGCGGCCGGCGGGCTGGGCGCAAGCCCGGCGTGTTCGAGCCTGGCGAGGACGAATGCGTCGATGGGATTGGCGATCCAGTCGGTTCGCTGCACGGCCGGAACCGGTGGCCGGACCAGCGGGCGGAACGACCAGTGGGCGCGGGTCTCGTCGTTGACCTCCGGTGGACCGTGCACGGCGCCGACCTTGATCGGACGCATCGGCGCGCCCTGTTCGATCCATTTCGTCAGCAGCTCCAGTTCCGTGTCCGGCAGCTTGCCGGTTGGCGGCATCTCCAGGCCGTCATACCGAATGGCCGACAGCAGCAGGCTCTCCGCCGGATTCGCCGCATCAATCGCCGGCCCGGAGTCGCCTCCCTTCAGCAGCCTTTCGTGGGATGTCAGAGCGAGCGAACCTTTCGGTTCATCGCCCGAATGGCATTTCAGGCACCGCAGCTTGAGCAGCGGCTCGATTTTTTCGGCAAAGAACGCAAGCTGATCGGCCGTCGGCTCCTCTGCGGCCGCTGTTTCGTCCGCCGCGAACACGCCGTTCACCGCGCCACAGCAGCACAGGGCGAGCGTCAGTCGAAAAATCGGGCGGGGACTCAACATGGACGCAATGTCGATCATTTAGCGGGGAGCCGCAGACGACCGCTCTCCGGTGTGATCAGCGGGGTGGCACGACCATCGCTGCGCGAAGGTCGTGGCGGACGCGTGTCGACGCATCAATTCGCCATACTCCCAACCCGGCGAGCTGGACTACTCAGGATACCGAACCGACCGGCGACTGCGAACCCGGCGACGTGCCGGTGGTCACGCGACCGGACACGGCAGTCCATCGCTCGACTCACGCCCCGCATGCTTTTATCTTAAGACGTGCGCACGAGGCGCGGGCTGAGGACGATGCTGACCCCGGCGGATGACCGCCGCGGAACCCCCTCCCCGGCCGCTCAACGAGGAATCGCAGGCCGCCATGCCGGAGCAGTTGATCACCCGTCAGGAAGAGTTCGACGAACTATGCGGGCACATCCGGCAGTGCCGCGTCGTCGCCTTCGACACCGAGTTTGTGGCGGAAGACTATTTCCGGCCGCGCCTGTGTCTCTTGCAGTTCGCCACGCCGGAGCAGGTCGCGGCCGTCGACCCGTTCGAGGTCACCGACCTCACCGACTGGTGGCGGCTGATGACCGACGATGAAACAACCATCATCGTCCACGGCGGCCGCGAGGAAGTTCGCTTCTGTCAGCACTCGACGGGCGAACTGCCGGGACGACTGGTCGATGTGCAGATCGCCGAAGGCCTGCTCAGTCGCGGCTATCCGCTGTCGTACGCAAGCCTCGCGCAGCGTGTGCTCAACATCCGGGTCCACTCACACGAGACCCGCACCGAGTGGCGCCGCCGCCCGCTGACCAAAGAACAGATCAGTTATGCCCTCGACGATGTCCGGCACCTGCCGACCATCTGGGAGCGGCAGAAAAACCAGCTGACCAAGCGCGGCCGACTGACGTGGGCCGAAGCCGAGTTCACCCGCTTCATGAAAGAAGCGACCCGCGAGCGCGACGGCGAGTCGTGGCGTCGGCTGTCGGGAGCGGTCAAGCTGAACCGCCGCGGGATGGCGGTCGTTCGTGAACTGTTCGCCTGGCGCGATCACCTGGCGGGGGAACGGGACCGTCCGGCCCGCAGCGTGCTGCGCGACGACCTGTTGATCGAGATCGCCAAACGCCAGCCGCGCACCCCCGACGATGCGACGTCGGTCCGCGGGATGCAGCGGCGCGACTATATTCGACTGGCCCCGGAACTCGTCGACTGCGTGCAACGGGCACTGCAACTGCCGGACAGCGAACTGCCGGAGAAGTCCCCGGCTCCGCCACCGGTCGCCCAGAACGAGGTGCTCGGCAAGGTCCTCGGCATCGCCCTGGCTCAGCGCTGCGCCGAGTTGGGCATCTCCACCACTCTCGTCGGCACTTCGGCCGACCTGCAGGACCTGGTGCGCTGGGACGTCGCGGACAAAAAGCAGGGCCCCCCGCCACGCCTCATGCAGGGCTGGCGCGAGGAGGTCTGCGGCGACCTGCTGAGCGACGTGCTCGAAGGAAAGGTGTCGATGCGGATCGTCGATCCGAATGCGGACGCGCCGCTGCGGTTTGAGCGCTGAGCGTTGGAACGCAGATGGTGTAGATGGAAGAGATCGACGCGGATTATGATGGGTCGATCATGGGGCACCCACAGCTTCAATGGCGTCAAGCAGTGCTGGCCGGATTGATGGTCATCGCATGTGCCATTGTTGGGGCCGGGACCGGAATGATTCTTGAACTGCCAAACCTGGTTCGCGGCGTCTTTGATCACAAGCCCGGCACGGGAACCGGAACTCTTATTGGTTTCTGCAGCGGAATGCTGGCCGGAATTACATTCGTGTGCATTCACGCCTGGAACCGCAGCAAGTTGAACCACAAAGACACAAAGAACACCAAGGCTTTGTGACGCACCAATTTCGTCGTGTCCTTTGTGTCGTTGTGGTGATCCTTCCTTTCTTAACTGGCGATCAGTGACGCCAACGGGCACACATCTCAGGCGACAGTGATCCGTCGTGCACGGCCGACGCGATCAGAACGCCCTTGACGCCAACTGCCTCGAGGGCTTCCAGGTCGCCTGTGTGGCGGACGCCGCCGCCGGTAATCAGTTCGATGTCCGGCGCAATGGATCGCACTGCACGGCAGAGGTCGAGCGTGGGCACGCCACGACGTTCGCCGACTCCGGCAAGGTCAAGGACGATGAGCGAGCGGACACCGCAATCAAGGACGCGGGCAGCGGTGTCGAGAGCACTGGCGGAGCCAGTGGCACCCGACCATCCCCCGTCGCCGGGGGTCAGCAAGGCGCCGGCTTTCATGTCGAGGCTGAACGTCACGCGGTCCGGGCCGAAAGCGTTAAGCAGTGCGCGCAGGTGATCGGGGCCGGGAGACGTTTCGAGTGCCGCAACGACGCGGGTCACGCCGGCGTCGAGCAGGCCACGACCGGTTGCGACGTCGCGCAGGCCGGCATCGACCAGCAGGCGCAAGTCGCGGCGGATGAGTTCGCGGATCACGCCCTCGTGCGGTGCACCACCCGCGATCGCATCGAGGTCCGCGATGTAGAACTCGCGGAAACCGAACATCTCCCGGAGCGACACAGCAACGTCGATCGGGTCGGCCGAGCGGGCGATCTGCGATTGAACCGGTCGGTACTCATCCCGCCGGCCGCCGACGCCGCGGACGACGAGGCCACCCTTCAGATCGAGGACCGGAATAAGACGCATGGCGGTGTATTCGACCGAGCCGCCGGGTTTATCCCGGCGGCTCATGTGCATCGATGCGTACGGCGGGGATAAACCCC
>JADMIO011814920.1_pt1 | contig 13438 bp, 17 predicted proteins | sample 8958161 | NCBI WGS metagenome assembly JADMIO01 (sample SAMN16585339, study PRJNA669376) | soil metagenome | isolation source: Crop rotation soil | place: USA: Cullars Rotation, Alabama | collected 2011 | reverse complement strand
CTTTCCCGCCGATGGGTCCGATAGCGGCTCTCGATCCATAAGTCCGCATTCTGCCGGAGTTGGTCTTCCCGCGCGCCGTGGCTCCGCAGTGCCCGCCCGAGGTCATAGGCGTGCTTTATGGCGACTTCTGGCGGCGTGTCTGCCGTGATTTCCACCGCAAAACTCCAGGCGGATCGGGCTAAACCCATAACGCAATGGTGGCAATTTGGTTCCGAGACTCACTCAGCTTTGAACAGATGCTACTTGCGCCGGTGGGGCAAAGCGCAACTTTTGAGCAAATAGCACGTTAGGGGCATAACATTGCTCCTAACGCGGGTAAACCCATGCATCGCAATCCCAATGGGGTTCAGATCGGCTCCGACAGCCCCAGCAAATATTTCCGAGAGCAGGCCCACCTCGCTCGCCGCTTTGCAGAGCGCGCGGAAAACCGCGAAGGCCAAATTGCATGGCGCAATATCGCTCAGCAATGGTCGCGCTTGGCGCTTGAGGCTAAGACACGGCCCACGGTCTCACCATCGGAAAGCGCGCTGAGAGCCCGGCCTATCATCATCAACGCAAGCTAAGTCCTGTGGGACGAATTTGAGCACACAGCCATCCTAGGGAGGGCAATGGCGAAGGCTTATGAATCGGGGATGCGGGTCCTCTACGGTGAGAACTCGAAGCGCGTCACCGTTGCGTTTCGCGGGCGGCTGACGCGACTAGATGGCGTATTTGCCACAGAAGCACTGGGAATTCGGGCCGGTGAAGAATACTGCCGCCAACATGGGTGGGGCGATGCACCAGGCGCGACCTTCCGGCGCAGCATCCTAAAATCGCGCGCTCATCTGGATATTAATTGAGCACCGCTTCCTTGACCCTCGCCGTGACCGGGAGTTTGAAAAACCCGCTCGCGGTTTTGCCAAAGCTCGACGTACGCGAGCCCGGTGGACCGCCTTAGGAGCGCGTGCGCCTTCTCGGACGCATCGTGAACCGTGTCAGCGATGATGGTGTCCGTCGCACGGACGATCCCGTCCGCGTCGAAGAAAAGACAAATGTAGTCGGCCACGCCGCACCCCCCAAATATGACCCCGCTATCGCCGGCTATCCAGCGAGGGCGTGTCCCTCCAGATGTGGGAAATAGGACACCACCTTGGTTCCCCCGGCCCAGAGCTGGAATCCGGCGGCCTCAGTTTCGCGGAGCAGCCGGTGCGCTATCGCACGGGCTTGGGCTGCATTGGCGGTTGTCAGGGTCTCGGCACGCACGACTTCGTCGTCGGCATTAAATATCAGACACACGCAGGTATACATTGCAGTAATCCCCATGTTGTTTGCCCGGGGTAGTACCACCCGTTAGAACCTCGTAACCGACAGATTGTTCCAACCCTTACGGGATATATACTAATCCCATGAACCCGCCTCCGGCGGAACGGGCTCGAGGCTGGCTGTATCCGTTGGACACCCTTCCGCGGTCTATACCTTCGCGCGTGCGATTGCGGCGCTTAGACGTTCGGTCGAACCTCAGCCGATGGGAGCGTCTCGCTGGGAAGGAATCGGCGACGAGTAGCTCCAGATCCTCTTCTGCGACCACCCATAAGAGACCCAGAAGTAGCGTGTTTCCTAGCGCGTAAGGACCCCAAACCTTTCCAGCGCGATTGGCGTTGGAAAGTGATCTGACGGTGCCCCATGCGCTTACGCAAAGTTATGATCGTTGAGGACGAAGCATTACTCGCGCTCGACGAGGCTGAGGTCGTCCGCGACATGACGGGTGCTGAAACCGTGGTCGTTCATACGCTCGCTGCCGCGATGCGCGAGGCCAGTTTCGGCCATGTGGATTTGGCCCTTCTGGACGTTGCCCTTCCCGACGGTGAAGTGTTCGAGCTTGCCGACGTCCTCCGAGAGCATGCCACTCCATATGTGTTCGTCACGGCCTATGGCTTGTCGGACATCCCGTTCCAGCACCGCGCCGCGCCAATCCTTGGAAAGCCCTTCCGGGAGAGCGACCTTCGTTCTGCGCTAAGCATCTTGCTCGTGCCCCCTGTTCGCCCGCGGACCTGGATGGCGCACAGGATGAGCGGTGACTAGGGGCAAATCCCCACGCTCCCCAACTGAACCCCCGTTTCACATTTGAGGCGCGATGAACGAGTATCTGTTGGTCCTGCTCGATCCAGACTGCCGTGTCCTCAGTGCGACTTCGGAGGAGGGACAGGAAACGAGCGTCATAAAACGCGCACTAGACTTCGCGCGCGAAAGAGGAGCGTGGGGCTACGAACTTTGGCACGACGGTCGGCGAATTGCGGCTTACTACGATTGCCACGAGTCGAAGACAAATTGATGCACCCACAAAGCCGCAGGGCTCTCCCGCACAAATGCTCCTCGGCCCGACGCGGGGCACAGAAAGTATTACCCCTCAGCTATGCCATTTGATAACCCTACTTACCGCATGGCGTAAGCCCATTTGGCCTGTGGCAACTAGTGACCCCGCTTTTTAAGAGCGGGGTCAACTTTTCTCGCAGCCCTCGCCTCCTCAGATGTGCTTCCGGTGGCTGGACAGACAACACGCATCCCCCAGAAGCTGTCGCGGGTGGTGCTACACGACACTTTCATAATGCCGATAACTCAAAAAATACGCGAGAGAGCCATTCCAAACATGTTTTCGGGATTCACCAGCAACGCGGCTACTGATCAGACCGATATTAGGTCTGCATCCCGAAATATAACTTTTATGCTGTCGCACCACCGTTAACGTCGCTCCATCACATATCGCATGGAGGCGCGGTGGCAAGAGGCATGAATGTCGACTTCCTAGGCGACAAATGGGTAGCGTCGTCTGCTCTGCAAAAAGCCATCAGGCGTGGCGATACGGATGTTGCACAACGGGCGGCTTGCACACTTGTACGGCTGGATCGCTCTATGTTTATCCGGAGATTCGCGGGAACCATTGTTGAGGATGTCGCGCCGACTGTCACCGAAATCGTAGGTGACGCTCTGTGCTGGCCAAGCGGAAACGCAGATATTCGAAGTCTCCTAGAGCGTCTAGCGCGCGCCCCGAAGGATCGAACAAGCGACAATTTGTTATTCGTCGCTCAGTACGGGCCCAATCTCGACATTGCCCGGCGCGATCTGGGGAATCAAGCGGACCTCCTTGCTGACCTTCCCAATATGCTCGAAGGGCGCGGGGACATTGAGCTTAAGGCTCTTGCTACGTGGCTTGCTGCGGGCACGGCGACATTTCCCGGCGCAAATCTCGCGCGTACCTACGGGCGCAGCGATGATGTGTTGCGGATCTACCTCACACTCGGAGTTCCGGAGCGGCTGATCGAGGGATGCAGGCAAACGCTGAAGAGAATGCGCGATCCACTCGCGATCTTCTATCCGCTCATCTGGCTTGAAGCTCAGCGCGCAAACGATCTGGAAGTTGTCGATCACAAGCTAGGCGCGCCAGTGATAGTACGGGGGATACCGACGTATGCCTTAGGAGGCAATTGTCGTCTGGGAAAAGAGGCCGTCCGCCGTTGGATCGCGGGCAACGCGCCATTGAGGCGGGCGCTTGATGGCTTAGTTCATCCGCAGGGCTGGCAGAAGGCAGCAGAGATTGGAATGTTCCACGCAGAAAGCGGATTGTTTGGCCGTGCTTTGGTTTGGAGCATCGGGAAGCGTCTGCAGCACGAAGGCGTAGTTGCGGAGTTTATCGGCATTGCCGCCAGGCCCGACGCCGCATGGGACTTCGTCGCCACCGCCAAGCAACAACTGCCTCAGCTCGATGAAATCAGGGCAGACCTAATCGAGCACGCGGCACGCGCGATGCAGTTTGAACTGCCATTGGAGCGGTAACGATGGACCTTCTAACCTCCGATAAAAATAACTTCTCGTACCCTACAAAGGCCGTAATTGGCGGCGAAATCGGAGCGCAGCGAAGCGTTCTTGAGTACGTCTCTGAGGCGATTGCCGATAGTACCCGACGCGCCTACTCCTGCGACATTGTGCATTTCCTTGCTTGGGGTGGGTCGTTGCCCGCAACGCCGGACATAGTAGCTCGCTATCTGGCAGAGCACGGCGGACGCTTGGCAGCCGCGACCTTGACGCGACGCTTGGCTGCGATCACGAGAGCCCACCGTGCCCGCGGCTTCGAGAGCCCCTGCTCTGCCGAGATTGTCCGGGCAGTGTTTCGCGGAATTAAGCGGACGCACGGTGTTGCACAGAGTCAGGCGAGGCCGCTTCTCGTCGACGATCTAAAGGCGATCCTGGACAGGATGGGAACAGGCCCCAAGGACCTTCGGGATCGCGCGCTTCTACTCCTGGGTTTCAGTGGGGCTCTGAGACGATCAGAATTGGTCGCGTTGAATTTTGATGACCTAGAGAACACGCCACAGGGGCTGATCTTACATATCCGTCGCTCGAAAACTGATCCCACCGGGGCGGGGCGCAAGATAGGCATCCCTCTCGGTCGGTCGCAGTATTGCGCCGTAGAAGCGGTCCGGCAGTGGTTAGTACTTGCCGGGATTTCGGAAGGCGCGATCTTTCGCCCGATCAATCGGCATGGCCACATTGCAACTACGAGACTAAGTAGCCACGCGATTGCAGTGATTCTGAAGGCTCGGGTTGCTCTTCTCAGCTACGACCCTGAGAGTTTTTCGGGGCACAGCCTCCGCAGCGGCCTCAGCACGAGCGCCGCAATGGCGGGCATTCCGAGCTGGATAGTTCGCAAACAGACCGGCCATCGAACCGATGCGATGCTGGCAAGGTACATTAGAGACGGCCAGTTGTTCCGAGATAACGCTGCAGGCGGCCTGCTATGAGGCGGCTATTTCCGCGTGGCTGGATAGTCCGCCACGGCCTTCAGCAATCTTGTAGCGAGCGCGAGCTGGGCATCCGATAGACCTAGGATCACGGCCTCGAACTGATCTTCGGCCCGCATTCGCTCCGGGCTCACCTTCCGGGGCCTTCCAAGCCCATCAACAAAGAACGTCAAGGATACATTCAGACTGCTGGCGATTTGCTCAAGCGTTGTAACGCTAGTGAGGACTGTTCCCCGCTCCAGATTTGAAATCGTGGCAGTCGTTACGCCGGTCTTTTCGGCGAGCTTCTCCTGTGTAAGCCCTGCCTGATCCCGGGCTAACCGAACTCGACGCCCAATGTGTTTTTTGATGTCCACGGCCATTACCCCATTAAGACTTTGGGGAGCAGCCGCTGACCACGAAGTGATTTTTGGTTTTGCAATTAATTGCAAATAAGATTACTTCGGGTCTCTCCAGCCGAGCACGACAGCCTGCAGAACCAAGGAGGGTTCTCCATGCCTGGGACCCAGTACGGCTTGCCGATGGTTGTCAGCGAGCTTGGCAGCAATGTTCCAGCGCAGGGCCTCAAGCGCGTCCGCCTGGATAAGACCGGCCTATACGACGAGGCGTGGCTTCAGAACATTATTATGCGCCACCCGGGGCTACTCCCTATTGCGGAGATTGAACCCGCTTTCGTGCCAGCGATCCCGATTAGCGTGGAAGTCAGCGTTCCATCGGGCTTCATTGACAACCTCTACGCCACACCGACCGGCGATCTGATCATTGGCGAGACAAAGCTGTTCCGGAATCCTGAAGCGCGGCGAGAGGTGATTGGCCAGATTATCGACTACGCGAAGGACCTCTCGAACTGGACCTATGCAGAGCTAGATGCAGCGGTCCGCAAAGCTCGCCCGGCTCCGAACAATGGCGGAGGACCATCAGGCGGCTTGTTTGCGACGGTTCAGGCGGCGGTGGGTCCCGAGGGGGTGGAGGAAGCGCGTTTCATTGATGCCGTATCCCGCAATCTGTCTCGCGGGCGGTTCCTACTCCTGGTGATCGGGGACGGCATTCAGGAAGGGATCGAGGGGATCGCACGGTTCCTACAGCAGCACGGAAGTCTGCATTTTACATTCGGATTAGTCGAGTTGACGATCCATGAACTACCGCCGGTCAACGGAACAGTGCCGGGATACTTAATTCAGCCTCGTATCATCGCGCGGACGTTCAACATCGACAGAGGTACTTACGCCATCGCAGGAGACAAGATCGTTTTCAAGGCACCTGCGGCGCAGGACGGGCAGACCGTACCGACCAAAACCACCATCACTGAAGAACGGTTTTACGAGGAACTGGAGGCCACCCGAGCGGGGGTGACCGGCAAGCTGCGGGATTTTATCGCGCGCCTCGAAGCATTGGACGTTCACGTAGAGTACGGAACGAAGTCACTCATCCTGCGCTGGCATCCAGACGAAGCCAGGGCGTGGAACCTGGGGTCGGTTCAGACCACGGGGAAAGTCTGGACAGAGTTTCTGAACGCCCAGGCCGACCAAGTTGGTCTCCTCGACTTGAGCCATCGCTATCTGGCGCAGGTTGCAGCCTCCGTGCCGGGTGCATTCGTGAAATCCGGGCCAAAGGCCACGTCCAGTTATGTGGCGAAGGGGAAAAGCTACGTGATGATTGACGACCTTCTCGACCACGCGGATGGCTGGTATCACGCAATCAAGGACTTTACTACGGCAGCCTCATCTACCCTGGCGTCCAAATAGCAGCGTGGAGGACGCATCTTGCATAGTGGGCGTCACTGATGCTGTCGCCAGTTCCCGTCTCCGTCATAGTTGAGTGAGCCGTCATAGCCATAAGCCTGCCACAGCATATCGAACACCGGGCGCAGGAGAGTCAGCGTCGGTCTGTTCAGGTCTTCGACAATCAACTCTGGCAGGATCAGATTGTCCCGATCAAGCGAAGGCGGGTCACGAAAAAACATCGCGCGCTGACTAACGGCAAGGCTGTACGTGCGAGCACCTAAAACCGAGAAGAAAAGATAGATTGGTGGTTCTATTCCGAGAGATGCATAGACCACCAGCGCGCGTCGTGTAGCGTCCGCAAACGATTGCTCCAAGTAGGTACTTGCGAGGAAGCGTTGTTCCCCACGCGGCTCAAACACCACCACAAACTCGATTGCTCCATTTCGGAAGAGTTGGGTGTAACCAGACGCTCCTCTGACTCCTTGGGAATAATTTAGCGGACCGTCCAGATTGCGCCGTCGGCTCCATCCCGTGCTGCCCGGTGGAGGTAGATTGTTGAACCTGTCTCCATCAGTGGCGTCGCTTGTCTCGAACGGGCTCGATTGCGTCAATGGCACAAGGTGGAGGACCGCGATGGCACCTTCCACAAGAGCAACCGGGGTCTCAGAAGAAATTATTTTTGCGAGACGGTCATCTCTAAATCGTCTGATCCGTTCCGCCTGCCCCTCACTCAATAGAAATGCGTTCCGCAATTCGGTCACGTCTAGGGGGTATTTGCCGGTGCTATTGCGCGCGTAAAACTTCCAATCGCGCATCACTCGATGCGGGGCGTTCCAACTCTGCCGAACCCGTAGGATTAGTACCCAGCGACCAGAGGCAACTTCGATAGGATGGCTCTCTACCGGACCCAGACGCGGCTCCAAACCCGTCTGCAAGACGTTATTGATCCTCTGAATGTCAGTGTCGATGTTGGCAGAGGCCACGCCGGGTATCGCCGTCGGAGCGCCCGCGGTTTCCTCAATTCCAAATATTAGATCGCCACCCGCCGCATTTGCGAATGAGGATATGTCGGCCAACAGCTCTCGCTTATTGTCATCGCTTGCCCCGGGCAGGTCCCGTTTGTAGTCAAGCGTTCTGCCCTCGCGGATTTGGTTCTCTAGCAATACCTGGATGTCAGCAAGGATGACTTGCGTTAGGGGCTTCGGGATCATGGAAATTGGTTCCAGACGATGGGGTCGTTATCCTAAAAGAGAATGCCGGAGATACAAAAGAACAGAGCATTTCTCAGGCCGCACCTGCCCCGATACAAACGGAACTTCAATTCGATGCCCGAGCATTCCCTGAGCGCCTTGGTGCCGTACCTTGAATTTGTGGGAAAACTGGCAGGCACACTGACGGCGTTGTATGGCGCGTACGCGCTCATAAGTCGATTGTGGCGGGGGCGGCCTTATCGAAAGCTCATATCAGTCCTTGACCCTCAGAGAGGTGGGGAATTCAAGATATTTCTGTCGGCGCGGACCGGTAAGCGAGTGTCGTTCGAGACCTATCTGGATTTTTCGGTAGGGAGCGACGAACGTCACCGAATGCTCACGGAGGGCCACTTCGATCTAATTCTTCCTGATGATGCGTCCGAACTAAATGGCGTGGCGATACCACTGCCCAGCATTAGATCTGACGGAAGGATCACCTACCTCGATACCCTGACCGTTGAGATGCAAGAGTCCCGACGCTTGAAGTGGAGCGCGGGTGGAACTGGCATCAGACAAATCTTGTTTCGGGGCACATTTGAAATAGAGACCCGCGCCTATTCAGGGCCTCGGGTTGACTACACACTCCGAGAGGTAGCAGGTCACATGAAGGGATAAATAATAATCTCGACGCTCTGCGCATCAACGAAGGGCCGAGTCGCTCGCACATGAACGGCCCAAATCGGGCGACTTTCGAAAGTCGTCGTTTCTGCTGCGTAGCGACACGTCTTCGGACTCCAAAACCGCGCAAACTGCACGAATTTGATGGGTTGACTTTCAACACCCGACAGCCGTACGGCTCTCGGGCTCCCTGAAGAACCATGGAGGGTTCGATGGAACGGTGCGGTTTAACCCGCTGCCGTCCAGCGACCCGTTGGTTCGGACCGCCGGATGACAGCACGAGTTCGGCGGAGTGCGACATGACACGTCGTATTAGGTCTGAGGGAACCATCCCTCCACGCGGTCTTCCCACAGAAGACGCTGCAGGCTACGTGGGCTGCCAGACCATTGAGCAGTTCGAACGTGAAGTTGCGGCGGGCATTTGGCCGCAACCGTTCAGCAAGAACACACGCCCTAAGCGGTGGGACATCGACGCGCTGGACGCAGCGATGGACCGCATGAGCGGGATATTCCGACAAAAGGCAGGGCGGCGCTCTTCCCTCTTGAATGATGACGCAACAGGACTACGCATCGAGTCGGACACCTTTGAGGAGCGAGCACGGAATTATTCAGATGGGGACGCTGGTGATTAAGCTCCCATACGTCTTCCGTGTCGAACGCAAGAACCGCGTTTGGTTCTTCTATCGGCGTCGCGGTAAATACTACCCCCTGCCCGCGCCCACCGATCCGACGTTCAAGGCCGAATACGACCGCGTTCACCGCAGCTTCGAGGTTGCGCGCGCGCCGTCGGTGTCTGGGACATTCGCGCGTCTCGTGGAGGATTTTAAGTCGTCTGCTGAGTTCTCGGAAAAGAGTCCTAAGACGCAAAAGGACTACCGACGCTACATGGATGCACTTGCAGCCACGTTCGGCGATCTACCCGTGCGGGCGATTACTCGCAAAGGCGTCCTGGCGCTGCGGGACAGCCTCAAGGGGAAGCCACGCACGGCGAATTATTACATCCAGGTCTTGCGACTGCTGTTGAACTTCGCCATCGACCAAGACCTGATAAAGATGAACCCGGCAGCAAGGCCGAAGCGCCTCAAGACCGGCCCTGGTCACAAAACGTGGCGCGAAGAAGACATTGCGGCGTATCGCAAGGCGAACGCGGGCGATCCCCGCGCGCTCCTTGCCCTCGATATTGGTCAATATACCGGTCAGCGCGAGGGAGACTGCATCGCGATGACCAAACAGGCATGGGATGGTCAATTTATCGAGGTGACACAGAATAAGGGAGGGGAGCGGATGTGGATTCCGTCTCATCCGACGCTAAAGGCCACGCTCGACGCGCTGCCGAATGATCGGCTGCTGATCCTCGTGACAAAAACGGGCCGAGCTTACAAGGAGGACTTCTTCCGGCACGAGTTCCGCGCGTGGGCGGACAAGGCTGCAGAGCATGGTGCTCAGGCAGGGCTGACCTTTCATGGCCTGCGCAAGACGGCGACAGTGCGCCTGCTGGAGGCAGGCTGCAGCCATGCTCAGGTAAAGGCCATTACTGGACACCGCAGCGATGCGACAGTGAGTTACTACGGTAGAGACGCGAGCAAGAAGGTTCTGGCTCTTCAAGCGATGGCAAAGTTAAATGCGAGCGAGAAGCGTATGCGGCGTACCGCAAAGAAGGACGATTCACAATGAGCGAGGAAGAGGAGGACGCTGAGCGCGACCACGATATCAAATACAGAATCGGGGAATTCATCGTCACTTTCTCTCAATTGGAGTCCAGCATCCGCACGCTGCTAGAACTCTCCTTGAATATCGACGATGACTTAGCGGCGACGCTCACCACGCCATACAGCTTTTCCCAGTTGTGCAACGTCGCTCGGTCAGTCCTCAGAACAAAATTCTCTGAGCGAGCCGATGAAATCGACGGTATCTTCGCAAGCTGTCTGGGTCTTCACGAGAACAAGCGCAATCCTATCGTCCATGCACATTGGGACTACCATTACAGCGAGGGTGCCCTGTCCTCGTATCGCTCGGCTCGGTCGATGAAGGAAACCTATCCGTTCACCGACATCGCAGCTCTGGATCAAGCCATCGAGAAACTGCAGGCCACGCACACGGAACTGTGGGCGATCTTCACTGACATCATCTGAGGCCAAGAACGAAAATAGACCAATTTGATAACTGGCAAGTTCGGAAGTGATAATTCCGGGAAGACGTGAGGGCTAAGCCATTGAGATTGGTGGGCGCAGTAGGACTCGAACCTACGACCCGCTGATTAAGAGTCAGCTGCTCTACCAACTGAGCTATGCGCCCCCGGAGGGATCCCCGCGCTTTTCGTCCGGCGGGCTGCCCTTGGGAAGGCGGACCTTATAGAAGGTCCCAGGGGGCCTGACAAGCATACGGGGCCTGTGGAAAACTCTTGGCCGCGCAAGGGTTTCGGGCCCCTCAACCGGGCCGCAAATGGGGGAGATCGCCATGCATCTGCTGTTGCCGATCACGTTGGGGACTGCCTCGATCCTGACGCTGGTGTGTATCGTCCTGGTCGCCCGGGTGGGCCAGGCCCGCGCGGTCCATAAGGTGTCGCTGGGCGACGGCGGCGCGCAGGACCTGATCGTGCGCATCCGCACCCACGCCAATTTCGTCGAATTTGTGCCTCTGCTGCTCATCGTCATGGGCCTCTTGGAGATGGGGGGCGCGAACCGCATGTTCCTGGCGGCGTTTGGCGGGCTTCTGATCCTGTTCCGGATTTTCCATGCGATCGGGATGCCGCGGCCGGCGCCGAACTTCTTCCGCGCCAGCGGCGCGATCGGCTCCTTCGTGCTCATGATCGTCGCGGCGGTCTACGGCCTCGTCCTGGCGAGCGGCGGCGTGTAGCGCATCGCCCTTTGCGCGCTGACAAGCCCGGCGCTCTATGGAAGACTGACCGCTGCGCCATCGTCAGGGAGGGACTTCATGTCGCCGTTGCTGCTGCCGTATACGCTGATCACCGCCTCGGTCCTGGCCGTCATGGCCTTCGTCCTCGCCCTTCGGGTCGGGCGGACGCTCTTCATCATGAACGTCGACATCGGCGCAGGCCGCGATGGGGCGCCGGCGCCCGAACTCATGGGCCGCATCCGCGCGCAGATCAATTTCGTCGAGTATGTGCCGCTGCTGCTGATCCTGATGGGGCTGTTGGAAGCGGGCGGCGCCAACCGCCACTTCCTGATCGGTTTCGGCGGGCTGTTGATCCTGTTCCGCCTGATGCACGCTGCCGGCGCCATCGTGATGACGCGCAGCTTCAACCGGGTCGTCGGTGAAGCCGGCTCGGGCATCCTGTTGATCGTGGGCGCCGCCTACGGCCTGTGGCTGGCGAACGGCGCGTTCTGAACGGACGTTAGAAGTCGCCGAAGCCGCCGCGCATCGCCATCTGGACGTCGCGGTGGACCCAGACATTCATCAACACGCCCATGCACAGCATGAGGGTGAGCAGCGCCGTGCCGCCGTAGGAGACGAGCGGCAGCGGCACGCCCACCACCGGGATCAGGCCGGTCACCATGGCGATATTGATGAAGAAGTAGAGGAAGAACGTGGTGGTGATACCCATCGCCACCAGCCGCCCGAACTGATGCCGGCAGTTGAAAGCAATGGCATATCCATAGACCAGCACGATGCAATACAGCGCGAGCAGAATCAGCCCGCCGACCATGCCGCGCTCCTCGGCGAACATGGTGAAGATGAAATCGGTCTGCCGCTCGGGCAGGAAGCTCAACCGGCTTTGGGTGCCCTGCATGAAGCCCTTACCGAACACGCCGCCGGAGCCGAGCGCGATGTAGGACTGCAGGATGTGATAGCCGGTGCCGAGCGGATCGCGCTCCGGGTTCATGAAGGTGAGGATGCGGTCCTTCTGATAGTCGTGCAGAAACGTCCAGGCGATCGGCATCGCCGCAAGGCCGGCCACCCCGACGGTGATGAACTTCCACAACCGCACCCCCGCCATGAACAGAAGCGCGGCGGAGCCCATGACGATGACCAGCGCGGTGCCGAGGTCGGGTTGCACGGCGATCAGCCCCGCCGGCACGAAGATCAAACCGAGCGGAATGAGCAGCGCCAGGGGCGAGGAAATCTCGTCCAGACCGCGTCCGTGGAAATAGCGCGCCAGCGCCAGCACAATCGCCGGCTTCATGAGTTCCGACGGCTGCAGACTGATGAATCCAAGGTCGATCCAGCGGCGGGCCCCGCCGCCGATGATGCCTTTGGCCTCCACGCCGATCAGCAGCACCAGCACCAGCCCCCAGATGACGTAGGCGTAGCGCATCATGAAGCGGATATCGATCACCGCGACCGCGACCATGAGGCCGATACCGACGATGAACCGCACCAACTGGGGCTCCGCCCAGGGCATCAGATGGCCGTTGGCGGCCGAGTAGAGAGTGGCAAATCCGAAGGCGAAGATGCACGAGAGCCACAGCACCATCGACCAGGAAATCTGGACGATCTTCTCTGGCGCGCTCATGTCGCCGCGCCGCAGGCGTGCGGAGAAGCCGATCTCGCTCATGACGGCGCCTTTTCCGGCGCAGGCGCGCCGGCGACCTGATCATCGATGCGCGGCTTGCGCGAGGGATCGAGACGCAGGACCTCTTCCATCACGTCCTTCACGATGACGCCGGCATTGGCGCCGTGAGCGCCGTGATCGAGGACGCAGGAGACCGCATAGCGCGGCGCATGGGCGGGCGCGAACCCGACAAACAGCGCGGTGTCGCGCAGTTCCCAGGGCAACGTCTCCTGCTTGACCGCGCCGCGCGCGCGGATCGCACGATTGACCCGGCGGGTCTGCGCACTTCCCGTCTTGCCGGCCATCTTCCAGTCGCGCTTCTCCGGATCGTCGATCTTCAGGGCCGCGCGTGCACCGGTGCCGCCGGCATTCACGACCGCGAACATGCCACGCTGAACAATCGCCAGATGCTGGGGAGAGATGCCAAGAGACGGCAAGGTATTGAGCACATTCTGCGCTTTATCGACATTCTCGCGGGCGATCGCCGCCGCCGCGGCCGCGGTGCTGGCGGTGTCGCGGACCAGCGTCGGCTTGACCGCAAGTCCGCCGTTGGGAAAG
>JADMIO011624665.1_pt1 | contig 13438 bp, 13 predicted proteins | sample 8958161 | NCBI WGS metagenome assembly JADMIO01 (sample SAMN16585339, study PRJNA669376) | soil metagenome | isolation source: Crop rotation soil | place: USA: Cullars Rotation, Alabama | collected 2011 | reverse complement strand
GATCTGGACGTCGCCGCGGGCGAGCGCGTGGCGCTCGTGGGCGGCAACGGCAGCGGCAAGACGACGCTCCTGCGCGTCTTCGGCGGCCTCGACGCGCCGCGCGCCGGCACGATCGCCTGGCAGGGCGCCCCCTTGCCGACGGGCGCCGCGCGCGTGCGCCGCGTCGGCGTGCTGACCCAGGAGGAGGTGGCGTCGGGCTTCCGCCTGCGCGAGCTGGTCACCCTCGGCCTCGGCGAGGACGGCCCGCCCGGCGCGAGCGCCCGGCGCACCGTCGACGCCTGCCTCGCCCGCCACCAGCTGACGCCACTCGCCGCACGCCCGTGCGCCTCGCTCTCGGGAGGCGAGGCCCGGCGCGGTGCGCTGGCGCGCACGCTGGTCGCCGCCCCTGCCCTCTTGCTCCTCGACGAGCCGACGAACCACCTGGATCCCGCGCGCCACGCCGAGCTGTGCGCCTGGCTCACCGACGGACGCGATGGCGCGCGCGACGCCGCCGTGGTGCTCGCCACGCACGATCTGGAAGTGGCCGCCCGCTGCGATCGCGTGCTGCTCCTCGCCGACGGTGCGCCGCTCGCGCTCGGTGCGCCCGAGGACGTGCTCACGCCGCCGCGCCTGGCGCGCGCCCTGGGCGTGCTCGTGCGCCGCGTCCTCGATCCCGAGGGTGGCCCGCCGCTCCTCCGCGTCATCGCCCCGATCCGTCGCGAGGTGGCCGCGTGATCCGACTCCCCGTTCTCCCGGCCGCCTCCGCCGCGCCCGGCGCGAAGCCGATCGTCGTCCTCGTCGGCCACGGCAGCCGCGACGCCGAGGGCCAGCGCGAGCTCGCCGCCCTCGTCGACGCCTACCGCGAGTCCCGCCCCGACCTCGACGTGACCCTCGCCTGCGTCGAGCTGCAGGAGCCCTCGCTCGACACCGCGCTCGCCGAGGTCGGCGCCCGCGCCGGCCAGCGCCCGGTCGTGCTCGTGCCGCTCTTCCTCTTCGCGGCAGGGCACGTGAAGAACGACGTGCCGCTCGCGCTCGCTCGGGCGCGCGCCCGCCACCCGCACGTCTCGTTCGTCGCCGCCGAGGCGCTCGGCGTCAGCCCGCGCCTCGTCGGCCTGGCCGCCGCGCGCGCGCAGCTCGGCCCCGGGCCCGACGCGCGCACCGCGCTGGTCGTCGTCGGCCGCGGCGCCAGCGATCCCGACGCCAACGCTGATTTCTACAAGGTCGTGCGCCTGCTCGGCGAGGGCCGCGGCTTCGCCTGGGTGCAGCCCTCGTTCATCGGCATCGCGAAGCCGCTCTTCCCCGACGCGGTCGAGATGTGCGCCCGCCTGCGCCCCGAGCGCATCCTGGTCGTGCCCTACTTCCTCTTCGCCGGGCGCCTCCTCGATCGTCTCGGCGAGCAGGTCGCCGCCTTCCGCGCGCGCTACCCATGGATCGAGACGGTGCTCACGCCGCACCTGGGCATCGATCCGCAGCTGCTGGCGCTCGTCGACGAGCGGGTCGCCGGCGCCCTCGGCGGCGCGCGCCCCCTGCCCTGCGACACCTGCCAGTACCGCGCGCCCGTCGGTGGCGTCGTCGACAAGGTGGGCGGCCTGCGCGCGCTGCTCTGGAGCCTGCGCCACGCCTTCACCCACACCCAGGCGATGCCGCACGTGCACGCGCACCGCCCGCTCACCAAGCACGTCCTGGTGTGCACCAACGCCGACTGCGCCACGCGCGGCTCGGTCGGCCTGCTCCTCGACCTGCGCCGCCGGCTCAAGCTCGCCGGCCGCAAGCTCGACGTGCGCGTCACCCGCACCGGCTGCATGGGCCGCTGCGGCGAGGGCCCGACCGTCGCCGTCTACCCCGACGGCGTCTGGTACCGCGGCGTGCGCACCGAGGACGCCGAGGAGCTCGTCCGCGAGCACCTGCTCGGAGATCGCCTGGTCGCCCGCCTGGTCGACCAGATCATGCAGTGACGAAGAGAGTCGACCAAGGAGAACGTCCGATGGCCTGCCACGAAATCGCCGCGCTGCGGCTGTCCCTGATGAGGATCCTCGGACGCGTCGACGCCGCCGAGCGCGCCCACGAGCTCGCCGAGCTGGGCGACGCCGCGGGCAAGCCGGGCCCCATCGGCGCGCTGGTCGAGGCCAGCGACCTGGCGACCGCGCAGCGCTTCTTCCAGTCGGCGCTCTCGGCCCTCGAGGAGAAGCTGGCGTCGACGCCGAAGGCCGACCCGCAGCTCGGCTACCTGCGCACGCTCGCGGTGCTGACGCGCAAGGTCGACCTGGACCTGGCGCACCAGATCGAGTCGCTCACCCACCTCTACGACGACATGGAAGAGCTGCACGACTTCGTGCACGAGCTCTACCCGGCGGACTGACATGGCCAACCCACGCACCGCGCGGGTGGTCGCCGCCGAGCTGGTCGCGCCGCACGCGCGCGTCCTCGAGCTCGAGCTGCCGCCCGGCGACGAGATGGGCTTCCAGGGCGGGCAGTACATCATCGTGAACTCGGGCGTGACGCTGGCGAGCGGCAAGCTGGCCAAGCGCGCCTACTCGCTGGTCTCCACCGACGCCGAGCAGCGGCGCGTGCGCATCGCGGTGAAGCGCCTGCCCGACGGTCCGGGCTCGGGCTTCCTGCACGAGGTGGCGGTCGGCGCCGAGGTCGCCTTCTCGGGGCCGTGGGGCAGCTTCGTCGCCACCACCGACGCGGCGCCCGCCTTCGTGCTCGCCACCGACACCGGGATCACCGCGGCGCTCGGGCTGATCAACGGTCGCGCCTTCGCGGCGCGCCGCGCGTGCACGCAGCTCGTCTGGGCCACCGATACGCTCGACTACTTCCTGCCCGAGGCGTGGCTCTCCGACCTGGGCGTGCCGGCGCGACGCGTGCTGCTCGGGCGCGAGCGCATCGAGGACGCGGTCAAGCTGGCCTTCGAGCAGCACGCGCGCGAGCCCTTCGAGGACGCCTGGCTCTGCGGCGACGGCAAGCTGATCTATCCGGTGCGCGACGCCCTGGTGGCGGCCGGGTTGCCCGAGTCGCGCGTGCGCCTCGAGGCCTTCTTCAACAACCCGGCGAAGAAGGCGCCGTAGGTCGCGGCTCGTCATGGCCGTCCCTCCCCGCGATCGCAAGGGCATGCGCACCGGCTTCACCACCGGTGCGTGCGCCGCGGCCGCGGCCAAGGCGGCCACGCGGGTGCTGGTGCGCGCCTCGGAGGGTCTGGTGCTGCAGGCGATCGAGACGACCTTGCCGAACGCCGCGCGCGTGACCTTCGCGCTCGAGCGCTGCGAACGGCACGAGAGCCACGCGGTGTGCAGCATCATCAAGGACGCCGGCGACGATCCCGACTGCACGCACGGCGCCGAGATCGTCGCCGAGGTCGCGCTCTCGCACGCGCCCGGTGTGCGCATCCGCGGCGGGCCGGGCGTGGCGACGGTGACGCGTCCGGGGCTCGGGCTCGACGTGGGCGGCCCGGCGGTGAACCCGGTGCCGCGCCGCAACATCACCGAGATGGTCGAGGAGGAGCTGGCGGGCACGTCGTTCGCGGGCGCCGACGTCACCATCTCGGTGCCGCGCGGCGAGGAGATGGCGAAGGAGACCACCAACGCGCGGCTCGGCCTCGTCGGAGGCATCTCGATCCTGGGTACGACCGGGATCGTGAAGCCGTACTCGACCGCGGCGTACAAGGCGAGCGTGGTGCAGGCGATCGACGTCGGCCGCGCGCGCGGGCTCGACGACTTCGTCTTCACGACCGGCGGCAAGTCGGAGGCCTACGCGATGAAGCTCTACCCGGCGCTGCCGGAGGAGGCCTTCGTGCAGGTCGGCGACTTCGTCGGCGTGGCGCTCAAGCACGCGGCGCGGCGCACGGCGCGGCGCGCGACGATCGTCGGCATGATGGGCAAGCTGTCGAAGATGGCCGACGGGCGCATGCAGACGCACGCGGCCGGGTCGGAAGTGAACATGGAGCTGCTCGCGGCGCTCGTCGCCGAGCTGGGCGGGTCGGCGGACCTGCAGGCGCGCGTGCGCGGGGCGAACACCGCGCGCCACGTGCTCGAGATGTGCGCCGCCGAGGGCATGGTCGGCGTGACCGGCCGGGTGTGCCGCCGCGTCGTCGAGCACGCGTCGCGGCACGCGGGCGGCGGCCTCGCGGTGCGGGCGGTGCTGGTGGATTTCGGCGGCGCGACCCTGGCGCGCTTTCCCGAGGAGGAGGTCGCATGAGCACGACGACGGAGACCGAGACGATGACGAACGCCCCGAACGACATGCGCCAGCTCACGGCGCTCGGGCGACGCATCGAGGACGACAGCTTCGCGATCATCGACGCCGAGGCCGGCGCGCACGCCTTCCCACCCGCCGAGTGGCAGGTGGTCCGGCGCGTCATCCACGCCACCGCCGACTTCGAGTTCCAGTCGCTGGTCTCGCTGCGTCCCGACGCGGTCGCCGCGGGCGTCGCCGCGCTCCGTCGCGGCGCGCCGCTCGTCGTCGACGTGAAGATGATCGGCGTCGGCGTCTCCGAGGAGCGCCTCGCCGCCTACGGCTGCCGCGTCCACTGCTTCATCTCCGACGACGACGTGATCGCGCAGGCGAAGGCCGAGGGCTTCACGCGCGCCATCGTCGCCATGCGGAAGGCGGCCCGGCTCGGCCTCCTCGACGGCGCCATCGTCGCCGTCGGCAACGCCCCGACCGCCCTCCTCGAGCTCGCGCGCATGATCCGCGCCGGCGAAGCGACCCCGGCGCTGGTCATCGGCGTCCCCGTCGGCTTCGTCTCCGCCGCCGAATCGAAGGACACGATCGCCGCCTCCGACATCCCGGTCCCCTCCATCGTCGCCCGCGGCCGCAAGGGCGGCAGCCCCATCGCCGTCGCCATCGTCCACGCCCTCCTCCTCCTCTCCGCCACGGAGGCCGCATGAACGGGGTCACTCTCCCGCCTGGAAGTCGCCGAATTTGCAGACGAATTCAGGCATACCGCGCACTTGCGAATGTGACCGACCGCACTGCGCGGTATGCCTCAAAAGCCCATGAAAATCGTGGGCTTCCAGACGGGAGAGTGACCCCGCTCGGGGAGGGGCGGCGGTGAGGCGGGCGGTCGTGGTCGTGGGCATCGGGGAGGACGGGTGCGGCGGGTTGTCGGCGCGGGCGGCGTCGGCGGTGGCGTCGGCGCACGTGCTGGTGGGTGGGGAGAGGCAGCTGGAGTTCTTCCCGCAGTTCCGCGGCGAGCGGATCGTGCTGAAGGCGGGAATCTCGGCGGCGCTGGAGCGGGTGGCGGAGCTGGCGGAGGAGCACAACGTGTGCGTGCTCGCGAGCGGGGACCCGCTGTTCTTCGGCATCGGCGCGCTGGTGGCGAAGCGGATCGGGCGCGAGCACGTGGAGATCGTGGCGCAGCCGAGCAGCGTGCAGCAGGCGTTCGCACGCGTGGGGATCGCCTGGCAGCACGCGACGTTCGTGTCGGTGCACGGGCGGCCGATGGACGGGATCGCGGTGAGGCTGCGGAGGACGAGGCTCGCGGCGGTGCTGACCGACGAGGAGAACAGCCCGGCGCGGATCGCGGCGCACCTCGGCGCGTACGGGCACGCCGACGACGCGTGGCGGGCGTGGGTGGCCGAGGACCTGGGCGGCGCGGCGGAGCGGCTGCGGACGTACGAGACGCTCGGGGCGCTGGCAGCCGAGCGGGACGCGTTCGCGCCGCTCAACGTGCTGCTCTTGCAGCGGCGGGACGCGGCGTGGCGCGTACCGGCGGCGATTCCGCACCTTCCGGAGGACGCGTACGCGAAGCGGATCCCCAAGAAGGGCCTCATCACGAAGCGCGAGGTGCGGACGCTGAGCCTGGCGGCGCTGCAGCTGGCGGAGGACGCGACGGTCTGGGACATCGGCGCCGGCAGCGGCTCGGTGGCGATCGAGGCGGCGCTGCTCGCGCCGGAAGGCCGCGTCTTCGCTGTCGAGGTGGACCCCGAAGGCGTCGACATCTGCCGCGAGAACACGCGCCTGCACGGGACCGACAACGTGCGCGTCGTGGCGGGGCTGGCGCCCGCGGCGCTGGTCGACCTTCCCGCCCCCGACGCCGTCTTCGTCGGCGGATCGAAGGGCGCGATGGACGAGCTGATCGACGTGGCGCTGGCGCGGCTCTCGGTCGGCGGACGGCTCGTCGTGAACGCGGTGACGCTCGACAACGTGGCGGAGGCCTACCAGGCCTTCCGCAGGCGCGACCTGCTGCCGGAGGTGACGCTGGTGAACGTGTCGCGCGGCGAGCCGCTGGCCCGCTACCTCCGCTACGAGGCGCAGAACCCGATCCACATCTTCGCGGTCACGAAGCGTTCGAACGCCTCGAACGCCTCGGACGCCTCGACGGAGGCCTCGAAGCCATGACCGTCACCCTCTACGGTGTGGGCGTCGGCCCCGGCGCGCCCGACCTCGTCACGCTGCGCGCCCTCGACGTGGCGCGGCGCGTACCCGTGCTGGCGCTGCCGCGCGCCTCGGACTACGCGCAGTCGCAGGCGTGGCGCATCCTCGAGCCGACGCTGGGCAAGATTCCCGGGCAGGAGCGCCTCTTCCTGACCTTCCCGATGAGCCGGGCCAAGGACCCGGCGGTCCACAACGCCGCGTGGGACGCGGCGTTCGCCGCGATCGGCGCGCGCCTCGCGGCGGGCCAGTCGGTCGCGTTCGTGACCGAAGGCGATCCATCGCTCTACAGCTCGTTCATCTACCTGGCCGAGGCGGCGCGCGAACGCTGGCCCGACGTGCGCGTCGAGGTGGTCCCGGGCGTCACCTCGGTGACGGCGGTGCCGGCCGTGGCCGGGCTGCCGCTCGCCGACGGGCGCGAACGCCTGGCGATCCTGCCGGCGACCTACGGCGTCGACGACCTGCGCGGCGTGCTGCGCGCCTTCGACACGATCGTGCTGATGAAGATCGGCGGCAACCTCGGCCGCGTCACCGAGGCGCTCGAGGGCGAGGGCCTCATCGATCGCGCCGTGCTGGTCTCGCGCGCCACCATGGCGGAGCAGCGCATCATCCGCGACCTTCGTGAAGCGCGCGAGCACCACTGCGACTGCTTCACCATGGTCGTGGTCGCCCGCCACGAGCGCAACGGAGCGCTCGCCGGCAAGAACCTCGACGCCATCCTGGAGGCCGTGTCGTGACGTCAGCCCCGGAACGCCGTAGCTTCGCGATCTACGCCATCACGAAGCACGGCCTCACGATCGCCGCGAAGCTCGCGGCCGCCCTGCCCGGCGCCGAGCTGATCGTCTCGGAGAAGCTGCACGCGCAGGCCCCGCCCGGCGCGCGCCGCATGCCGCTGCCGATGGGCCCGACGCTCGGCGAGACGTTCACCGCCTTCGACGCGCACATCTTCGTCATCTCGGTCGGAGCGGTCGTGCGCATGATCGCGCCGCTCCTTTCGAACAAGAAGGTCGACCCGGCGGTCATCTGCATCGACGAGCTGGGGCGCTACTCGATCTGCGTGCTCTCCGGGCACGTCGGCCGCGGCAACGCCTTCACCGAGCGCGTCGCCGAGATCCTCGGCGCGCAGCCGGTGATCACCACGGCCTCCGACACGCTCGGCACGCTCACCGTCGACATCCTCGGGCGCGAGCTGGGCTGGAGCCTCGACGATCCGGATCGCAACGTGACGCGCGGCTGCGCCGCCGTCGTGAACGCGGCGCGCGTGCTCTTCGTGCAGGAAGCCGGCGAGCCCGACTTCTGGCCGCTCGCCAAGCCGCTCCCCGAAGGCGTCACGTACACCACGTCACTCGACGGCGTCGACGCCGCGGCGTACGAGATGCTCCTCATCGCCTCCGATCGCGAGCTGCGCGACGCGCACCCGGCCGCGTGGGCCAACTCGGTGATCTACCGACCGAAGAGCCTGGTGCTCGGCCTCGGCTGCGATCGCGGCACGCCGGCCGACCTGGTCGAGCGTGGCGTGCACGCGCTGCTCCTGCGCGCCGGCCTGTCGCCGCGCTCGGTCAAGGCGATCGCGACCATCGACAAGAAGGCCGACGAGGAGGCGCTCCTCGCCCTCTCCGCCCGCCACGGCTGGCCGATGATCACGTACGACGCGGCCGCGCTCGACGCCGTGCCCGGCATCGAGAACCCGTCGGAGACGGTGCGCAGGCACGTGGGCACGCGCGGCGTGAGCGAGCCCGCCGCGCTGCTCACCGCCGGCGCGACGAAGCTGCTCGTGCCCAAGCAGAGCTACACCGAGCCGGACGCCGGGCGATCGATGACGCTCGCGGTCGCGCGCGTGCCGTTCGCGACGCGCGGCGCGACGCCCGCGGCGGAGGTGCGTCCATGAGCGCCACCTCCGCAAGCAGTGGCGTCCTCTCCGTCGTCGGCATCGGCCCCGGCTCGGCCGACCACCTCACGCCCGCGGCGCTCGAGGCCATCCGCGGCGCCGAGGTCGTCGTCGGCTACGTCACGTACATCAAGCTGGTCCGCCCGCTGCTCGAGGGGAAGCAGGTCATCAAGACCGGCATGACCGAGGAGATCGGCCGCGCCCGCGCGTCGATCGAGGCGGCGCGTGCCGGGGCGAAGGTCGCGATCATCTCGTCGGGCGACGCGGGCGTGTACGGCATGGCCAGCCTGGTCTTCCAGGTCCTCGGCGAGATGGGCTGGAAGCGCGGCGAGTCGCCCGAGCTGCGCATCATCCCCGGCACCACCGCGCTATCGTCGTGCGCGTCGCTGCTCGGTGCGCCGCTCGGCCACGACTTCTGCGCCATCTCGCTCTCGGACCTGCTGACGCCGTGGTCGGTGATCCAGCGCCGTCTCGAGGCCGCCGCCTCCGCCGACTTCGTGATCGGCCTCTACAACCCGGCGAGCGGCCGGCGCACCCGGCAGATCGTCGCGGCGCACGACATCATCGCCCGCCACCGCCCCGGCACGACGCCGGTCGGCCTGGTGAAGTCGGCGTACCGCACGCTCCAGCACGTCGTGATCTCCGACCTGGACCACTTCCTCGACTACGAGATCGGCATGCTGACGACGGTCATCGTCGGCTCCACCAACACCTTCGTCTACGAGGGCCACATGGTCACGCCGCGCGGCTACACCAACAAGTACACCTGGGACGGCGAGGCCATCCCGGGGCAGCGTCCGGGACGTTCGCTCGTCGTCGAGCCGGTCGTCGAAGCGACGGAAGGTGAGTCGTGACCGCCGCGCGCGTCTCCCGCCTCGCGGGGGCGATCCTCGTCGAGTCCGCCGGCGCCTACTACCTCGTCGGCAACACCAAGGAGCCGTGCGACTTCGCCGCCGCCGGCCTCGAGCCGCCCGCGCAGCCGATCGACGCGCTCGCGCGCCCTTACGTTCGCCTCGCCCAGGCCGCGCCGGTCACGCTGCGCGCGCCGGTGCTCGAGCTCGACCTCGCCGGCGACGCCGCCGCCGCACGCCTCGCCGCGGCGTTCGTGATCGAGCGCAACGGCTCGGTCTCCGAGCGGCTCTGGCGCCTCGTCCTCGGCGACGACCCGGCCGACCTCGTCGACCTGCGCTGGCTGGGGCAGATGCCGCTCCACGTGTGGCAGGTCGTCCGCGACACCGTCCTGAAATGCAGCTAGAGGAGATTGCCTCATGAAGGTCTATTTCATCGGCGCCGGCCCCGGCGATCCCGGCCTGCTCACGATCCGCGGCGCCGAGCTGATCGCGGCGTGCCCGGTCGTCCTCTACACCGGATCGCTGGTCCCGCGCGAAGTCCTCGCGCGCGCGCGGCCCGACGCGAAGGTCCTCGATTCCTCCGGCATGACGCTCGAGGAGATCACCGACATCACGGTCGCCGCGCGCGACGCCGATCAGGATGTCGCGCGCGTGCACACCGGCGATCCGATGATCTTCGGCTCGACCGCCGAGCAGATGCGCCGGCTCACCGCGCTGGGAATCGCCTACGACATCGTGCCCGGCGTGTCGTCGTTCACCGCGGCGGCCGCGGCGCTCGGGCGCGAGCTGACGCTGCCCGAGCTGTCGCAGACGGTGATCCTGACGCGCGCCGAGGGCCGCACGCCGATGCCCGACGGCGAGAAGCTCGCCGACCTGGCGCGCCACGGCGCGACCATGGCGCTCTTCCTCAGCATCACGCTGATGAAGGACGTCACCGAGCAGCTCATCCCCGCGTACGGCGAGGACTGCCCGGTCGCCGTGGTGCACAAGGCGAGCTGCCCCGAGCAGCGCATCATCACCGGCACGCTCGCCGACATCCGCGCCAAGGTGAAGGAGGCGGGCATCAAGACGCAGTCGATCATCCTGGTCGGGCGCACGCTCACCGCCGAGCACTTCGCCGACTCGCGCCTCTACGCCGCCGACTTCAGCCACCGCTTCCGCAAGGCGAAGAAGCCGGGCGTGGCCGCGAGCGACGCATGAGCGGCAAGGTCTACCTGGTCGGCGCCGGGCCCGGCGATCCCGGGCTGCTCACGGTGCGCGCCCACGGCCTCGTGCGCAACGCCGAGGTGCTGGCGTACGACGAGCTCGTGCCCGAGGCCATCCTGGCGCTCGCGCCGCCGGGCGCCGAGAAGCTCGCCGTCGGCCGACGCCACGACGACGGGCCCACCGCCTACAAGCTGCACCCGCTGGTGCTCGAGCGCGCCCTCGCCGGACGCAGCGTCGTGCGCCTCAAGGCCGGCGATCCGATGATCTTCGGCCGCGGCGGCGAGGAGGCCGAGGAGCTGGCCTCCGCAGGCGTGCCGTTCGAGATCGTGCCGGGCGTGACCGCGGCGCTGGGCGCGGCGGCCGGCACCGGCATTCCGCTCACGCACCGCGGCTGCGCGTCGGATGTGACGTTCGCGACCGGGCACGGCGTCGACGGCTCGCACGCGAGCCACGTCGACTGGGACGCGGTGGCGCGGACGCGCGGCACCGTCGTCCTGTACATGGCGGCGCACAAGCTGCGCGCGTGCAGCGAGCGCCTGGTGGCGGGCGGCCGCGCCGAGGCGACGCCCGCGGCGTACGTGGAGGCGGCGTCGACGCCCGCGCAGCGCGTGATCGTCGGGACGCTCGCGGATCTCGCCGAGCGCGTCGGGCCGCGGGAAACCAAGGCGCCGGGGCTGGTGATCGTCGGCGAGGTGGTGGCCAGGCGGGTCGTCTCTGCGGAGACTTCGCCCGCGGCCCCCGCCGCGCGGCCGCGCGGCAAGGGCCTGGTCATGGTCTACACCGGCCAGGGCAAGGGCAAGACGACCGCGGCGCTCGGCCTGGTGTGGCGCGCGCTCGGCCGCGACCTGCGCGTCGCGGTGGTGCAGTTCATCAAGGGCAAGTGGCGCACCGGCGAGCGCGTCTTCGCCGAGACGCTGCCGCAGCTCACCTTCCTGGTCATGGGCCAGGGCTTCACCTGGGAGAGCGACGACCTGTCGCGCGACCAGCGCGCCGCGGCCGCCGCGTGGCAGCGCTCGCGCGAGCTGATCCTGAGCGGCGAGCAGGACCTGGTCGTGCTCGACGAGATCACCTACGCCTTCTCGTACGGCTTCGTCGCGCTCGACGACGTGCTGGCGACGCTGCGCGAGCGCCCGCCGCACGTGCACGTCGTGCTCACCGGGCGGCACGCGCCCGAGGCGCTCGTGGCGATGGCCGACCTGGTGACCGAGATGAAGTCGCACCGCCACCCGTTCGAGAAGGGCGAGAAGGCGCAGCCGGGAGTCGACTTCTGATGGCGGACGTGGCGGTGGAGACGAACGTCCCCAGGCTGATCGTCGCGGGCACCGCGAGCGGCGTGGGCAAGACGACGATGGTCGTCGGCCTCACCCGGGCGCTGCGCGCGCGCGGTCTGCGCGTGGCGGTCTTCAAGTGCGGCCCCGACTACCTGGATCCCACGTACCACGCGCGCGCCGCCGGGTCGCCGAGCCACAACCTGGACGGCTGGATGATGGGCCGCGACGCGGTCGTGTCGACGTTCACGCGCGTCTGCGCCGACGCCGCGGCGGACATCGCGATCGTCGAAGGCGTCATGGGCCTCTTCGACGGCGTCGGGCCGACGTCGAACGAGGGGTCCACGGCCGAGATCGCGCGCTGGCTCGACGCGCCGGTGCTGCTCGTCGTCGACGCCTCCGGCATGGCCCGCAGCATCGCGGCGATCGCGCACGGATTCGCCACTTACGATGCGGGCGTGCGCCTCGCCGGGGTGCTGTGCAACCGCGTCGGCTCGAAGGGTCACCTCGAGATCCTGGCGCGGGCGACGGACGCGCCGCCCGTCCTGGGCGGCCTGCTCGAGAACGCCGAGCTGACGTTCCCAGAGCGGCACCTGGGCCTGCGCACCGCCGCCGAGGACGCCGTGCCGGAGGAGCGCTTCGCCGCGTGCGGCGCGCGCGCGGCCGAGACCATCGGCCTCGACGCGGTGCTGCGCATCGCCCGCTTCTCCCCGCCGCTTCCGCGGGCCGAGGCGAGCGTCCCATCCGTCGCACCCGCCCCCGCCGCGCGCCGCGTCCGCCTCGCCCTCGCGCACGACGCGGCGTTCCACTTCTACTACGACGACAACCTGCGCCGCCTCGAAGCCCTCGGCGCCGAGCTGGTCCGCTTCTCCCCGATCGCCGACGCCGCCCTGCCCTCCGGCACCGACGGCGTCCTGCTCGGCGGCGGTTACCCCGAGGCCCACGCGGCGGCGCTCGCCGCGAACGTCTCGCTGCGCGCGGACCTGACACGCTTCGCCGCCGCCGGCGGCCCGATCTACGCCGAGTGCGGCGGCCTCATGTACCTCACGCGCGCCCTGCGCACCCTCGACGGCACGACCCACGCCATGGTCGGCCTCCTCCCCGGCGTCGCCGTCATGCACCCCAGGCTGCGCGCCCTCGGCTACGTCGAGGTCGAGACCCAGGCGCCGACCCTGCTCGGCGGCCCCGGCCTGCGCTTCCGCGGCCACCAGTTCCGCTACTCCGAGCTCGCCTTCGAAGCCGACGCCGACGCCGCCGTGCCCGCCGCCACCGTCTACTCGGTGCGCCGCCGCCGCTCGGGCGAGGTCGTCCCCGAGGGCTACCTCGCCGGCAACGTGCTCGGCTCCTACGTCCACGCGCACTGGGCGTCCAACCCGCAGATCCCCGCCAACTTCGTCGCGGCGTGCGAAGCTCGGCGCCACTCACGATGAGCTCGCCCCCCGCTCCCGCCTCCCTGCGCAGCCAGCTCCGCGTCGACGCGCGTCCCGGCTGGCTCGTCGTCCACTTCGCCCGGCCGCAGCGCTTCCTGAGCTGGGCGCTCGTCGGTGGCGGGCGCCACCTCGGCCAGGCGGTCGCCTGGTGCCAGGTGCGCGACGACGAGCTGCCGCCCGGCCTCGATCCGCGCCGCTTCCTCTCCCAGCGCCTGCGCACGCTCGGCCTGCGCCGCCCGGTGGGCCTGCTGACCAGCCGCGCGGTCGAGAGCTTCGACGACGTGACCCGCGTCGCCGCCAGCCGCGACGTCGCGGCCCGCTGCGTCGCCACCGTCGGCCTGGGTAACGCCCTGCGCGTCGGCGATCCGGCGGGCGCGGCCCCGGCACGCCGCCGCGTCGGCACGATCAACCTGGTCGTCGCCGTGTCGCGGCCGCTCGCCCCGG
>JADMIO010871555.1_pt1 | contig 13438 bp, 19 predicted proteins | sample 8958161 | NCBI WGS metagenome assembly JADMIO01 (sample SAMN16585339, study PRJNA669376) | soil metagenome | isolation source: Crop rotation soil | place: USA: Cullars Rotation, Alabama | collected 2011 | reverse complement strand
TGCGCCACGCGTGGACGCGTTCATCGCCAACGGCGCTGCAGCGGGACAGCAGAGCAGCCACTTCCTCATCCACATATTGCCAGGCGACGAAGCACGCTTTGCACTTCCTTCCGGCGAGACCGACAAAACGAAGCAACTCGAAAAACTATTGCGAGCACGATTTGGCACGAGTAAAGACATGCTCAGTACCGCAATTGCACAGAATCCTGAACTCAAACGCATGATCATCGAACAACCCGATGAACTTATCAAGAGCCTCCCACGAGTACCCGATTTGCAGAAACTCTTCGAAGGCGTGGACATACACAAGCTCAGCGAGAAACTCAGAGAGCAAGACAATCCGCCTGCACACAAAATGAACGACGAAGAACTCGTCGCGTTCATCAACGCAAAACAGAAATTGCGCGAACTGCTCATCAACGACCCTGCGAGCCTCGAGAAAGCAGCGCAGGAACAAGAGAAACTTAAACTGTTCTTCAAAGGAACGACGGTAGCGAGCGTACGCGAGCGCTACCTGCGAGGAAGCACCCATGTGTGAGCAGTGCGAACTCATCAACAGCAAGTACGTCGTCGGCGGAGATCCAGACATCGCAATCATTGTGCCACCGCACGCAGCACCAACGGCAGTGATTGTACCTAAACAGCACGCACGCCTTGAAGAACTGCCTGCAGCAGTACAAGAAAAATTACTGGTAACTGCAAACTCGCTCTCGACAATGATCTTTGAGCAACTCAGCGCGCACGGCACGAACATTCTGATTAGTGATGAGCAGCATGCAGCGTACAGCATCGTTGCCAGAACCGAAGAAGACGGCGTTGATCTGCGCTGGAAGCCCCAGCAAGCAACGCCTGACGAACTCAGCGAAGCTGCCAAACGCATCAATGAAGAGACGTGGTACATCGGCAAGCAAGACAAGAAGCCAGAAGCGAAGCCGAAGACCTACGCACAGCACGAGACCGAAGGATCGCTCGCAAAAATATCGGTGGGAAAGCACGCTGACGAAGCATCGCCTGATGACGACGATCCAACGGTAGAGACGCCAACTGAAACAGCAGAGAAAGTGCAGACGAAAGTCAAGAAAGAGAAGTCAGATGAGCACAACTACTTGCTCAAGCAACTCGCGCGACGCCGTTAAGAGCGCAGCCACGAGACGAAAATCTCAAGGCCCGCAAAGAAGAACGCAAGTAGCAGCATGCCACCTACAATCAAAAGCCACGTGCGCATCGGCGACTGTTCAGTTGGTTCCGGAGTCTGTTCCATAGTCATCACTGCGCACAAAGCGCGCATCATACGTCACATGACCACTGAGCGCAACAGTTTCTGTCGGCTCTTCATGTTGGTGTGACGGTTCGTAGAGGTAGACGAGCGCAAGTCCGACGCAAAGCAGCGTGCAGACACTGAGCACAACCCAGAGCGTCGTGTCATCCATGACAATTCTGAGGAGTTCCTCTTTTTATTGTATCCGCCTACGGTAGGTATTTAAATGAACTGGGTTTCTACCAACACACACTGTAGCGGTGGTAGTTCAATGGTAGAATAGGAGACTGTGGCTCTCTTGGCGCGAGTTCGATTCTCGCCCATCGCTTTCTTTTCAACAGGCGCACGATGGCGACTAGCTAAAAGCGCTGAAGGCTGCGAAGCTGCTCGAGCAAGAAGTCATAAGACAGATCTGACAGCGTTAGATGGCCACCAGGGATAAGATACAGTGGAATATTATTACTCCGCGAAAGCGCCTCTGAGCGAGATACATGCACCGTCGCATCCGTTAATCCATGAATTAGAATTGCTCGCTGCAATGTAAGAGACTGCAAAGGCGGCAGCAAGCGATTTGCCTTTAGGTAAGCAAAGCCATCCGGTGCGAAACGATAGATATGTCTAATTTTTGTCAGAAAGTACGCTAATTGCTCAATTGATTGCTCACCAGGATGAGATCCTTGATTTGCAAAATCAGTAACAGGAGCTATACACAGACAACTTGCACGAAGCAAATTCGCACAAACCATCGCGACGCTCCCTCCAAAACTGCTGCCCAGTAAAATAATGTTCTCAATAGTAATCTGCTTCCGCGTCTCAGTGTAACAGTCTGCATACTCAGAAATGTCTTGCAAAGCGCGGATGACATTGCAAATGTCGTCGGCAGGCGAGGTTTGCAAGAATAGCCCATCTGACTCGTACGTTCCCCGATATCGTGGATAGATAACGTTGTACCCCTCCTGCATGAGTTTTTTGAGTAGCGACTGCTCTTTTGGCGAACCGGGAAGCCCTGGGCAGAGTATGATCGTCGCTTTCGCTTGCGGTGCTGTCCCAATCTCACAAAATATTCCGTGAATGTACGTTTTGTCGAGGTAGGTCATTGTTGAAGGAGCTGAATACTGTTGCTTAAACCCCTGTTCCAAGGATCAATCGCGAGAGCATAGCTGATAGCACCATCCTGAGCAACTCGCAATAGGTTCCCCTTGGCATAAAAATGTTCGCCCTTCAGTAATATTTGCGAATACGCCCCAACTGATGAAATTACGTGCCGAAGCAAGGGTCTACTTCCCTGAGGGATATTACCTTCTACCACACTTACCGTGTCAATTCCGTAAAAAGCAGGTGCGTAGGGTCCTTCGGAATCGTCGGTTACCCGACCGACAATAGCAACATCACCAATGTCAACACAAGAGGCAGCTCCCAATGGCTGAGAGACGCCCTTCTCTCTAAGCGGCTGAACGTTTACGTGCACGCCACAATAGACACCTTGCAACTTACGTGCTTCTTGAACTCGCAATATTTCGTGAGGTATGCCAGGCATATGAGACTCACGCCGCTTGACTAACTCCCCGAACAGATCTCCTTCATATGGCTGCATGTTCGAGCAGTTGGAAAACCACTTTCTTAACATCGTTGGTGTTTCCTTCCCGTAGCAAACCAAATCGATATCCGATTCCGCATCGTACATATCTGTAAGAAACGATCCCGTAATGCCAATTCTGCTAAGATCGACAGAGCCAGAAAGACGCTCCAGCAAGTCGACTAACATCTCTCCTTTCTGGTGACCACGATATTTATTTTTATCCGACAGTACTTCGCTAACTTTCTGCTGCGCGTCAAAAACTCTCACCACATTCTTCTGTAAACAACCAGTAATCGTATTTCCATATGTTTCTACGTGCCGTATAGCTGCAATATCATTGGCTAATAGTCCATAGCTACGAAATACTTGTGTATTTGTGGCGTAACGAATGCCGTTGAACAGTTTTTTTCCGTTAGTACAAGGATAATATTTGACGTAGCCAACAACAAAGTCAGAATGTACGTCACCAACTATTTTCAATATGTTCCCGTTTCTATCAAGCAAATAATTTCTGTCTCGGAAACTCATAGTGTATGTCTCGCCACACTTGGCATGAAGATATGAACTGTAGGCAGTAAACCATGGAATCTCACTGCTAAATCATGGTTTGACGCCTTCTCCTGAATTTTTTTACTGATGTCTCTCATCTCCGCTTCTAATTGTCCTATAGCTGTGGCATACTGACGATTTTTCACGAGTGAGAGAATATCTAGCGCCACATCAGTGGATGCATTCTGTTTCGGCAGACGCTTGTGTAAATTACCAATAAGATGCACAAGTTTAAGGCCTCCACGAAGTCTAGTTATATCAAATGCACATTCTTTTGATCTCACAGAATGCGACTTAGCACATGCGTATCTAAATGCATCAGTGCTGCTGTCGGTTGTGAGCATTGAACGAATATTTTCAGACCATTCGCCAACAACTCGGGGAAACACGTACACTTCTTGTACAGTATGGTGACCTCCTGCAACACTACTCAACACTCGGAGAAAACCATACTTTGCGAGAACATTATATGACATGGGCATCACACAGGAATCTACGGAGTAGGCCTCCCAGCTATTTGCTGCAACGAATATGGGCGACAATTTTAATGAGGAATGTTGAATCCGGAGCGTATATTGCGTATCACTGGAAATTTTAATGGGTTGTTGTGTCGCTGTTTGTAGTAACGAAACCATTTCGCGTCGTTGTTCGAACGGGTGAAAGTTTATATCAGCGACGACGCGCGCAAGATCATTCTCAGACGCGATCTTTGGAACATCCAAAAACAAATCGTCTCCTTCAGAAATAAGATAACCATTACGAGCTATGGTGTCTAGCAGAGCGAGTACTTTTTTCCCAACCTCAGGTTGAGCATCGGAGTGAATTCCTGACGACTGCAGATGTAACTGATCTAGTGTCGGATCACCAAGGTAATTTGCAGCCGCTTCTTGAGCCCTTGCTTCGAGCGATCCGGAACCCGCAAGCTTTTCTGCTCGCCTACCGTAGACATTTACTGATCGTCGCGGGCAAATCACGGAAATTCCCTGCAACGCTAAGCTTCTTTGTGTAAAGTCATTCCACACATGATAACATGCTTGACCAAGATTCAGAGGTCCCTTGTATATGCCGACCGGAGGATTTGCAATAAGTGTTACCATAGAATTCCCCAACGATTGGCTATTCTCTTTGGTTAATATAGCTTGTTGGCAAAAACAAAGAAAATTTCTATCTTGAAAAATGCCTTAAATGCTATTTAAATAGGCACAGCTCAATCTTTATAATGAAAGGCAGTCTAGTGCTACCATGAAATCCCTCGGACAACTCTACCTTGCAGAACTTGAAGCAGAAGCGAAAGCCACACGACACTGCCTTGAACGAATCCCACTCAAAGATGTCTTCGACTGGAAGCCGCACGAGAAGTCCATGCAGATGGGCTATTTGTCTGTACTTGTCGCCGACATTCCTCGCTGGATATCGCACTTAATTGAACACGGCGACATTGATTTTGCAACGTGGGAGAATGCGAAAATAGAAACTACTGAAGAACTCGTTGCGCACTTCGAAAAAACGATGCAAGGTGCGAAACGCGCGCTTGCACACGTGAGTGACGACGCACTGCACAAACCATTTTCGCTGAAGCACAATGGACACGTGCTTATGACTTCACAGAAAGATGAAACGATAAGCTCCTCGATTAACCACCTGGTGCACCACCGAGGTCAACTCACGGTTTACATGCGCCTCAAAGATATCACGGTGCCGTCCATATACGGCCCTTCCGCTGACGACAAGCAATTTTAGGATAGCTTCATATGGAGTGAGCCGTTTCGGAGGCTCATGACTCGCGTTACCAAGCACATCGTCTTTGTTGTTGGCGTGCTGCTCATCGCTGTAGGCGTTGCAGGCTCCATTGTCTTTGGCCTCCAGAGTGCGCAAGACATCTACTGGAATGCCGGACACAGTATGCTCGGTGCGAGTTTGCTCTGGGTCAGTCGTCGATAGTTCTTAAAGAAGTCCCAAACACTTAAATACGACGAAATGAGTGACGCTGCGTGAGCGCGAAGAACAATTTCGTGGACGCAGTGCACACCGCAAACAAGCACCGCAGCACCATTCTACTCACCGGACTGCAGGCAATGCTGCTCGTGCTCGTCTTCATCGGATTCGTACTGCACACGGGCATGTACGGTATTGGCAAGCAAGTGGTTGCTGCGGTCGAATCGTACCAGAGTGATCCGTCGCTGCACAACGCGACGAGCAACGTAACGAACCCGTTCATTGCGCAGTTTGAAAACGACCAGGTTGGTCCTGGCTTTGGCGAATACCTCAAGCAGCACGGCGTCACGGAGCAGACGATTGCGCCATTCTTCACGTGGCGCACCGTCTGGATTGCACTCGGGTACTTGCTCGCGTGGCTGCTCCTCTCGTTATTGCTCACAACGATGCTCTATGTCTCGATTGCACGCGCAGTGAATAAGAAACCACAAAAAGAGTTGTTCGCAAGCGCAGTGCAGCGCATCGGTCCATACGTGCTCTACAGTATTCTGTGCGCACTGCTCTACGGACTACCCGTGCTCATTGTCGGTGCTTTGCTCGTCGGTCTGGGTATGCTCGGCGGCTTTTGGATTGCGATCGCAGTCATTACCGGCATCCTTGCACTGATTGGCTACATCGTCTACGTCGTGTTCATATCTCTGCGCTTCTACTTCGCACCGTACATCCTCTTCCTCGAGAACACCTCCGCGCTGCAAGCGTTCAAGAAAAGCTATGCGCTTACGAAAGGCAACATGCTGCGAACACTGGGCGTGTTTGCAATCGAAGCGGCGATTTGCTACGTAGGCTATTCGCTCGGACCGTACTCGACAGCAATACTGCATGCAGTGTTCGGCTCACGCGTGCTCGTCATGATTGCTGCAATCCTCCTCTTCATCCTCTACGTGCTGATCTACAGTACCCTCAATGCGATCGCAAAGATCTACGTGTTCTACAGCTGCAAGCGGTTCGGTGAAAAATGAAAAAGATGCGCTATGCGGGCTTTGGAATACGATTGCTCGCGTTCATCCTCGACCTCATTATCCTCTACTTGCCGTGCTACCTCGTTGTGTACGGCATCGAGTGGCTCACGAAGATGACTGAGTGGGAAGCAGTCGCGATGATCGCAGCCGTTGCAATTAAAGTGTACTGTGACAGCACGTACGGCGCAACACCAGGCAAGCGAATCTGTAACCTGCGCATTGTCGATGCGAACGGTTCGTTTGTGAGCATGCCTGTCGCGCTGTTTCGCTACATCGTCGAGATGATCAGCTTCATCCTATTCATCGGCTTTCTGATTATGCTTGGTGATGAGAAGAAGCAAACGTACCACGACCGCAAGGCAGAGACGTACGTCATAAAGGTGTAACAGCACTTTTTTAAGACGTAGACGCTTCGCGGTTTGATGGCAACGACACTCGTCATTTTCGGCATTACTGGCGATCTCGCGCAGCGAAAACTGTTGCCTGCGCTGAGTTCACTCGAGCGAAAAGGACAGCTGCCGCCAGGCACCAAGATCATTGGTGTTGGCAGGCGCAAGAAGACGTCTGAAGAATTGCATGAAGATATTCGCACGACGCTCGCTCGCTTCGCCACGCTGCAACCAACAGACACCTTCCTGTCACTGTTCTCGTATCACCAGATGGAGTTTCACAGCGAGGCTGGTTACGAGGCACTCAAGAGCCAGCTTGGTGAGCAGACTATCTACTACCTCTCGACGCCGCCGAACTTGTTTGGCACCATCACGAGGCACTTGCGCGCAGCCGGCATGACGCAGGATGCCAAGGTAGCGTTTGAGAAGCCGTTTGGCAACGACTTGCAGAGCGCGCGGGAACTCAACAACGCACTCCTCGAAGGTTTTACTGAAGAGCAAATTTATCGCGTCGATCACTACATCGGCAAGTCAGCAATACAGAACATCTTTACAATGCGTTTTGCAAATACGGTGTTCGAATCGCTGCTGTGCAGCCAGTACGTGGACAGCATCCAAATCACCGCGGCTGAGTCGATAGGTGTCGAAGACCGTGGCGAGTACTACGAGAGCGCAGGAGCGCTGCGCGACATGGTGCAAAGCCACTTATTGCAAATCCTTGCGTTACTGACTATGGCTGAACCTGCGTCGCTGCAGCCACACGCTATTCACGAGCAGAAGCAAGCGGTGCTTGATGCGGTACAGCGTCCAGACAAATTCTCAGTCCAAGAAACTACGGTACGCGCGCAGTACGGCGCAGGCACCGACACGGTTGCGTATCGCGATGAAGAAAACGTCGAGTACGACAGCGCAACAGAAACGTTTGTTGCACTTAAACTACTGATTAATACTGATCGTTGGCGCGACGTGCCGGTGTATATACGCACCGGAAAACGATTGCCCAAGAAAAGATCGTATGTGAGCGTCGTGTTCAAACAGCCGCCGAGCATGCTCTTCAGTAACGGCGGCGCCGTGCCGAACACGCTTACGATTGAGATTCAGCCAAACGAAACGATTTCGTTTACGGTCAACAGCAAAACACCTGAGTCAAAACTGCAGGTGACGCCGGTGAACATGGACTTCTCGCACGAAGAGCGCTTCGGCTCGAATACTCCTGAAGCGTACGAGCGTCTGTTCTTTGACATCTTCATGGGCGATAAGATGCTGTTTCCAAGCTGGAAAGAAGTTGAGTCGTCATGGGAGATTGTGCAGCCGATGCTCGATGCGTGCCGCATGGTAACAACAATCGAAACCTACGAGCCAGGCACGATGCCTGCAAGTGCTGATGCTCTGATTCGCAAGGACGGTAGGGAGTGGCTATGAAGATCGGCATGATTGGCCTGGGCGCTATGGGAGAAAACGTTGCACTCAACCTACAAGACCACGGCATTGCCGTCATTGGGTACGCGCAGTCGCAAGCGACACGCGATCGTGTTGCTAAGCACTTGCCTGTTGCGCAGACGTACGATGAACTCCTCGCACGGCTCGATGCACGCAGGGTCGTTTGGATTATGGTGCCTGATAAAGCGGTCGACTCCGTACTCCATGAGTTGCTCACAAAACTCCATGCAAACGACATCATTATCGAAGGTGGCAACTCGCATTTTCTTGAGACGAACCGCCGCGCAGCACTCGCACGCGAGAAAGGCATCGTGTTCTTCGGGACCGGCGTGTCGGGAGGCGAGCAAGGTGCTCGGTACGGACCGTGCATCATGCCCGGTGGTGATCGCGAAGCGTATACGCTCATCGAGCCGCTGCTCCAAGCGATTGCAGCAAAGGTCGATGGCGAGCCGTGCGTTGCGTATATCGGTCCTGATGGTGCTGGCCACTTCGTGAAGATGGTACATAACGGCATCGAGTATGCGATGATGCAAGCCATCGGCGAAGCGTACAGTCTGCTGCTTGCTGCTGGATACGAGCACGATGCGATTGCATCGCTGTTTGCGACGTGGAATAAGGGTCGGCTAAACAGCTATTTGATTGAAATCACTGCTGCTGTCGTTGCCCACACGCAGGCAGGCAAGCCGCTGCTCGCGAGCGTTAAAGATACTGCAGGACAGAAAGGTACAGGCAAATGGACTTCGCAGACGGCCTACGACTTAGGTGTGCCTGTCCACAGCATCAGCGCTGCGCTGCTCGCGCGAATACTTTCGTCGTATCACGACGAGCGCAGACACGCAAGCACCATCTTCAAAGCACACACAGATGTAGTGCCTGATCTTGCAGTGCCACTCGAACAAGCACTCTACAGCTCATTCATCATCGCCTATGCGCAAGGGTTTGCGTTGCTGGCTGCAGGATCCAAAGAGTACGGGTATGATCTTGATTTCGCTTCGATTGCGCGCATCTGGCGTGGCGGTTGCATCATTCGCTCGGCACTCCTCACGCACATCACCGATGCGTATACGAAAGAGCCTGCGCTGCGCAACCTGATGCTTGCGTACGCTGCCGAACTCGGTGCTGCGACGAAGGGATTGCGTACCGTAGTGCTTCACGCGATTGACGCAGCGAGTGCGGTGCCTGCGTTGAGCCAGTCGCTCAACTACTATGACGGCTACCGATCGGCTCGCCTCGACAGTGCTGCGCTGATTCAGGGTTTGCGTGATTACTTCGGTGCGCACACCTACGAGCGTCTCGACAAGCCAGGTGTGTTCCATACGTTGTGGAGCGGTGACGGGTCAGAGCACGATGCCTAGCATCATTCGCGGTGCGCCTGACGAGCTTGCGCTGCAAGCAAGTGTTCTCTTCTACGAAGAGCTCAAGCAACGACTACACCAGGAGCGTATTGCGGTTGCTCTTCCTGGTGGTACGTCGGTGCTCGCTTTCTTTGCGCACGTTGCGAAGCACGCTCACTTCTTATCGGAGGAGCAGTGGCGTCGTGTGCATGTCTTCTGGTGTGACGAGCGCTGCGTTGCGCCTGATCATCCTGACAGTAACTTCTTGCTTGCGCACGACTTGTTGCAAGCAGTACCGGCGGCGCACGTGCATCGTATCAAGGGCGAACTCGGTGCGCACGCTGCGCTGCTGCAAGTCCCTGCGCTCGATATTGTCGTGCTCGGTGTCGGACCTGACGGACATATAGCGTCGTTGTTCCCTCACCACCCTGCCCTCGCTGTTCCTGGTACTGGTTACGTTGCGGTGCTTGACGCACCGAAGCCACCGCCGCAGCGCATCACGCTAACAAGAGGCAGTATAGCTGGTGCATCGTGCTGTATGCTCTTTTTCCTTGGTGAGCAGAAGGCTGCCGCACTTGCAGCATTTCTCGATGAACAAACACCAGTTGCTGCGTGTCCGGCAAAGATTGCGCTCGCAGCGGCATCGTGTTTTGTGTTTACTGATAAGAAAGAAAAAAATGAGTCTTAGTTGCGTGTGTGCGTTGTGAGCCGCCCGCGGTTGTCCATAAAGACGCCTGCAAGCGCAAGTCCAAGACCGATGAGCACGGCGAGTCCGCCAAGCCAGTTGAGCCAGCCTGCTGCTGTCGTGCCGTCTGCGCGAGCGTTTGCTGTTGTGTCAGCAACACCCATATCATCAGGGAGTGCCCAGAGCACTGCGCCAATTACTAAGACGACGAGTCCGTATGTTAGATAATCTCTCCTCATTGAGTTTTCACCTCAAGCACATCTAGGGTGAGGAATTCTTTAACCGTTATGCATCAGCGAACCTGATGAAAAAGAGAGAAAAAAATTATTCGGTGTCTCGGATGACTTCGGTTTTCTCTTCGCGAACGACTCGTCCACGTGCATTGCGTGTCCGTCTTGTCGTGACTTCGCGAACCACATCGCCTGCTACCCTGTTGTCGTCGATGATGACGCGTGTGCGGGGGTCAGGGATGACGAGGCCGAGTAATGCGAGTATGGCACCGATGCCCATAACCGGCAGTCCCCACGTTGCGAGTCCGCCAAGGTCTGCGACGGTTCTCGCTGCTGCGCGGTCCCCTGCGAAGAGTGGCGGTACGAAGTAGAGGGCTGCACCGATCAGAATGAGCAGTACGCCAAAACTCAATAGTGCTGGTCTCATGTGTTCACCTACGCGCCTTAGGTCCTGATATGCTAAAAGGCTTATGCACCGTGGATGAGGAGATGGCGTACGGTACTACTGCTTCTCTGTTGTTTTGCAGCAGTATTCCGTCTACTCGGATAGACGATACGCTTATAGATACGCTCTGCTCCAGCCGTTCATGGTTACTATCAGTATTATTATGGGCTCAATTCGACCGGGACGCATGAGTGAGCGCGTCACCACCCTCCTCGCGAATAATGTGCGTGCTGCTGGGCACACCGTGCACGTGCTTGACCCCAAGGAGTATCCTGATTTGCAGACGCTGACTGTGCCGCGTCACTATAATCCGACGCCGACGCCAGGACAGCAGGCTGTGCATGAGCACTTGCTCGCGTCTGATGCGTTCATCTTGATTGCATCGGAGTACAATCACAGCTTCTCGGGGACACTCAAGAACTTTCTTGATAACTTCATGCCCGAGTACGCGCGCAAGCCGTTTGGTATCGTGAGCTACAGTGACGGTCCGTTCGGCGGCGTGCGTGCCTCAGAAGCACTTCGCATTGTGATTAGTACGTTGCAGGGTGTGTCGATTCCGACTGGTTTGCTCTACCCTCGCGTGCAGGACGCAATCACTGAGCAAGGCGCGCTCGTGAGTGCAGAGGGTCAGGGTCGTATTGATCGCTTCGTTGCTGAACTCGTCTGGTACGCGCAAGCGCTTCGCAACGCTCGCTAGGTTTTGCGTTGTGCGCGCACCGTCGCGTGATCACGAAGGAGTTCTTCAAAGAATGCTTCAAAGGTTTCGTGTCCTTCGGCTACTTTGAGTGCGATGAGTCGGTCGGCCATGGCGAGGCTCAGAAAGCCAATCGTCTCTTCCTCATCATAGGTCTCCATTTCCGTTACTGCGTCACAATAGTCTCTGTCTTGCATGGGTCGCTACACTCGTTGCTTCACTCTCGGTGAAGCAGGCTTTCTTTTCAGTTTTTATGCCTCTTAAACCTATCGGGAGCGAAACTGTTTTATCGAGGTGTGTTGCTGCAGTTTCATGGACTGCCCGACATGTTCGCAAGTGTTGCAATTTGTTCGCTTCTACGAAGGCAATGAAGGCTTCATGGCCGAGTTCTACTGTGATACGTGTTTCAAACGCAAAATAAGCCGCGTCAAAACTGAGTTTTTTGACGGTACACCCAGTAGTGCTCAAAAGTTTTAAAGAAGCACTGCTTCACGTCTCGATGCAGACGGCAGGTAGAGCAAAACAGAGTGCACAGTTCCTCTTTGGACTGCTGCTTACGGGTGCTGCACTCGTTACGATGTTCTTCTTTCCGCTCTCAACAATGCGCTACTCATTCTATGTTGGTGTTGCAGCGGTTGTTGCTGGGGTGCTGCTCATGATATTGAGTTTCTATCACGGCGAGACGCAGACCACATTGTTTGCTGACAAGCACGGCGAAAAGTAAGCCCTCAAGTTTCTCATCATATCTTGTTTTTGGCACCAAAATTACTTCTATATAGAAATAAATTATTTCTTAACTGCAGCGCATATCCGCTCACTGTGGCTGCACGACCCTTCAAGGTAAACTTCGTCTTATCACCGGACATGGTCTGGAATGCGTACGTCGAGGAATCTAGTGACCTGCACAGAAAATTCTATCACTCGTTCAATCGACACCTCGAACTAAACCACCGAGTCACACGAGACACGCCAGGAATACTCATTCAGAATATGTACCAGAACTACCGCGCAACAGCGCTCCAAGGACTGCGCCACTACGACCATCTGCAGCACGATAAGCAGCAAAGAACAGGCAAGCCGGAACCAACGCCCTACAAGTACTTCGGCGAACGCCTCGCCTAACCCAAACAATTATAAACAAACCCCAGTTCTCCCAACTTCATAGCCCGAGTGAAGAGCGCCAGAAGGGTTACAGAAAACTTCGGTTTTCTGGACTGAAAACCAAGGGTTTTCATTATCCAATTCTGGACGTTCTAAGCCGCTATCAAACCAAAAATGGCAGAATTCAAGCACATCGTCCGCATTCTGAACACGGACCTCGAAGGAAAGAAGAAAACCATCGACGCACTACGCAAGCTACACGGCGTATCCCACATGTACGCTAACGCAGTCTGCTTCATCGCGCAAGTCGACAAGAACAAGCGCGCAGGAGACCTCTCCGAAGCAGAAACGCAAAAGCTCGAAAAAACAATCAAAAGCCCAGTAGGCATGCCTATCTGGCTACTCAACCGCCGCAAGGACTACGAAACAGGCAAGGACATGCACGTCCTTGGCACTGAGCTCGACCTCATTGAGGACAACGACATCAAGCGCCTCAAGAAAATCAAGGCATACCGCGGCATCAGACACATCCACGGACAACCATCACGTGGTCAACGCACGAAATCCAACTTCAGAAAGAACAAAGGAAAACACAAGAAGTAAACCATGGGCGACATCAAAAAACTCACGAACAAGTACAGCACACCGTCACACCCGTGGCGCCGTGAACGCATCGACACCGAGCGAGCGCTCCGCCGCCAGTACGGACTGAAGAACTCGCGAGAACTCTGGAAAGTAGGTTCGAAACTCAAGAACTTCAAAGACCAGGTAAAGAACTTC
>JADMIO010820069.1_pt1 | contig 13438 bp, 13 predicted proteins | sample 8958161 | NCBI WGS metagenome assembly JADMIO01 (sample SAMN16585339, study PRJNA669376) | soil metagenome | isolation source: Crop rotation soil | place: USA: Cullars Rotation, Alabama | collected 2011 | reverse complement strand
GCCGCGACTTCAAGTCACGTGAATTCCAAGCTTCGGATCCCACTGTGCTGGAAAGCGTCGCCCGCGTGGCTTTTGCCGAGCGCCGGATCGGCGACCGTGACCTTGAAGGAATCGCCGAGGCCCTGGCGCAGCGCGATGCCCAGCGCCAGACCGGCAAAGCCGCCGCCGCCGATCAGCACGTCGGCGCGCCCGGATTGTTCGGATCGCTTTGTCTTCGCCATGACGGAAGTATATCACTGCCTGGCAACAAGGTGTTTCCATGTCCTCCGCCGTCCAAGACCTGCTCTCCATCCTCGACCTGGAACGGCTCGAGGTGAACCTGTTTCGCGGCAGGAGCCCGCAGACAAGCTGGCAGCGCGTGTTCGGCGGCCAGGTGGTGGGGCAGGCGCTGGTCGCCGCCACCCGCACCGTGGAGGGCGTGCTGCCGCATTCGCTGCACGCCTACTTCCTGCTGGCCGGCGACCCGAAGGTGCCGATCATCTACGAGGTCGACCGCATCCGCGACGGCAAGAGTTTTTCCACCCGGCGCGTCGTCGCCATCCAGCACGGCCACGCGATTTTTTCGATGTCGGTGTCGTTCCATAACGACGAGCCCGGCCTCGCGCATCAGATGACGATGCCGGAGGTGCCGCGTCCGGATCAGCTTCCGAGCGACGCTGAGATCAAGCAGAATATCCTGCCCGAGCTTCCGGAGGCGGTGCGGCGCTACTACGAGCGCGAGCGGCCGATCGAACTGCGGCCGGTCGATTTCGGCCGCTATCGGGGCCAGCGGCCGAAGGGCGACGGCTTCAGCATCTGGCTGCGCACCACCGCGCCGCTGCCCGACGATCCGGCGATCCACCGCTGCGCGCTGGCCTATGCTTCGGATATGAACATCCTGGACACCGCGCTGGTGCCGCACGGGCGCAGCGTGTTCGACCGCAGCATCATGGGTGCGAGCCTCGACCACGCGCTGTGGTTTCATCGCCCGTTCCGCGCCGACCAGTGGCTCCTCTACACCCTGGACAGCCCCAGCATGTACGGCTCCCGCGGTTTCGGCCGGGGCCTCGTCTTCACCGCCGACGGCACGCTGGTGGCCTCGGCGGCCCAGGAAGGTCTGCTGCGGGAGCGCAGGCCCGAAGTCAAACCGGGCTGAACTGCTCGGAGCCGATGCTTTTGCCTGCGGGTAAGGCAATAAATCCGCTTAATCTCTGACCCACTTGCCGATATCGTAGGCATAGCAGCTCGCCCCTCAAACGATCGGGGCGGGTTTTCGTTGTCTATCGAGGCCCCCGCGAACGACGGCCTCGATCAGAGGGTGATCACCATGAAACTCGTCATCGCCATCATCAAACCTTTCAAGCTGGAGGAAGTCCGCGACGCGCTCACGGCGCTCGGCGTCCACGGCATGACCGTGACCGAGGTCAAGGGTTTCGGCCGGCAGAAGGGCCACACCGAGATCTATCGCGGCGCCGAATACGCCGTGAACTTCCTGCCCAAGCTCAAGGTCGAGGTCGGCGTCGAGGACGGCATCGAAGACAAGGTCGTCGCCGCGATCGGCAACGCGGCCAAGACCGGCCAGATCGGCGACGGAAAAATCTTCGTCTATGACCTCGATCGCGCCGTGCGCATCCGCACCGGCGAGACCGACAACGACGCGCTCTAACCAAAAAATCCAACTCCGGGGGGAGACCATGATCAGAGGAACGTTCGCGGCCGCAGCCGCGCGGTGTGGCGTTGCGATGCTGATGGCGCTGGCGGCGACGCCGGCCTTCGCGCAGGCCGCGGCACAGCCGGCCAAGATCGACGCTGCCGACACCGCCTGGATGATCTCGGCGACCGGCCTGGTGCTGATGATGAGCATCCCCGGGCTCGCGCTGTTCTACTCCGGCATGGTGCGCAAGAAGAACGTGCTGGCCACCATGGCGCAGACGCTGACCGCGGTAGCGCTCGGCTCGATCCTCTGGGTGGCGATCGGCTACAGCCTCGCGTTCACCGGCGAGGGCCCGGCGATCGGCACGTTCGAGCGCGTCTTCCTGCAGGGCATGGAGATGAACGCGATCAGCCCGCTCGCCAAGACCATCCCGGAATCGGTGTTCATGCTCTACCAGATGACCTTCGCGGTCATCACCGTGGCGCTGGTTGCCGGCTCGGTCGCCGACCGCATGCGCTTCTCGGCCTATCTGTGGTTCGTCGCTGGCTGGCTGCTGCTGGTTTACGTGCCGATCGCGCACTGGGTGTGGGGCGGCGGCTTCCTCGGCTCCGCCGGCGTGCTCGACTTTGCCGGCGGCACCGTGGTGCATTTGAATGCCGGCGTCGCCGGACTGGTGGCGTGTTATCTCCTGGGCTCGCGGCGCGGCTATGGCACCGACAACCTCGCACCCTACGATCTGTCGCTCGCCGTGATCGGCACCGGCCTGTTGTGGGTCGGCTGGTTCGGCTTCAACGGCGGCTCGGCGCTCGGCGCCAACTCGCGCGCCGGCTTCGCCGTCGTCGCCACGCATCTGGCGGCGTGCGCGGGCGTGCTCACCTGGATGGCGCTGGAGTGGTGGGATCGCGGCAAGCCATCGGTGCTCGGCATGATCTCGGGCGCGGTCGCCGGGCTCGGCACCATCACGCCGGCGTCCGGCTTCGTCCTGCCGTGGCACGGCATTGTCATCGGTATCGTCGCCGGTGCGGTCTGCTACTGGGCCTGCACCAAGCTCAAGACCCGGTGCCGCTACGACGATTCGCTCGACGTGTTCGGTGTCCATGGCGTCGGCGGCGCGACCGGCACGATCCTGGCCGGCGTGTTCGCGGTCGCCGCGGTGGGCGACACCGCGGGCCTGCTCGAAAACAACGGCAATCAAGTGCTCATCCAGCTTTACGGTGTCGCCGTGACGCTGGCCTGGTCGGGCGTCGTCACCTTCGTGCTGCTGAAGGTGATCGGCTTCTTCCTGCCCCTGCGGGTGCGGGAGGAGGACGAGCGGATCGGCCTCGACGTCTCGCTGCACGGCGAATCGCTGCAGTAGGGCGACGCATCCCTTGAACCGAGGGCCCGCTTACGGCGGGCCCTTTGGTATTTCATGGCTATTTATTGGGCAGCCAGCGCCCTGCGTCAGCTTGCCTGACTAATTCATCCGCAGAATCCATCGCACCGGGTTTCCCGGTATCGCTGCCCGCGGTGACAAATTCAAAAACAAGCGCTTCCACAAACAGTTAGCGCCCGCCTCGGCAGTTGGCACGAGGCTTGAATTCCAACCCCACGGCAGTCCACGCGGGCATGAGCCCGCGACGCTGCCGTAGTCGCCCGGCCAGTTGCGACCGGGCCCAAGCGGGGATCGAACCCATGAAAATCGTCATGGCCATCATCAAGCCTTTCAAGCTCGACGAGGTCCGAGACGCTCTCACCGCGGCGGGGGTGCACGGGCTGACCGTCACCGAGGTCAAGGGGTACGGGCGTCAGAAGGGCCACACTGAAATCTATCGCGGCACCGAATACGCCGTGAATTTCCTGCCGAAGATCAAGATCGAAGTCGCTGTTCCGAGCGAGCAGGCCGACAAGGTCGTCGACGCCATCACCGCTGCCGCCAAGACCGGCCAGATCGGCGACGGCAAAATCTTCGTTTACGACATCGACCACGCCGTCCGCATCCGCACCGGCGAAACCGACGCCGCGGCGCTGTGATCCCGCGCATTTCAAATCCTGCGAACAGGAGTTCGACCATGACGTCCAAGAAACTTATCGGCGCGGGACTGGCTGGGCTTTCAGCCCTGGCCATCGCCGTACTGCTCAGCGACCCGGCGCTCGCGCAAACCGCCGCGCCCGCGGCGGCGCCGGCGGCGCCTGCTGCTCCGGAGATCGTCGTCAACAAGGGCGACAACGCCTGGATGATGACGTCGACCGTCCTCGTCCTGCTGATGACCATTCCGGGCCTTGCGCTGTTCTACGGCGGCCTCGTGCGGCCGAAGAACATGCTGTCGGTGCTCACCCATGTCTTCTACACGGTGTGCATCGTCACCTTGATCTGGGTGATCTACGGCTACAGCCTCGCCTTCACCGGCGGCTCGACCATCGTCGGCGGACTCGACAAGATTTTCTTGAAGGGCGTGACCGTCGACTCGAAGGCGGCGACCTTCTCGGTCGGCGTCAACATCACGGAGTTCGTTTACATCTGCTTCCAGATGACGTTCGCCGCGATCACGCCGGCGCTCATCGTCGGCGCCTTTGCCGAGCGCATGAAGTTCTCGGCGGTGGCGTTGTTCATCCCGCTCTGGGTGACCCTGATCTACTTCCCGATCGCCCACATGGTCTGGTACTGGGCCGGCCCGGACGCGATCGACGCTGCCGCCAAGGCTTTGGCGGCGGCCACGACTCCCGAGGCCAAGAAGGCCGCCCAGGAAGCGCTTGATACGGTCATGGCCGACGGCGGCCTGGTGTTCCTGTGGGGCGCCATCGACTTCGCCGGCGGCACCGTCGTCCACATCAACTCCGGCATCGCCGGACTGGTCGGCGCGTTGGTGGTCGGCAAGCGCATCGGCTTCGGCAAGGAGCTGATGCCTCCGCACTCGCTGGTCATGACCATGATCGGCGCCTCGCTGCTGTGGGTCGGCTGGTTCGGCTTCAACGCCGGGTCCAACCTGGAGGCGACCGGCGGTGCGCCGCTCGCGATGATCAACTCGTTCGTCGCCACGGCGGCGGCCGCGCTGTCCTGGATGTTCGCGGAGTGGATCTTCAAGGGCAAGCCCTCGCTGCTCGGCGCGCTGTCCGGCTGCGTCGCCGGCCTGGTCGCCGTGACGCCGGCGTCCGGCTTTGCCGGCCCGATGGGCGCGATCGTGCTGGGACTGATCGTCGGCGTCGTCTGCCTGTTCTTCGTCACCACGGTCAAGAACATGTTCGGCTACGACGACGCGCTCGACGTGTTCGGCATCCACTGCATCGGCGGCATCGTCGGCGCGATCGGCACCGGCATCCTGGTGGCGCCGGCGCTCGGCGGCACCGGCATCATGGACTACACCACCGGCAAGATCGCGGACTACGACTTCATGACCCAGGTCATCGCGCAGTGCAAAGCCGTGGCGACGACGCTGGTCTGGTCCGGTGTCGGATCGTTCATCCTCTACAAGGTGGTCGACTTCACCGTCGGCTTGCGTCCGACCCCCGATCGCGAGCGCGAAGGTCTCGACCTCACCGATCACAACGAGCGCGCCTACAACATGTAAGCGCGGCACCGGATGCGGTTGGGGCGGATACCCGGCACCGCCCCGTCCGTCGGGAGGCCTCGGTCGCAAGACCGGGGCCTCCCTCTTTTGTGGAGTCAGCCTTTGGCGCGTTTTCTTTGGGCGCGCCGTGACAGCGTGTTGAGGACTTCGACCATCGCGGCAAACGCCATCGCCGCATAGACATAGCCTTTCGGCACCTCGGCGCCGAACCCTTCCGCGATCAGCGTCATGCCGATCATGATAAGGAAGCCGAGCGCCAGCATCACCACCGTCGGGTTGGCGTTGATGAAATTGGCGAGCGGCGTCGCTGCGAACAGCATCACCGCGACCGCCACCACGACCGCGATCACCATAACCGGCACGTGCGGCGTCATTCCCACCGCGGTGATGATGCTGTCGACCGAGAACACGATGTCGAGCATGAGTATCTGGCCGATCACCGCGCCGAACGAGACCGTCAGGGCGCCGCGGTCGAACACATCCGGGGCCCCGTCGGGATCGACGTGATGGTGGATTTCCTTGGTGGCCTTCCAGACCAGGAACAGGCCGCCGCCGACCAGGATGAGGTCGCGCCAGGAGAAGCCGTGGCCCAGCACGCTGAACACCGGCGTCGTCAGCTTGACGATGAACGCCACCGTGCCGAGCAGCGCCAGCCGCAGGACCAGCGCCAACCCGATGCCGACCCGCCGCGCGCGTTCGCGCTGCTCGACCGGCAGCCGGTTGGTCGCAATCGAGATAAAGATGAGATTGTCGATCCCGAGCACGATTTCCATCGCAATCAGGGTCGCCAGCGCCGCCCACACCACGGGATCGGCGGCCAGCACGGTCAAATCGGCCAACGAAAAGGCGTACATGCCACGAGCCTCCTGTTGCGCTCACGTCCGAAGCCGTAAGGCAGGAAAGAGGTCCGACATCGCGGAGGAACGCCGCCAGAGGGGCCCGGACCCGGGTCTTCCCGGAGCTATGGGCCCGGGCTGGGCCGCGCAAGGCCCGCCAAAGGGCCCCGCAAGCGCAGGGCTGGCGCGCCCTGGTGCCCGATGGTTAATCAGCCCTTAACCTCGCCGCCCCTATGGTGGGGGAGGCCTCACGCGGCGGGCGGTTCCGCCGTTCCGTCCTGTCGAGTCCAAGGCCCGTCCGATGACCGCCGCTCCATGACCGCCGCCACCGCCGCGCCCCAAAACGGCCCTGCCGAAGCCAGCGCCCCGGCCGCCCCCATCAAGGCCGAAGGACGCTCGCCGTTCGTGCGGCTGCACGAGCTCCTGGCCGACATCAAGCCGGGCCAGCCCGCCATCAATCTTTCGGTCGGCGAGCCGCAGCATCCGATTCCCGCTTTCGTCGGGCCGGTGCTGCAGGCGCATCTCAACGACTTCGGCCGCTATCCGGCCAACAAGGGCACCGAGAGCTTCCGCAAGGCCGCCGCCCAATGGCTCGGCCGGCGTTACCAGCTCGACCGGCCGGTCGACCCGGAAACCGAGGTCATCGTGTTGAACGGCACCCGCGAGGGGCTGTTCCTCGGCGCGGTCGCCGCCAAGCGCTACGTCACGCAGCGCGAGGGCCATCCCGCGATCCTCATTCCCAATCCGTTCTACGCCGCCTATTCGGCCGGCGCCGCCGCGGCCGAGTGCGAGCCGGTCTATCTGCCGACCACCCGCGAAACCGGCTTCCTGCCCGACCTCGGCGCCATCGATCCGGCGCTGCTCGCCCGCACCGTCGCGTTCTACCTCGCCTCGCCGTCGAACCCGCAGGGCGCGGTCGCCGACGCGGCCTATCTGGCGCGCCTCGTCGGCATGGCGCGGCGTTTCGGCTTCCTCATTTTCGCCGACGAATGCTACTGCGAGATCTACCTCGACGGCCGCGCGCCGCAGGGCATGCTGCAGGCGTCGGGGCCGGACTTCGGCAACGTCGTGGTGTTCCACTCGCTGTCCAAGCGCTCCAACCTGCCCGGATTGCGCGTCGGCTTCGCCGCCGGCGACCGCAAATTCCTCGGCCGCTATGTCGAGCTGCGCAATATCGCGGCGCCCCAGGTGCCGGTGCCGGCGCAGGAGGTTGCCGTCGCGGCCTACGGCGACGAGGCCCATGTCGAGAAGAACCGCGAACTCTACGTCGCGAAATTCGATCTCGCCGATCAGATCATCGGCAACCGCTACGGCTACCGGCGTCCGGCCGGCGGCTTCTTCCTCTGGCTCGACGTCAGCGCGCAGGGCGGCGACGAGGCGGTCGCCAGGAGGCTGTGGCGCGAGGGCGGCCTGCGGGTCATTCCCGGGCACTATCTCGCGCGCGACGGCGCCGACGGCCGCAATCCCGGCGACGGCTATATCCGCGTCGCGCTCGTTCAGGACAAGGAAATCACCGCCGAGGCGCTGCACCGCCTCGTCGCCGTGCTCGGCTGACACTTTGCGTAACGCTCTTCGGGCTAGGACACTCTGGACTAGGACATGCTGGGCTAAGACATGGCATCCATCGACCGCGGCATAGACTTTTCGAGTTGGTCGGACGATTTGCGCGACATGATCCGGCGGCGCGTCTCCGAAAGCGGCGGCGTCGCGCTGATCACCCTGTCCGCCCTCATCGCCGTCGCGCTCGCGACCTGGTCGGTGCAGGACCCGTCGCTGAGCCACGCCACCGATGGGCCGGTTCGCAATTATCTCGGCACCCCCGGCGCGGTCGGCGCCGATCTGCTGATGCAGTTGTTCGGTCTCGCCGCCACCGTGCTGGTGCTGCCGGTCGCGGTCTGGGGCTGGCGCATCGCCACGCATCGGCCGTTCGATCGCGAATGGATGCGGATGTCGTTCTGGCTGGCGGGCACGATATCCGCCGCGAGCTTCGTTGCCTGTCTGCCCAAGAGCGAACGCTGGCCGCTGCCGACCGGCCTCGGCGGCGTCATCGGCGACGCCATGCTGCGGCTGCCCGAACTGGCCTTCGGGCCGCTGAATCGCACGGAACTGCTTGGGGCCGCCGCGGTCTTCGGCCTCTGCACGCTGATCGCGGTCGTGATCGCCACGGGCTTCGGCTATCACGATCCATCCGACGTCAAGCTCGACGAGCGCTGGGCGCGCGAGGCCGCGGGCCCGGCGGACGATGACGAGGAGCGGACCTCGGTCTCGCTCGGCTGGCTCGTTCATGCCGCGCTGAGCGTCAAGGCTCGCATTCTCCGGCTGGTGACGCGCCGTTCGGCCCTGCATGCGCCCCAGGCGATCCGCCGCGCGCCGACGCCGGTGGCGTCGCAGCACGACCGCTTCGAGCCGCGCGCCGCGGCGATCGAGGGACCGGGGACCGTCGCCGACGACGAGGACGACGAGCCGGCGCCGGTCCCGCGCAAGCCCGTGGTCCGCAAACCGAGCAAGCGTTCCGGCGGCTTCCAGCTTCCCGAACTGTCGCTGCTGGCGCTGCCTAAATCGACGGACAAATTCGCCCCGAGCCAGGATTCGATCCAGGAAACGGCCACGTCGCTTGAAAGCGTGCTCGGCGACTTCGGCGTGCGCGGCCAGATCATCAACGCCCGCCCCGGCCCCGTCGTCACGCTCTACGAACTCGAGCCCGCGCCCGGCATCAAGTCGTCCCGTGTCATCGGATTGGCCGACGACATCGCCCGCTCGATGAGCGCGCTGTCGGCGCGCGTCGCCGTCGTCTCCGGCCGCAACGCCATCGGCATCGAGCTGCCGAACGACAAGCGCGAGAAGGTCTATTTCCGCGAGATGCTTTCGGCGGAGGAATACACCGACACCCAGGCCAAGCTGGCGCTGTGCCTCGGCAAGACCATCGGCGGCGAGCCGGTCGTCGTCGACCTCGCGCGCATGCCGCATCTGCTGATCGCCGGCACCACCGGCTCCGGCAAGTCGGTCGCCATCAACACCATGATCCTGAGCCTGCTCTATCGGCTCACGCCCGACCAGTGCCGGCTGATCATGGTCGACCCCAAGATGCTCGAACTCTCCGTCTATGACGGCATCCCCCACCTGCTGACGCCCGTCGTCACCGACCCGCGCAAGGCCGTTGTCGCGTTGAAGTGGGCGGTGCGCGAGATGGAGGAACGCTACAAGAAGATGTCGAAGCTCGGCGTGCGCAACATCGACGGCTACAACGCGCGCCTTGCCGAAGCCAAGACCAAGGGCGAGACGCTCAGCCGCACCGTGCATACCGGCTACGACAAGGAGTCTGGCGAGGCGATCTACGAGAAGGAGCAGCTCGAACTCGAACCGCTGCCCTACATTGTCGTCATTGTCGACGAGATGGCCGACCTGATGATGGTCGCGGGCAAGGACATCGAGGGCGCGGTGCAGCGGCTGGCGCAGATGGCGCGCGCCGCCGGCATCCACGTCATCCTGGCGACGCAGCGGCCGTCGGTCGACGTCATCACCGGCACGATCAAGGCGAACTTCCCGACCCGCATCTCCTTCCAGGTCACCTCCAAGATCGACAGCCGCACCATCCTGGGCGAGCAGGGCGCCGAGCAACTGCTCGGCCAGGGCGACATGCTCTACATGGCCGGCGGCGGCCGCATCAGCCGCGTCCACGGCCCGTTCTGCTCCGACGACGAGGTCGAGAAGGTCGTCCGGCATCTCAAGTCGCAGGGCCAGCCGCAATATCTGGAGGCCGTGACCGCGGCGGAGGAAGAGGACGAGGACGGCAATCCGATCTTCGACGCCACCAGCATCGGCGCCACCGGCGACGCCACCGACCTCTACCAGCAGGCGGTCCAGGTCGTGACCCGCGACAAAAAAGCCTCGACCAGCTACATCCAGCGCCGGCTGCAGATCGGCTACAATCGCGCCGCCTCGATCATGGAGCGGATGGAGCAGGAAGGCATCGTCGGCCAGGCCAATCACGCCGGAAAGCGTGAAATCCTGGTCGACCAGGAAGAGCACGCCAAGTATTGAGAAGAGGGCGCGGCGGACCGATTCACCGCCGCCGGCCGTGGGCCGCGAAATCGCCACAGCCGGTGCCTAGGAAACGACGATTCAGGGGTCAGGCGGAGCACGACATGGGGAGCCGCATGGGGAGCCGGACCGCCGGGTTTGCGGTGTTGGTGTCGAGCCTCGCGCTGGGCTTGGCGATGTTGCCGCCGAACCCGGCGCTCGCGCAAAACACCGCCCAAACCGTGCCGATGCCGGTGCCGGCGCCGCAGCCCAAGAGCTACGCGCCCGCAACGCCCCGGCCGCCGGCCACGGTCGCGCCCACCGCGCAGCAGCCCCCGCGGGCGCCGGAACAGACCTCGAGCGGCTTTCCCTCGATCTTCAAGCCGCCCGCCATTTTCGGCGGCGCCGGCGAAACCACCGCCTTCGATGCGAGGCAGCGCGGCCTCGCCGACCGTGTCAGCGCCTACCTCTCCAATGTGCGCCAGCTTCACGGCAATTTCGTCCAGGTCGGCCCCGACGGCGGCAAATCCGAAGGCGAGTTCTTCCTGCAGAAGCCCGGCAAGGTCCGCTTCGACTACAACCCGCCGAGCCCGATCGAGCTGATCGCCGACGGCTCCTCGGTCGTGGTGCGCGACCGCAAGCTCGCCACGCAGGATCTCTATCCCCTGTCGCAGACGCCGCTGCGCTTCCTGCTCGCCGACCGCATCGATCTGCTGCGCGACACCAACCTGGTCGGCGTCTATGCCGACGACGTGTTCGTCACGGTGGTGATCGAGGAGCGGCAGATCCTCGGCGGCACCCACAAGGTCATGCTGATGTTCGGCGCGCAGGACTACCAGCTTCGGCAATGGACCGTGACCGATCCGCAGGGCTACGACACCACCGTCGCGGTCTATAACCTCGATTCCAAGCAGCAGCCCGATCCGAACATGTTCCGCATCGACTACACGCGGAATATCCAGTAGCGGTTTTCAGCCGCGGCACTTTTCAACTTCAGCACTTTTCAACCGCAGCTCTTGGCTGTCTTTTTCTCGGCCCTATATTGGCGGTCATCGCCAGCGACGGCCGGACCGCATGCAGCTCAAGCTCTCGACCTGGAACATCAATTCGGTGCGGTTGCGCATCAACCTGGTGGCGAAGTTCATCAAGTCGGTGCGGCCCGACGTGATCTGCCTGCAAGAGATCAAGTGCATCGACGACGCCTTTCCGCTCAAGCGTTTCAAGCGGCTCGGCTACGAGCACATCGCGCTCAACGGGCAGAAGGGCTACCACGGCGTCGCCGTGATCTCGCGGCTGCCGTTCGATTCCAGGACCGTGAAGGGCTACTGCGGCAAGACCGATTCCCGCCACGTCGGCGCGGTGCTGGGCGAGAAGGCCGGGCTCAGCGATCCGCTGACGATCCATAACTACTATGTGCCGGCCGGCGGCGACGAGCCGGACCCGGCGATCAATCCGAAATTCGCGCACAAGCTCGCCTTCCTCGATGAGCTGAGCACCTGCCCGCACATGCTGCCCGCACCCGGCCAGCGCTCCATCGTGGTCGGCGACCTCAACGTCGCGCCGCTCGAGCACGACGTCTGGAGCCACAAGGCGATGCTCAAGGTGGTGTCGCACACGCCGGTCGAATGCGACAAGCTCACGGCGGCGCGGAAGGCCGGCAACTGGATCGACGCGGCGCGCACCTTCGTCCGCGAGCCGGAGAAGCTCTACACCTGGTGGAGCTATCGCTCGCCGGACTGGATCGTGGCCGACAAGGGCCGCCGCCTCGACCACATCTGGGTCTCGCAGGGGCTCGGCGACCGGCTCGCCGCCATCGACGTGACCAAGGACGCGCGCGGCTGGGAGCGGCCGTCCGACCACGTGCCGGTGACGGTGACGCTGGAGGTCTGATTACTGCGGCGGCGTCTGACTGGTGTCGAGCATGGCGCGCACGTCGGACATATCGGTCAGCGCCTGCTGCGCCCGCGCCACGATCTGGTCGCGCAGCACCAGCGCTGCGTGGGGATAGCCTTCCAGCATCTTGAGGAACAGGCTCCGCGAGATGCGGATCACGGTTGACGGCTCGTTTGCGGTCGCGGTCGCGGGCCGCTTGATCTCGAAGATCAGCGCGAGCTCGCCGAGCAGCGTGCCGGGACCGGCGATGATCTCATCGACCGCCTTCGACGTGGCCTGGAGGAGGAACGACCCCTCCTGGATGACATAGCCGCTGTCGGCAACCTCGCCGGCGATGAACAGCACCTCGCCCTTGTGAACGTAGCGGCTTTCCGCACCGATCGCGAGAATGCGCAGCGCGTCGCGGCCGAGCGCCCGCAGCGTCGGCACGCGCTCGATGAACAGGATGTCGTCCTCGATGGCCACTCAGAGCGCTCTATCAATCGTCAGCATGATCTTATCAGAAAATCGGCTCCCATCCCGGATCAAATCCGGGACATGCCCGGCCGGGACCACGCCTTACGGCACCAGCTTGTAACCGCCGCCATCGGTGACCAGGATCGCCGGACTGGTGGCGTCCTTCTCGACCTTCTGCCGCAACCGATAAACGTGGGTTTCCAGCGTGTGGGTGGTGACGCCGGAATTGTAGCCCCAGACTTCCTGCAGCAATGTCTCCCGCGACACCGGGCGCTGCCCGGCGCGGTAGAGATAACGCAGGATCGCGGTTTCCTTTTCGGTTAGGCGGATCTTGCTGCCCTTCGGGCTCATCAGCAGCTTCGAGCTCGGCCGGAACGTATAGGGGCCGATGGTGAAGACCGCATCCTCGCTCGCCTCGTGCTGGCGAAGCTGGGCGCGGATGCGCGCCAGCAGCACGGCGAAGCGGAACGGCTTGGTGATGTAGTCGTTGGCGCCGGATTCGAGACCCAGGATGGTGTCGGAATCGGTGTCGTGGCCGGTCAGCATGATGATCGGCGCCTTGAAGCCGTTCTTGCGCAGGATGCGCACGGCCTCGCGGCCGTCAACGTCCGGCAGGCCGACGTCCATGATCACCAGATCGATCTGGCCGGCCTTGGCCTCGGCGACGCCCTTGGTGCCGGAATCGACGGCCACGGCCTCGAATTCGTCATGGAGGGCGAGCTGCTCGACCAGCGCGGTCCGCAGTTCCGTGTCATCGTCGACGATCAGGATCTTGCGGCTGTTCGGCATGGTTTTTTTCCGGGTCCCCCAAAGGCATATCGGCCATAGCCCGGCGGCGTTGCGCGAAATAGAGCATTCGGGGGTAAAAGGGCAAGACCTGGGGACCCAAGACCTTACCGGACTTATGAAAAAAGCCTCGTTCGATAGCCTCCGGATATGCTCCCGGCCGGGCCGGCGCAGCCAGGGCTGGCTCCTGGCCGGCCCGCTTGCCGTGCCGGTCGCGCTCGGCCGCGGCGGCATCCGGGCCAACAAGCGCGAGGGCGACGGCGGCA
>JADMIO010792864.1_pt1 | contig 13438 bp, 13 predicted proteins | sample 8958161 | NCBI WGS metagenome assembly JADMIO01 (sample SAMN16585339, study PRJNA669376) | soil metagenome | isolation source: Crop rotation soil | place: USA: Cullars Rotation, Alabama | collected 2011 | reverse complement strand
GCCGCGACTTCAAGTCACGTGAATTCCAAGCTTCGGATCCCACTGTGCTGGAAAGGGACCGTCGACTTGCTTCGGGGCAACATATGGCCGAGCTTCGGGATCGCCGGCCCATCGTGCGGCGAGATCGGGCAGGCGGTCGCTACTTGTTCCACCGAATGACCGGCTCTCGAAGAAGGAATATCGATCGTCCGGGCAAACGCGGATCAGACCGAGCTGCGTGAGCCGCGAATCCGGATCGATCACCAGACCGTCGTCGAACCAAAGAGCTGCGGAAGCCTGGATACGGTCACGGAGCGACCCCGACCGGGCGTACGGAATCTCGCGATGCGCAATACGCGGATCCGCCTCGAACAATTCGTAATTCTTGCGCGGGCCGACGAATACGATCTCCGCTGAAGGGTATCGTCGCTTGGCTGCGTCGAGCAGGACGCTGGTGACGGCGACATCGGCGCCCAAGGTGATCCGGGAGAGTACGTAGACACGTTCCGCAGTGGCCGGTAGAATCGCGGGCTTCGCTCGAGGAAGCCGGGGAACGAGCTCGGGACAAACCTTTTCGATTACCTCGGAGAAAAGCCGGTTGTAGACCTCGCACAGACGCGGCTCAAACAGATCGCCCAAACGCTCGACCACAATCGAAAACAGCGCGCGGCCTTCCTCCTCGGCGATGGCGCGGTCCAGCAGGTCCGGAGACCAGGATTCTCCCCGCAGGCAGAGGTCGAGCAGTTCGCTACAGGTACTTGCCAACCAGAAGCTCCAGCTTTTTGCGAGTGGCCTCGGGAATCGCCTTGCGATCGGTGATGAGGGCGTGCGCAAGAGCCGATCCGCATTTGCAGGTGCGCATTTCCGGCATCGCGGATACCGCTGCTCTCACCAGCTTGGCGGCGTTCGCCGCGTTCTGCGTGAGGTTCGCGATGATGTCGTTCACGGTGACGGCGTCATGCTCAGGATGCCAGCAATCGTAATCGGTCACCATGGAAATCGTCGTGTAGCAGAGCTCGGCTTCGCGAGCGAGCTTGGCTTCCTGAAGGTTGGTCATTCCGATGACGTCCATACCCCAGCTTCGATAGAGGTTGGATTCAGCCAGGGTCGAAAATGCGGGACCTTCCATGCACAGATACGTGCCGCCGAGCTTGACGCGAATGCCTGCGTCCTGGCCCGCGGCATAGGCGACATCGGCCATTTGGGTGCAGATGGGATGCGCAAAGCTGATGTGCGCGACCAAGCCTTCGCCGAAAAACGTGGACACGCGTCCGCGCGTGCGATCGACGAACTGGTAGGGAATCACGAAATCGAGAGGCTTGTGCTCCTCTTTAAGCGATCCCACGGCACTGAGCGACAGGATGCGCTCGACGCCGAGCGATTTCATGCCCCAGATGTTGGCGCGGAAATTCAGCTCCGAAGGCGAGATGCGATGTCCGCGCCCATGGCGGGCCAGAAACGCGACTTCCCTGCCTCCCAGATGGCCGACGATATAGGCATCGGACGGCTTGCCCCAGGGCGTGTCGATCGTCCGCTCTTCGTGCCTTTCAAATCCCGGCATGGAGTAGAGTCCGCTGCCGCCGATAATTCCGATACTTGGTTTCATTCTGCGGGGTTCATTCCTGTATAAGTTCCAGTAACACTCCACCCGTAGAAGACGGGTGAATAAATACGTAAAGGTGTCCCCCCGCGCCGGCGCGAGGTTCATTAAGCAAACGGGCTCCGGAGGCTTTCAAGCGTTCAACAGCGCCGTTCAGGTCGGGAACGGTGAGGGCGACATGATGCAATCCTTCGCCGCGTTTCTCGATGAATTTAGCGATGACGGAATCGGGTGCCGAAGCTTCCAGCAGCTCGATGCGCGATTCGCCCACAGGGAGCATCGCGGCGTGGACCTTTTCGGCGGCGACGGTTTCCCGCAGGGAGACTTCCAGGCCGAGTTGGTCGCGATAAAACTGGAGCGCCTGATCGATGGAGCGGACGGCGATCCCGAGATGATTAATTCTTGAGCCAGCCATTGATGATCGTGTAGGGATCGCGTTCATGCGCCGCGACTTCGCGTCCTGCGGCGAGAAACTGTTCCGCGGAGAAACGGTCCAGCAAATGATCGCGCAGCATTTCGCGCAACCGTGCGGCCCAGATCTGCGCGGATCGCTCCGGGTCGCGGCCATGGGACTCCGCGCGGCGGGCCGCCGCGAGCACATCGGAGACTCCCTTCCCTTCGAGCGCGACGGTGTTGACGATGTCCACTTCGGGGCCGTGTGCCAGACCCAGTGCAGCATGAATCTCGCGCTGCAGTTTGTCCGCGCCGGCGAGATCGGACTTGTTGATGACGAACACTTGAGCGATCTCCATGATACCCGCTTTAAGCGTCTGGACATCATCTCCAGCACCGGGCGTCAGAACCACCAACGTAACGTGTGCGAGGCGCGCGATCTCGACTTCGTCCTGGCCGACGCCGACGGTTTCGACCAGCACTACGTCGCGGCCCGCGGCATCGAGCAGCATGGCCATTTCGGTGGTGGCGCGAGCCAGGCCGCCCAGCCATCCGCGGGTTGCCATGGAACGGATGAAGACACCTGGATCGGCATGGTGCTCCTGCATCCGAATGCGGTCGCCCAGGACAGCGCCCCCGGAGTAGGGACTGCTGGGATCCACGGCGATTACACCAACGGTGTTGCCCTCCGCGCGAATCAGGCGGACGAGCTGATCGCACAGAGTGCTCTTGCCCGCGCCGGGCGGACCCGTGACGCCCAGGATCAAGGCGCGGCCGGTGTGCGGGAACAACTCGCGCAGGAGGGGCTCGGCTTCCGGATGGCGGTTCTCGATCCAGGTTGCGGCGCGCGCCAGCGCGCGCAGGTCGCCGTCGAGGATTTTCTGGGCGGCGACGGTCATTCCTCAGCTCTTCAGCAACTGCCGCGCGATGACCAGGCGCTGGATCTCGCTGGTGCCCTCGCCGATGGTGCAGAGCTTCGAATCGCGATAGAACTTCTCCACCGGATAGTCCTTGATGAATCCGTATCCGCCGTGGACCTGAACTGCGTCATTCGACACACGCACCGCCACTTCGGACGAATACAGTTTCGCCATGGCGGACTCTTTGTTGACCGGTGCTCCCGAATCCTTGAGCCATGCGGCGCGCAGAGTCAGCAGCCGCGCGGCGTCGATCTCGGTGGCCATATCGGCCAGCTTGTTCTGGATCGCCTGGAATTCCGAGATGAAGCGTCCGAACTGCTTCCGCTGCTTGGAGTATCTGAGGGACGCTTCGTAAGCCCCCTGCGCTACGCCGACGCTGAGCGCGGCGATAGAAATCCTGCCCCCGTCGAGCACCCGGAGGCTATCGATAAAACCTTCGCCCTGCTGGCCGATCAGGTTGGCGGCGGGCACGCGGCAATCCGTGAAGATGAGCTCGCCGGTGGGCGAACAGCGCATGCCAAGCTTGTTTTCCTTTTTGCCTGTGCGGAATCCAGGAGTGCCTTTCTCCAAGAGAAATGCCGAAATGCCGTGCGTGGCCTGGGCGCGATCGGTCATCGCCATGATGACGAAAACGTCCGCGATATGCGCGTTGGTGATGAAGGTTTTGCTGCCGTTCAGGATCCAGCAGTCGCCCTGTCGCACGGCAGCGGTGCGCGTGCCTCCCGCGTCCGAACCCGACTCCGGCTCGGTCAGCGCCCATGCCCCGATCAGTTCTCCGGAAGCCAGCCTGGCGATGTAGTTCTTTCGCTGCTCCTCACTCCCCGCAAGATAGATGTGGTTGGAGCAGAGAGAAATGTGCGCGGCAATGCTCAGCGCAATCGAAGGATCCACCCGGGCAAGTTCTTCGACCAGGATCGAGTAATCCACGTAGCTGTAGCCGGATCCGCCCAAGTCTTCGGGAAATACTGCGCCGAGCACGCCCAGGTCGCCCAGCTTGCGGAATATTTCGACGGGGAACTGCTGCGATTCGTCCCACTCCATCACGTGGGGCAGCATTTCGGCTTCCGTAAAGGCTCGAATCGTCTTGCGAAGCTGGTGGTGTTCTTCGGTGAATCCGAAATCCATGGGTTACCAGATGTGTCGCCGGAGCTAGACGATTTCTTCGCGCTGCGGATCCCAGCGAACGGTGCGGCCCTCGCGATAACTGTCGACTGCCATGCGGCAGGCGATGGCGACGCGATAGCCCAGCTCGAAAGGACAGTTGGGTTCGCCACCCACGCGGACGCAGTCGAGGAAATTCTGCAAATGCGCCTGGGGAACGTGCGCCGAGCGGCCGACGGCTTCCTGCAGATCCGGCCGGTTGACTTTCTGCGGCACGTAGCGAACCTGGCTGGCACGGGCGATCGAACCATGGGTGCCCAGCACGTCCTCGCTGACTCCCAGTTGATTATTTCCCAGGCCGGAAACCCAACTGATCAGGATCTCTTCCGGCTGCTGCAGCGTAACGCTGACGGTATCGGGAACTTCGCGGCCGTCTTTCCAAAGATAGATGCCGCCCTTCATGGTTGCCGATTGCGGGATATCCAGATTCAGCGTTCCGTACCAGAAGCTCAACTGCTGGCTCATGTGCTCGAACACGCTGCCGCCGGAGTAATCCCAAAAATACCGCCAGTGCACGAAGCGATTCGCATCAAATGGCTGCGCCGGCGCATCGCCCAGGAATTCGGCCCAGTCCAGGCGGTCGGGCGTCAGGTCCGGCGTGATGAGGGCCGGCCGCGCCCATTGCGGCTTGTTGGCGGGCGTGTTGCGATGCATCTGCATGGCGATCGCCGTGATCTTTCCTAAACGATCCGGTCGAGAGAGAAATTGGCGGACGTCGGTGACATGACCGGTGGAGCAGGCCTGATGGCCGATCTGGACTACGTGACGCCGGCGGTCGCCTTCGTAGGCTGCGCGCATCGCCTTGGCTTGAGCTACGCTCAATGCCATCGCTTTTTCGAGGTAAACATGTTTACCGGCCGCGATGGCATCGCAGAACTGCTGCGCGTGGAGATGCTGGGGAGTGGCGATGATCACCGCATCCACCGCCGGATCGTCGAGCAGGCTCCGGTAGTCGCGATGGATCGCCGCGCCGGGCGCTACGGCTGCGGCCGTGTCCAGACGCTTGGCGTACACATCGGCAAATCCCGCGATTTCGGTGTTGGGGCAGGCCCGGACATGATGGACCAGTTCCATCCCTCGGTCGCCGGCGCCGATGATGCCGATGCGGACACGCTCGTTCGCCCCCAGAACTCGGGCCGGGCCAGCGGCCAGGGTCCCAGCCAGGCCGTAAGCGACCTTGCCGACAAAATTTCGGCGGGAATCCATGTGTTTCAAGTGTACCAGCGTGTCGGGCATGCGCGGCCCGTCGATCGCTATTCCAGGTGCTTGTGGAATTTCAGGACGCTGATCCACAGGATCGTCACGCCGAAAACGCCCAAGGCAAGCAGCTCGGGCCACAGGGTGTCGAAGCCCGACCCTTTCAGAAAGATGCCGCGGACGATCTCCAGAAAATACCGCATGGGATTGATAAAGGTGAACCATTGCACAGCTTGGGGCATGCTGCGGATCGGAAAGGTGAAGCCGCTCAGCATCTGGAAGGGCTGAAAAAGGAGAAATGTCGCCAGGTTGGCCTGCTGCTGCGTGCTGGAGATGGTTGAGATCAGCAGCCCCGCGCCCAGAGTCGTCAGGATGAACAGCAGTGACGCCAGGCATAGAAGCCAGAAGCTGCCCACGAACGGCATGTGAAAGATCAGCAGCGACGCTCCCAGCACCAGCAGCATGTCCCAGAAACCGATCAGCACGAAGGGCAGCGTCTTCCCGAGAATCAGCTCGGCGGGGCGGATGGGGGTCACCATGAGCTGCTCCATGGTTCCCAGTTCTTTTTCGCGAACAATTGCCATGGTAGTCAACGACAGGGTCACCAGCATGACGATGTTGACGATGACGCCCGGGATGAAATAATTCCGGCTCTTGAGATCGGGATTGAACCAGACGCGCGATTCGGTATAGATCTGGGGAACCGCAGGATGCATCGGCACTCCGGCCGCGACCAGTCTTTGCCGCTGGCGATCCGCCATCACGTCGTTCGTAAACCGGGCGATCGTCTGGCCTGCAAAGCCGGAAACAATCGAGGCGGCGTTCGAGTTGCTGCCGTCCAACAGCACCTGGACGCTGGTGGGACGCCCGCGTTCGATGTCGCGCGCGAATCCCGGCAGGACGCGGATCACCCCGTCGACACGGCCGCGGTCCATCGCGTCCTGCATCTCTTTTTCATTGGCGGGCATCGCGGCGACCAGGAACTTGCCGGATCCCAGGAACTGCGAATACAGCTCGCGGCTCTGCGGGCTTTGGTCCTGGTCCATCCATGCAATCCGCGCGGTGTTCACGTCCAGGTTGGCCGCGTAACCGAATATCAGGAGCTGAATCAGGGGCGGCAGGAACAGCATGCCTCGCATGCGCGGGTCGCGAAAGACCTGCAGGAATTCCTTGCGAATCATGGCGCGGAGGCGTTGTCTCATAGTGCTTTTCTCACGCGATTTTCTGCCGCAGCTTTCGGACCGCCAGGAACGAGATTCCCACCGCATAGACGATCAGCAGCAAGAGGTCGAACCACAGCAGCCGCAGTCCCGTTCCTTTCAGGAAAATTCCTTTGGTCATTTCGATGAAGTACCGCGCGGGAATAATGAACGAAATCACGCGGATGACCCAAGGCATGTTCTCGAGCGGATAGATAAATCCCGAAAGCAGAAACGCCGGAAGGAACGACGTCAGCGTGCCCATCTGATAGGCGCCCAACTGATTCCGGAACATGGCGGAAATATACAGACCCCATGCCAGCGCTCCATACAGGAAGACGCAGGCCGAGAACAGCAGCAAAACCGGGCTGCCTTTGAGCGGCACCTTGAAGATCACGATGCCGACAAACAACGCGATCAGCATATCCACCAGCCCCAGCAGGAAGTGTGCGGAGAGTTTTCCCAACGCCATTTCAACCGGACGCACGGGCGTCGAGAGCAGCTGCTCCATGGTGCCGTTTTCCCACTCGCGCGCGATGGTGAGCGACGTCAGCAGCGCCGCGATGATCATGGTGATCACTCCGATCAGGCCTGGCACAATGTAATTCCGCGAAACCAGGTCGGTGTTGTACCATACGCGAATCTGGGTATCGACGGGAAGCTGCTGAACGCTGCCCGCGCGCATGCTTTGAGCCTCTTCGCGCGCGTGGCGGGCGTAGGTCTGAATCAGGCCATCGGCATAACCCTGCGCGATCGACGCCGTATTGGAATCGCTCCCGTCGAGCAACACCTGCACGGGGGCTTCCTGGCCTTGAAGCAGGTTACGGGAATAATCGGCTGGAATCGCAATGCCGACCAGGATGCGCCGCTGGTCCATGGCGCGCTCGATGGGCTTGTAGGAATCGACCTCATCGACAATCTGGAAATAGCGCGAGCCGCGAAATTCCTGGACCAGCTTCTGGCTTTCCGCGCTGCGGTCGGCATCGTAGATCATGGCCGGTATGCGATCGACGTCCAGGCTCAGGGCATATCCGAACAGCAGCAGCACCATCACCGGCTGCGTCAGGGCGGCCATCAGGCTGCGCGGATCGCGGATGATGTGCAGCAACTCCTTGCGAGCCATCGCGCCGGTACGCCGCAAATTCATTTGCACCTGCTCATCGAACAGCCGCCCGTTCCTGTTCCTCGATCAGTCCGACGAATACATCCTCCATGGACGGCGGAATGGGATCCAGACCCTCGATTTTGATTCCCGCGGCGCCCAGAGCGGAGCGAATTTCCTCGATCGCGCGCGCCTCGTCGTCCACCTTGACGTGCAGCCCGCTCCCGAACACCGCGACGTCCACGATGTCTTTGCGGCCCTTCAAGGCTTGCATCGCACCCAGCAGGTTGGAGGTTTCGAGCATCAGCAAATGATGTTGCCCGAATGCGCTCTTCAGCTCGGTTGGTGATCCCAGCGAGATGACCCTGCCGCCGTACATCAGGGCGATGCGGTGGCAGTATTCGGCTTCATCCATGTAGTGGGTGGTGACGAAAATCGTGTGACCCGACTCAGAGAGCTGGTAGATCAGATCCCAGAAATTCCGGCGGGCGACCGGATCCACGCCGCTGGTGGGCTCATCGAGGAACAGGATCGGAGGATCATGAAGGATCGCGCAGCCCAGCGCCAGACGCTGTTTCAGCCCACCTGGAAGCTCGCGCGTGGGAGCCTGGCGCCGGTCTTCGAGGTTCGCCATGCGGAGGACGTAGTCGCGCCGCTGCGGCAACGTTTCCGGCGATACTCCGTAGACCCCGCCGAAGAACTCGATATTTTCCTCCACCGTCAGGTCGTCGTAGAGCGAGAACTTCTGCGACATGTAGCCGATGTTTTCGCGCACCCGTTCGGACTGGGCCGCGACATCGTAGCCTGCGACGGTCGCGCGCCCCGAGGTGGGCGCAAGCAGGCCGCACAGGATGCGAATGGTGGTCGACTTCCCCGCCCCGTTCGGCCCCAGAAACCCAAAAATTTCGCCGCGCGCGACATCGATGGAAACGTTATCGACGGCGACAAAATCGCCAAAGCGCTTGACCAGTCTGTCGATGCGAACGGCGGGGCCGTCGTCTTTCCTAGGCGGCAACATGAGCTAATTCTTCCTTGCGCGCCAGCGCGATAAACACGTCTTCCAGCGACGGTACGATGCGCTGATAGGTGAACGGCGTAATCTTCAAGAGGTTCTCGACGGAGGTGACGCGCTCATTGACAAACAGGTGATATTCGATGCCGGCGTGGTACACGCCCAGCACGCCGGGTTGGCGCTCCAGCAGAGAGCGAGCCTCCTCCGGATGGGGAAAATGAACCCGATAGCAGGTTTCTTCCAGGCTCTCTTTCAACACCGCCGGTGAATCGCATCGGATCAGCCGCCCCCGGTGCATCATGCCCACGCGATTGGCGCGCTCGGCCTCGTCCAGATAGGCCGTGGACACAACCACCGTCAGGCCTTCTCCGATCAGCTGATACAGGATCGCCCAGAAATCGCGGCGCGACACGGGATCGACGCCATTCGTGGGCTCATCGAGAAACAGCACGCGCGGCTTGTGGAGCAGCGTGCACATCAGCGCCAGCTTCTGCTTCATGCCGCCGGAGAGTTTCGCCGCCTGCCGCTTCTGGAACGGCTCCATACGGGTCATCTGCAGAAGGCGTCCGCTCAACTCTTCGCGCTCGCGCCCGATCACGCCGAACAGATCGCCGTAGAACGCCATGTTCTCGTTCACCGTGAGATCGCCGTACAGGCCGAAGCGCTGCGCCATGTAGCCGATCTGATCCTTCACCGCATCGAGTTCCTTTGAAACGTCATGACCCGCGACAATTGCCTTGCCTTCGGTCGGGTCCATCAGGCCGCACAGCAGCCGCATCGTAGTGGTCTTGCCGGCGCCGTCCGGACCTACGAGCGCGAAAATCTCGCCCGGCTGCACTTCAAGATCCAGGTGATCCACAGCCGTGAGCGTGCCGAAGCGCCGCGTCAGCCCCTGCGCCGTGACAATCGCACTCACAAGAGAATTTCCCCGTCCACAGGCATGTTGTTCTTCAACTCCTGGTGCGGATTATCCACGTCGATCTTGATCCGGTAGACCAGCTTCACGCGTTCTTCTTTGGTCTGGATCTGCTTGGGGGTGAATTCCGCCTGAGACGAAATGAAAGAGATACGCCCTTCGTATGTTTTGCCGGAGATCGAATCGGTGCTGAGCCGGGCCTTGTCCCCGAGCTTTATGCGCGTGAGATCGGTTTCGTTGATGTAGGCGCGAAGCCAGGGATGGGCGATATCTCCCAGACTGACGATGGTGGTTCCGGCTGCGATTACCTCGCCTGCCTCGGCCGCTTTTACCAGCACCACGCCGTCGATGGGCGAGACGATGGTCGTATCCGCGATCTGGGCCTGGGTCATGCCCACCTGCGCGCGCGTCCGGTCGATTTCCGACCTTCGCGCCGCCAGCTCCTCCCGCTTTCGCCGCAATTCGATTCGATTCGCCTCGGCCGTCTGAACTGCCGCCTGGGCTCGCGCCACTTGCGCCCGGGCTCCCGCGATTTCCTCCTTGCGCGGACCTTCCTGCACCAGCGCCAGACGGTCCTGGGCCTGGCGAAGCTGGGCCGCGGTGCTGTCCAGTTTGGCGCGGGCCTGGTCGAACTGCGATTTCGAAATGTCTTCCCGCGAGAATAGGGTTTGCGCGCGCTCCCAATCCAAACGCGCCTGATCGTTCCAGGCTTTCGCATCGGCGACGGCCGATTGCGCCTGCTGGATTTCCTGCGGACGGCTCCCGGCCATCAACTCATCCAGCTTGGCCTGCGCCTGCGCCAGTTCGGCGCGGCGCGTGGAAATATCGCTATCGATGGTCGCGCCCTGATACTCGATCGAAGTTTCGAGCTGCTGCAGGGCGGATTGCGCCGAGGCCACAGACGCCTGATCCCGCAGCAGCTGCTGCTCCAGCTGCGCCGAATCCAGCTTCGCAATCAGATCACCCTTCCTGACGAACTGGCCTTCCTTCACAGCCAGCTCCGTCATGCGCCCGGCGGTCTTGAAGGAAAGGTCGACCTGGGTCAGTTCCAGGTTGCCCGAGACCAGGATGTTCTTGGTGGCTTTCATCCGGCCGGCATACCAATACCACACACCGCCGCCGGCCGCGGCCAGCAACAGCACGATCAGAACTGCCCGTCGTCTCTTCATTTCTGGACATACTCCTGAATAGCGCCGGTCGCCGCTGCCAATTCCAACCGGGCAAGATTGTGGCTATAGAGCGCGTCCACCTGATTGGCGCGCGCCCGATCCACACGGGTTTGAGCATCCGTGACTTCGAGCGAGTTCGCCACGCCCGCCTGATAGCGGCGCTGGGCTTGTTCCAGCTCGCTTTGAGCCAGCATTAATCCTTCGCGGGATGTTTGTACCTGGCTGTCCGCCGAATGCAGGCTATCGAGAGCCAGCCGGACATCCAGTTCCACCTGCAATCCGAGATCGCGCGTGCGGATTTCTTCCTCGCGGACATGCAGCAGGCTCTCTTCCCGGCGGGATGCCCGGCGCCCGCCGTCGAACAGCGGCACCTTAACCTGAATTCCCACCGTGTGCGTGGGATGCGCGCCGACGATCTCTCTTCCAATGGTTCCGTAGTCGCCAAACGCATTAATCGAGGGTAGCCGCTCCGCTTCCAGCGCGGAATAATTCATGCGGGCCGTTTGCTGGTGCTGCTCCTGCGCTTTGAGATCGGAGCGGCCCTTCCGCGCCGTTTCGAGCAGCGCCTCCACCGCGGCAACATCCACGGGTTGATAGGCAAGCTTATCCGTGAGCTGGACGTCCATGTTCAAGTCCAGACCCATGGCGCGCAGCAACTGGAGAACAGCGCGGCGGCGATTATTCTCGGCCACGGTCAAACGCTGATTGTCGTTCGCCAGTTGCACCTGGGCTCGGGTTACTTCGATCCCGGTTCCGGTTCCAGCGTCTTTCTGGGACTGAGCCAGGCGCTGCAGAGCCTGCGAAAGATCGACATTGGCGCGGGCCGCCTCATATGCGGCGTCCTCCCGCAGGCTTGCCAGATAGGCTCGGGCCACCTGCTCGCTGACCTGGTCCTTGGTCACATTCAGATCGGCCTGCGCGGCCTGCAAGCCCGTTCGCGACGCCCGATACTTGCGGATGGTCGTGAAGTCCAGCACCGTGGTTTGCGCCGTAGCGCGCGCGTCGAAAATATTGAACGGACCCACGACGCTGGGGAACGCGAACCCGGGAAAATCGAAGTTGAAGCCGAACGTGCGCAGGTTTACGGTCTGCCTGCGTTCGGTTACCGAGCCATCGAGGTTGGGATAAAAAGCCGCGCGAGCCTGATTGACGTGCGTTTCCGAAACTCGCACCGACTGCTCGGCAAGCGCTACCAGGGCGCTGCCCTCCGGAGTAAGCGCGATATCCACGGCGCGTTTCAGGCTCAATTGCATGACGCTTTGGGCAAGGCCCATCTGCGCCAGTACGATAAAAATCAGAAGAATACCCTTCATCTTTTCCATTACTCCCTTTGGTCAATCACTCCCTTTGGATGCAGGCGCGCGGAATCCTGCGGCAGCAAATCGTACGGCCCGATCCACCAGCGCCTCCCGGTCCGAGATATCGCAAATGCCATTGGTGATTTTGGGGAAGATCCGTCCCCATAGCATGGTATGCGTCAGCAGGCCGACCGAAAAATGCAGCCGCCACATTAGCTCCGAGGGCGGCAACTCCGGCAGAGCATTGGATAACGCTTCGACGAAGCGCTGAGACACCGGAGCAAGGTGTTTATGGAAAACGCGCTCCACGAACAGCTCCGGGTTGGAGAGAATCCGGCCCAGCAGTGGGACCAGGGAGTCGGCCTGAACTTGCATGACGGGAGCCATGAAAGCGTTGAGAATCTGCTCAACCGTGGGATTCTCACCGGCTGCGTTTAGGAGTTCCAAGCGCTTCTTGGTGACCGGTTCGATGCGACGGGCGACGATCGCGTCGATCAAGCTGTCTTTGGACTGAAAATGGTAATTGATAGCGGCTAGATTGACATCCGCTGCGGTGGTGATATCACGCAGGGAAGTTGCATCAAAGCCATTCATTCCAAACAGCTTCTCAGCCGAATCCAAAATCCTTCTCTTAGTATCGACTTTCTCAGTCATACGTTCGTTTCAATCATACGATTGATCAGCTCGTCCGTCAAGCAAATCTTCCTCAGGTGTGCATGTTTTGCGAGCAAATTGGTTTGAATCGGGACTAGTACCCCTGGGACTATCGTATGGTTCTAAGGACTTAGCACTAGTACCTGCTTTGGTTGGGTGCGTGCATTCCTGGGCCGCTTGGAGAACAGTCCTCTTATGGATTCACGTTATCTTGCTTTCGTGCCCCCCTTGGTCGCCGTTCTCGCGATCGTGGTCGGCTTCCTGATCCGCACGCTCACCCACAGCTGGGATCTCCCCCACTGCTGGCGTTGCGGCGCACCCAAGGTTCGGCGATCCCGTTCAGACGGGTTCCTGGACACGGCGGCGGCTGCGTTCCTGCTGCGGCCCTTCCGCTGCAAGGGGTGTCGCGTGCGATTTTACGGCTTGCGGTTCATGGAACCGTCGCCCGTGAAGTTCCGAGTTAGACCTTCGCCGGCGCCAGCACAGGTGCATTCGCCAGCAAGGCGTCTTCAAACCCAAAATCCGGCTTAGAGAAAGCGTGATTGCGGAGATACCAGCGGTGGGTTTCCTTTAGACCGACAATGAAATCCGTGGGCTTGAATTTCAGCACGCGTTGAGCCTTCGCGGTCACCAGGGTGATCGGGGGCACATCGAAGTAGACTCCGAAATACAGCTTGGGCCCCATGGGGTGCCCGCCGGCGCGCAATATGTATTCGCGAGGGATGCGGATGAACTTGGGCTGCTTGCGGCATGCCTTGGCGAAGGCTTCCACCGCCTCAGTCTGCGAAATGGGCCGGGGGTTGGCGATGTTGAACGCATGGCCGATAGCGGGGGAAAG
>JADMIO011367285.1_pt1 | contig 13440 bp, 11 predicted proteins | sample 8958161 | NCBI WGS metagenome assembly JADMIO01 (sample SAMN16585339, study PRJNA669376) | soil metagenome | isolation source: Crop rotation soil | place: USA: Cullars Rotation, Alabama | collected 2011 | reverse complement strand
GGGCCGCACCGCCGTCACATCCCCCGCCCGTACAGCTTTGACTCTTCCGTCATCAAGTTCTACCCGCAAAGCGCCGTCAGCCTCCAGACCGCGCGTCGTTCCTTCGAAGACTTCATGGTTCAGCGTCACCCTAACTCGCCGGCCAAACGCGTATGACGAACTCGCGCACCATTCACGAATGATGTGTTCGGCGCCGCCGGGACTTTGCAAAAGCTCGTAACGCTGCCCGATTGTCTTGATTAACGTCTCGAGAATCAAATCCGCGTTTGGACTAACCCCGGTGACCTCTTCGACAGCGGTGGCGATTGCCTCAATCTCAGGCGGAAATTCCTGATGCTTCAGATTTATTCCGATTCCGGCAATCGCGGCCATGCCGCCACTGGTTTCCACCGTTTCCGAGAGAATGCCGCAGAGCTTTCGCTGGTTTACGCAAATGTCGTTGGGCCACTTGATGTCGACCTTGAGATCGCAGCTCTTCGCGAGCGCCTCAGAAACCGCAAGCGCACTCATCAATCCGATCAACGGCCAAGTGCTCATTTCGAATGCCGGGCGCAGCACGATGCTGAAGTAAAGGCCGGCATCTTTTGGTGACTGCCAGGCGCGTTCCATTCTTCCGCGGCCACGAGTCTGTGTGCGCGCGATGATGCAGAGACCTTCGGGCGCGCCCGCCTTTGCTTGCCTCATCGCTTCGAGGTTCGTTGAATCGATTGAGTCAAAGCGAAGAATAGTTGGATGAAAGTCGGCCATCGGTCTCAGGTTACATTAGCGCGGCAGCTCTTTCGGCATGCTTGCAAGCGTGTAAGCCAGGGCGGCGACAACCGCGCAGTTCTCCTGCAGATCTTTGGGATCCACTTTGTCCAGAGTGTCCGCCGCGGTGTGATGATAGTTGAAGTAGGTCCGCGTATCCTGTATTGGCGCAAAGGTCGGCACGCCCGCCGCACCTATCTGGCTGATGTCCGCGCCTGTCTCTTCCACCGACCGCGTCACGCCCGCGCCCTGGCTCTGCAAGATCGTTGCTAGCGGCTGCAACAGTGTCAGGATCTCAGGCTTACCGCTCGCATAGAACCCCATCGGCCGGCCCGATCCGATGTCTGCTTCGATGGCTGCAAAGTGGTTGGCCATTTCGTCCTGGTGATCTTTGGCGTAAGTACGCGCCCCCATCAGACCGTTCTCTTCGTTCATCCACAGCACGACACGAATGGTGCGTTTAGGACGCAGACGCAATTGCTTTACGAGCTGTGCGGCCTGCATAGCCATAACGCAGCCTGCCCCATCATCGAGCGCGCCGGTGCCGAGGTCCCACGAATCCAAGTGGCCTGAGACAACGACGATCTGTTCCGGGTGTTCGCTTCCTTTAAGATCGGCGACTACGTTATAGCTGACTGCATCCGGCAAAGTTTCAGGGGTGAGCAACAGCCGCATGCGCACGCGACCTTCCGCAGTCAGATGGGCGACGAGGTCAGCATCCTCGGCCGCGACTGCTGCTGCGGGAATTTTGAGAACGTCGGCGGCGTATCGCAACGCACCGGTGTGGGGCAGACGATATTCGGCGCCGCCGACAGAGCGCACCAAAACTGCCGCTGCGCCCAGTCGTCCCGCTTCGGTTGAGCCCTGGCCGCGGTAAACGACTGCCTGCCCATAGGCGTCGCCGGCAAAACCGTTGTCTGCCAGCCGCTGATCGAACTTCGCGTTGAACAGCACAATCTTTCCGGCGACACGGTCGCGGCCCAGCGCGCGCAGTTCGGCAAAGTCGTTGACCGTTATCACTTCCGCGGTCAAGCCGTCTTTCGCAGTCGCAATACTTCCGCCTAATGCGGTGAGCACAATCTTTTGCGTCGTGCCTGGCGCCATGCCGCGATACTCGATCAGGGCAGCGGTCTCTTCGCCACGTATCCAGTGCGGCACCATGACCTTCTCGAGCTTTACCTCGAGTCCCAATTTACGCAGCTCCGCAGCGGTGTATTCGACCGCGGCCTGGGCCTGCGGAGATCCACTCAGTCGCGGGCCGATATTATTCGAAAGGTGGGCCAACTGCCGGTAAGCATAATCACTTTGCAGCGCGGCCTTTTGAATCGCTTTGATCTCAGTGACGAGCTTTGGATCAAATGGTGGCGGCTCAGGCGGCGCCGGGCGCTGGGCCGAAACCGGCGCGCCGATCAATGCGGTCCAAAGCAACACTTGAAGAATAACCAACATGATGAGAATTGATTTGCGAATCGTCATAAAGATTTCCCGGTAAAACTTCGAGCAGTACTGTGGTGGCAGGATAAACGAAAAATTACTGCACACGCCACCCGAGACGAGATCGAGTACTGGTGCAGTTTGATTTGGTTAAATTGTTCGACGCGTAGCGTCGAAACCGATAAGCAGTCCCAACCACCCTACACGAGATCGTCCTCATGGTATTGCCACGAAGTCGGCTGGTGTAAACTGCGGCGGCCTAATTAAGGAGAGGACGTCCATGAGGAAAACATTCTTCCTGATCCTGTTCTGTTGTTTGGTTAACGCGTGCACCAAACCAGCGGGCGGATTGCCGGGCGGCAGGATTGTCGATCTGTCGCATCCATTCGACGCACAGACGGTTTATTGGCCCACCGAAGAAGGATTCAAGCTCGAAAAAGAACACGATGGAGTTACCGACCAGGGCTACTACTATGCGGCCAACAAATTCTTTGCGCCCGAGCACGGCGGCACGCACATCGACGCACCCCGGCATTTTGCGGCGACCTCCAACACGGTCGACCAAATTCCACTTGAGCAATTAATGGGAAATGGAATTGTCCTTGATATTAGTAGACAGTCCGAGGCGAATCGCGACTACCTGGTGACCGCTGATGATTTTGCGAATTGGGAGAAACAAAATGGACAGATTCCGCCGGGCACGATTGTCTTGATACGGACTGGTTTCGCGAAGTATTGGCCGGATCGAACTAAATACATGGGCACTGACGAGCGCGGCACGGCGGCTGTGGCCAAGCTTCACTTTCCCGGTTTGAGTCCTGACGCTGCTCGCTGGTTAACCACAAACCGCTCGATCAAGGCCATTGGACTGGACACGCCCAGCATAGACTTTGGTCAATCAACGAAGTTTGAAAGCCATCAAATCCTCTTTGCGAAAAATATTCCGGCCTTTGAAAACGTTGGTGACATGAGCGCGCTCCCACTCACCGGCTTTGACGTAATCGCCATGCCGATGAAGATTGGTGGTGGTAGTGGCGGACCACTGCGTCTGGCCGCGATCGTGAAGTGACCTGCCGGACAAGCATTGACCACGAGCCTGAGCGTCTTGTATAAGCTCGCTGCGAAACGCTCCTCATAAATCGATCTGGCGGCGTCCCCCAAAAGGTTGGGCCATTGGAACTACGAATATGAAAACACCTATAACTGTCGTCTTTGTATTGCTGATCTGTATTGCGTGCAACAAGAAACCTGCAACGAACGCTGACACGGCCGCGCCTGCGACGGGCACGAAGACCGAGTCCAAGGCGGCGGCCGAATCCAGCGGCACAAAAGACATGTCGGGAACCTGGATCGCCACTGAAGGGCCTCGCACGTGGGAACTCGTGATCACATCAACCGGTCCGAATTCCTGGACGACTACGCCGACGCTCGTTAGTAATACCGAGAAAGAAGGGCTCGTCAATTATGGCCCGCCCGGAAGCAAGGGCGACACCTTGATCATCGAAGGCGCGGGACCCGGCAAATTCAAAGTGCGCTACGCTGAGAAGAAGAACTTCCACGATGATCGGTTTTGGCCCGGCGAAGGAACCTACGATGACAACAGCTTTAATTTCGCGGGTTACTACATGGGAAAACGGAAGGCATGACGTCGTCGATTGGCCTTTAACAAAAAGTAGGTTCTCATTCACACACGGCTTCAGCCGGGTGATCGGGAGTGTTCGAAGAATGGGAGGCAACTCTGGAAGATGTCCGTCAACTCGAGAGCCGCGCCGCCCGGCTTAAGGGGACCGTCGCCGTTTGTAAGAGTGTTTTGTCGTAAAGTCCGGCTGTTTACGCCAGCACGCCTCTGAACTTTGCCGCTCCACCCTCATAACCCGGGAACACCGCGTTCAAGTTAGCTGCGCCGAGGTGCTTCTGGGCAATCTCGCCAAACACATCGCGAAAGTCAGTGGTGAGTGCGAGGTCGCGAGCTTCGTACAACTGGCTCGACTTCAGTCCCGGCCAATCGCCGTAAACTTTTCCGCCACGCACACTGTTACCGACGATGAACATGGCGTTCGCGTGACCGTGATCGGTGCCGCGATTGCCGTTCTCACGTGCGGTGCGCCCAAACTCAGACATGGTGAGCAGGACCACGTCGTCCATGCGCTGACCGAGATCGGTGTAGAACGCCGCAATCGCCGCGCTGAAGTTGCGCAGCAGATTACTGAGTTGTCCTTGCTGATTCCCTTCGTTCACGTGCGTATCCCAACCGCCGACATCCGTGAACGCGATTTCCAGCCCCACGCCGGCTTTGATTAGTTGCGACGTTTGGCGCAAAGCGTTACCAAACGGCGTGGTCGGATAGTTGGCGCCGTTTTCGGCTTTGTACTGCGACGGGTTGACCTGCTTTAAATAGTTGATCGCTTCAAATGTTTCTTTGCCCGTGCCGTGCAGCGAATCGTTAACGGTCTGATCGTAAATCTCTTCAAAGCCGCCCTGCACCGATGCCGAAGTCTGGCCGGCGCGGATACGAAAGTCAGCCAGGTTTGAAATTGCGAGCGTCGGCGCGCGTCCCTGCATAGCCCGCGGCATTTGCTGCGTCATCGACACCGCGCGGAATAGTGACTTCTGCGGATCCGTTTTTGACTGGAGGTATCGATTTAGCCAGCCGTCTCGCGTTGATTTCACGCCGGGCGTGGCTGATTCCATGTAGTCCTGCGCGTCAAAATGCGAACGCGTGTTGTCGGGCGAGCCAGAGGCATGCACGATGGCGAGCCGCTTCGAATCCCATAAGGGCTTGAACGATGCGAGCGCCGGATGCAGACCAAAGAACCCGTCAAGATTGATCGCGGCGTCGGCGCCGCCATTCGGTTTGGGAATCGCGATGTTGGGCCGCATGTCGTAGTAGGCGCTCTCGCCGAACGGCACGACCATGTTGAGACCATCAACTGCGCCCCGCTGAAAGATTGCGATCAGCGTCTTGCGCCGGCCACCCGTGACTTTGTCAAACGACTCAGCTAAAGCACGCTGCAAAAAGCTTGGCGCGGATGCCATTACGCCAAACGAGGCCAATGCGATGCCGCCTGATTTGATGAAGAATCTTCTATTCATAACTAGACCCTACCTAACTTGGCCGTTTTGTTCTTTGAACGGTTATTCGCCGTAGCTCGCTTACTTCATTAGCGAACTAAGTACAAAGCTCTAAGTACTAAGTTCATTCTTTCACTGCCTTTGAAACTCCGGCGATCCCAGGATCAAACCAGCGATCTTAACCACAGGATTGTCGATCGACGCCGGGTTGAGGCCCGCCACTTGTTGTTGTTGCGGCGGCGGTTGTTGACCATCGCCGCCTCCCGGTCCCGGTAAATTTCCTCGCTGGAATCCCGCCTCAAACGGGTTCTCAGGCGCTTTGGCCGACGCGGTCTGCACCGGCGGCATCGCCGGCAAAGTAATTTGGTCGCTCAGTTGTTTGAGCAACGTCTCACGCGTCTTTGCGGAAATGTCGCCACCGACGATCATACTCACAAAGCGATCCAGCAGCTTTTCCTTGTCCATGGATTTGCTGTCTGCCATGTCGCCGAGAAAGCCAGCCAGATTCACGCGCGTGCCTGCGATGCGATTACTTACCAGGGCGAGTGCGAAGTTCATTCGCTCGAGCAAGGCGCCCGTGTTCACCCAGTCTTCGGCCACATCTGAATATCCATTCGGCGTTTGGAACCCATAGAGCGGCTGGCCCATGCGCGCGATCCACTGATGGAACGCCGGCCCGCCGTTGGTTTCAGCACCCACGGTGCGGGCCGCGCTGATCGCCAGTTCGAAAGGCCGCTTGATCTTCGCGCGATAAGCGTCCGCGGAATTGAATTCAGGCGAGAAGAAAATCGTCTTCAGCACTTCGCGAATGTCGCCATCGGTTTTGAGATAGGTCTGGGCCACTCGGTCAACGAGCGCCGCCGGTGGTTCGTCCGCCACAAAGTGACGCACGAGCTTGGTAGCGATGAACCTGGCCGTGGCCGGATGGCGCGCCAGAATATCAAGCACCATCACACCATCTTTCTCGCCGCCCCCTGACGGAATCTTGTGTCCCAGCACAACTTTCTCACCGTCATCATGAACTGCCGGATTGAACCGAAAGGTGCCCGCGTACTGGCGCAGCATCTCAAGGCGACGGCCATTCATGCCGTCGGCCGCGGCGATCCCAGCGCCGCGCGGAGCAACGATAGTCCAGCCCGTAAAGCATCGCGCAACTTCCTGAACGTCCTTTTGCGTGTAACCGCCGTCAACGCCCAGGGTGTGGAGCTCCATCAGTTCGCGCGCGTAGTTTTCGTTTATGCCGCGGCGTTGCTGCTGTTGCTGCTGCGGTCGCGGATCCTGCTGATTGTTTGTCATCGCACGCGGATTGCGACCGAGGAGGCCCTGGAGAGGCCGCTGCGCCTGAGCATTCGGACTGACGCTTTGAAAGTTATCCAGATAGAAAAGCATTGCGGGACTCTCTGCCGTAGCGCGCAGAAGATCCGCAAACTTGCCGAGTGTGTGCGGTCTGATCGTGTCGCGATCGTACGAAATCAACAGCCAGCGATCAGCGCCTTTGTTCGCATACACATTGAAATGGTTGGTCCAAAAATCAACCATCACTTCCTGCAATTGTCGCTCGCTGTAAACGGCACGCAGGATGCGCGACATCTGCAGCTCGCCGGTCATGAACTGCGGCGGGCGCAGATTGTTTTCCTTGAAGTACTGGAACACCGCGCGCCGGTACTCAGCATTGTTCATCGGGTTGGCGGTGTTGGCATTATTAGCAATGGTAGTCGTCGGGCCCTGCATCTCGGCGTTCATTGCCTCGTTGGGCTTCTGACCGGTGCCAGCCGGATCTGCGTTGGCGCCGCCTTTGGTGCGATTGTCGCGCGCGGCCGCCAGATCCGCCGGCAAGTTATTCCGGCGCTCCAACTGCCTCAAGAGCTGCCCGGGCTGCGGATATCTTTCGTAAAGCTGCGCGGTCGTCATCCGGAGCGTTTCCAGATTCTGAAGTCTGGCCTCGCTCGCCGTGTCATTGATCTTTTCCGGGAAGAGCTGCTGATTGATGTAGGCATCAACTCCCATCGCCTTCACGCGTTCGACATCTCCTGGGCGCGCGCCGAAACCGAGGCGATTCAGCACATGCAGAATGCGCTGATCTTCACTGAGCCGGCCGGCTTTCTGGGCAGACTTTGCTCTCATGCTCTGAGCGCTGATGCCCGAGGCGAAGGTGCTGGCTAACAAAGCAAGCATCGATAAGAAGGCGGCAAGGCGTTGCAGTTGAGATGACATGCGCGAGTTTGTTCTGCTTTTCATGTTTCTATCCTGATCAAAATCCTGATTCAAAGCCTGGGATCACTCACGTGCTTTAAGACGCACCACAAAGTTGTCTGGTTGAATAAATGTAGCAAATCTTCCACGGATCTCGCGCCTGGACGGAGGTTACGCGATTGAAAACAGAACGCTGGCGCCGGCAACGAACTGGTGGATCTAGACCGCATTCGCGGACTCAGAGGTTTCGCCTCTTGCCGCCTAATAAGGTCAGTCAGCACTTGTCATTTTCGTCAGTTTTTCAATCACGAAGGGCGGCACCCCAGCCGCGGCGTCGGCAGCCCGGCAACAGTCACGGACGGCTAACAAGAAGCTCCTGATATTTTCAACAGAGCCGGTCTTTGACATGATGTGGTCGAAAAACGCATTCCACTTTTCTTCGTTGCCGTTGTTTTGCTCGACCAGGTAGATCCCCGCGAGATATTCGGCCAGGGGGTCAATTTTGAACTTAATCCTCTTACCAAACGAGACTGTCTCGATCAATTTGAGATTGTCTTTTAAATAACCTAAACATGCTTCACCGCTTGAGCTGTTAATGAGCGCTTTCTTCACGTCATTGTAATCTGCTGCGAGTGGTCGAAAATCCGATTTCAAACATTGCCAGGCGATCACCTCTGCTGCGTTAAGAACATCAGGAAGGGCCAATTTGGACGAAGAAGCCTTAGCATGCAAGATCTCGATCGACCTCAGCATCAATTCCGGGATGCTTCCGGGTAAGTCGTTTTCCAGTGGGTTATCCTGCTTGGCAACCATTTGCTCCACAAAGAGTTTAGCCAGCAAAACCGTTATGCTTCGGTCGCCGACGATGGTCGATAGCAGGCGACATCCCTCAAAGTACTCTTCGTCTTCAAATCCCTCCATCTTTCCGAGGCTGGTCAAATAGGCGGCGACAAAACTTGCGAGTTGGTTGCGTTTGATTGTGGTCGGAATGATGGTTGTTCTGCTTAGGTGATCTATGGTTTCTTCAGTGCGAGAAGTAAATACAACCGCGTTGACTGGAATTGTCTGTATTCCCTCCAGAATCGCATGGCGAGTTTCCTCATTCATTTCGGACATGCCGTCTATTAGAATTAGGAGGCGTTTGTTTTCTAATAAGGCCTGAACTAACTCGGCGGAAATCTGGGTGGTCGCATCGAGCGAGTCGCGTAACTGCGAAGAAATCGCCTTATTAAGTGCCTCTTTATCGTTCCCTCCGAAGTTGTCCTCTAACAGCACCGGCAACATCGCGTGTTTACACAGGCCTTCAAAGTTCTCTTCTCTCATTCCCCAATGCGCGATCTGACAAGCCAAACTAGTCTTTCCGACACCTCCGCTGCCTGCGATCAAAACACGCGATTGGTTGCGCGTGAATGTCTTTTCCAAGGCTTCTCGCAGTTTAAATTCAGGCACCGGTTGGCGGTTCAGCAGCAAAGAGATCGGAACATGAATCTTACGGTCCTGGACGGTTTGCTTGTTCGAAAATCGATCGCGCACCTTCGAAAAATATTTCTTTACCCAAGCATCCAGAACCCGAGGACGAAGCATGCAGGCCCGGGCCAGCCTTTGCAGTGGCACCGTGATCGTTCCCAATACTCCAGTCAACCGCGCCTCTGGAACTGGCAGGTTCTGGTAAATCTGCAATAACCAAATTGGTTTCAGCAAGAGAGTCATTAACCAGAGTAGCGCGATCGACAAGAACGAGACCCCAATCGCCGATATCTTCGGGTATTCTCTAAATATTCCGCCCCATAAGAACAAACGCTTGAACTTTTGCAATTGGGCCGCCGTTTCCAGTTCATCGATCCATTCTGCAATCTCCACTTTATCGGCGGGATCCAGAGCGTCCTTATGCTTTTCAAACGCCGCTCTGATGCTTTCATTCGCGGAAAAATCCGAATGAATTTTCAAGTCTCTAATAATCGCGACAACGCTGTCTTTTTTTCGGTAGTGCTGCGCTTCTTGTCTGTATTTCTCATTGGACGATAGATCGATCAAGAGCGGAACTGCATCCTTTGCATCTTTGCCGATGTATGCCAGGCAATCGGCCGCGGCATCAAAATCCTGCAATTCATAATTCGACGCGCCCTTTTTTGCCAGACAATCCTCCTCTAAACGAATTTCCACCTCACACTTCCCCGCCCCGTTTCTCGCCAGACAATCAGCCGCAGTATCAAGCTCTAGCTTACAGTCCCCTGCACCCTTTCTCTCAAGGTGACTTCTCTTGTTCAAGATTTCGATCAGGGACGGCACGGCTTTCTTGAACTCGGGATTGAGGTTCTCCCGTTTCATCGCAATGTTCTTAAGCGCGTTCGTGGTGTATCGAACGACCTTAATATCACTAGCGCCTTCGACTTCATTCGCCAGGGTACTGATCAGCGGCGGCACGGCCTCCTTCCCAATCAGGCCAAAAGCTGTCGCAATTCCGTCAAGCACCTCCGAATTCTGATTTCTATGTAGCGCTTCAATCAACGTGGGCGTGGCAGCATTACCCATTCTCCCGAGATCCAACGCAGCTTGGATCTGTTCCTTCTCACGACCGTTTTGCAATTGAACGGCAAGTCGTTGGAGTTGCCTTTTTGAATCCTCCTGGCCATAGCCTTGAGTGGGCCAGAGGGGCAAGAGAAACAAACCTCCTAAGAACAAGCACAGAATTGAATCCAAGGGTTTGGGCACAGTTCACCTCTACCTGGATAAGCGCCAGATCAACTTCACCTTTGAAGGCGAATGCTCATCGTGTTAATGCGTCCCCTATCCGCAATAGCAATGGTCTTTTGCGACGCACCGGAGCCCTGCATAACTACTGGAGGTTTTCCCCGGTTCACAATGCGCTGCCCTCCCCATGGGACAAGTAATGCTGCAAGTTCCGCAGTAACTGGTCACGGTACAAGTAGCCCCACATTTTTCCTTTTCTTGAGGTGGAGGTGTTGCGATCACCGCTCCCGCTTTCGGCTGAACGGGGGTGTTCAATGTGGTGGAGCCGCCTGACGTGACCGTTAGACTTACAAACGCGAGCAGAAGCAGCGCGAACATTATTCTGAAAGTCGAGATTCTCATTAGATCACTCCTTTCTGCATTTCAAAGGCAAAGCTTCACGCACTCCCTCCTGCCCATTAGGATTGTTCATTTTCGGTGGCGCGTAACGTGGTTCGGAATTGAACAGATGGATGAGTTTGCGAAAGTTGCCGGGGAGGTTGATGTCCCCTGCTTCGTTAGCCATGAGGTGGCCTCCTTTGAGAAAAACTTGGTGGAAAGTTAAAGCTTGTGTGAGTCAAGTGAGCGGCAGCTTAGTTTGAGGCACCCAAGCTTGGGGAGTTGCAGCGAGGAAACTAAGGCCAACGGGGCACTAAGTCAAGGTTTTTGAATGGCTCTGAACGCATCATCTGGCAGAGCTGACGCGCCTTCTCTTGACCGCGCTCTCTCTTTTTTTCAGCCAAACCGTCTGCCCGCGCGTCAAAAGACTCGACCACGCCGGAAACTGGGCAAAGAGTTCCTGCCGGTGGTTTCCCACAGAGAACCTCGTGGGCCGAGGCGCTTCGCTGGCAAGAGCGAAGCGCCTTTTTGATTGATTTCGGACATTGTGCCGCGCGAAATTCTGTAGTAATCTCCGCGTTCCCACAGAAAACGCTTGCTCGTGCGCGTTCAAGGCTCTCTTGCCAGAGCGGGGAAACATCGCAGCGGAAGGGTTGGAATTCTCAACCTGACTCTTCAGGCGCCAGGCGAGTTGAGATGATAAAGAAATATCTCTTTGCCCTATTAATGTTTACAGGTGTGACGCGCCTGATTGCCTCACTCAATCGGCGCAGGGTAACGATTCTTTGTTATCACAGTGTCACTGCTCACGAGCCGCCGATACATGACGATCCCCACAAGCTTCATGTTCCGATTTCTCTCTTTTCCAAACAGCTGGAATATTTAAAACGTTTTCACAACGTTATTTCGCTGGATGAGTATCTCGAGGCGGTGCGCGAACACCGCGAACTTCCCGATCACTCGGTGGTGCTGACGTTTGAGGATGGGGTGAGAAATTTTTTTACGGTGGCAGCGCCCCAATTGAAACGCATGGGCATGCCCGCAACCACTTTCATTATCACTGGTCACACCTCGGTGGCCCTCAGACCAAATCTGAATCACAAGTGGCAACCGGCTGATGATCAAACCTTTCTTTCCTGGCCTGATGTCAAAGAGCTTTGTGAAGATGGAATACAGTTCGGCTCTCACACATGCTCGCATTCCAGCTTGACGGAGCTTTCGTTTAGAGAGGCCGAGAGAGAATTGATTGAGTCGCGCGAAGCTTTAACCGCGCGTGTTCCTCAGACGCACTTTCCGCTCTCTTATCCGTTCGGACAGGTTTCAGAAGAGATTCAGCAACTGGCACGAGAGGTGGGTTACTCGTGCGGGATGACGACCATGTCGGGCCTCAACGACCGCCACTCGGATCTTTTCGCGCTGCGCCGAACAGTCATAGCCAGCGACGATGATCTTCCCACTTTCGCGGCACGCGTATCCGGATTAACCGCCTGGGTCAACAACAACCTGAGACGTGGATCGAGCGAAAAGAGTGAAGACCCCGGCCTTTCTTATGCGAAGGGATCTCCGGCAGAGCTTGATCCGCGGACCGAAGTTTAGTCGCGCTTGCGACAGCGAAAAAACGTTTCGGGATTAATTCCATACTTCCGGCAATCATCCACACTCAAGTCATGTGTTACGGCTGTCACCTCAAACCCGGCCGCGGCCAATCGTGCTTCAAAGTCGGCTTCACCATAAGCGCGCCGGTTTCCGGAAAGCTTCTTGTTAGAGAACCCGAACTCGCGAGTGCCGGGCTGGCCGCTGAGACCGGCCGAGATCACCAACTCAGCCGCGCTTGAATTCAACACGCGACAAAACTCTCTCATCGCCAGTGAATCATCTTCGACTTGCTCGAGGACGTGATGGCACCAGACCAAGTCGATGGTGTTCGAAGCGAATGGCAGGTGCATTACGTCCGCGAGCACATCTACGCCGCGGTTAGGTTCGAAGTCAGTCTTGTAGATGCGCAGATTAGGGGCCGCCGACCAGAGTGGTGCCAGCGATCGTTCCGGCGCGACGATCAGCGCCGTGCCTTTTTTCTCGGACAATTTGTAGGTGTCCTTCAGCCAAAGAAACAGCGCGCGGTGTCGCGAGTGACTGTCACAGCGAGGGCAGGCGATGTTGCGCGCCGTGTAGCCCACCTCGATGTAGTCCAGAAACCGGCGGCCGGTCCATCCGCAGCATGGGCATTCACGGTTTGCCGGGAGAAGCCGGTTAGCCGCGAGCACCCGGGCGCGACGCCAGGCCACGCGCCACAACAACCACGCGGCCAGCGTGGTGCCAAACTCGCGCTGATTCTGACGGAACCAGGAAATTATCATTGGCAGATCGGGCGAGCAGAGGAAAGCCTGCGGCTAATCATCGCGGACTCGGTGATGCCGCGGGCGCCGATGGTGGCCGAGGATAGCTGACCGGACTTCGATTCCCTTCTCGATCAACCGCGCGCACCCCGAAAAAGTAATTATCCTTGGACATTCCTTTGACGGTGTAGGCGCGAACGTTACCGACCGCTCGGGAATTGGTCCAGGTCGCGGCGGTCGTGTCGCGCCAGACAATCTCGTACCCCGCCACATCGGGTTCTTTGTTTGCTTCCCACTTCAATTCAGTGTCATCGGAAAGTCTGGTGGCCAGCGTAACGCCCTTGGGGCGTGCGGGCGCCATCGCGAGCGCCGCCAGCGAAGCCGCGTTCACGCGCGCGACGTTTGCGATGTAATCAAAGTCCACAAACTGTGGCAGGTCGCCGTACTGAATTCCCTTTTCGATCCGCACGTTCTGATGCTGATGCTGATAATTCTCGTTCGTCTCAGTAAAGCGCACCGCCGCAAAGCCGCGCTCTTTCCAGCACATTGGGATCCTAAGCTTAGAATTCCACGTGGACAAGTTGTCGCG
>JADMIO011437966.1_pt1 | contig 13443 bp, 13 predicted proteins | sample 8958161 | NCBI WGS metagenome assembly JADMIO01 (sample SAMN16585339, study PRJNA669376) | soil metagenome | isolation source: Crop rotation soil | place: USA: Cullars Rotation, Alabama | collected 2011 | reverse complement strand
GACGGGGTGATGGCGCGCGCCGTCGACAGGGCAGGGATCCATTACCGTATACTCAACGCCAGCAAAGGCCCGGCCGTACGTGGCCCGCGCGCCCAGGCTGACCGCAAACTCTACAGGGAAGCGATGCAGGCGATTTTAGGGGAACAGCCGAACCTCACCATCGTCGAGGATTCCGTTGAAGACCTGGTAATCAGCGGGGGCAGAGAGGTTGCAGGTGTTATCGCCGCTTCCGGAAAGACGATTTCCGCCCCCAAAGTAATCCTGACAACCGGGACTTTTCTCAATGGGCTCATCCATATCGGCGAGAAAAAAATACAGGCAGGCAGGGTAGGGGAAGCACCCTCAATAGAACTATCTAATACGCTGAAAAAACTTAATTTTATGGTTGGACGCCTCAAAACCGGCACGCCGCCGCGCTTGGATGGCAAAACCATCGACTGGGCAAGCCTCGAAGCCCAGCCGGGCGATAATCCGCCCATTCCCTTTTCTTATCTGACAAAGGAAGTTCTGGTCCCGCAGATCCCCTGCCACATCACCCATACCAGCCCAGCGACCCATGAGATTATCCGCGCGAATCTTCACCGCGCGCCTATGTATTCCGGACAGATCGAATCGACCGGCCCACGCTATTGCCCGTCGATCGAGGACAAGGTGGTGCGCTTTGCCCAGAGAGAGAAGCACCAGATATTTTTAGAACCGGAAGGGCTCGACGACGATACGATCTACCCCAACGGTATCTCGACATCGCTTCCGGAAGATGTTCAGGAAGCCCTGGTAAAGACTATCGCCGGACTCGAGCATGCACGGATCATCCGTCCCGGTTATGCCATCGAATACGACTATGTCGACCCAAGGGAACTCAAACCGACACTCGAGACCAAGAAGGTCAAAGGCCTCTATTTCGCCGGTCAGATTAATGGCACCACGGGCTATGAAGAAGCAGGCGGGCAGGGCATTGTAGCTGGTCTCAACGCGGCTTTGTCGGTCGGCGGATCGTCACCATTTATCATTGATAGATCAGATGCTTATATTGGGGTTATGATCGACGATTTGATCACGCACGGCACCAGCGAGCCCTACCGTATGTTCACCTCGCGCTCAGAATATCGCCTATCCCTGAGAGCTGATAATGCGGACTTCCGCCTGACAAGAAAAGGTATCAATATCGGTTGTATAGGGAATGAACGTAAAGCGATTTTTGAAGCTAAGGAAAATGAACTGGCTGTTTCACGTGAAACATTAACCAAATTAACGATTACCCCTAATCAGGCAAAAACTTACGGGCTGAATTTAAACCAGGATGGTATCCGTAGAAATGCTCACGATCTTTTAGGGTATGAGCATATTTCTTTTTCACATCTCATTTCTATATGGCCGGAGCTTTCCACTATATCTAAGGATATCGTTGAGCAACTCGAAATAGAAGCCATGTATTCGGGATATCTGGAACGTCAGGAAGAGGACATAATAGAGTTCAAAAAAGAAGAGGGGATGGTGATTCCAGACGGGTTTAATTACGATCCGCTGCCTTCCATTTCAAATGAATTAAAGAGCAAACTCAAACAGGTACGTCCTTCCACCATTGGCTCTGCCAGCCGCATTCAGGGCATGACTCCGGCGGCCGTAGTTTCCTTGATGGCCCATATTAAAAAATCAGTCCGCCAGACGGACGATAATAAAGCGTGTGCTTAACGACCCCTTTGAATTATTAAACCGCTACGTCAAAGTTTCACGTGAAACTTTTGGCCGATTATCAATGTATCATGAGCTGCTTTTAAAGTGGCAATCCAAAATAAATCTGGTGGGAAGTGAAACTTTATCGGATGCATGGCAAAGGCATTTCCTGGATTCGGTCCAACTCATTCCTCATATTCCCTCACTTAAAAGAAAAATAATTGATCTCGGCTCGGGTGCTGGCTTTCCCGGAATGGTCATCGCCATTATGGGAGCAAGCGACATGCATTTAATTGAAAGTGATGCTCGAAAAATTTCTTTCCTTCAGGAAGTGGCGCGCCTCACTAAAACCGCTGTCACCCTACATCACAAACGAATTGAAAAAATATCCGAAATAAAAAAAGCCGATATAATTCTGGCGCGTGCGGTAACATCCTTAAACCAACTTCTGAGCTACGCTTCGTATTTTGTTTCACATGAAACAATTTGTCTCTTCCATAAAGGAAAAAATTGGGATATGGAAATAGGTGACGCTAAAGAAAATTGGTCATTCGACTACAACATAATTCCAAGCGTCACCGATCGCGAAGGGGTGATTATTCAAATTTCTAACCTTGAAAGGCCTGCATCATGACGGAAAATAATCTTAAAAATCAAATGAATAAGCCAAGAATCCTTGCCATCGTCAACCAAAAAGGCGGCGTCGGCAAGACCACAACAACCGTCAATTTAGCTACCGCCATGGCCGCTGTAGGCAAAAGAGCGTTGATCCTGGACTTCGATCCACAAGGAAATGCTTCCACTGGACTAGGTATCACCCTCTCCAACCGAAATATCACCTCGTACGATTTGGTTTTAGGTGACGCCGCGGTTTCTGAAGCCGCGCAAAAAACTATCGTGCCCGGTCTTGATATCGTACCCTCCACTATCGATCTTTCCGGTGCCGAAATCGAAATGGTGAGCCTGGTCAAACGCGAATTCCGTTTGAAAAATTCTCTCGATCAGATCACCACGCCGTATGATTACATACTCATCGATTGCCCGCCGTCACTGGGCCTCTTGACACTCAACGCACTCGTCGCCGCCGACGCGGTTTTGATCCCGCTGCAGTGCGAATTCTACGCGCTCGAAGGACTCAGCCATCTGATGCGCACGGTGGAACTGGTGAAGAAAAATTTGAACCCGACACTTGCCATTCAGGGCATCGTACTCACCATGTATGACCGCCGCAACAAGCTCACCGAGCATATCGAAAACGAAGTGCGCGGTTATTTCGGCGAACAGGTCTACAGCGTGGTCATCCCGCGCAACGTGCGCATGTCGGAAGCGCCCAGCCACGGCAAGCCTGCGCTCATTTACGATATGCACTGCGCCGGCTCCAACGCCTATATCCAACTCGCCAAGGAATGTCTGAAACGCGAAAAAGCCCGCGCCTTAGCAGAAGATTTAACGGCCGCGTAATTATCAATATGTCATGCCAGCGAAAGCTGGCATCTAGTATTAAAAAATCTGGATCCCTGCTTTCGCAGGGATGACAAATAGGAAGAGGAGAAAAACAATGGCAACATCGAAACATGGTCTCGGAAGAGGGCTCTCAGCGCTGATCTCCGAGAATAATCTACAACCCACGCCGACTGCCGTAGATAGTAATAAACCCAGCGGCGTCGATTCCGTTCCCTCCGGAAAATTGCACGCGGGCAAATACCAGCCGCGCACGCGCTTCGACGAAACCATGCTCTCCGAACTCGCCGATTCGATCCGCAAAAACGGCATGATGCAGCCGATCATCGTGCGCCCGTCGGCAAAACAATCGGGCAAATTCGAAATTGTCGCGGGAGAGCGCCGCTGGCGCGCCGCCAAGATCGCCGGTCTCGACCAGCTGCCGGTCATCGTACGCGAAATCACCGACCAGCAAGCCTTAGAGCTCGCTCTCGTCGAAAATATCCAGCGCCAGGACCTCTCGCCGCTGGAAGAAGCCGCCGGCTACCAGCGCCTGATCGAGGAATTCAATTACACGCAGGAAGAGCTGGCCGGCACCGTCGGCAAGAGCCGCAGCCACATCGCCAACCTGCTGCGCCTTCTGGCGCTGCCCGATGAAGTCAAACAAATGCTCGATTCCGGCAAGCTCACCATGGGCCATGCGCGCGCGCTCTTAAACGCACCCGACCCGGTGGCGCTGGCCCGCGAAATCGTCAAACGCGGCCTTAATGTGCGTCAGGCCGAAGAAGTCAGCCGCGAAGTGCAGGGGCATGAGAAAAAGACGGTCAACCGCGCTGGCAGCCCATATCGCCGGGCCATCAATAAAGATCCCGATATCATCGCGCTCGAAGAATCGCTGTCGGAGAATCTCGGTATCAAAGTCGCCATCAACGACCGCGGCCAGTCGGGCGAAATTATTCTCACCTATGAAACCCTGTCGCAGCTCGATGAAATATTGCGCAAGCTCGGAAGCGAAGTCGGCGAACTGGTGTAATTTTTTGTCATCCCGAGCTTGCCGAGGGATCTTTTCAAAAAGATCCTTCGACTCCGCTGCGCTTCGCTCAGGATGACAATTTAGATTCTTCCCTCAGCGCCTCGCCGATGCAGTAGGCGGCGTCTTCGATAAATTCACGGTCGCGGGTAGCACTGGGCGGCTGGTCTTTGCGGCTATAGGTCGAAAGCGAAAAACTGCCATTGGGCAACCGTATGAATCTGACGCGCATGGCGCCGAGTTCGGCGTAACCTTCCAAGAGATTGACCTGCCACGGCAGGCGCGCGCCGCCGCGAAATTTTACCCGCGCGATAATGTTGTTAACGTTGAGTGCATGCATGCGCTGCATGGCAATTTGGATCTGATCGTCCTCCACCACGGAGACACTATGCGGCCCCCAGGGCAGATGACGCTTATGCAGATAGACCCACGCTTTGAATACCTGCTCGACAGGGCCGGGAATTTCCTCATCGGAAAGCCAGCGGCGGACGGTGCGCGGGGCAACGCCGAGCAGTTCGGCCGCTTCGGTCTGGGAAAGTCCGAGCTGCTCAAAACATCGCTCTAATTCATCTTTTGTCATTATTACCTATATTATATAGGTAATAATGTCCTAAGTATAGTAGGAAAATATAGGAGTTGCTTAGGTTTCTAAGGTTTTTAAGGTTTTTCAGACGTAAATCATTAACTTTAGCAACCTAAGCAACCTGAGTAACTTACCTTATCTGCGTCACCTGCATGAGTTTGCGGTGGCTGGCGGGCAAGGGAGGCAGGTCGCTGGTTTTACAGGCAAGTTCGGCCTCAAGCAGCAATTTCAGGGCTTTTATAATCTGGCCGGTATCCCACATCCCCGCATGGCGCGTAAGGATAGGCTGCTGCTTGAAAAATACCGGCGGGCGCAACGAGCGGACCACTTCATCCAGACTCTCGCCGGCGGCCATCTTCGCGCGTATGGCATAAAGCCGGTTGAAATAACGCATGAGCGCGCGCAGATAAGCGACGGGCTGGTTGCCTTCGCGACGCTGCACGGTGAGCATGGCTTCGAGCGCCGCGAGGTTCCTGCCGGCCACCGCCGTTACCACATCGTCTAAATCGCTGTCGCGATTATAATCCACCAGCGCCTGCGCCTCTTCGAGGCTTACGCGCTTGCTGTCGCCAGCGAATAAAATAATTTTCTCCAGCTCCTGGTAGGTGACGTAGCGGTCATTGCCCAGCTGCGCCGACAGGTATTCCATGGTATCGCGGTCGATGGAAACCCCCGCTTCTTCCAGTTTTTTGCGTATAATCGACTGTACATCGCGCGCTTCGTCCTTATAGCAGGCCAGCGAGGCGCAGGCGCTCTCCTTATCGAAAAACGCGCGCAGGCTCGAGCGCGAAGGCAGCTCGCCGCCGCTGATCATGAGGAAGACATCGTTATGGAACAGACTAACCGCGCTTTCGATAATTTTGGTCAGCTTGTCGCCGCCATCCCTTATATGAATCAACCGCTTGCCGCCCATCAGGCTGAAGGCCGAAAGTTCATCGGCAAGACGCGCGGGATCGTCCAGCAGTTTACTTTCTTCCAGTTCGACATAGGCAAAAGGATCGTCGTTTTTGGCAAGAACAGTCGCTTTGATTCGCAGCACCCGTTCGCGCACCAGTCCCGAATCAGGCCCATAAATAAGCACGGCGCGGAACTGGGTATCCGGGCTTGCCAGAAACGCTTCCTGGACTTTGGGCGCGATTTTCATCAGTACGTATTTATCCCCGGCTTAATCACGTTCTGCAGCGGGGGAACCACGGTCGTAGCGGGTGCGGCCTGGACCGGAGGGTTACCGCCATTTTGCGAAAGATAGGCGGCCAGGCGCCCGCGATAGAGCTCCGCAAGCTCGATAATACCGCGTTTGACGGCATCTTCCTGCGACACATAGGTCGAGAAATAGGCGTTGCTGACATTGTTATAGCTGCCCACATCGCTGACCGCGCCGGAAGTGATCTGCTTGCCGTCCGAGTTGCGGTAAAGCGTGAAAGAGGAGTTAAGATAGATATTATAGCGCGAGATGGTGCCGTCAGGTGCCACACCGATGGCAGAAACGCTCTGCGTCAGGCCAAGTTTGAGGCGAAAGGCAGGATGGGGAGGAACCGCGCCGCCGGGATTCAGGCGGTCTTCCAGCTCGGCTTTAAGCTGCTGGCCCATCCGCCGGTCCGTTGACGCCACCTCATCGATACTGATGCCCGCAAGCAGGGTTTTGGCCGCGCCATCGTTGGCGCTTTTGCTGTAAAGGGGCTTAAAGCCGCAGCCGGCAGCCGGAAGACAGAGAACAGAAATCAGAAGACACCATGCCAATGTCATCCCGCATTTATTGCGGGATCTCCATCCATTTGCCAGGCCCCGCAACAAGTGCGGGGTGACAGTACTGTCATTTCGCCACCACATTTACGATCCTGTTAGGTACTACGATGATTTTTGCTATCTCTTTATCTTTAATCGCATCCTTGATCGCTTGCAACTGAAGTACTTTCGCTTCGGTGATTTTCTGGTCCTGATCCTTGGGCAGGCGGATGGTGGCTTTAAGCTTGCCGTTGATCTGCACCGCCACCGTCACTTCATTGTCGACCAGCAGCGCCTCCTCGGCCACCGGCCAGGCGCGCACAGAAAGCGTATCGGTATTGCCCAGCTGCTGCCACAGCTCCTCGGCCAGGTGTGGCATGAAAGGATTGAGCAGATGGATAACCGCATGCACCGCTTCTTTGAGTACCACGATGGCTTCGGTCGTCTCGAAAGACCCATCGAGCATGTTGGTGAGTTCGCGGATGCGCGCGATGGCTTTGTTGAAATGGAAGCGCTCGATATCGTCGGTGACGGCGGCAATCGTCTTATGCGTGGCTTTGCGGATAAGAAGCAGGGCCGGATCGGTAATCCCTGTCAGGCTGAATTCGCTCACCGAAGCGATGGCCTTGTGGTTGCCCACCACCAGTTTCCACAGCTTGTTGATATAGCGCCAGGCGCCTTCGATACCGGCATCCGTCCACTCCAGATCGCGCTCGGGCGGACTGTCGGAGAGCATGAACAGGCGCGCCGCATCGGCGCCGTAGCTCTCGATGATGTGGCGCGGGTCGACGGTATTTTTCTTGGATTTGCTCATCTTTTCGATGCGGCCCACCGTAACTAGATTTCCCAGTTTATCAGAATAAATCATTCCTTGAGAAGAAGATGGATTGAATCCAAGCGTATTTACAATACCCTTTTCAGTAACGACTCGATATGTAGGAACTTCACCTGTAGTTATATCTTCAACTTTCCAATTTGGTTGAGGAATTATCTCATCGGGCGAAAGCCATTTATTCTCTAGCGTCTTATAGGTCTCATGACAGATCATGCCCTGGGTTTCCAGGCGCATGAACGGTTCCTCGAACTCCACCAGCCCGCATTTTTTAAGCGCCCGTGAAAAGAAACGCGAATAAAGCAGGTGGAGAACGGCATGCTCGATGCCGCCGATATAGCAGTCGACCGGCATCCAGTAGGCGAGCGCCTTGGCATCGAAAGGCTCTGCCGCGTGGGGGGCGGTATAGCGCGCGAAATACCATGAAGATTCGAAGAAGGTATCGAACGTATCGGTCTCACGGCGTGCGGGCTTTGAGCAGGCAGGGCAGGGAACGTGTTTCCAGGTCGGGTGGTGGTCGAGCGGGTTGCCCGGCTTGTCGAAGGTCACATCGGCAGGCAGCTGCACCGGCAGGTCCTTTTCCGGCACCGGCACTACGCCGCACACGTCGCAATGGATAATCGGAATCGGACAACCCCAGTAACGCTGGCGCGAAATGCCCCAGTCGCGCAGACGGTAATTGGTTTTGGCCGTACCGATGCCACGCTTTTCCAGCTCTTCGATGACCTTTTTCTTGGCATCCGCCACGCTTAAGCCGTTTAAGAAATCGGAATTGATGATGATTCCGTCGCCTAGATACGGTTCATTTAAGTCGCTAGTCGCTAGTCGCGAGTCACTAGAGATTTTCTCGCTAGAGACTAGAGACTCGGGACTGACGACTGGGATAATTGGCAGTTTATATTTTGTGGCGAACTCGAAATCGCGCTGGTCGTGGGCAGGGCAGGCGAAAATGGCGCCGGTACCGTAATCCATCAGCACGAAATTGGCCACATAGAGCGGCACTTCATGACCATCGAACGGATGGATGATTGTAAGGCCGGTGTCGAAGCCTTTTTTCTCGGCCTTTTCGATGGCTTCTTCGGAGGTGCCCAGTTTATTGCATTCTGCAATAAAAGCCGCCAGTCTCCGGTCTCCAGTCGCCAGCTGAGTAGCGAGGGGGTGATTAGGCGCAATAGCGCAGAATGACATCCCGAACAATGTCTCAGGGCGTGTAGTATATATTTCCAGTGTTTCCATTTCGCTGGAGGCTGGAGACTGGAGACCGGTGACTCGCAACCGTAAGGTTGCCCCGTAGGATTTACCGATCCAGCGCTCCTGCATGATGCGCACCTTGTCCGGCCAGGCGTCAAGCGACGCCAGGCTTTTTAAAAGATCTTCCGCGTAATCGGAAATGCGCAGGAACCACTGCGATAATTTTCGGCGCTCGACTGGCGCTCCCGAACGCCAGCCGCGGCCTTCGATCACCTGCTCGTTGGCCAGCACCGTGTGGTCGACCGGATCCCAGTTGACTTCGGCTTCCTTGCGATAGGCAAGGCCCGCCTCGAGGAATTTCAGGAAAAAAAGCTGCTCGTGCCTGTAATATTCCGGCGTGCAGGTGGCGACTTCGCGCGACCAGTCGTAGGACAGCCCGATGAGTTTGAGCTGCTCGCGCATGGTTTTGATGTTGGCCATGGTCCAGGCCGACGGATGCGATTTATTCTGGATGGCGGCGTTTTCGGCGGGCAGGCCGAAGGCATCCCAACCCATCGGATGCAGGACATTCATACCCTGCGCGCGCTTGACGCGGGCGACGACATCGCCCAGCGTGTAGTTGCGTACATGTCCCATATGGATGTTGCCCGAAGGGTAGGGAAACATCTCCAGCACGTAATATTTGGGCTTGCCGGGCTCTTCACGCGCGACAAAGGTCTCGCTTTCCTGCCAGTAGCGCTGCCATTTGGCTTCCGTTTCGCGGAAATTATAACGGGAAATGTCGTTCACTTGCCCAGTTGCGTGACTTTAAGTTGCCTGGCGCGCGTCAGGATGGTGTCTTCAAGCGAGCGGGCGAGTTTTTCGTCCACCTGCTGGTCGCGCCAGTTGCCGCGGTCCGACTTCTGCTTGAAGACGGTAATCTTGATGCCATCGGCTCTCAGCGTACGATCCAGGATGAGGGCGTTGACCTTGAAACGCTCGCCCGGCGTCTTGGGATCTTCATACCAGTCGGTGATGACCGTGCCGCCAAACGGATCGGCAGAGACAAACGGCATGAAAGAGAGCGTATCGAGGGTCGCCCGCCATAGGAAACTGTTGACGCCGATGGCGCCGCCGGCACCAGCTCCTTCCTCGGGCTTCTTAGGACCGCCAAAAGAGAAAGCGCCGTCTTCGCCGGTCAGCTTGCCACGTGCTTCCGCACGCTGATGCTTGGTGTCCGGACGCTCGCCCGCAGCTTCGGTATTAGTGCCGGAACAGGCTGAAAGCAGTATGAGAGCGGGAAACAGGAACAGGAAACAGCTTAAAAAGCGCATAATCACTCCTTGCAATGGAAAGAGATAACAGAGCGCGCAGTTTAGACAAAGAAAAAGGGCGGCGCAAGCGCCGCCCTTAAGTCATTAATAATTATGTTATTAGAACGCTAACTGAGTACCGGCAATGAACACGGTAGCATCGTTATCGTCAGCTGCAGTACCAGCAGCCGGATCAATCGAAACGAAGCTGACTTCAGCATACGGAGTGAATCCAGGAGCCATCTTGTAGTCAACGCCTACAGAGAGGTTATGGAAGTCATCCGAGCCAGCGCCCTGATCGAATTCGCTCTTCAGGTAAGTAACGCTGAAACCGAAAGGACCGGTTTCATATGAACCACCAACGGTCCAGTAGAAGCTGTCATCGAGACCGCCGCCAGTTGCACGTAAGCTATCACCCCAATCGCCATAAGAACCAGCGAGTGCGAAGCCCATAAAGGTTACCTTAGCACCAGCGTTCCAAGCGCGGAGGTCTTCCGTACCGGCAGCTTCAGCATTACCCCATTCACCAGTGGCAGCGAGCATGATGCCAAACTGATCGAATTTACCTTCCCAGTTCAAGCCACCGGCGAAGATATTTTCAGCCTGACCAGCACCAGCATTGCCGAGAGAAACAAGCTGACCGCGCGAAGCCGTGCTGTCAACAATGTAGCTCACGCCAGCCTGGAAGCCGGAGAAGCGAGGAGTGTAGTAGGTTACTTTGTTGTTGTTTTCGGTCGATTCGTCACCGAATTCACCGTTCATGGTGTCAGCACCGAAAGAGCCACCGGCAAAACCCGAATCCAGAATCAGATCAGGAGAAGCGATGTAATGCTGAGAACCAGCGAGCGGGCCAGTTGGGGTAACATAATAACGCCAGTCGCCGTCAATGCCACCGGTCGCGCGAGCGATCGAGGAAGCATCAACTTTCATGGTGTTGGTTACGCCAACGCGCGAACCCATTTCCATACGACCCCACATGCCTTCCATATAGATATAGGTCTGGCTGGCATTGAAGCCCTGGTTGTCGCTGTCGAAGCCGGAGGTACCAGCGGAATCGCTGTCGCCATCAACGTCTGCTTCGAGGTTGATGCCACCGCCGTATTTCAGGCCGTTGTCCATCACGCCATCGATGCGCAGCGTCACTTCCGTATCGCTACGGAAAGAGTGCGAGCGAAGATCGGTGTCGAGATCCTGGTTGACAATACCAACCTGGAAATCTTCAAAACCGCCGAGGGTCACCTTGGGGGTATCGGCCATTGCAGCGCCTGCGAACAGACCGGCTGCACCGACCAGAGTAGTTGTACCGAGAAGAATTTTTTTCATAATTTATTCCCTTTAGAGTTTAAAAATGTGACTAGAATGATTACTCTAGGCTACACAAAGTAAAATACTCTATGCATTTACCTGGCACTGTTATTGTTCAAACCAGGATGCGATGCAAGTTGTAAGGAAGAAGATGTGATAAAAATGGGGTCTTTTCACCCTGTCTGTTGCAATTGAGCAACAAGTTTGGGGGTAAAAGCCCGATTTTTTAAGGGTTTGTTAACGGTCAAGTCATTGAGAAAGTGAGTTTTATGGGAATCGCCGCCAAACTGGCAAAATTAAGGATATCCATAGAGGAAATAAGGCGAAATGCTCCCATGGCCAGCCCTGAAGTAGCTATTCTGGGGGCCAGCAAGGGGCAATCCGTAGCCGTTTTAAAAGAGGCAATAGATGCCGGCATGACCCTGTTTGGAGAAAACCGGGTCCAGGAGGCGGGGGAGAAATGGGGGGATTTAAGAAAAACCTATCCTCAGGTAAAGCTTCACCTCATCGGCCCCTTACAAAGCAATAAAGTCAAAGACGCCCTGGAGCTGTTCGACGTGATTGAAACGGTGGACAGAATGAAGCTGGTGGACGTGCTGAGTGCTGAGTTGAGAGTGCTGAGTGAAAAAAATGCTCACAACTCACAACTCACAACTCGAAACTTCTACATCCAGGTCAACACCGGCAAGGAACCGCAAAAAGCCGGAGTAATACCGGAAGAAGCTGATGCGCTGATCGCTTATGCAGAAAAACTAAACGTACCCATTGCCGGGTTGATGTGCGTGCCGCCCGCCGATCAACCGCCAGCGCCGCATTTTGCCCTGCTGAAAAAAATCGCCGACAGGAACGGGCTTAAAGAACTTTCCATGGGCATGTCGAACGATTTTGAAACGGCAATTAAAATGGGTTCAACCTGTGTCAGGATTGGCACGGCGCTGTTTGGAAAACGTGACTAGGCGGAAAGATTCTGCATCCTGAGATAGGCTTCATACGCCGGTTGGTGGAAGGCGGCGCGTAAGTGGGTTCGAGATTTTCCGCCACTTTGGCTTCCTTATCTTCACCGGTAACCGATGCCACCATGCTGGCGCCGATATCCTTGCCGCTGGCGCTCTGGAATATTTCATTAAGCAGCGCCAAGGCGAATCCCACCGGACCGCCGAGCAGCGCGCCGCCAATCAAACGCGAGCCGGTTGAAATCGTGTCGCCGGTCATGGCGCGGTAGATGGTCGAAACCACCGGTATCTGCTGAAGCGGATTAATAGTATCGAGCACGTCTTTAAAACTGGGATCGGCGCTGCTCCACAAGCGGCCGTTTTCGATCTGGGGCGCCTGCTCCCTTGTCGCCTGATAGGGCGAAAGATGGTCGTACGCCGCTTCCGGGTGGATGGTAATTTGCGTGGTCATGGCATGCTCCTTTAAAAAGGAGAGCAAGAGATGTGCCAAAATGACCAAAAATACGTTATTTTGTCATCCCCGGCCTTGAGCCGAGGATCCATCAAATTCAGATGGATGGTCGGGTCAAGCCCGACCATGACATTAAGGTTCAGGCCGCCAGTTCAGTGAGTTCGCGGGCCTTGCCTTCAGCGTCCGCATCGGCCATATCCACCGCTTTTTCGGCCAATATGGTAACCCGGTCGGGCACCACCTCGGCTACACCGCCCGCTACCGTGAAACGGTGCGTCTGGCCATCGGCCAGATCGACGATGATGACGCCGGGACGCAAAGTCGAGATGAAGGGCATATGACCATCAAGCACGCCGAAATCGCCCTCGACGCCGGGCGCCGTCACCATATAGGCTTCGCCTTCGAAAAGGACTCTTTCAGGAGTTATAAGTTGTAGGTGCATAGGTCATCACATCCAATCGGTTCGTCCGGGTTGCTTTATAATTTCTTGGGCTTCATCCAAAAGTATTTGCCTTGGCTTTGGCAGTATTCCTTTAGACTCTAATTCTACAAGCAGCGCTCGATAATCATCCATAGACTTCAGGCCATAAACCATTCCTGTCCCGACTTCATCATCAAAACCTGAAACTGCAATAACGCCAGGATACGTGCCTTTATCGTGAGCGAGAGCAAAATCCGGATAGGAAACCCGTGCTTCATACGGCATGAAATAATCCGACTCATTAAGCGGCTTCCAATCGCCCTTCTCGTATTTTACAAATTCTATCTTCACCTTTTCCGGCATGTGTCTTTTTTAATTACGCCGCCTCCGCCATCTTCTTGGCTTTGGCCACGGCTTCCTCGATGGTGCCTACCATGTAGAAGGCCGATTCCGGCAAGTCGTCATATTCGCCCGCGCAGATGCCCTTGAAGCCTTTGATCGTGTCGGCAATGGCCACGAGTTTGCCCGGCGAGCCGGTGAACACTT
>JADMIO010796646.1_pt1 | contig 13444 bp, 13 predicted proteins | sample 8958161 | NCBI WGS metagenome assembly JADMIO01 (sample SAMN16585339, study PRJNA669376) | soil metagenome | isolation source: Crop rotation soil | place: USA: Cullars Rotation, Alabama | collected 2011 | reverse complement strand
CTTTCCCGGACCACGGGCGCCGGCCTGCCCGACTCCGCGCCGCCCCTCGCCGTGCGCAGCGAAGCCGCCGCGCGCTACCCCGCCGCCGCCGAGCCCACGGCCCGGGTGATCGACTTCTACCTGCGCGAGAGCTTCGGCGGCCAGCCCCTGGAAGACGAGGAGCTGGAAGCGCTCAAGGGTGCGCTGGAGCTGGCCGAGAAGGGGATGCGGAAGGCCGGGTGAGCCTCGCCACCCGGCAAACTCTGAAAGCCGGCTCTACTTGCCCTTGGGCACGCCGAGATAGGCCTCGGCCGCGCGGACGTAGTGCCACATCTCGTCGGGATTGCGGTCGAGGGCCTTGGCGATCAGCCCCTCCCCCTTCTCGCGCTGGCCGGTGCGGATGTACCAGGAGCCGATCTCGGACTGGCCGGTGTCGTCCTTGGGATCGACGAGCACCTTCTGGTAGCAGGCTTCAGCCTTCTCCGCCTCCCCCGCCTCGGCGTACACGTCGCCGATCCGCTGCCAGTCGCTGGGCTTCGTCTTGCCGCCGGTGACCGCGTCGAACAGCGCCTGTCCCTTCGCCTTGTCGCCCGACAGGTAGTAGACCCGCCCGACGCCGATCCGCTCCCACGATCCCGTCCCCGCCAGCTTCTCGGCCTCGGCCAGCGCCGCCCTCCCGGCCTCCTTCGGAGCCTTGCCGCGCAGCGCCGAGATCCCGGCACCGGAGCTCCCCTTGGCCCACAGACCCACGCTCGTCCCCACCAGGAAACACAGGGCGCAGAGCGCCCAAATCTTGGCTTGTCTCATCTCAACCTCCCTCAGATCGAACTTCGTTTCCACCATTCTGTCAGAAACTCCAACTTGGCACATCCGCGCTTCGGCTCCGCACACGAATCGCGCCGCAGGCTGTTTTTGTTCCTCTCCAACCAACTGCAAATAAAAGGCTTGCAGATAGTTGTAAGGAGAGCGGCATTTTTTCCGTTTCTTAGAGGGCATGAGCCGACAACTACGCCACATCCCTCAGGGCGGCGTTCCGGCCGAGGCCGACAGCCTCGCCGGCGCCCAAAAAGCATCCCTCCATCCCTTGACTCGCCTGCATCATTTTTGGTACACTCCGAAAGTCGCGAAGGAAGCCTGTGCGGGCCGAGGTCCCATTCTGCACGTGGTCTTCTTCCGCACTCAGGCCGGCAACGAACCCGTTCGCCAGTGGCTCAAAGGCATGGAACGGGAGGAGCGCAAGATCCTGGGCGAAGACGTCAAAACCGCCCAATATGGCTGGCCGCTGGGAATGCCGCTGATCCGGAAACTGGAAACCGGCCTGTGGGAGGTCCGTTCCCATCTCCCACAGGGCATCGCCCGGGTCCTCTTCACCGTCAGCGAAGGGACCATGGTCCTGTTGCACGGCTTCGTCAAGAAGTCCCAGAAGACGCCGCCGGAGGAGTTGAGAACCGCTCGCCAGCGCCTGGCGGCTCTACGCGAGGAGAGATGAAATGAAGAAAGAGCACCTCGGCAGCAGCTTCGACGACTTCCTGCGCGAGGACAACCTCCTCGAAGCCTCGGAGGCCGTCGCCGCAAAGCGGGTCATCGCCTTCCAGATCGCGGAAGAGATGAAGCAGCGCAAGCTCACCAAGTCGGAGATGGCCACCCGCATGAAAACCAGCCGGCCGGCCCTCGAGCGCCTGCTGGACCCCGCCAACTCGTCCGTGACGCTGTCCACCCTGGAACGGGCCGCGTCGGCGTTGGGGAAGAAGCTCAAGGTCGAGCTGGCGTAAAGTCCCGATGTCAGGCTCAGCGAGTTAAGCGCATAGAGGGAGGGTCTACATGCCGGCAGACCGGGCAAACCAGGAACGGCGCAAGGAGGCGATCCGCAAGATCCTGCAGGAAGAGGGTCAGACGATCGAGGAGCAGAAGGATCTCGTCGAGAGGCTGCGGGAGAGGGGAATCCAGGCGACACAGTCGAGCGTCAGCCGCGATCTGCGGGACCTCGGGGCGGTGCGGTCCAAGGGGTACTACATGATCCCCTCGTGGGAGGATGAGGAGGAGCAGGAATCGCCGTTCCGCAAGGTCGTCCCCTTCATCGGGGAGGTCAGGCAGGCAGGCCCCCACCAGACGCTCCTCCTCACCCTGCCGGGCGCGGGGGCCATCGTGGCCCAGGCCATCGACGACGCGGGATGGGAGGACATCGTGGGCACGGTGGCTGGCACCAACTCGGTGCTCATCCTCACGGAGAACCACATTTTTCAGAAGCTGCTGTTTGAACGGCTCAAGTGGTTCGTGGAAACAGCGGAGTGAACCGGCGGCTTTTGGACGCACACGAGGCGTCTGCGATCACCTCACTCCTCTTTGGAGACTTCGAGCTTCGTGCCGACAGCGGCCAGCTCCTCCGCAAAGGAGTACCGGTCAAGCTCCAGCTTCAGCCCGCGCGCGTCCTCGCCCTTCTCGCGCTCCACGCCGGGGCGGTGGTCTCCCGCGAGGAGATCCGGAACGCGGTGTGGGGCGAGGAAAGCCACGTCGATTTCGATCTCGCTCTCAACTACAGCATCCGCCAGATCCGCCTCGCCCTGGACGACTCGGCGGCGCAGCCGCGATTCGTCGAGACTCTGCCGCGTATCGGCTATCGCTTCCTGGCGGCGGTGGAGGTCCGCCCTGAAGCGGAGGCTCTTCTCAGCGCGGCTCCCGAGATGGAACCCTCGGCAGCGGCTCTCCCTGCCAGGACTTCGAAGGTCGGCTGGCAGCAGATCCTCGTCGTGATTCTCGCCCTGGCCCCGGTGGGGAGCCTGATCGCTCTGCGCTCCCGGGTCGACCGGACGCGAGACCTCCCGGCCCCGGCGTCTCCGGCGCCGAAAGTCCCCGAGGACGCGATGCGTGCCTATCTCGAGGGAGAGTACTTCGCGGCGCGGTCCGACCCCAAGGCACGGGACGCCTTCCGAAAGGCCACCGCCCTCGCGCCGCGCTTTGCCCCGGCCTGGGCGGCCCTGGGCCGTGAGCTGCTCGACGACCAGGGCCCGGCGCGGGAGCTGGAGCCGATCGTCGAGGCCGCCGAGCGGCGGGCGCTGGAGCTCGATCCGAAGCTCGCGTCCGCCCATCTGATCCGGGCCATGAGACTCTTCCAGTTCGAGTACGACTGGCGGGAGTCGGAGCGGGAGTTCCGTCAGGCGCTGAAGCTGAACCCGCAAGTCGCCGATACCCATCGTGAGTACGCGATGCTGCTCGCCTCGCAGGGACGCCATGCCGAAGCCCTGGATCAGATCGAGCAAGCGCAATACCTCCAGCCGGAGCGCCAGCTCGTGGCGCGGTACGCCTGGTTCTACTATCTCGCCCGCCGCTACGACGACGCGGTCACGAAAGCGCGTCAACAGATCGAGCTGGCACCCAGCCAGATCAGCGAGACGAATCCCACCCAGCCCGCCCTCTTCTGGGCCTTCAGAACTCTGGTGCTCGCCTCGTTGGCGAAGGGAGACCCGGAGACCGCACTCCAGACGGCCCGCGCCGAAACGCGCTGGCTGGGCGTCGCGGAGCCCGCGAGTCTCGCCGATTTCTGGGCGGCCAAGGAGCGGCTCTTCGCCAAGGTCGGTTCCGTACGGCCCTGGTACCGCGTCGTGCCGGCCATCGAGCTCGGCCAGCCGGAGCGCGCCCTCGACATGCTCTTCCAGCAGTGCCAGGACCGCTCCGACTCCATGATCGCCTTCCTGCGCGTCGATCCCCTCTACGACAGCCTGCGGAACCGCCCCCGGTTCGCCGAGTTGCTGCGTTGCGCCAGGCTCAGCGATTGAACGGGTATTCGCTGACCCAGTGGAATCCCCGGTTCATCAGGAGGAACTTCCTGCGGTCGCCACGGCGGAGGCTGGCCTGAAGAGGCTGGCCTCCGAACGTCCCCTCGAGCGCCAGCCGGTCCGCCGCGAGCCATCTGTAGGCGAGATTGGCTTTCCACCGCGCATCCCCGCGCTTGGCCAATGTCAGCGTCTTGTGGACGTCGTCCACCTGGAGCCAATACCGCTGGCGGAAATCGCTCGCCGACTGGATCGACAACACGGTGGGATAGTCGAAGACCAGGCGCCGCCACTGGAGGTCTTCCGCCGTCTGCGCGTCGCGGGCTCGGCCGTCGATCTTCAGATCGTCGACGCTCCAGACCCCTGCGAAGGGCGAGCGCATGGAATCGTTGTATTCCTTCAGGTCGGCATACCCCATGTGCAGGATGAACGCCGTGAAGCCGACGGCCAGCGTCACTTCCACGACGACCGCGGCGATCTGACAGCGCCGCCGGCGAAAGAACGGGCGATCGGTGGCGGGAGCGACCGGCCGGCGCAGCACCAGCAGGTCCGCCAGCCGCCACAGCTCGGGAGCCGCCAGAAAGACGGACATCGCCAGCAGGTGGAGCGAGAAGAGCTTGACCGGCACGTCGTAGCAAAGGTTGAGCACCGCGACGTTGGCGAGGACGGGGATGGCGAGGAGGGCTCCCAGCGCCGCCGTGCGGCGGAAGAGGAGCAGCAGGCCGGGGATGAGCTCCGACAATCCCCCGAAGATGGTGTAGGGAGCGGAAGCCCCCATGAAGGTCCACAGCAGGCCCATCGGCGAGGCGTCGCCGATCGGCTCCAGCAGCCGGCTGAGCGCCGGCGCGCCGAATTGGGAGGGAACGACCTTCAGCCCTCCGTATTCGATGAGGATCAAACCGAGGCCGACCTGCACGAAGACCTTCAGCGCGGCGTACAGCCGGTCGTACCGGGTGCGCCTGCGGTCGAGCAGCGACCAGACGAGCGAGGCCACGAGAGAGATGGCCAGCATGCAGAGAACCTGCAACCAACTGAACATCGAATCGCCGCTGCCAGTGACCCGGGACGGAGCGTCGACGTGGAACAGGTGCTTGCCGATCCATGGCACGAAGGCACCCCAGAGTTTCCCGTGCCACCCGGTGACGACGTCCCAGTAGGGAAGGGTGATCAGCAGCCGCATGTAGCGGGAAAAGAGATACAGCGCCAGGTAGGAGAAGGCGAAACGGAAGGCAGCCCGCCGCAGGGGGCTCCAGGCCGGAGCCTCGCTGCGAGGCTCCGCCACGGGTGAATCCGGAGCGTCCGCCGCTCCCGTGGGTCCCATCATGGTGGGACCACTCTAACAGGGTCAACGATTGAACGGGTATTCGTTGATCCAGTGGAATCCCCGGCTCTCCAGCAGGAACTTGGGGCGTGCGGCGTGGTGGAGGCTCGCCTGGACGCGGTGGCCGGCGAACGTCCCGTCCAGCGCCAGCCGGTCCGCCGCGGGCCGCCCATAGGTGAGGGCGGACTTCCATTGCGGATCGTCGCGCCGGGTCAAGGCCAGCGTCTTGTGGGCGGCGTCGAGCTTGAGGTTGAACCGCTGGCGCGAGTCGCCCGTCGACTGGACCGCGAGCACGGTGGCGGAGTCGAACACCAGCCGCCGCCACTGGAGGCCCTCCGCGGTCTGCGCGTCGCGGGGACGGCCGTCGATCTTCAGGTCGTCGACGTTCCAGATCCCCTCCAGGGGCGAGCGCTCCCCCTTGTAGAAGCTCGCCAGTTGAACATAGCCCATGCGGACGATGGACGCCGTGAAGCCGACGGCCACGGCCACCTCCACGACCAGGGCGGCGATCTGCCAACCCCGGCGGCGGAAGAACGGGCGCTCGGCGGCGGGCGCCACCGGCCGGTGCAGCACCAGCAGGCCGGCGAGGCGCATCATGTCGGGAACGGCCAGGCCGATGGCGATCACCAGCAGGTGCGTGGAGAGGAGCTTGACCGGCACGTCGTAGCAGTAGTTGAGCATCACGATGTTGGTGAGCACGGGAATGGCGAGGAGAGCCCCCAGCGACGCGGTGCGGCGGAACACGAGCAGCAGGCCGGGGATGAGCTCCGCCAGTCCTCCGAAGATGGTGTAGGGAGCCGAAGCGCCCATGAACGTCCACAGCACGCCCATCGGCGAGGCGTCGCCGAACGGCTGCAACAGCCGGCTGACCGGCGGCCGGGGGAACTGGGAGGGAACGACCTTCAGCCCGCCATAGACGATCAGCACCAGGCCGAGGCCGACCTGCACGTAGACCTTCCAGGCGTGGTAGAGCCGCGTGTATCCCATGCGCCGGCGGTCGAGCAGCGTCCAGACCATGGCCACGAGGAGGGAGAGCGTCACCAGGCAGAGGGTCTCCACCCAACTGAACATCGAGTCTCCGCTGCCGGTGACCCGCAAGGGAGCATCGACGTGGAACAGATGCCGGGCCACCCACATGGCGAGCGCGTTCCAGGCCGTGTCGTACCAGCCGGCGACGACGTCGATCCCGGGCACGAAGTCCAGGAGCTGAACGTACCACTGCAGGAGATAGACGACCAGATACGGAAAGGCGAAGCGGAAGGCGAACCGCGCGAGCGGGCTCCAGACCGCCGCCGGAACCTCGTTCCTCGTCTCCACCACCGGTGAATCCGGAACGTCCATTGCTCGTCTTGTCGAAATGTCGAACACGGCCATGTCTAACCCTCCAGTCAGCCGCGGATCGGTCCAGCCAGACCTGGTCTGTCCAGATACGGACCAGACTCTCACAGGTTCTGCTCGCCGGTCCGATGGAGCGGCGCCATGGAGAGAACGAGGGAAACCTCCGGACTCCCTCAGGGAAGATCTGCCGCAGCCTGAGGGTACAATCCTCCCATGCGCGCGCTCGCAATCTCTCTCTTCCTCATCCTGTGCACTTTGACCGCGAACGCCGCGGAGGTGCTACGGGTGGCACCTTGGGAATTGCATAGCAGCTTCTGGATGAGCCTCCACCAGACCCTGATGGCGGATGCGGTGCGTTCCACGCCACGCGAGCTTCCAGGATTGTCTCCCGAAGAGCGCTCGGCGTGGAGTGAGGCCGTCGCGGCCTATCGCACCGCGGGGGGCTCCGGCGACATGACGTTCGCAAGTCCGATGGCCATCACCAACGACGGCTTGACTCAGCTCGCGGACGACGCCACGGAGCCCCTGATCGACGCGCCGCTCGCGGAAGCGCTGAAGCGTGCCGCTCCCATCTATCGCGCGCATGGGTGGGCGGCGGACGACAAAGCCAATCGATTTTTCATGGACTATGCCGCGGCCATGCTGCGGGATGCGGGGGAAGAGCTCGTCAAGGCGCATGAGAGGGTCTACCGAGCGGATTGGCCGAAGCGCATCCTCGTCTACGTCGCTCCGTACGCCGGCCCCTTCGGCGCCTACACGATGGTCGGCCGCGCCGGCGGGGTGATCACCACGATGTCCAGCCGCGACACCGGCTATCAGGGACTGCGCGCCTTGGAGATGCTCCTGCACGAGAGCTCGCACGCCGTCGTCAACCCGAATCGGGGAACCGTGGCCGCCGCCATCGCCACGGCGGCGAAGCGTCGCGGCATCGACCCGCCGCACGACCTGTGGCATGCGATTCTCTTTGCCACGTCGAGCGAGTTGACGCGCCGGCTCCTCGCCGAACGCGGTGCGGCGCAGTACGTCCCCAGCTCGGAAGACCTTTTTACGAGGGCCTGGCCGAAGTATCGGAAGCCCGTCGAGACATATTGGTTTGCGTACCTCGATGGACAGGGTACGCTCGAAGACGCGATCGACAAGGTCGTCGAAGCGATTCCCCGGTGAGCCGCCCGCATGAACACCGTGACCCGCACCGTGGTAACGCTCATCAGCGGCGTGGCCACTCTGCATGGCGTGTTCTGGTTTGGCATACCCCTGATCTTCCTGGCTCGCTTTCCTTTTTGGATCAGCTCTCTCGCTTCAGTCCTGGTGGCTGCCGGGGTGGCGTGGTTCGTCTGGACGCTCACCGCGTCCTTCCAAGCCAGCCTTGCCCGTTCCGTCTTGCTGGGAGCTATCGCAGGAGGATCGATCGGCTTCTTGGCGGGCCTTTTCGGGCCGCTCCTCTTCGCGCAAAGCGGCTCGGCAAACGTGGGGGCTATCCTTTGGTCCCTCATCGGGGGACCGGCGGGATTGATCCTCGGCGCCGTGGGTGCCGTCGCCCGCTGGTACGCCCGGCAAGGGCGAGTGGATACCTCGAACTGGCCCAGGACGGACGTCACTCAGACCGCGCCCCCACCGGATGCTCGATGAAGCTTCAGGGTAGATTCGCCGCGATGGTCGCGCACCAGAGCGCGGTCTGCGAGGGCGGTGGAGAGTTGAGGTTCCAGTACATCATGCCGGCCTTGTGCGAGCCGGCCGGGTCCCAGGCGGCCAGGGGGCCGACTTCCGAGAACGGCGAGCTTTGGCTTCCCGAGGCGTTCGAGACGCCGATGGCCACCTTCTGATCGCCCACCAGTTGGGCATACTCCTGGTAGAGGTCGATCTGGCTTTGGTAACTGCGCCAATAGGCCATGGTGCTGACATAGGAAATCTGGTCGACGACCTGAGACAGATAGGCGTCCCGAAACTGACCCTCATAGACGGGCAAAGTCAGGAGAGCGTTGGGCCCCAGCACCTGCCGCAGGGACTTGATCACCTGGACGAAATTCTCGTCCGGCGTCTCCGCGGCTTCATTGTCGAGATCGACGCCGTCCAGGCCCCAGTCGCCGAGGACGATCTTGGCGACGTTCTGGGCGAACTCGGCCGGATTCAGGTTGGTCCATCCACCGGGGTGTCCAGGCCAGTTGGGATTCCCATTGATCGACATGGTCACCTTGGTTCCGCGCGCCTGTAAAGCCTTGGCTCCAGCCTTGATGTCGTCCAGGCTGTGATATTTCGCCAGGTAGTCCAGCGTGAGAGAGTCCTGTCCATCGACGGGTGCAGTCACCGCAAAGGCCAGCGCAACCGTATCAACCGAAGACGGCGCGTCCTGGGGCATCGGTCCACCTTGAACGTTGCACATCCAATAGGCCAGAAAGGTTTCGGTGCTCATAGTCCCTTTCCAGCACATTGGGATCCTAAGCTTAGAATTCCACGTGGACAAGTTGTCGCGGCCGCTTCTATAGTGTCACCTAAATACTAGTGACTCCAGCGTAACTGGACTGGCCACAGTTAGGCCGCAAATGTAATCACACTGGCTCACCTTCGGGTGGGCCTTTCTGCGTTCGCGAGTGGACCCGATAAGCTCATGGAGCGGCGTAACCGTCGCACAGGAAGGACAGAGAAAGCGCGGATCTGGGAAGTGACGGACAGAACGGTCAGGACCTGGATTGGGGAGGCGGTTGCCGCCGCTGCTGCTGACGGTGTGACGTTCTCTGTTCCGGTCACACCACATACGTTCCGCCATTCCTATGCGATGCACATGCTGTATGCCGGTATACCGCTGAAAGTTCTGCAAAGCCTGATGGGACATAAGTCCATCAGTTCAACGGAAGTCTACACGAAGGTTTTTGCGCTGGATGTGGCTGCCCGGCACCGGGTGCAGTTTGCGATGCCGGAGTCTGATGCGGTTGCGATGCTGAAACAATTATCCTGAGAATAAATGCCTTGGCCTTTATATGGAAATGTGGAACTGAGTGGATATGCTGTTTTTGTCTGTTAAACAGAGAAGCTGGCTGTTATCCACTGAGAAGCGAACGAAACAGTCGGGAAAATCTCCCATTATCGTAGAGATCCGCATTATTAATCTCAGGAGCCTGTGTAGCGTTTATAGGAAGTAGTGTTCTGTCATGATGCCTGCAAGCGGTAACGAAAACGATTTGAATATGCCTTCAGGAACAATAGAAATCTTCGTGCGGTGTTACGTTGAAGTGGAGCGGATTATGTCAGCAATGGACAGAACAACCTAATGAACACAGAACCATGATGTGGTCTGTCCTTTTACAGCCAGTAGTGCTCGCCGCAGTCGAGCGACAGGGCGAAGCCCTCGGCTGGTTGCCCTCGCCGCTGGGCTGGCGGCCGTCTATGGCCCTGCAAACGCGCCAGAAACGCCGTCGAAGCCGTGTGCGAGACACCGCGGCCGGCCGCCGGCGTTGTGGATACCTCGCGGAAAACTTGGCCCTCACTGACAGATGAGGGGCGGACGTTGACACTTGAGGGGCCGACTCACCCGGCGCGGCGTTGACAGATGAGGGGCAGGCTCGATTTCGGCCGGCGACGTGGAGCTGGCCAGCCTCGCAAATCGGCGAAAACGCCTGATTTTACGCGAGTTTCCCACAGATGATGTGGACAAGCCTGGGGATAAGTGCCCTGCGGTATTGACACTTGAGGGGCGCGACTACTGACAGATGAGGGGCGCGATCCTTGACACTTGAGGGGCAGAGTGCTGACAGATGAGGGGCGCACCTATTGACATTTGAGGGGCTGTCCACAGGCAGAAAATCCAGCATTTGCAAGGGTTTCCGCCCGTTTTTCGGCCACCGCTAACCTGTCTTTTAACCTGCTTTTAAACCAATATTTATAAACCTTGTTTTTAACCAGGGCTGCGCCCTGTGCGCGTGACCGCGCACGCCGAAGGGGGGTGCCCCCCCTTCTCGAACCCTCCCGGTCGAGTGAGCGAGGAAGCACCAGGGAACAGCACTTATATATTCTGCTTACACACGATGCCTGAAAAAACTTCCCTTGGGGTTATCCACTTATCCACGGGGATATTTTTATAATTATTTTTTTTATAGTTTTTAGATCTTCTTTTTTAGAGCGCCTTGTAGGCCTTTATCCATGCTGGTTCTAGAGAAGGTGTTGTGACAAATTGCCCTTTCAGTGTGACAAATCACCCTCAAATGACAGTCCTGTCTGTGACAAATTGCCCTTAACCCTGTGACAAATTGCCCTCAGAAGAAGCTGTTTTTTCACAAAGTTATCCCTGCTTATTGACTCTTTTTTATTTAGTGTGACAATCTAAAAACTTGTCACACTTCACATGGATCTGTCATGGCGGAAACAGCGGTTATCAATCACAAGAAACGTAAAAATAGCCCGCGAATCGTCCAGTCAAACGACCTCACTGAGGCGGCATATAGTCTCTCCCGGGATCAAAAACGTATGCTGTATCTGTTCGTTGACCAGATCAGAAAATCTGATGGCACCCTACAGGAACATGACGGTATCTGCGAGATCCATGTTGCTAAATATGCTGAAATATTCGGATTGACCTCTGCGGAAGCCAGTAAGGATATACGGCAGGCATTGAAGAGTTTCGCGGGGAAGGAAGTGGTTTTTTATCGCCCTGAAGAGGATGCCGGCGATGAAAAAGGCTATGAATCTTTTCCTTGGTTTATCAAACGTGCGCACAGTCCATCCAGAGGGCTTTACAGTGTACATATCAACCCATATCTCATTCCCTTCTTTATCGGGTTACAGAACCGGTTTACGCAGTTTCGGCTTAGTGAAACAAAAGAAATCACCAATCCGTATGCCATGCGTTTATACGAATCCCTGTGTCAGTATCGTAAGCCGGATGGCTCAGGCATCGTCTCTCTGAAAATCGACTGGATCATAGAGCGTTACCAGCTGCCTCAAAGTTACCAGCGTATGCCTGACTTCCGCCGCCGCTTCCTGCAGGTCTGTGTTAATGAGATCAACAGCAGAACTCCAATGCGCCTCTCATACATTGAGAAAAAGAAAGGCCGCCAGACGACTCATATCGTATTTTCCTTCCGCGATATCACTTCCATGACGACAGGATAGTCTGAGGGTTATCTGTCACAGATTTGAGGGTGGTTCGTCACATTTGTTCTGACCTACTGAGGGTAATTTGTCACAGTTTTGCTGTTTCCTTCAGCCTGCATGGATTTTCTCATACTTTTTGAACTGTAATTTTTAAGGAAGCCAAATTTGAGGGCAGTTTGTCACAGTTGATTTCCTTCTCTTTCCCTTCGTCATGTGACTTGATATCGGGGGTTAGTTCGTCATCATTGATGAGGGTTGATTATCACAGTTTATTACTCTGAATTGGCTATCCGCGTGTGTACCTCTACCTGGAGTTTTTCCCACGGTGGATATTTCTTCTTGCGCTGAGCGTAAGAGCTATCTGACAGAACAGTTCTTCTTTGCTTCCTCGCCAGTTCGCTCGCTATGCTCGGTTACACGGCTGCGGCGAGCGCTAGTGATAATAAGTGACTGAGGTATGTGCTCTTCTTATCTCCTTTTGTAGTGTTGCTCTTATTTTAAACAACTTTGCGGTTTTTTGATGACTTTGCGATTTTGTTGTTGCTTTGCAGTAAATTGCAAGATTTAATAAAAAAACGCAAAGCAATGATTAAAGGATGTTCAGAATGAAACTCATGGAAACACTTAACCAGTGCATAAACGCTGGTCATGAAATGACGAAGGCTATCGCCATTGCACAGTTTAATGATGACAGCCCGGAAGCGAGGAAAATAACCCGGCGCTGGAGAATAGGTGAAGCAGCGGATTTAGTTGGGGTTTCTTCTCAGGCTATCAGAGATGCCGAGAAAGCAGGGCGACTACCGCACCCGGATATGGAAATTCGAGGACGGGTTGAGCAACGTGTTGGTTATACAATTGAACAAATTAATCATATGCGTGATGTGTTTGGTACGCGATTGCGACGTGCTGAAGACGTATTTCCACCGGTGATCGGGGTTGCTGCCCATAAAGGAGGCGTTTACAAAACCTCAGTTTCTGTTCATCTTGCTCAGGATCTGGCTCTGAAGGGGCTACGTGTTTTGCTCGTGGAAGGTAACGACCCCCAGGGAACAGCCTCAATGTATCACGGATGGGTACCAGATCTTCATATTCATGCAGAAGACACTCTCCTGCCTTTCTATCTTGGGGAAAAGGACGATGTCACTTATGCAATAAAGCCCACTTGCTGGCCGGGGCTTGACATTATTCCTTCCTGTCTGGCTCTGCACCGTATTGAAACTGAGTTAATGGGCAAATTTGATGAAGGTAAACTGCCCACCGATCCACACCTGATGCTCCGACTGGCCATTGAAACTGTTGCTCATGACTATGATGTCATAGTTATTGACAGCGCGCCTAACCTGGGTATCGGCACGATTAATGTCGTATGTGCTGCTGATGTGCTGATTGTTCCCACGCCTGCTGAGTTGTTTGACTACACCTCCGCACTGCAGTTTTTCGATATGCTTCGTGATCTGCTCAAGAACGTTGATCTTAAAGGGTTCGAGCCTGATGTACGTATTTTGCTTACCAAATACAGCAATAGTAATGGCTCTCAGTCCCCGTGGATGGAGGAGCAAATTCGGGATGCCTGGGGAAGCATGGTTCTAAAAAATGTTGTACGTGAAACGGATGAAGTTGGTAAAGGTCAGATCCGGATGAGAACTGTTTTTGAACAGGCCATTGATCAACGCTCTTCAACTGGTGCCTGGAGAAATGCTCTTTCTATTTGGGAACCTGTCTGCAATGAAATTTTCGATCGTCTGATTAAACCACGCTGGGAGATTAGATAATGAAGCGTGCGCCTGTTATTCCAAAACATACGCTCAATACTCAACCGGTTGAAGATACTTCGTTATCGACACCAGCTGCCCCGATGGTGGATTCGTTAATTGCGCGCGTAGGAGTAATGGCTCGCGGTAATGCCATTACTTTGCCTGTATGTGGTCGGGATGTGAAGTTTACGGGAAAG
>JADMIO011475842.1_pt1 | contig 13445 bp, 7 predicted proteins | sample 8958161 | NCBI WGS metagenome assembly JADMIO01 (sample SAMN16585339, study PRJNA669376) | soil metagenome | isolation source: Crop rotation soil | place: USA: Cullars Rotation, Alabama | collected 2011 | reverse complement strand
CTCGAGCCGATCATGAAGGTCGAGATCGACGTCCCCACGGAGTTCCAGGGCTCCGTCGTCGGTCAGGTCAACCAGCGCCGCGGCGTCATCCTCGAGACGGTCGGTGGCGACACCGTCAGCGTCACGTGCGAAGTGCCGCTGAACGCGATGTTCGGTTACTCGACCGACCTTCGCTCGGCGACGCAGGGCAAGGGCACCTTCACCATGGAGTTCGCTCGCTACGCCATCGTGCCGAAGCAGGAGCAGGACGAGATGAAGAAGGTCTACCGCGAGAAGCTCGCGGCAGAAGCCGCGAAGAAGTAACGCGCAGCGCGCCCCCCAGCGCGAACGAACGCGAGGTCTGCCGAAAGGCGGCCCTCGCGTTTTACTTTTGTGCGCTGCGGGCCGGAGGCCCGCCCCTGGCGAGGCGTCTACTTCGCGGGGTCGATGGGGCCGCAGGCCTTCACCTTCGCCAGCGGCGTGCTCATCTTCTCGACGAGGCACGAGTCCTCGAGCTTCAGGCAGTCGATGAGAGGCGTTGTCCACTCGGCGTCGAGCGCGTGGACGTCACGAACGAGCGCGTTGCAGTCGAGGAGCGGGCACAGGTCTCGGCGCGCAACGCACGCCTTGTCGAGCGCGATGTTGGTGGCGGTGGCAGGGAGCGACTCCGCGACGCGCTTCATCGTGCACTGCCGCGAGCAGTCCTTGTGCGACTGGCACGCGATGAGACCTCGGATGACCTCCGGGCGCACCACCGAGCCGGCGCAGGCGGCAGTCGCGGTGCACGACGCGACCGGCGTAGGTGGCGGACCCGGACAGCGACGGGCCCGCTCGGCGAGCGCCTCGCAGAGGCTCTCGTAGTCGGCGGGCGTCGCTGGGCCGTCGGCGGCTGGCTTCGGAGCGATGGCCGTCGCCGGCGGCGGCGCCGGCGCTCCGCACGCGAATACGATGAACGCGAAGACGGCCGCGCCGCCCTCAGCTCGCCGGCTCATAGCCCAGGTTCGGGCCCAGCCAGCGTTCGACTTCCTGGGTCGTCATGCCCTTGCGGACGCGGTAGTCGGCGACCTGATCGCGGTCGATCTTCCCGAGCGTGAAGTAGCGCGACTCGGGATGCGCGAAGTAGAGGCCGCTCACGCTCGAGCCGGGCCACATCGCGAAGGACTCCGTGATGAGCATGCCGGTGCTCTTCTCGACGTCGAGCAGCTTCCACAGCGTGCCCTTCTCGGTGTGGTCCGGGCAGGCGGGGTAGCCGGCGGCGGGACGGATGCCGCGGTACTTCTCGGCGATGAGCTGATCGGTGGTGAGGTCCTCGGCCTTGCCGAAGCCCCACTCCTCGCGCGCGACCTTGTGCAGGTACTCGGCGAAGGCCTCGGCGAGGCGGTCGGCGATGGCCTCGGCCATGATCGCGTTGTAGTCGTCGTGCTTTGCGCGGAACGAGTCGCAGAGCTCCTTGAGGCCGATGCCGGTGGTCACCGCGAAGGCGCCGAGATGGTCGCCGAGGCCGCTGCCGGCGGGGGCGACGAAGTCGGAGAGCGAGCGGCTGGGGCCTGCTGCCTTGTCGTTCAGGGTCTGCTGGCGCAGGAAGTGGAACGTGGCGAGCTCGGAGCTCCGCGACGCGTTGGTGTAGAGGCGGACGTCGTCACCGACGGCGTTCGCCGGGAAGAGCCCGTAGACGCCGCGAGCGGTGAGCAGCTTCTTGGCGATGATCTCGTCGAGCAGCGTGTTCGCCTCGGCGAAGATCTTGCGCGCCTCTTCGCCGTACTTCTCGTGATCGAGAATGCGCGGGTACACGCCCTTGAGCTCCCACGTGTGGAAGAAGGGCGTCCAGTCGATGAAGGGCCGCAGGGTGGCGAGCGGGACGTCGGCCAGGACGTGGACGCCCGTGCTCGTGGGCTGCGCGATGTCCTCGGGGCGCCACGTGATCGGGGTGCGATTCGTACGCGCCGCCTCGAGCGGCATCAGCTTGGCCTTGGGACCGGAGTGCGTGCGCCGCAGCTGCTCGTAGTCGGCGCGGTGCTGCGCGACGAACGCCGCGCGGCCGTCGTCGCTGAGGAGGCTGGTGGTGACGGGGACGGCGCGGCTCGCGTCGAGCACGTGCACGACGGGCTCGCTGTAGAACGGCGCGATCTTGATCGCGGTGTGGGCTCGGCTCGTGGTCGCGCCGCCGATGAGCAGCGGCAGCTTGAAGCCCTGGCGCTCCATCTCGCGGGCCACGTGGGCCATCTCGTCGAGCGAGGGGGTGATGAGGCCGCTGAGGCCGATGAGGTCGGCCTTCTCGAGCTTGGCGCGCTCGAGGATCTTCTCACACGAGACCATGACGCCCATGTCGACGACGTCGTAGTTGTTGCAGGCGAGCACGACGCCGACGATGTTCTTGCCGATGTCGTGGACGTCGCCCTTCACCGTGGCGAGCACGATCTTGCCCTGGGTGCGCACCACCTCGCCGCGCGCGGCCATCTCGGACTTCTCTTGCTCCATGAAGGGCGTGAGATAGGCGACCGCCTTCTTCATCACGCGGGCCGACTTGACGACCTGGGGGAGGAACATCTTTCCGGCGCCGAAGAGATCGCCGACGACGCCCATGCCGTCCATCAGCGGCCCCTCGATGACCGCGAGCGGGCGACCGAGCTTGGCGCGGGCCTCTTCGGTGTCGGCGTCGATGAAGGCGTCGATGCCCTTCACGAGGGCGTGCGAGAGGCGGGCTTCCACGGTGCCCTTGCGCCACTCCTCTTCTTCCTTCTTGGTGGTGACGACGCCGGAGCTCTTCGCCTTGAGGCGCTCGCCGAGATCGACGAGGCGTTCGGTGGCGTCGGGGCGGCGGTTCAGGAGGACGTCCTCGATGAGCTCGCGGAGCTCGGGCTCGATCTCCTCGTACACCTCGAGCATGCCGGCGTTGACGATGCCCATGTCCATCCCGGCCTGGATGGCGTGATAGAGGAACGCCGAGTGCATCGCCTCGCGGACGACGTTGTTGCCGCGGAAGCTGAACGAGACGTTGGAGACCCCGCCGCTCACCTTGGCGTGCGGGAGGTTGGCCTTGATCCAGCGCGTCGCGTTGATGAAGTCGACGGCGTAGTTGTTGTGCTCCTCGATGCCGGTGCCGACGGTGAGGACGTTGGGATCGAAGATGATGTCCTCGGGCGGAAAGCCGACGACGTCCACGAGGAGCCGGTAGGCGCGCTCGCAGATGCGGATCTTGTCCTCGTAGGTGGCGGCCTGGCCTTGCTCGTCGAAGGCCATGACCACGGCCGCGGCGCCGTACTCGCGGATCTTGCGGGCGTGCTCGAGGAACTTCTCCTCGCCTTCCTTCAGCGAGATCGAGTTGACGATGCCCTTGCCCTGCAGGCACTTGAGGCCGGCCTCGATCACCTCCCACTTGGAGGAGTCGACCATGAAGGGCACCTTCGCGACTTCGGGCTCGCTCGCGAGGAGGAGCAGGAAGCGCGTCATCGCGGAGACGCCGTCGATCATGCCCTCGTCCATGCAGATGTCGATGACGTTGGCGCCGTTCTCGACCTGCTGACGCGCGACGCTCACCGCCGCCTCGTAGTTGCCTTCCTTGATGAGCTTCGCGAACTTCGGTGACCCGGCGACGTTCGTGCGCTCGCCGATGATCATGTAGACGCCGTTCTGCTGGGTGAACGGCTGGGAGCCCGAGAGACGGAGTGGCTCGGGGGTATCGACGGCGACGGGCGGCTTCGCGATGCGCGGTGCCTTGTGCTCGAGCGCCTTCGCGATCGCCGCGATGTGCTCGGGCGTGTTCCCGCAGCAGCCACCGGCGATGTTCACGAGGCCGGCGTCGGCGAACTCGGCGAGGAAGCGGCCCATGTCGGGCGGCTCGAGGTCGAAGCCCGTCGGCGCGAGTGGGTTGGGGAGGCCGGCGTTCGGATAGCAGGAGATCGCCGCGCCCGACTTCTCCGAGAGCTCGGCGAGGAACGGGTACATGAGATCGGGACCGAGCGAGCAGTTGAGGCCGACCGAGATCGGGTTGACGTGCTTCACCGCGTTCCAGAGCGCTTCCACCGTCTGCGCGGAGATCATGGTCTCGCCACCGCGACCGACCGCGGCCGAGACCATGACCGGCAGGGTGACGCCGTCCTTCGCGAAGACCTCCTTGATGGCGACGATGGCCGCCTTCGCGTTGAGGGAGTCGAAGATGGTCTCGACGAGGAGGACGTCGGAGCCGCCGGCGATGAGCGCGCGGACCTGCCGCACGTACGCCGACTTCACCTGGTCGAAGGTGACGACGCGGAAGCCGGCGTCGTCCGCGTCGGGGCTGTTCGAGAGCGAGACGGTGAGCGGGCCGATGGCGCCGGCGACGAAGCGCTGCTTGCCATCCGCCGAGCCGACGCGGTCGGCCCATTCGCGGCACTGGCGCGCCGACTGCTCGTTGATCTCCCAGGCGAGGTCGTTGAGAAACGGGTCCTCGAGGATCTTGTCGTAGAAAGCGGCGTCCTTCTTGCCGCCGTGCTCGCGCGGATCGTCGACGAAGAACTCGCTCTGCCCGATGCTCGTGGCGCTGAACGTGTTGGTCTCGATGATGTCGGCGCCGGCCTCGAGGAAGCGGCGGTGGATGTCCCCGATCATCTTCGGCTGCGTGAGGGAGAAGAGGTCGCCGTTGTTGAGCAGGTCCTTCTTCGAATTCGCGAAGCGCTCGCCGCGGATGTCCGCCTCCTTCATGGAGTAGGAGCGAATGGTCGTCCCCATCGCGCCATCGATGATCGCGATGCGCTTCTGGAGGAGAGCGGCGAGCGGGTGAATCTCGGGAGCGGTCATGGGAATCAATCTGCCTTGGCGTTCTTCGAGGAGCCGTTCTTGGGCTTCTTCGCGATGGACAATACGACTTGGAAGTGTGGCTTCTTGGTCTCGCGACAGGCCACCTCGGAGAAGGTGACCTCGAGGCCGGCACGGACGAGCAGCTTCTTGAGCGTGGCGGCGGAGAAGCCGGGGTGCCGCTCGCCATAGGGCGCGGTGATCTCGCGCTGGTCGTGCGCGTCGAGCGCGAGCACGACGATGCGCCCGTTCGGGCGGAGGACGCGCGTGCACTCCTCGAGCGCGCGCTGCGGCTTCTCCGCGTAGGTGAGCGTGTGAAAGAGGAGGATCGAGTCGAACGACGAGGCCTTGAACGGGAGCTCGTGCATGTCGGCGAGCTCGGTCCGGACGTTGTCGTAGCGGGCGAGGCGCTCCTTGGCGGCCTCGATCATCCGCTGGTTCGTGTCGATGCAGGTGAGCGTTCGGCAGTAGGGCGCGAGGTAGCCGGCGGCCGCGCCGTCCCCCGAACCGATGTCGAGCACGTCCCCCAGCTCGAGGAGCGCGGCGAGACCGACGGCGAGCGATTGCCACGTGCGGCCCGGGGAGTAGTGCCGCTCCATCTCGCCGGCGAAGGACTCGGGCAGCGCGCCGCGCCGCTCGGCATCGAGGGCCTCGAGGCGGCGCTGGTCGCCCTCGAGCGTAGGGTCGGCCGAGCTCGTTGCCGCGTCGAGCACGGTGGTGGCGGTGCCGGAGAGGGAGTCCTTCGCGAGGACGTAGAAGGAGCGCTGACCCTCGCGGCGGTCCCGGACGAACCCTGCTTCACGCAGGCGCGCGAGGTGGGTCGACACGCGCGACTGCGAGATCCCCGTGATCCGCACGAGGTCCGTCACGCTCAGCTCCCGCTCGCGTAGCAGCGCGCACAAGCGGATGCGGCTCTCGTCTCCGAGGAGATTCAGGGTGCCGACATAGCCGGAGAGGTTCATGCATGCGCCTATCGAGATGAACGGATGCATGATGTGCCGCAACCCGCTTCCCCTGTCAAGGAGGCCTGCCGGAGCCGGCAAACGGCCGTGTTAGCTTCGAGCCGTGGCTGCCCCAGTGCATGACTTCGAGACCGCACGCCTTGCCCGGCGCGCACGGATGGTTCCCCGCGCCGCAGAGCGCGCCGATGCGCTCGTCGCGGGGGCGCGCGCGGCCTGCCTCGGGCTTCACCGGTTCGACGCCAAGCGCCTCTTCGCGGCGCTCGGACGGCTCGGCATGACCGGCACGGCGTACGACGACTGGGGCACCACGATGGAAGAGGTCCCGGCGAGTGAGCTCTTCCAGAACGGGGCGGCGCTTGCCAAGGCATGCGCGGGCGAGGACCTGCGGGCGATCGCCATCTCGCTCGGGCTGCTTGCGCAGGTGGCTCCCGAGGAGGCGTATGCGCTCGTGCAGAGCGCGCTCCCGCTCGACACCACCCACTTCGCGCCGAACTATCTCGAGGCGTACATCCAGCGCGCGCTCCACAGCGTGATCGACCGCGTCCAGGAAGGCGCGCCGGCGGACGCTGTCGAGAAGGACTTCGTGGCCGGAAAGCTCCGCCCCGAGGCCATTCCCTCGGCGCTGGCCGCGCGCATCCCGGTGGAGGCGCTCGGTGCCGCGGCGAGCGGTCCTGCGCTCGGGTATCTCCACCACGACGAGGCGAAGATCTTCCTGCAGAAGCATCCCGTATGGAGCGACCTCGCGGGGCTCACGCGCCTCCTCGACCTGGTCGGCGACGGGACCTCGCATGCGGCCTCTGCGTTTTCGTCGGTGCTCTTCGACCGGCTGGGGCAGGAGCGTCATGGGCCGTCGATCGAGGTGGCGCTCCGGCTCCGCGCAGCACACGCCGGAAAGGTCGCGGGGGTCGCGTCACTGATCGGCGCCAGCGCATTCCAGCACCTGCTCCTCCTCAGGCACGCACCGACGCTCGAGGCCGAGCTCGCGCAGCTCACGGCGCGGGCCGCGAAGGTGAAGGCCTTCGATGGGCACCACACGATTCCGGAGCTGCGCGGACCGATCGCGGCCGGCTTCGCGCTGGGACCGGAGACGGCGAGCGCGCGTTTCGCGTCGTGGTTTGCACCGAAGGCGGTGGCGAGCGCGCGCGGCGCGAAGGTCGCGCACGACATCCTCCGCGGCGGACAGGGCATCGTGACCGACCACGACGGGACGAAGCTGAACGCGCCCCTCGGCGCGTTCCTCGACGCGGATCCCGGCTGGCTCGCGCTGCTCGAGCCGCTACGCGGGCACGCGCTGTTGGGGAAGCTGGTGAAGAGCATCCTCGGGGGACCCGCGAAGGAGCCTGCCGCGAAGAAGCCAGCGCCGAAGAAGAAGGCGGCGTCGAAGAAGAAGGCGGCGCCGAAGAAGACGACGAAGCGCCGCTAGCTCGCCTCGAAGAACGCCTTCAAACCCGCGAGATGGTACGTCCCGTAGTGCGCCGACGCCTCGCGGAGCGCGCGCTCCGAGGTCTCCTCTCGTAGCATCGCGGTCATCGACGCGACGAACGCGCGATATACGCGGACGAGCGCCCGCCGCTGGGATGCGGTCAGCTTTGCCTCGGGGTACGCGCGGCCGAAGTACTCGACGGCGAGCTGGGTGAGGCTCTGGACCAGCTCCTCGGAGAACGATGCGTAGGGCGTGCCCTCGGCATGGCCGAGGAGGAAGACGATCCTTGCGCGGTGCGCGATCGTGAACGACAAGAGCGCATCCGAGGCGACGCGCCAGGGGTGTGAGGGCCCGAGCTCGCGCACGTCACGCGCGCCGCCGAGCCCCTCGACGCGACCGCGAACCAGCGCGGCGAGCTCGTTCGCGATCTCCGGTGGAATCGCCGCCTGGAACAGCTGATCCTTGTTGGCGAAGTACTTGTAGAGATTTCCGATCGAGGTCCCGCCGCGCGCCGCGATGCTCGCGAGCGTCGCCTTCTCGAAGCCGACCTCGGCGAGCTCCTCGGCGTCGAGGATTGCGCGGCGCATCTCCTCCTTGGGGACCTGGGGCATCGGGGGCGGGCTAGCTGGGGAGGGGACGGAGCTGGAGATCGAGCCAGCTTTGCATGCAGTCGAGGACCAGCCGCAGGTTACCAACCTGGCAGTGGGCCTGCGCGTGTTCTTGCGCCGTGAAGAGGCGCGTCGTGAGCGAGCGAACGTTGGTCAGCGCCGCGGCCTGACGAGGGAGCTGGTCGCTCGGAACGATGTGGTCCTCCGAGCCCGCGAGGAGCAGTACGTCCTGGGTGAGGCGGTCGCTGAAGGTCGACGTGCCCATGCGCTTCAGCCACTGGAGGAAGCCGGCGGCGCTCTTCGTGCCGCTGACGTGCCGGCCGTGCGCCACCGCCCACGCGACGCCAGGGTTGCCGGCCGCGAGCTGCTGCAGGGCCTGCTCGATGCCGGCCTCGTCACCTGCAGCGAGCCGGCGGGAGAGCGCGACGCTCGCGTGCGGCCCGAGCTTGAACGCGAAGCACTCGAAGAAGTCGTACATCACGTTCAGCGCGATCACGCGCTTCACGCGTGGCTCGAACGCGGCCGCGCGCGGCGCGAGGTAGCCGCCGAGCGAGAGCCCGAGCAGCGTGCACGCGGGAATGCGGAAGTGGTCCAGGACCGCCCCGACGGGATGCTCCCATTCGGGATCCATCGTGAGGCCGAAGTCGCGCAGGCTGCCGCCCTGGCCGGGGCCCTCGAACAGCACCACGTCGTAGCCGAGGTCGGCAAACTCGGCGCCCCAGAAGAGAAACTCCTCCACGTAGGAGTCGAAGCCGCCGTGGATCACCACCGTGTCGCGGCGGTCGCCCTTGGCGCGGAACACGTAGGCCGGGAGCTTTCCGTCACGATAGGGAACCTCGATGCGCTCGAAGGGCACGCCGACGTCGACGCGATCGATCTGCTCTCGATAGCGCGCGTACACCTCGAGCTTCTCGGGCCGCTCGAAGCCCATGAAGAATTCGGCCGCGCGGTAGTACGTCGAGGCATGCAGGTGGCGCTTCTCGGCGGCCGCGCGGTCCCCGAGCTGGAGCATCGCCTTCTCCCAGTCGAGGAGTGAGGCCACCTTCGCTGCCTCGAGGAATTCTGCCTCCTCTGCGCCGGGGAGCCAGCGATTGATCTGGTAGTTGATGACGTCGTTGGGGTGGAAGAGGCGGTAGCCGACGGGGTAGCGGAGCATGGGACCTCGCTTGGGACGACGGGTTGAAAAGAGAATGATGCATTCTCTTTTGCGTCGAGCGAAGGCCTTTGTCAATGCCTGGCGAGAGCGAGCGGACGCAGCCCGCCCGGCAGGCTCAGGTCGGCCAGGGCGGCGGGGTGGGGGCGCCCGGCGTGGCGAAGCGGGTCTCGGGCGGGAACTGCAGGCCGAAGTGCTCGTCGAGGATCGCCAGTAGCTCTTCGGGCGATGCGATGGTCCGCGTGTCCGCGCGGCCGTCGCGCTCGCGAATGGTGAAGTCACGATTGAGGAGGGCGAGACGCCGCCCCTCCGGAAGCGCTCGCGCGGCCATCAACCGGTCGCGGAAATGCGATTGCGGATGGGCGCTCGTGAACCAGTTCGAGACAGTCCGATCGATGAACGGCATCTCTTCGGTGGTGAATTCGTAGACGTCCTGCCAGGTGGTGCCGTAACGCAGCTGGTGAAACCAGACGTTTCCCTCGCGGATGAAGCGGCGGGGCTCGTGCGGGGTCGGTTGCTCGTCGTTCTCGCGGAAGCGAATCGCGCAGGTGAGGGAAGCGCCGCCCACGCCGACGTCGGTGAACCAAGTCTCGCCTTCGAGCTCGACCCGCAGGAAGACGTGCGTGCGTGGTGGGAGGAAGTCGCGAGGGCGCTGGAGGCGGACGCGCGCGCTGAGCGGCTTCACGTCGAAGCCGAGAGTCTCGAGGACGTGGAGAAACAGCCCGTTCTGCTCGAAGCAGTAGCCGCCGCGCCGGTCGGTCACGAGCTTGCGGAGCAGCGCCTCGGGCTCGAGCGCGATGGGCCGCCCGAGCAACACGTCGAGGTTCTCGAAGGGAATCGACTGGACGTGCGCCGAGGTGATGGCGTGGAGCACGTCGAGCGTGGGCGCCTTCGGCCCCCGGTAGCCGATGCGCTGGAAGTAGGCGTCGAGGTCTAGCGGCATGGTGCCTCCCGCGGAGCGAGCTTGGGGGGATGATACCGAGATGCGCGGCGTCCCATGGGACACGACATGGGACGATCGCCCGCTCGCACGCTCCCGCCTGCCACCAGAAGCTCGATCAGAGGGTCGCTACCGTTGACGCGGGGCCTCTCGAAGGGGGAGCATGACGATCCCCCGGCGCGGGGAATCGATGGGGGAACAACACAGCACCCAGGGGGCGCTCGCGCAGCGGTTCGAGCTTCGCGAGAAGCTCGGCGAGGGCGGGATGGGCGTCGTCTATCGAGCCTGGGATCGCCGGCTCGGGAAGGACGTCGCCCTCAAGCGCATGCTCGAGCTAGGGGCGGTGCAGGCGCAGCGGCTGAAGGCGGAGTTTCGCGCGCGGTCGGCGCTGCAGCACAAGAACCTCGTGCAGCTCTACGAGCTCGTCATCGACGGGGATGACTGCTTCTTCACCATGGAGCTCGTCGAGGGCACCGATCTGGGCTCCTGGGTGCGGCACGGTGTCGCGGCGCGCGAGGTGAGCGCGATCAGCGAGCTGCGCGCGAAGACCGTCCACGCATCGCCCGCCGAAGAGACGGTCACCGCGCTGGAGGTCGTTCTCTCGTCGCGTCCGCCACCGCCGAGCGCAGACGAGACGGCGCCTCCGTCCATCGACCTGCTCGACCCCGCGGCCGTGCAGCGCTTGCGAGCGGCCATCACCGAGCTGTGCGCGGGCCTCGCGGTCCTGCACGACGCCGCGGTCGTTCACCGTGACGTCAAGCCGGCGAACGTGCGCGTCACGCCGAGCGGGCGCGTCGTCCTTCTCGACTTCGGGCTGGCAGCGAGCGCGAGCCTGCAGGCCGGCAACGTGATCGCGGGCACGCCCCGCTACATGGCGCCCGAGCAGGTCCGTGCCGAGATCACGACGCCGGCGGCCGACCTCTACGCTGTCGGCGGGATCGTCTACGAGCTGCTCACGGGTCAGAGCCCGTTCGATGGCTCCGGGCCATCGCGCCAGCTGATCAAGGCGTCGGGCGCGCGCCCACGTCCCATCCTGAGCGGCAGCGCCGACGATGATCTCGCCGAGCTCGCGATGGCGCTCCTCGATCCCGAGCCCGCCGCCCGGCCGGACGCTCGCACGGTGCTGCAACGCCTCGCCGGCGACGCGGGCGTCCCTTCGGCCGGTCCCACCTTCGGTCTCCCGGTGCCGGGCGAGTTCTTCGGCCGGCACGCCGAGATGGCCGCGCTCAACCGGGCGCTCGGAACCGTCGACCTCGAGAAGCACCCCGTCGCGGTGCTCGCCTCGGGCCCGTCGGGGATCGGCAAGAGCACGCTCATCCGGCGCTTCCTCGCCGACGTGCGGCGCCGTCACAAGGGCGCGCTCGTCCTCTCCTCGCGATGCCATCCGCAAGAGACGGTGCCCTTCAAGGCGCTCGACGCCGCCATGGACGCGCTCGCCGATCACGCGAGCGCCCTCGGCGATCTCGAGGCGTTCGACCCGGCGCTGGCGCATGCGGCGGTGAGGCTCTTTCCCGTTCTCCAGTCGGTCTCCGTGCTGGCGTCGCATCCCGCGCCGGAGATCGCGCTCGACGAGGCGGACCTGCGCGCGCAGGGCTTCGAGGCGCTGCGCGAGCTCTTCGCGCGGCTCGCGTCCCGCGGTCCCGTGGTGCTGTGGATCGACGACGTGCAGTGGGACGACGACGACTCGCTCGCATTGCTCGAGTCACTGCTCCGCCCTCGTTCCGCACCTCCGATCCTGCTCTTGCTCAGCATGCGCACCGAGAGCCGCGAGAGCTCCATCGTGCAGCGCCTGCTCGAGGCTCCGCCGCGCGCGCTCGTGCCCGTCGAGCGGCTGAACCTCGGTGCGCTCGCCGAGCGCGACGTCGCCAAGCTCGCAGCGGCCTTCCTCGGTGCAGGCAATGCGCGCATCGCCGGTGTCGTCAGCCAGAGCGAAGGCAATCCGTTCCTCGCGAGCGAGCTGGCGCGGTATCTCGCGACCAACTCGTCCGACCCCGAGCTGCGTGGCGGAGCGCTCGATGTGCTCGGGCTCGTCGCCGCGCGCCTGCGGGATCTCTCACCGTCCGAGCGCGCGCTCCTCGACGTCGCTTCACTGGCCGTGCGTCCGCTCACCACCGCCCGGGTCATCGAGGCGGCGCATCTCGCGGCGGAGGCGCACACCGCAGTCCTGGCCTTGCGGGATGCGTTCCTCGTGCGGCAGGGCGTTTCGCCGGCCGGCGAGACGATCGCGCCGTATCACGACAAGATCGCCGAGGCGACGCAGCGTCTGATGTCGGCCGAGCGACGCAGCGCCGTTCACCGTGCCCTCGCAGAGACGCTCGAGCGTCACGAGCCGCACGACGCCGACGCGCTGTGCGTCCACTGGGAGGGAGCCGGCGACAAAGCCCGGGCCGCTGCGAGCGCCTATCGCGCCGCCGAGCATGCGGCCGCTGCTCTCGCGTTCGATCGCGCCGCCGGTCTCTACGAGAAGGCGATCTTCCTCGGGCTCAGCGGCGTCGAGCCGGCGCTGCTGCTCGAGCGCGCGGCGGCTGCGCACGCGCATCACGGCCGCGCACCCGTCGCTGCGCGTCGCTATCTCGATGCGAGCCACGCCCTCGGTGACGATGTCTCCTCGGCCCGCGTGCGCACGCTGAAGCGTCTCGCGGCCGAGCAGTACGTGAAGAGCGGCTACGTGCGGCGCGGCTGGGAGGTCATGCGCTCGGTTCTCGACGCCGCCGGTATCGCCCAGCCCTCGACCCCGGGCCGAGCTCAGCTCGGCGCGCTCGCGCGGCGGGCGAAGTTTCTCGCGCGCCGTATCGACATCGATGCCATCGGCGACCGGAAGATTCCCGAGGGTGAGCGCGCTCGCCTCGAGATCTTGTGGACGGCCTCGACCAGCATGTCGATGGTCAACGTCACCCTCTCGGATGCGTTCCGCACGCTGCACCTCGAACGCATCCTCGACGTCGGCGATGCGTCTTCGATCGCCCGCGCGCTCGCCTACGAGGTGGCGCTCGAGGCGCACGTCGGTGGCCCGCTGCTCGACTGGCACGCGGCCCGGCTCCTCGGCTACGCCCGCCAGCTCGTGCAGCGCACCGGCGACCCGTACGACGCTGCCTGGCTCGAGCTCGGCATCGCGAACCAGGCCTTCTGTGCGGGAGACTTCCGCGAGGCGGCCGTCGCGTGTCGGAATTCGGAGCGGATCCTGCGCGCGCAGTGCACCGGCGTGGCCTGGGAGATCACCACCGTGATGGCGTTCCTCCTCACGTCACTCGCGATGCTCGGCGATCTGCCTGCGCTGCGCGACACCGCCGAGCGCTTCACGGTGGACGCCGAGCGTCGTGGCGATCTCTTCGGCGTCGCCGAGGGCTATAGCGGCGAGTGCGTCCTCGCCTGGTGGTCGGTCGGCAGTGCCGACGACGCGATGGCCCGCGCGCAGTCCGCGGTCGAGCGGCAGGGCGGCGACGCTGATCGCTGGCCGGAGAAGACGTACCGCCGCGGCCAGCTGACCGAGCTGATGGGAACGGTCCACCTGCAGCTCCTCTCCGGCGACCCGTGGCCGGCGTGGCGCATGATGCTCGCCCACTGGGACGGCCTGAAGTCGGCGATGATCCCGAGCCTGCAGTTCTAC
>JADMIO011435061.1_pt1 | contig 13449 bp, 10 predicted proteins | sample 8958161 | NCBI WGS metagenome assembly JADMIO01 (sample SAMN16585339, study PRJNA669376) | soil metagenome | isolation source: Crop rotation soil | place: USA: Cullars Rotation, Alabama | collected 2011 | reverse complement strand
GCCCGCCGAGATCGCGATGCAGGTTCAAGCCGCCTTCTCCAATCGCGGCGCGCAATGGCACCAGTGGTACTCGAACATTAGTCAGCTCAGCCGTCCGCGCGCATCCCTCGACATCGCCGAATTTTTATTATCCGCCTGATCACAACCCGATCCACAGCCAAAGCCGCCCGGACTAACGACTGCTTTAAGCAGTCATGAGGCGACTCCAGCTGCAAGAGAAAGATCGACCGCTTTAAGCCGTCAATCGGGCAGTGGCCTCACAAACATCGAACGCTTTAAGCGGTCATCAGGAATGGGGACTAATCGATTGATCACTACTCGAAGCAGTAATCATCCGTGGAGTTGTCTGAACGTCTACTGCTTAGAGCAGTAATCCCATCAAGGCGTTACCTGAAGATCTAATGCTTAAAACCGTAGACGCGGTGAAGCTTCCCGGGCGATTGACTGCTTTACTCAGTCATGAATTCTTCCCCCCTTAAAGGAATCGACCGCTTTGCTGTCATGAGTGGGAGCTCTCCTTAAGGGATTGACTGCTTTAAGCAGTCATAAACGATCCCGCTGCCGAAGAAAGATTCACCGCTCAAAGCGATCGATGAACTGAAGAAGCGTTGCCAGGGAAGATTTGTTCGCCGCGAGAAAACGTTCGGACGACTTCGAGGTCCGGCGAAATGACAACGAAGTCTGCGTCGTTGCCAAATCGAAAATTCCCCGTGGTCATCAATCCGATGGCGTGCGCGGGAGTATCGGTAGCCATCGCGACCGCTTCATGAAGCGGCACATTCACCCTTGTCACCATCGTTCTCACCAAATCGATCATCCGCGCCGCACTTCCGGCCAATGCCGAGTGATCCGCCAGCAGGCAGACTTCCCCTTCGACGACACACTTCGTTCCGTAGAGCGAAAATTTCGAACCATCGGGTAGACCGGCGCCCGCGGTGGCATCTGTGACCAGGCAAATCCCGCGCGCGCCCTTGGCCTGGTACAACATCTTCATGAGCGTCGGCGAAACGTGGTGGCCATCGGCAATTAATTCACAGATGATTTCGCGCTCGCTCATCGCGAATTCCAATAACCCCGCTACGCGATCTCGCCCGCGACGGTGTGACATCGACATGCAATTGAAAGTGTGGGTAACGCTGCGCATCCCGTGCTCGAACGCCACGCGCGCATCATCTTCACCGGCGTCGCTGTGGCCGCCGCTTGGATCGATATTGTGTTCCCGCAATCGATCGATGAGCTCAATCGCTCCCGGAATCTCAGGGGCAATTGTCATTCGCCTGATCACATCGTGGTACTCCAACAGCGGCCCCCACGCTTGCGGGGTCGGCTTCCGTATCAACGTTGTCCGCTGCGCGCCCGGTTTGTTAGGCGAAATGAACGGTCCTTCCACGTGAACGCCGGCGATTTGCCCGATGGAAGATCGGGAATCGCGGACCGCATCGAGAACCTTCAAAATCGCTTTGTTAGGCGCGGTAGCAGTCGTTAGCAGCAACGAAGTGGTGCCGCCGCCCGCGTGATAGTCGCAAATAGCATGGAACGCCTCGGGCGACCCCTCCATCGTGTCGTGGCCGTTCGCCCCGTGAATGTGGAGATCGACAAATCCCGGCGCGAGATAGTTTCCTTCGAGATCGACGACCTCGCCCGGTCGCATGCCGGTCTGCTCGCGGATATCGGTGATCTTCCCGTCTTCGGCGACCACCTCGAGGCCGTCGCGAATACCGTCGGGAAAGATCACCCGTCCGTTAGTGAAAATCATGGGCCAGTTGGCAAACGTAACAAACTTTGTGCCCGGGTCAGGACTTCTTCGCCAAATCCGAGCGTTTTCTTGAACTGCAAATCCCGCTCCAACGGGTTGGACAGATCCTGGATTCGGCGGAATTCATGATGGTCAATCGCGCCTTGTAACCAAAGCCGATGCCCAAGCACGGGAACCGGAAAGTCGCTGCCGTTTACAATTCGCGCCGCAATGTTCGGCTCAAGACAATCGCGCAAATGCCCACAGCGATTCAGGGACACTAGTGCGCTTATATCGCCATAAAGCTTCGGGAATCGCTCAAGCATCGAGACCCAATCGCCGAAATAATCGCGATCGAAGACGCCGCTCGAGGTTCCGCAATGCGCGGCGATAACCGTAACGCCGCATTCGAGCGGCCGCCGCAGCAATTTCGGATCGGCGAAAGCTGCATTGATGACCGGCACAGTGTGCTCACCGCCCGTGTGGGCCAGCAGCGGAAGACCTGCTTCAGTCATGCGCGTCCAGAACGGATCGTAGCGCGGATCCGCCATGTCGATGTTTTGACAGTTAGGCAGACATTTCATCAACACCGCGCCGCGTTCGATGCAACGCTCGAGCTCGTTCATGGCATCGAAACGCGCCGGATGAATGGAAACACCCGCAAGAAATTCGCGGTGCTTGTCAGCAAGATCCAGAACAACGTCGTTAGGCACGAACATCGAGCCGAGATCGGGTCGCGGTGTGCCATCGAGGTCGTGCACCCGTTCGTGCGCCAACAGCACAACCGTGTCCAGCGATGACTCGCGCATCAGTCTTAGCAACTCGGCGGCGTAGCGACTTTCCAAGTCACCCTCGAGAGCGCTGCGCGGCAGCCCGAGTTGCTGCAGCATGAAGCCAGCAAGCCGTCGGTGCCAGCCGCGTAATCGCAGCCAGCCACCAGAGCCGTCACCCCCATTGCCCACCATGTGGACATGCATGTCGATGTAGCGCGGGCCGGTTTTATTGCCAGCAAGCGGGTCAGACACGACTTCAATCGAGCCGGAACTGGTTGCCTTTGCCAGCTGTAAAGTTCACCTTTGTCGTGCGCGAATGACGCTGGATCATGACGTAGTAATTATCGGCGGCGCCTTTTCCGGCGCAGCCACCGCATTGATCCTCAAACGCAAGCGGCCTACGGCGCGGGTGTTGATTATCGAGAAAACGACGGAGTTCGATCGCAAAGTCGGCGAATCTACGACCGAGGTGAGCAGCTGTTATATGACCCGAGTTCTCGGACTGACCCACTACCTGGGCCATCACCAGCTCGCGAAGCAAGGGCTGCGAATGTGGTTTTCGAAATCGCTCGAGCAGCCATTCGATGATTGCGTCGAGGTTGGCTCAGCTTATCAGGCCCGAATTCCCGGTTATCAGGTCGACCGTTCGAAACTGGATTCGCACATGTTAAATCTGGCGGTGGCTGCGGGATGCGAACTTTGGCGTCCGGCGAAAGTCACGAAGATTGAGCTGAACGGAGGCGACGGGCAGACGGTTACCGCCGTCGTGGGTCGGGACGAGCGAACGGTCGTTGCGCGCTGGCTGGTGGACGCGAGCGGACGCACCGCGTCACTTTCTCGGAAACTCGGCTATTTCCGGCCTAACGAAGAACATCCGATCAATGCCGTCTGGGCGCGTTTCGCGAACGTGAAGCAGTGGGAAAGTTACGATTGGCGCGAGCGCTTTCCCAAGTTTGCCAGCGGCATTTTTACCAGCCGGGAATGGGCCACTAATCATTTGTTAGGCCGAGGCTGGTGGATTTGGATCATCCCGCTGCAGGGCGGCGACGTCAGTGCGGGCGTGGTTTACGACAGCCGGATTTTCAAGCTCCCGGAAGGAAATAGTCTCGGCGAACGTTTACACGCGCACATTCTCAAACATCCGGTCGGCCGCGAAATCTTCGGCGAGGCGCGAGTCATCGAAGGCGATATCCATGCCTTGTCGATGTTGCCCTATCACAGCGAGAAAGTTTGTGACGACGGCTGGGCTATGGTCGGTGATGCAGCCGGATTTATCGATCCTCTATACAGCCCGGGTCTCGATTTTTGTTCGTACACCAGTTACACCGTCGCCGATATTCTTGCTCACGGCCTCGGCGGCGAAAACATCGACGACCGCCTTCAAAAGTATAACGAACAATATCCGGCGACCTACCGCTATTGGTTCGAAAGTTTATATAAGGACAAGTATTATTACATGGGCGACGCCGAGCTCATGTCGGCGGCGTTGCTACTGGATGTGAGCGCCTATTATTTGGGACTCGTGCGCGGAGTTTATCGCGATCCCGAAACTGCTTTCCTCCACCTGCCGTTCTCCGGACCCGGCGGGAACTTCGCGTCCGCGATAATGAAATTTTACAGCCGGCGCCTGGTCGCCATGGCGCAGAGACGGTGGGCTGCCGGTTGTTACGGCTATCGTAATGCGGGCTGGCGCGAGCTTTATGATGGGTTCGTGCCGGACGCACGGATTCGAAAACAAATTTGGAAAGGACTGCGACGGTGGATGCAATGCGAACTTTTCAACCTGAAGCTGATGTTGACTTCGCGGGCAACAGTTCCGGCGGATCATGCCTCAGCCGCCGCCCCTGAAGCCGTCGAAGTGTAATGTCGTTAACGGGTGAACCCCCGGGCAAGTTTGATGTTCGCGGGATTTTTTGGAGAAAGGCGCTCGACTGGGCGGTGCTGAACATTCCGGCGTTTCTTCACCGGCCGTTAATTGGTTTTTGGACACTCTTCTTTTTCCTCTTCGCCGGGCCCGAGCGCCGGAGTGTTCATAAAAATCTCACGGTCATCTTCCCTGATTCGTCACCCTCGCGGAACCTTCTGCGAGCGTTTTGCGTTTTTCACAATTACGCATGGACACTGACTGATTCGGCCGTTCACCGGTTGCTACGAAAACCGTTCTCCTACGCGCTTTCCGGCGAAGAATACCTCAATGAGCTTGGCGCCGCCAAACGCGGCATGATGCTCACCGCGCACATGGGCAGTTACGACCTGGGCGCGGGATTGTTCGTCGAAAAGTTTCATCGTGAGATACGCATGATCCGGGCGCCGGAACCCGATGAGCTCGCTGCTCATCATGTCGATCTTTCGCTCGGACAGGCCAGCGGCGGCGCGGTTAAGGTGGATTACAGCACCAAAGGCTCGTTAGTCGCGTTCGATCTGCTGGGGGCGTTGCGTGGCGGAGAAATCATTTCGATTCAGGGTGATCGAGTCATCCCAGCTGTCACACAATCGAGCGCCAAACTCTTTGGCCGTGAGGTCTTGCTGCCGACAGGGCCGTTCGTTCTCGCCCTCGTTTCAGAAACGCCGATCTACCCGGTATTCATTGTTCGAACCGGATTCCGCGCCTATCAGATCCTCGCGCACCCACCGATCATCTGTTTGAAAAACGGCGGTCGTGACGACGTCGTTAGGCACGCGGTGGAGTACTGGTCGAACATACTCGAGGAAATGATTCGCGATTACTGGGCGCAATGGTTTGCTTTCACCCCGATCTTCCAACGCTAGAGCGGACGAAGCAGGCCGAGATACCAGCGAACGAAGCTCTCTCCGAAGAACATCCACGTTAGCGCCCCAAGTGCGAGGTACGGTCCAAAGGGAAGTTTAGCGGACCATACGCGCTTGCCGATGATCATCGTAACCAACCCGACGAACGAACCGGCAAGGGACCCCGCGAAAATACTGAAAAGAACCGCGCGCCAGCCCAAAAACGCGCCAATGGCCGCAAGAAACTTCAGGTCGCCGCGGCCCATCGCTTCCCGCGGAATTTGGAGCTCGGTCGCAATGCCGGAAATCTCGCTGACGTGATCGAGCTCGAACGTTTGGCCTTCGATCGTGACCCGATTGTAGTGGAACTCGAGGGTCACTTTGTTGTGGATGCGACCGTCGATGTCCGCCTCGTCGCAATCGAGCAAAAGCCGATCGCTTTCGCGCGCGAAATGTTCGCTCCACAAACCGTGCTCGGCGCCGACGGCGAAATCAGCATCGTCACCCTGTCTTTTCCAGGTAAACGGCGTGGGCGCGTCGAGCCGGATCCGCTTCTTCCCAAAGGCGAGCTTTCCCGCCTCGAGCACAAACAACAGCGTGATGTACCCGAGCGCGGCCGCGAGCCCGGAGCGAATCAACGCGGCCAGGCGCGTGTCGGCATGCATCAACTCGGGCACTACCAGACTCGCAACCAATCCCGCGACCGTCCCGCCAATTGTTATCTGGTCCGGAATGATGAAGTGCTCGAAGTCGATGAACGTGGCGACAATGACTAACGAAACGAAAACCCAGTAGGCGATCGCCACCGGCCACGGAAAGCTCTGCCAAACGAGCAGAAAAATAAGGCCTGTGATCAGCTCGACGCCGAAATAGCGGAACGTGATTCTTTTTCCGCAATGGGCGCACCGGCCGCCCAGCATCAGCCAGCTCACCAGTGGCAGATTTTGCTGCCACGGAATCGGCGTCTTGCAGTTGGGACAGAATGATCGTCGCGGCTTGTTAATCGAGAGTTCAAGCGGCAACCGGTAGATGCAGACGTTGAGAAACGACCCGATCGCGGCGCCGAGCACGAACGCGACGACATCAAAAAGAATGCGATAGGCCCCTTCGTTCATTTCAATTCCGACGCGTCATCTAGGCGGCCGGTAGCGACTTGTTCTTTCGGCGTTCCATCAACCACGCGATCCAGATGCAGCTTTCATATAACAGGCACATCGGCATTCCCAGTGCGAGCAAGGTCAGGATATCCGGTGTCGGCGTGATGATCGTGGCCAAAACAAAAATCAGAACGATGGCGTAAGGCCGGGTGCGCGCCATGAACCGGTAACCCACAAGCCCGAATCTCACCAGGGCCAGCACCACGACCGGCAGCTCGAAAGCGAGGCCAAACCCGAGCGTGAAACGGGTCACAAACGAATAATATTGTTGAACCGTCCACGCCGGGGTCCAGCCTAACGACTGAGTATCACGAAAGAAAAACAGGATGGTCTGGGGCAACAGCCAAAGATAGCAAACGGTGACTCCGGTGAGAAACAAGGCGAAGCTGCCGAAAATCGCCGGCAACAAAAACCGTTTCTCAATCGCGGTAAGCGCCGGCAACACGAACTCGGCGATGAAGTACAACAAAATGGGAAACGAAACCACGATTCCGGCGTAAAACGCCAGGTGGAACGAGATCACGATCGAATCCGTAATCCCCATTGCCCGCAACGCGCCGACCTGCGGATCCACCCGGTGCATCGGCGCCTGCAGGACCTGAACAAGGGTCTGGCGAAACGCGAAGCAAAGAATCATCGCCGCAAACAGCGTGATCGCCATTTTGACGATGGTCCAGCGCAGGTCCTCGAGATGTTCCAAAAACGGCTTTGAGGATTCCGTCTCGGACATCTCGCGAAATTTAAAAACGTCCCGCAATCCCATTAGATCGACTCAATCTGCAGGTTACGTTCCCGGGCCAAGAGAAAGAAATCCGCGCGCGGCCAGTCGTGCGCAGATGGCCAGTGTGTTGGCGTCGCGAATTTCGTTCGCCGCAATCATCTCCCGGAGCTCGGCAGCCGAAAAGGAACGGCATTCCAGAATCGATTCGCCTTCCTCACGCTTGTGCTCCGCCGCGGGTTGCACGGGGGTTGCCAGGAAAAAATGGCAATGCTCATCGGTGAAACCGGGCGATGAAAAAAAGTAACCGAGGGTAATGAGCTTGCCGCCGGGCGCGAGATCGTAGCCGGTTTCCTCGTGCAATTCCTTGAGCGCAACTCGTTGAATGTCCTGTTCGTTAGGCTCACCGTTGTCGTCAATCTGCCCGGCGGGCATCTCCCAGATCGCGGAGCGCACCGGTACGCGTTCCTGCCTGATGAGCAAAAACTTTCCTTCAGCCGTTTGCGGCGCCACGACGACGGCAGCCTTTCGATAAACCACGGTCCACGCCTTGGGCTCAGGCCGGCTCGGCGTTTTCACGGTTTCCGTCACGACGGCGAGATGATTGTCGGCAAAATGCGACGTCGTCGATTTGGTTTGCCACCCGGAACTATCCAAAACAAAATTACTGAAGCGCACGATCCAAAGTGTAGCGGCGGTCTATCGGCGTCGCACTTGTTTTTGCTTCAGCCGCTGATGCCACGCTTTCAGTTGCGCCTTGATGTTGCGCGGCGAGGGCGCACCGGGCGCGTTGCGTTTCTCCAGCGAGCGCCTTGGATCGAAAAGCTCGGCAATATCCCGTCCGAAATACGGCGAGATCGCCCGGAGTTGAGTCGCGGAAAGCTTGTTTAACGGCAGCTTTAGTTTTGCCGAGCGCGCCGCCAGCTTTCCGACGAGCTCATGCGCTTCGCGAAACGGTATGCCTCGCCTAACGAATTCCTCGGCGAGGTCCGTGGCCAAGAGCGCGGGATCGCTGGCCGCGATTTCCATGCGTGCCCGATCGATCTTGATCGCCGGCAGCATCGCAATCCAAAGCTCCAGGATGGCAGTCACCGTGTCGACGGAATCGAAAAGCGGATGTTTGTCCTCCTGCAAATCGCGATTGTAACTCGATGGCAATCCTTTCAACGCCGTCAGGATGGACAAGAGATTGCCGTAAACCCGGCCGGTCTTGCCGCGCGTCAACTCGGCCATGTCCGGGTTCTTTTTTTGCGGCATCAAACTCGAACCGGTGGAGAACGCATCGCTGAATTCGATGAAGCCAAATTCCGCCGTGCTCCAGAGCACAAAGTCTTCGCTCAAACGCGAGAGATGCATCCCGATCAGGGCAAGGGCGCACAGGAATTCGCAGACGAAGTCGCGATCGCTGACTGCGTCGACGCTGTTCTCGCTGATCCGGGAGAAACCGAGCTCACGCGCGACCAGCCGGCGGTTCAAAACAATCGTTGACCCGGCCAACGCGCCGGAACCGAGGGGCAACACATCGGTGCGCTGAAGGCAATCGCCAAGCCGCTCGATATCCCGCTGGAACGCTCCTATATGGCCTAACAAATAATGCGCAAAATAAATCGGCTGCGCCCGCTGCAGATGGGTGTAGCCCGGCATGATCACGCTCACGTGTTTCTCCGCCCCGTTAAGCAGAACGCCTTGGAATTGTTTCAACAACGACGTCGCCGTTGCGATTTGTTCCTTCACATACAGCCGCAAATCGAGCGCGATCTGGTCGTTCCTGCTCCTGGCCGTGTGCAGTTTCGCGCCCGCATCGCCGATTCTTCGAGTCAAGGCTGCTTCGATGTTCATGTGGACGTCCTCGAGCGCGACATCCCACGAAAATTTCCCAGCGGCGATCTCCTTTTCGATTTGGCGAAGACCGCTCTCAATCTCGTCCCGCTCAGCGCTGGTAATAATTCCAGCGGCACGAAGGGCCGCGGCGTGCGCGATCGACCCCGCGATATCGTGCCGGTAAAGCCGCCAGTCGAACGAGATGGACTCGGAAAATCGACGCGCGACCTCAGCCAGTTGGTTGGGAAATCGACCCTTGCGCATTCGTTAGTCTTTGGCCACCGGGCGGGTGAGAGTTACCGAAACATGTTTCGCCTCGGGCAGAACGAATTTACGCAGCTCAACCTTCACCCGGGAAATGGGAAACGCCTTTAATAACCGCAAAGCTAGTTGCCCGGCCAGCGTTTCAATGAGCTTGTAGGATTGTTCGCGGGCAAATTCCCGGGCGAGAGCGGCGACGGCCGAATAATTTACCGTTCGCGAAATATCGTCATCTAAATCGTCGAACGAAACCGAGAGCCAGATGGTGATCGTGAAAATCAGCCGCTGTGGAGCAGCGCGCTCGTTATCAGTAACACCGACCCGTGAGAACACCTCAAGTTCTTCAATGTGAATCTGATCGGCCGCAGTGCCCTCGGTCATGACAAGTCCCAAAATGGCAACGCTCGCCGTGCGAGCAAGAAATGTTTCGATAAACAATTTCCGAAGTTATGGTATAGCGCCGCGGCGGCCCAGATGATGCTCGCTTTTTAACCGCTCGTTCAGCCCTCACCCCCATGAAATTTCCCTTTCGGCTAGTTCCTCTTCTCGCAGCTTCAGCAGTCCTCGCCCCGGCAGTCCAGGCGACCGATGTGCTTACGTGGCACAACGACGTTGCCCGCACTGGGCAGAACTTGAATGAGGCCATTCTCACACCGGGTAACGTCAACTCCAGTCAGTTCGGGAAATTGTTCGTCATCCCAACCGATGGCCAAATTTATGCGCAGCCGCTCATTGTTTCAGGCCTCACCATCAACGGAAGCGTTCGCAACGTTGTTTATATCGCGTCCGAACACGACACGGTTTACGCGTGCGATGCGGATACGGGCGCGGTGCTCTGGCAAAAATCAATGTTGAAAGCCGGCGAATCGCCATCCGACGGTCGCAATTGCAGCCAGGTCACTCCCGAAATCGGGATTACCGCAACGCCGGTCATCGATCGAAACGCCGGACCTAACGGCACGATCTACGTGGTTGCGATGAGCAAAAATAATAATCCGACTTATTTTCAACGCTTACACGCCCTCGATCTGGCAACGGGCGCCGAGCAATTCGGCGGGCCGGTCGATGTTTCCGCTTCGTTCCCCGGAACGGGCGACAACAGCAACAATGGCAACGTGATCTTCGATCCAAAGCAATACAAGGAGAAGGCTGCGCTTGTGATCAAGGACGGCATTGTTTACACCGCGTGGGCTTCCCACTGCGACATCCGTCCTTACACAGGCTGGGTGATCGGTTACGACCAAAACACGCTGGCTCGCGTGCACGTTCTCAATCTTACACCGAATGCAACCCACGGAGCCATCTGGTCCACCGGATCGGGCCCGGCTGTCGATCCCGCCGGAAATATTTATGCGCTTACCGGCGATGGAACATTCGACACGACGTTGAATGCGAATGGATTCCCGAATCGTGGAGATTACGGAAACTGCATCGTGAAATTGTCAACGACTAACAACTCGCTTCAGATCGCAGATTACTGGACCATGTTCAATACCGTAGCCGAATCCAATGCCGATACCGACCTTGGCTCTGGCGGCGTTTTGGTTCTACCCGACATGACGGATGCGAATCAGAATGTTCGTCACCTGGTTGTAGGCGGTGGAAAGGATGGACACCTTTACATTGCGAATCGTGACAACATGGGAAAATTCAATCCCAGTTCGAATGGCAATCTGTATCAGGATGTTGCGGGTGCGACTTCGGGAGGAATGTGGTCTTCACCGGCCTATTTTAACGGTTTCCTCTACGTCGGCGGCACTTCGGACAAATTGAAGGCCTTTCCATTTTCCAATGCCAGACTGGCCACGTCTCCTTCCTCGCAGAGCGCGGTCACCTTTTCTTATCCTGGCACCACACCAAGTATCTCCGCGAACGGCAGCAGCAACGCGATTCTGTGGGCTAATCACACCAATTCCACGGTGCCGGCCGTCTTGCGCGCGTACAGCGCGAACAATCTTGCCAGCGAGCTCTACAACAGCGAACAGGCGCCTAACAACCGCGATCACTTTGGCACCGGGATCAAAGGAGCGGTTCCGACGGTTGCTAATGGAAAAGTTTATGTTGGAACACGCGAAGGCGTCGGCGTCTTTGGGCTGCTTGCCAGTGCAACCCCGACACCGACTCCTAGTGCTACGCCAACACCCGCGCCGTCCACGGTAGCTACGCCGAGATTTTCGCCTTCCGGTGGTTCATTCAGGAAGAAAGTAAAGGTAACGATTACGGACTCCACTTCAGGGGCGGCCATCTACTACACCACCAACGGAGCTGATCCCACGACGAGCTCGCGGCGTTACTCCGGTCCATTCAAAATTACTGGTCGAGGCGGCCATACCGTAAAAGCCAAGGCAGTGAAGAGCGGCAGCGCCGACAGCGCGGTGGCCACGGCAAATTACACGATCAGATAGTTGGTTTCTAACCAACGCGAAATCGCTCCTCGGAAATCACTTCGAACTGAAGCGTCTGCTTCAGTTTTGAACAGCGATCACATCCATATCGCCCAAGTTATGAGCTTGTGATTCAGGATCGCAAAAGCTTAAATGCTGACGATTTCGGTGCCGTCCTTCAAGTTGAGGCCAAATGAGAATTCGCATTGGGAAACTGGCTATTTTCGCTCTGTCGATCCTCATTCTGGACCGTGCACGCGCGACCGACGTGCTTACGTGGCATAACGATGTCGCGCGCACCGGCCAGAATTTGACGGAAACGATTCTCACGCCGGCAAATGTGAATTTCAATCAGTTCGGGAAATTATTCGTTATTCCAACGGACGGCCAGATCTATGCGCAACCGCTTATCGTTTCCGACCTCACGGTCAATGGAAGCGCTCATAACGTCGTTTATATCGCTTCTGAGCACGACACGGTTTATGCGTGCGATGCGGATACGGGGGCTGTTCTGTGGCAGAAGTCGATGCTGAAAGCTGGCGAATCGCCGTCCGATAGCCGCAATTGCAGCGATCTCACACCTGAAATCGGGATTACGGCGACGCCGGTAATCGATCGTAGCGCCGGGCCTCATGGCACGATTTACGTGGTCGCCATGAGCAAGAACGCGACTCCAAACTACTTTCAACGCTTGCATGCTCTCGACCTCACCACTGGCGCTGAGCAATTTGGCGGCCCGGTCGACATTTCTGCTGCATTTCCCGGAACGGGAGATAACAGCGTCAACGGGAACGTCATTTTCGCCCCCCAGCAATACAAGGCGCGTGCGGCTCTCGTGATCAAGGACGGAATCCTTTATACCGCATGGGCTTCCCATTGCGATCACCGTCCTTACACCAGCTGGGTGATCGGCTTTGATCAAAATACGCTGGCTCGTGTGCGCGTTCTCAATCTCACCCCGAATGCGACTCACGGCGCAATTTGGTCCGCCGGTTCCGGTCTCGCCATCGATTCGACCGGCGATATGTACGCGATGACTGGCGACGGAACATTCGACACCAGCTTGGATGCCAGCGGATTTCCGAGTCAGGGCGACTTCGGAAATTGCATCATAAGATTCTCAACTGCTAACAACTCGCTCCAGGTCGCAGATTACTGGACGATGTTCAACACCCTCAGCGAGACAAACGCCGATCTCGACCTTGGGTCCGGCGGCGTTTTGGTGCTGCCCGACATGTTGGATGAGAAACATATCACCCGACACCTCGTGGTCGGAGGCGGAAAGAATAATCATCTCTACCTGGCCGATCGCGACAACCTGGGAAAATTCAATCCCAGCTCGAATGGGAATTTGTATCAGGATGTTCCTAATGGAACCGCGAACGGCATGTGGGCCTCGCCCGCCTATTTTCATGGTACGCTCTACGTAGGCGGGCATGCCGACAAGCTCAGGGCTTATTCATTTAACAATGCGAAATTGGCAACGACTCCGTCGTCCCAAAGCACAGTCATGTTTTTTTACCCGGGAACAACGCCAAGCATTTCCGCCAACGGCGCCAGCAATGCGATCGTTTGGGCCTATCGAAGAGACTCCACCATGCCGGCAGTGTTGCACGCTTTTGACGCGAACAATCTGGCGAACGAGCTCTACAATAGTGCGCAAGCGCCTAACAATCGCGATCAATTCGGGACGGGCGTCAAAGGTGCCGTACCCACGATCGCGAACGGAAAAGTCTATGCCGGAACACTGAATGGAGTTGCGGTCTTCGGTTTGCTCAGCATTCCGACTCCCACGCCAACCCCGACACCAACTGCAACGCCCACACCGACACCAACACCCACGCCCACACCC
>JADMIO011667605.1_pt1 | contig 13450 bp, 11 predicted proteins | sample 8958161 | NCBI WGS metagenome assembly JADMIO01 (sample SAMN16585339, study PRJNA669376) | soil metagenome | isolation source: Crop rotation soil | place: USA: Cullars Rotation, Alabama | collected 2011 | reverse complement strand
TGCGAACTTCCATTCACATTTCACACCTTTTCATTGCGTCCTTGCGCCTTTGCGGCCTTGCGTTAAAACGGCGAAACCTCACTCTATCACAGTAATTCGATCACGCCGTCGCTGCCAACGGGCGCGCGATAGTGTCCGGTCGGGCAGACCCACGCGCCGACCTGTTCGACCAATAATTGCTCGTGGCAGCGCGGGCAGCGCAGGACTTCCGCCAGCGGTTTAGCGCCGGTCGGCGGATGCTCGCCCGGCTTCCACGCGAAAACGCGGTCATAGTCCATCTGCCAGTATTCGATGACGACATCTTCCATGCCCAGCGATTCGAGCAGCGTTTCCATCGCCTCGTCCGAGCGGGTCTTGCCCGGCATCAGCCGCGTGTGAATGCGGTTGGTGATGAGCATCAGGCCGCCGGGCCGCAGCACGCGAATCCACTCGCGCAGGACGGCCTCATGATCCTGCATGAATTCGAGGGCTTCGAGACAGGTCACGACGTCGAACGTGTTATCAGGGAAGGGCACATCTTCCGCCGACCCCCACATCAGCGGCGCGCGCGGATCGGGTGATCCCAGCTTGTAGGCGGCCTTGCGCAGCATCCGGCGGCTCATGTCCACTCCGATCACGCGGCCCTGAAATTGGGCGTAATGCAGCATCGCAATCGGCAGGCGGCCCGTCCCCGTGGCGACGTCCAGCACCAACGGGGATCGATGTGGCGCGATCAGGTCCATGATCGGCTGAGACAGGAACATATGGTCATATTCCTGCCGGAAGTGCTTGATGTCGTCGTAGCGGTCGGCATAGAGATCGTACAGCCAGATGACGACGTTTCGGCCCAGGTAGACGCCTTCGCTTTCAATCAGCAGCCACCAGCCCAGCGCAATGGCACCGAGCGCGAGCACCGCCAACAGCAGGAGCGACAGAATATCTCTCATTGCAGCAGCCCCTCGCCGCGCAGCCACGGCCCGCAGCGCTCAACGCCCGTCGCCAGATCGACCGAGGGTGTCCAGCCGAGGCGGTCACGCGCTTTCGCCATAGAATAGCTGTAGCGCGAGAGCAGTTTGTCGAACACATCGAGATAGACGGGCTGAACCTTGCGCGGGTAAACGATCCGACCGGCTTGTAAAACCAGCCGGATGAAGGCGGGTGGAATGCTGATCCAGCCCTGATGTCCGGTCAGCCGTTGGTATGCGGTCATCCACGCACGCCAGGTCGGGGCCGGGTCGGGCGTGCAGTGAAATGCCTCGCCCGCCGCGTTAGGATGCGCCGCGACCAGCGCCAGCATCGCTACGACATCCTCCACAAAAATTGGCGGCGCCGAACCGGAGCCGTCACCTGGAAAGGGCATCGGGCGCATCCGCGCGAGGCGAAAGAGATTACGGGTCCACTGGTGCGCGCCCGGTCCGTAGATCATGCCGGGTCGAATGATCGTAAAGGCCATGTTGCGCGACTGGCTCACCTCACGGACGGCAATTTCCCCGGCGGCTTTAGTGCTGCCATAGGCATCGCTGTTCAGGTCGAGCGGCGCGTCCTCCGTGATTTCGCCACACCGCCGATAGCCGTAGGCCGCTATCGAACTGACGTAAACGAAGCGATCTACGTTTGCGTCCGCCGTGGCCTGCGCAAGCCATCGCGTGCCGTCTCGGTTGACGCTTTCCTGTTCCTTCTCGCCGCGATAGCTGACCGCGCAGTGAAACACCACGTCGCAGCCTTTGGCAGCGGGCCGCAGCGTTTCGGGCCGGGTCAGGTCGCCCGTCATGAGTTCAACCTCTTTTGGAAGCGCTCCCACTTTCGCAGGATTGCGGATCAATGCACGAACATGCGCCCCATCGGCGACCAGCCGCTGGGCCAACGCGCCACCAAGAAAGCCCGTCGCGCCCGTGACAAGCACCGTTTTGCCCGCCAGTGACACGCTGCTAGACCTCTTCCCAATCCAGCGATGACGGGCGAGCACCCGTCTCGAAGAACTCCTGAACAGCGGCAAGCAGCGCCGCGCGGGGTACGCAGTTACGTAGGGGAATCTCGGTTCGAATGCCGTCGGGCAGAGTGAAGGCGCGCGATTCACCCTCAAGCGGCAGACCGCGATTGCCCACCGAGACGAAGTAGGGCGCGTAGTACGATTCTTCCGAGAAATCGAGCGTCCCCAAGTCATCGGCAAGGCCAATCGTTAGAATGTTGCCAGACTCGTGTTTGAGATCGAGCATCGGGTCTGCCACACCCAACTGGCTGCTAATGTCGCCCAGCCACGCGCCCAATTCGTCCCACTGGTCGAACCCTTTGATCGTGTCGCCAAAATGCAGAATGCAAACGGTCATTCGTGGTTTACCTCCACGGGAACCAGCAAGTCTTCCCGAAACTGCATGTCATAGAGCTTCTGATACAGGCCCTTGCGCGCCATCAGTTCGTCGTGCGTGCCAAGCTCGATGAGGCGGCCCTGATCGAGGACGGCGATGCGATGCGCGACGCGAATGGTACTCAGACGATGGGCGATAATGACCGTCGTGCGGCCCTGCATGAGCCGGTCAAGCGCTTCGTGTACGAGCCGTTCGCTTTCGCTGTCGAGGCTTGACGTGGCTTCGTCCAGCAGCAGAATACGCGGGTCTTTCAGCAAGGCTCGCGCGATGGCGACACGCTGGCGCTGTCCGCCGCTCAGCCGGACGCCGCGCTCGCCGACAATTGTGTCGTAGCCTTGCGGCAGCGCCGTAATGAAGTCATGCACGTTGGCCGCCTTCGCCGCCGCGATGATGTCGTCGTGCGAGGCGTCGAGTCGACCGTAGCGAATGTTCTCGATCACGCTGCCGCCGAACAGCAGCGTTTCCTGCGGCACAATGCCGATGTGCTGGCGCAGGCTGTCCTGCTGGAAGTCGCGCAGGTCCACGCCATCGACGCAAATACTGCCCGCGGTCGGGTCGTAGAAGCGCGGGATCAGGTTGAAGATCGTGCTTTTGCCCGCGCCGCTCGGCCCGACCAGGGCAAGAATCTCGCCCGGTGCGACGTCGAGGTTGATATCGTGCAGGACGGGCAAGCCCGTTTCGTAGCTGAAGTTGACATCTTCGAAGGCGATCCTGCCCTGTACTAGCGGCAGCGGCTTCGCGCCGGGCCGATCCTCGACGGAGCGCTTCTCGTCCACCAGCTCGAAGACGCGTTTGGACGCACCGAGCGCTTCTTGTACCGTGCTGTACAGGTTGACCAGTGAACCGATGCTGCCTGCTACCGTTAGTCCGTAGATCAGGAAGGCGATCAATTCGCCACCGGTCAGCCGTCCCGCCAGCACTTCGCGCCCGCCGTACCACAGAATCAGCGACAGGCTGGCGAAGCCCAGAAAGGCGATCAGCGGCCCGAAGACTGCGCGGATTCGCAGCAGCTTGAGCGCGGCGCGGAAGGCCCGCGTGATCGCGTCGCTATAGCGCTCATTCTCGTAGGGTTCGCGGACGAAGCTTTTGACGACGCGGATATTCTGAAAGACCTCGTCGACGATCACAGTTGCCCCGGCCAGTTCATCCTGAACGCGGGTGCTGGTGCGCCGCAGCAGGATGCCGAAAACCGCGCCGACGCCGATCACGAGGGGCGTCAGCGCGAGAATGAACAGCGTCAGCCGCCAGTTGAGCGCCAGCATGACGATGATCGAGCCGATCAACATCAGTATCTGCTGGATGAACGTGCCGACGCTGCGGGTCAGCGCCTCGCGGACCACGGTCACGTCGCTGGACAGCCGCGAGACAAGCTCGCCGACACGCCGCTTCTCGAAGAAGGCCAGCGACAGGCTTTGCAGGTGGCCGTAAAGCTGCAAGCGCAGATCGAAGGTGATGCGCTCGCCGATGTAATTGAGATTATACGTTTCCAGCCCTGACGTGAGCGACCGAAGCATAAAAACAACCAGCAGCAGGACCGTGATCTGGTCAAGCTGCTGAAGGTTGCGCGTCGTCAGCACCGAGTCGACCACGGTCTGAATGACTGCCGGGAACACGAGGCTGAGCGCCGAACTGAGCGTCAGTGCGATCAGGGCGATGACCATCCGACCACGGTACGGCTTGAGATAGGAAAACAGACGCCGCCAATTGACGGGCGTATCGGGAGTCGCGCCGACCTCTTCGGGACGGGCGCGACTGCCACCACGGCGAGGACGAAACATTGAGCCTGAGCTTTCAACTGAACCGACATGCGAAGCGCGCTTTGTTGCGCTCACTGGGCAACAAAGCAGCGAAGCGGATTATGCCGCGAATTGGTGAGACGGGGGTGAAGCTTGCAAGTCACCCTTGCCGGAATGCCACAAAAGCGGTCTATTCTTAACCAGCGCATTTCAATACGTATAAAGGAAGAGGATTATGAAGCGTTTTGGTGTGCTGCTGTTGATCTGGCTCCTGATTGCGACGTCGGTCGTGATGGCGCAGGACTACGACACTGAAGACAAGGGAAGCATTGCCGTTGGCGAAACCGTGAGCGGCGAACTGGTGGCCGGTGTCCGCGACCGCTATGCCGTCGAGGCGGGCGACAACGAGACATTGAATTTCTATCTGGATGGCAGCGGCGACATGGATACCTATCTCCGTGTCTACCGCGAAGACGAAACTGATCCGATTGCCGAGAACGATGATCGCGGCGACGGATCGTTGTTTTCCGCCGTCGAAGGGCTGGACGTCTCAGCCGGCGACAGCCTGATCGTCGAGGTCACGACTTACTCTGACGATACGGACGGCGCGTATACGCTGCGTGTCGCCCCCCCGGCAACCGTTGAAGACGCGGGCGAAATCGCCATCGGTGACAGCGTCGAGGCGACGTTCCCCGAAAATACGCGGGAACGCTATACCTTGAACGTAGATGAAACGACCGCGCTGAGCATCCGGTTGGAAGGCCCGGATGACCTTGACACCTACCTGCGCCTGTACATTGACGGTGACGAAAAACCGGCGGTTCAGAACAATAACCTTGCGGACGATGACATCGCGGCGGGCTTCACGAGTCTGGTGGTTCCCGGCGGCACATCGCTCGTCATCGAAGCGGGAACGGCGAATGATGCCAGTGAAGGCGACTATACGCTGACGGTCGAAGAGTCGGACGTCGATCTCGGAGCCGTCGAGACTCCGGTTGAGTGGACCGATGAGACGACGGTGGCGAGTTTGTGCGAAGACGCCGCCAATACTGAAGCACCGCCCCGCTTGCAGTATCTCGCGCCTGAAGATGTGCTGGAAGACGATGTCGATTACGGCGCGGTCTTTTGCACCGAGGCCGGCAACTTCCGCATCGATCTGTACGAGGACGAAGCGCCGATTGCCACCAACAGTTTCGTCTTTCTGGCGACGCGTCACTTCTTCGACCAACTGACCTTCCATCGCGTGCTCGAGGATTTCGTCGCGCAGGGCGGCGATCCGCTGGGGAACGGGCTAGGCGGACCCGGCTACGAGTTCGTCAATGAAACCGACACTGACCTGACATTCGACGGCATCGGCGTGCTGGGCATGGCGAACGCCGGGCCGGACACCAACGGCAGCCAGTTCTTCATCATGCTGGCTCCCTACGGGCGTCTCGACGGCGGCTACACGGCCTTCGGTCAGGTCGAGGAAGGCATGGCGTCAGTTTACGACATCAAGCTGCGCGACCCCGAGACCGACCCCAACGCCGAGCCGGGAACGGCGATCTATAAGATCATCATCGTTACGCGGCCACCGGCGGAGGAGTAAATCGCGGGGTTTTGGGGACGGCATCCATCTCAGTGGATGCCGTCTCTCATCTTTTACTCAGTCCTCAGCACTCAGCCCTTCATTATCCCTTGACCGCGCCGACCAGCAGCCCTTTGGCGATGTAGCGTTCGAGCGCAATCGTCAGCAAAATCAGCGGCGCGACCATCAACATCACCAGCACCGACATATTCCACCACTGCGGGCCGCGCACGCCGTTCTGGCCTGCGACGAGCACGGGCATCGTTTGCGTGTTGGCCCCGCTGAGGAATAGTGCCATGACGTACTCGTTCCAGCAGAACACGAGAACAATGATAAAGGTGGCAATCAGGCCGGGCGCGGCCAGTGGGAAGATGATCCGCCACAAGGTTTGATAACGCGATGCGCCGTCGATAAAGGCGCTTTCTTCCAGTTCAATCGGAATGGTCTGAAAATAGTCGCGCAGGAACCAGATCACGATAGGCAGATTCGCCGCGCAGTACGAGATGATGAGCGACGACAGCGTATCGAGCATTCCCAACTGCTGATAGAGAATGTAAATCGGGATAATCACCGTCACAGGTGGCAGCATCCGCTGAGAAACCAGCCAGAAGGCAATATCGCTGTTGCCCATGCTGCCCTTGAACCTGCGCCCGAGTCCCTGCGCCAGCAGAACAAAAACCGCAAAGCTCGTCCCTATTGCTAAAGGCCACGTAACGCCCACAGCAACCAGCAGAATCGCCAGACCGACACACCCGGCAAAGGTTGCAATCAACCCCGGCTTTGGACGGTACTCAAAGCGCGTCAGCGCATAAGCGGCCAACGCACCGATAAGCAGGGCCAGCACCGCGCTGGTGAGGCCGACGGTTACAGTGTTGAAGTAGGGGCGCAGGACGAATTCGGGGCCGTTGTCGATCAACATCTCCTGCCACGCCCGCAGCGACGGCTGGAAGTCGACAAATGGCACGTATTTCGGCCCCGTTGCGACGTCCACCGGCAGCTTGAACGACGTGATAATCAGCCAGTAAAGTGGGAACAGGACGATAAAGGCCCAGATGCCGAGAATAATGTAGGACACCACCATCGACATCGGCGAGGGGTCAAAGGGATTGGCGGATCGAAAAAATCGTCGCATCATAATTTCTCGATCACCAACTGTCGCACGACGTTGACAAACATCAGCGCGATAAACGTCACCAGAATGAGAAGGAGATAGCTGACCGCCGCCGAGCCGCCAAGATTAGGCGACCGCCATTCGATATAGGCGTGAAGGGTCAATGACTCCGTCGCGGTGCCGGGACCGCCCCCGGTCAAGACGCGCGGAATGTCGATGATCTTGAACGCTTCGATCAGGCGGATCAGGATCAGCGTCAGGCTGACCGGGGCGATTTGGGGCAGGGTGATGTAGCGAAACGTCTGCCATCGGTTCGCGCCGTCCACCAACGCGGCTTCCAGTTGATCGCGTGAGGTTCCTTCCAAAGCGGCCAGCAGGATGATGAACATGAAGGGCGTCCACTGCCAGATATCGCCGATCAGGACAGCCATTCGCGCGCTTCCGGCACTGTCCACGAACGAAAAATCTTGCAGGCCGAGGCTGTCCCACAGCGGCGCGAACGGCCCAACGTGCGTATCGACAATCATCCGAAACAGAAAGGCAATGCCAACGGGCGTAATCATCATTGGCAGCAGAAACGCGATACGGAAGAAGCGCTTGCCGGGAAGCCGCTGGACGAGCAGCAGCGCTAGCCCCAAACCGAGCAAGTATTGGAACAACACGCCGCCGACCACGAAAATCAGCGTGACAACGGTCGTGCCGGGGAGTCCCTCGCCGCTAAGCGTGCTGAGCGAAATCCACACCAGCCCGCTGCCAAAGCAGACGGCGACAGCGCGCAGGAGCAGCGTCCTGATGTTCACGCCGCCTTTGCGCAGCCCGGCGTAAAACCAGTAGAGCAGCACGCCAGTCGCCAGCGCGAAGAGCAGCCAACCGAAGGGTGACAGTTCCCCCAATTTGCCGATCAGGTGCCGCTGCTGGCTGCCAAAAAGCAATTTCTGATAATTTGCAAAGCCAACAAAGGCAATATTGACGCCGCCTCGCGCGAACGTGACACGCGCCAGCGACAGAAACAACGAGCTAATCAAAGGAAAAATCGAGAGAAACAGGACGATCAGAATGGTTGGCAGCAGCAGCACCAGCCGCACAGAGGCGTCGGTCGTCAGGCGCACACGCCGCTTGCGAAGCCCGCTTGCCGCCAGTCCGCTTGCGCTGTCCAACTTATCCGACGTAAGCTCATTCATCATTATTCCCGGCCTCGTAATCAACAACTGGCATCAGGTGACGCCTTTTTTTGTTACAAGGGTAGCTCGAAATATTCTGGATCCAAAGTCGCGGGAGAGGATCAATCACAGGGGCAAGCGTACTTCTTGCCCCTGTCTCTATCAAACCGATGGCTGCGCGATCAGGTGTTATTCATTTTCACGGATGCCCAGCGCGGCCCGGTAGGCGGCCTGCTGGGTATCGCGCCCAAGCTCGTCACTGATCTCGTTCCACTGATCGTAAATCGTCTGAGCGGCTTCCTCCGCCGTGAATTCACCGGCCAGGTACTGGCTGACCACCGTATCCAGTGTGTCCTGAAGGTAACGGTTGGTGCCGGGAATGGCGAGGTCGAGGATCATGTTGGGGCTGTTCAGGCTGTCGCCGATGGCGCTCAGGTAGTTAGTCGCCGCGGTTTCGCTGAAGCCGGCATCTACCCACGCATCGATATTCTCGAACTGCGAAATACGGTAGGGGTTGTAGCCGCTGGCGCCAATCGTGACGTCCACGTTCGATTGTGCCGGCTGGTTCAGATAGGAGAAGAACGCATAGGCCGCATCCTTCACCGCCGGGTCCGCTGCGGCGCTCACGCCGCCACCCCAGCCACCAAATGCGGCAAAGGGCGCAAAGTTGACGCCGTCAATCGCCAGCGGGCAGGTCGTCTCGTCGCAGGCGACCAACTCGCCCGTCGCGCGGTCCAGCACTTCCGTCGCGCCCGGAATGACCAGCGCGCCAACCTTATCCTGCATGGTCGAACGGGTCGGATCGATTTGCAGCGAACCGATATCGCCCCAGTCAATCGACAGCGCGCAGCGTCCGGTCAGGAACAGATCGCGGGTGCTGTTCAGATCGAGGGTTAGCTCGTCCGGCGGGCCGTACTCGCCCGTCTGCTTGAACAGGTCCATGCCCTTCAGGAAGGCGGGATTCGGCCCAAATAGCGGGTTGAACGTGTCGAGATCGAAGAATGTTCCCTGGCCCGTGCCCTGAGACTGGAGACGCGCGCCGACGAAGTCCACGATCCACCAGAAACTTTGTCCCTGGCGCACTTTCGGGATGCACGAGCCGTAGTCGGCTTCGCCATCGCCGTTCAGGTCCGTGCCGTTGAAGTGCGCGGCGGCCTCAAGATAGGCTTCCCACGTCTTCGGCGGCTCGATGCCGGCTTCTTCGAACAGATCGGTCCGGTAATAGATCATGTGGAAGTCGCCATCCAGCGGGACCACGTAGATCTTGCCGTCGTAGGTGGCGATGAAATTGCGGAAGAACGGCGCGATATCGTCCCATTGGATATTGGGGTCGTTGGCGACGCGGTCGGTCAGGTCATCGAGAATCCCGGCAGCCGTGAAGTCCGCGTTCCACTGCGGCGACATCACGAAGCCGTCGTAGCTGTTCGTGCCGGTCGTCTGGTCGGTGAGGATTTTGTTGTAGAGTTCCGCGAAGGGAACGGTCGTCACCTCAATGTTGGCCCCGGTCAGTTCCTCGAAGTCGGGTCCACGGCGGAGCAGCGGCTCCGTGACCTGGGGGCCGTCAAAACTGATGATGTTGACGGTCACACCTTCAAACGGTTTGTCCTGGGCGAAGACGCCGAAGACGGGCAAAACGATCAGCAGAATACCAGCAAACAGTACCAACGCTTTAATCTTTGACATTTTCCCTCTCCGAAAGGTGTATTGGAAACGGGCATTTCTCCCCAAACGTTGCTTCGACCCTCCTTTTGCTCGTTGGTTGACAAATCGTGGTAAATAATTACCATCTACCGTATACGGTATACGAAATCCGGCGCATGTCAAGACGGTTAGGGCAAATTGTAGAAATGCTGCCCCATAATCGGATGGGCATGAACTGGAACGAAGTCGGTGAGGTCAATTTGCGACCGCAATTCGAGCCATTACGAACTAATCTCGGCCAACAGATCGCCCAGCATTTGCGCGAGCGCATTTACCGGATGGACATTCAACCCGGCAGCCGCCTCGGTGTCGGGCAGATCGCCGACCAACTGGGCGTCAGTCGCAGCCCGGTGCGCGACGCCTTTCACATGCTGGTTGCTGAAGGGCTGGTCGAGGCGCTTCCGTCCGGTGGCTATCGCGTGTTCGAGCCAACTCGCAAGTACATTGACGACGTGTTCGTGATGCGCCGCAGCCTTGAACTCACGGCGGTCAGGCTGTCGGTGCAGAATCTCGACGTGGAACGGGTCGCGGAGCTTCAGAGTTTGTGGCAAAGGCTGGAGTCTATCGACGAGCAGGATTCCGTGGCGGTGGACGAACACATTGTGGCCGACAATTTGCTCCATCAGAGCCTTGCGGAAATGAGCCAGAATCACATGCTGCAAGAGTCGCTCGACCGCATTATCTCGGTCGTCTCGCTGATCCGGCGCTGGCAGTACAGCGGGGGCGTGCCGCGCCAGCACCTGGCGCTGACGGCGCGCGAGCATCTGGCGGTCCTCGACGCGGTGCTGGCAGGGAACGCCGAAGGGGCGGTCGCCGCGATGGGCGCGCATCTCGACTCGGCCTACGGACGTTCGCTGGCCCGCCTTGAGGCGCTGGCGGCACAAGCAGCGGATCGTAACGGAAGCTGACAGGGCGCTTCGCATAGTCAGCACGCAACATGGACAGCTTACGGAGTCAGGCATGAAAATTGGTTTGCTCGGCCTTATCCAGAGCGATTTGAGCGATGTCGACTACAACAAAATTCGCTGGGCCGCCGACTACGGATTCCACGGCCTCGGCGCGCATCTGACCGTCCCCGCAAGCACGATTTCGGACGAGACAGCGCAGCGCGTCAAAGGCGTGTTTGCCGATCTGAAAATGCCCTTTTTACAGTTGTGGGGGCCGTACCCGTGCATCATTTCGCCTGAAGAGAGCGTGCGGCGCGCGGGCGTGGAGGGCGCGCGCGGCCTCGTGCGGCTAGCGGCGAAAATGGGCGTGCCGGAGTCCGGCGTGCGGCCCACCAGCCTGAACCCGCGCGGTGACTGGCTGCCGCATCCCGACAACGTCAAGCCGGAAACTGAAGACCGCCTCGTCCAGAGCCTGAACGAAATTCTGGAAACGGCGGACGAGCACGGCATTGTCGTGGTGCTGGAAACGCACGTCACGACGACCCTGAATACAGCGCAGGCGATCAAGCGCGTAATTGAGCGCACCGGAAGCCGCCTCAAACTCAATCTCGACCCGTGCAACTTCGTCGGAGATTTGCCGACGGCTTACAACCCCAAACCGATGATTGACGAAATCTTCGACGTGCTCGGCCCCTACATTGCGACCGTCCACGTCAAAGACTTTTATCTTGAAGATCGCTTCGTCGTCCACATCTCTGAGACGGTCATCGGCACGGGGCAGATGGATTTCGCCACCGTTCTGCGCCGTGTCCACGAGGTCAAACCGGACGGTTACGTGGTAATCGAGCACCTGCCCGTGAGCATGATCCCGCTGGCGAAACGCAACCTGACGCAGATCATCCGCGACCTCGGCCTGCCGCTGGGGTAAGCTCTTCTGAACTGAACTGCCAGGCCGTCAAGATTTAGCGGAAAAGCGCGAAGCCGCCAGGACGCAAAGGGGAAATATCATTGCGTCCTCGCAGCCTTGCGTCTTTGCGTTAAAAAGCTGTTGCCGAACGGCGTTCGGCGGTACATTCATGGGGACTTGGCGGCGGGCGCGTGGCAGCGCGTCCTCAATGTTGAGGAGCAAATTTTCATGCCATTCTTTGATTTGAATATGGAAGAACTTCAGGCGTACAAACCCCATCGGCACGAACCCGCCGACTTTGATGCCTTCTGGCAGGGCACGCTGGCCGAGGCGCGTAAGTATCCGCTGAACGCCGAGTTTCAGCCCTATGACGCCGGCCTAAGCGTGATCGACGCCTACGACGTGACGTTCAGCGGCTACGGCGGGCAGCGCATCAAGGGCTGGTATACCCGTCCGCATGGGGTGAGTGAGCCGCTGCCGTGCGTGGTCGAATACATCGGCTACGGCGGTGGACGCGGCAAGCCGCACGACCGGCTGTTCTGGGCGGCGGCGGGCTATGCGCATCTGGTCATGGACACACGCGGGCAGGGCAGCGCGTGGCTGGCGGGCGACACGCCCGATTTGCCGGACGGGGCCAATCCTTTTTATCCCGGTTTTATGACGCAGGGCATTCTCGACAAGAACACCTATTACTACCGCCGCCTGTTTACCGACGCGGCCCGCGCGGTCGAGGCTGCTCAGAGCCGCGCTGACGTTGACCGAACCCACATCGCCGTGACGGGCGGCAGTCAGGGTGGGGGTATTTCGATTGCCGCCGCCGCGCTGAGTTCTGACGTCTCGATCTGCATTCCCGATGTGCCGTTCCTGTGCCATTTCCGCCGCGCGGTTGGCTTGAAGGACAAGCATCCCTATCAGGAAATCGTCCAGTATCTTCGCTATCACTATGGCTTCGAGGCGCAGGTGTTCCAAACGCTCGATTACTTCGACGGCATGAACTTCGCGCCGCGCATTCACGCGGCGAGTCTGTTCAGCACCGCGCTGATGGACGAAATTTGCCCGCCATCAACCGTGTTCGCCACATATAACTATCTTGCGGGGCCGAAAGAAATCAAAGTCTTTGCCTTCAACGAGCATGAAGGCGGCGCGACTTTCCACACACCGGAAAAGCTGCGTTTCGTCCGGCAGGTATGGGGCTAGACGCATTCAGCCGCCGTCGGAAAAGCAATTTGAACCGCCAGGTCGTAGGAGCCGGGCACGCAACGCGTCCACAGTCCGAAGGACCGCCCGACTCCTACGACGTAGACGCCAATCTCTCCGTCAGTATGCGCCCGTCCGACGGATGACTGCAAAGATCGTTTTCCACAAGATTTGGATGTCAAGTCCGAGCGAATAGTTCTGAATATAGTAGAGATCGTCTTCGGTGTGCAGGTACATGTCATGTTGGCTGCGTCCGTTCACCTGCCACCAGCCGGTCATGCCCTGAGGGACAGCAAAGCGCTGGCGCTGCCACGCCTCATACCGCTCCACTAACCACGGCAGTTCGGGCCGGGGGCCGACCAGACTCATCTCCCCCTTGAGGACATTCACAAGCTGCGGTAACTCGTCGATGCTGGTCGCCCGCAGCCATCGTCCTGCGCGTGTCACTCTTGGATCGCGCGGGGACTTTTGGATGATCTGCTCAGGGTCGTCAAGTTGGTCCGCGCCGACGATCATCGTCCTGAACTTGTACATGGTGAACAGGCGGCCATTTTCGCCAACCCGCGGTTGTTGGTAGATGACCGGCCCGTCAGAACCAAGCCGCACCAGAAGGGCGGCCACGATCATCAACGGCAGCGTCAGCGCGAACAGCAGGCCGCCCACGATCAGGTCAAAAATCCGCTTCACCAGATACTGATAACCGTTCAGTGCGGGCGCGCGTAAATTGACGAGCGTCAGGCCGCTGAAATCCTCGACCGTCGCCCGATAGAGCGCCAAACTCAAAAAGTCGGGGACGATGCGCACCTGAATCGGCAGCCGCAGCAAGTCCAACGCCACGG
>JADMIO011478745.1_pt1 | contig 13450 bp, 12 predicted proteins | sample 8958161 | NCBI WGS metagenome assembly JADMIO01 (sample SAMN16585339, study PRJNA669376) | soil metagenome | isolation source: Crop rotation soil | place: USA: Cullars Rotation, Alabama | collected 2011 | reverse complement strand
CGCGACAACTTGTCCACGTGGAATTCTAAGCTTAGGATCCCAATGTGCTGGAAAAAGTGTCGACTCGAAGCGCCGACAGCTTCTTCAGCATGATGCGGGTGAGGTTGGTATCGGCAAATGGCCGCAGCAGTTTGTCCGGGCACCGCTGGCTCTGCCGGCGGCCAAACGAGAACACTCCGACGCTCTTATCCATATTTCGTGTGGGGGATGCCGCCCAGACGGGCGGCTGAGGTGACTACGTCGGATAACTGAAGCTGACGCCAGACCACTGCATCGGACCCTGGTGGAGATCGACCTCCTCCGGCTCCTCGAGCGTCGCCTGTTCAAGCTTGCGCTTCCAGATGCGCAACTCGTCGTCGGGAATATCGGTGAAGTTCATGCGCTGGTTGACACTGTTTTCGCCGAGCGACTCGATGTGGCGGATCGGATCGGGGATAAAGCCCTTGGCTTCCGCATAATCCCACAGCCACGTGCCGGGATAGGGCGTGGCGAAGAAGACGGCATTCGGGCGGAAGTCGGGGCCGATCTTCTGCATGTTCCGGATCGTCTCTTCGATCGTCTCGCGGGTTTCTCCCGGGTAGCCAATGATGAACGAGGTATCGACGTCCTCGATGATCTCGCGAGCCAGCCGCAGCTTCTCGACCAGCGCGTCGACTCCGCCTTCGAGCTGCTGGTACTTGTCCATCTTCGTCAACAACTCGACGCTGAGTGACTCGATGCCGCCGCCGACGTGCAGGCATCCCGCGGCGGCCATCGCTTCGAACGACTCGCGATCGTGAATGTCCATGCGCGTCGCACCACCCCACTTCACGATCTTGTGAAGTCCACGGCGCAACACTTCCTCGGAGAACAACAACGCCTTCCGCCGGCTGAAGAAGCAGAGCTCGTCGGTAAAGTGGATATAGGTGACGCCGTACTTCTCCACGAGGCGCTCGATATCGTCGCAGACCTTCTCCGCCGAGCGCGTGCGCGGTGCGTCGCCCAGGTAACGGGGCTGGCAGAACCGGCATCGAAATGGACACCCGCGCGTGGTGATCAAGGTCAGGTTGTTGATGCCCTCGGCCGCGCCGTCCGTCCACTTTACTTTGGTGTTGGTGCCACCAACTGGATTGCCCTGGTAAATGGCCGTCGTCTCGAGGTTCTCGAAGTCCGGAAACGGCAGCGCATCCAGGTTGGGCATCGAGGTCGACTGGTAGACCGGCTTCGAGATCGGGATCTCGGTGGAGAGGAGGCCGGTCCGGGTAGTGGCGTTGACGGGTTGCAGGGTCAGCCGAACGGTCGACTTACCGGTGAGCTTCTTCTCTTCGACGTCCCGCACGACGTCGAGAATCGCCACCTCGCCTTCACCGACCACCAGAGCGTCGACCGAGGTCATCCGCTGGGCGAACAGCGCCGGAGAGTTGGAGACTACCGGCCCCCCCGCAACGATCGGCACGTCGGGGTGGTACTCCTTGATCACACCAGTACACCAACGGATGTAATTCCACTGCGTGATCAGGCCGCCGATACCGTAGAGATCGTAGCCATCCTGCGCCGCGATCTGCGCCCGCACCTGGTCCGGCGTCAGCCGTGGGCCGTTGATGTCGAGAAAATCCACCTGATGCCCCGCGCTGCGCAGCACGCTCGAGATCATCAACAGTCCCATCGGCACCTGATTCGGGCGGGCCCATTCGCGAATCGGGGGATTGACCAGGCAGACCTTCAATGGCAAGAGCAACATCCTTCCGATCGGCGCCTGAGCGCGACCGTGATTACTATCACGTGCAAAATGGGGACGCCCAAGTATACCAACTAACCTGGGCTAGCTGGGGTGGCGGTCTCGAGCGGCCGCTCGAACTGCAGGTCACAAAAGCCTTTATACGTCGGGCTGGTGACCAGCAACTGCTCGTGACGTCCGATCGCCTCGATTCGGCCCTGGTTGAGGACGACGATTCGATCGGCATGTGTCACGGTCGAGAGCCGGTGCGCGATGACGATGGCGGTGGTTCGCTCGACGACCTGGTTAATGGCCAGCTGCACCAGACGCTCGGATTCGCTGTCCAGCGCGCTGGTCGCCTCATCGAGAATCAGAATCTGGGGGTTGTGCACGACCGCCCGCGCAATCGCAATCCGCTGACGCTCACCGCCCGACAAACGCAGCCCGCGATCGCCGACGACCGTTTCATATCCTTGCGGGAGCGCCATGATGAAGTTATGGGCATTGGCCACGCGCGCCGCCTGCTCGATCAGCGCGTCAGTCACCTTGTCGCGGCCGTAACGGATGTTGTTGCGGACGGTATCGTGGAACAGCAGGCTCTCTTGCGACACGACGCCGAACATGCTGCGGTACTCACGTTGCTTCAGATCTCGCAGGTCTATGCCATCGATCAGAACTTTTCCGCACTGTGGATCGTAGAGCCGCAGAATCAGATCGGCGAGCGTGGACTTTCCTGCCCCGCTCGGCCCTACCAGTGCGATGAATTCGCCCTTGTGGATTTCGAGCGTCACGGTATCAACGGCCGGCACCCCCCCGTACGAAAACGAGCACTCTTTAATTAACAGATTGTGTTCGAACACGGTCTTCGCTGTGCGCCCATCCACAACCCGCGGCTTCTCTCCCATCAGCTCCCCGATCCGACCGGAAGCCGCGGTAATCCACTCGATCCACAGGAAGCTTGTCGCAAGGTTGTTGATCGGGGCGATCAGCGACCGACCGACAAATGTAAAGAGGATCAATCCTTGGAACGTGAGGTGGCCAGCCCGCATCTGGCCGATCGCGATCAAGAAAATGCCAAGCACGGCAAGGGCGTCGAAAACAGAGCGCGCCGGGGCTTCCAGTTTCTCGACCTGGCTCTTCCTCCAGAGAGAGCGGACGACTTCGTCTGCGGCGGCTCGCAGCTTCGACATTTCAATCGTTTCGGCACCAAAAGACTTACAGACGCGAATACTCGTGAACGCCTCCTGGAGGGCGGACATTAAGCCGGCGGAGACATCGGTCTCCTCCCTCGCCACTCGTCGAGTTGGCTTCTTCAATGCCTGTGTCAGACCAAACTGAATGGCGAATAGCACAACGGCGCCAGCCGTGAGCCAGGCGCTCGTGCTGAACAGGTACAAGAAATACACGAGGGCCTGCACGCCGTAGTGGATCAGGCTACGCACGAGTGGCCCTACGGCCTGCGCCGTGGACGTGGCATCGAATGTGGCTCGCGAGATTAGTTCCCCGGACTTCTGGCGGGCAAAGAACGCCATGTCTTGATCCAAGACGTGCTTCAGCAAGTCGAGTTGAATCGAACGACCAACATGCGCGCGCAGCCACCCAGTGGCTAATTCCGCCGCGTAATTTAGCACCGCGACGATGATCGAAGTGGTGACGAACAGGATTCCGAATAGGACCAGCACGTCCAGCGACCCGACTTCCGCGGCCCATTGGCTGACGCGAGTACCGAGATAATTTAGGTTGAGCCAGGAGGTGCCGGGCGGGACCACCTGCTGGCCGGTGCCAGACAGATTCGCAAGAAGGGCTGCCAAGATCGCGGGCTGCACCACGGTCAAGAGGTTGGCAGACAGAGTCAGCGCCACCATCAGTACGATGACCCGAGTGTAGGGCCTCGCGTACCGACTGATGAGATTGCGAAATGCTTCCCCGCCGAGCGCAGTCACCGCGTCGTCCGCCTGGCCCGGTCGGTCAGCGACTTGCCGTGTTTGACGTAGTTGTAGAGGGGGACTGCAAGGTGAAACACCTTGCTTCGCTCCATTCTCCGGAACAGATCCTTCTCTTCAAACACCTTCTTCGTTCGATTGTACGAACCGATGCGCTCCAGGTACGAGGTCCGCAGCATCAAGCCGCACGCCAGGCCGTTCTCCTGAAAAGACTGCACCGACAGAATCCGCTCGTCGTTGTCGGTCAGGAAGTAGTCGCATGACACACCGACGTAGTCCGGACATAGCCGCAGCACGTTGTACAGCATCGAAAGAAAGGGCGGCTGCACGTAATCGTCCGCGTCGACCCTGACGAAGTACTTGCCGCGCGAGTGCTCGACCCCGATCCGCGACGAGGCCCCGACGCCGAGGTTCTTCTTGTTGACGATCAACCTGACATCCCCCGCCTGCGCGAACGCGGCAATCGCCTCGAGCGAATCATCCTTGCTCTTGTCGTCGACGACGATGATCTCGTAGCGGCTGCGCTCCAGGTCCTGGCTCAGCAGGGAACGCACGCACCGGCGAATGTAGTGACCGTAGTTGTAGTTGGTGACGACGACCGAAATATCGGGTCCCTTCATGACAGCTTTTCCATCAGCCTGGCGAGTCGGCACAGTTCCGTGAGCTCCTGCGGCGTCGCGCTGCACACGTGATCCGGCCCCGGCAAGCCCTTGTTGAGCGTGAAGTGCTTCTCGAGGATCCGAGCGCCGCGTCCGACGGCCACCAGCGCGGCCTCGATGCCGATGGTGTGATCGCTGAATCCCGCATACATCGAATCGGCAAACGACTGTGGCAAATGCAGGTCTCCGTATTCCGTCGGATACTTCGGCACGCAGTACAGGTAACGCGCGTTTGGCGCGTCGAAAGGCACGTCGTCACCCTCCCAGAACCCGAGCGACACGAACGCCTCCTGCCCGGTGTCGAGGATCCGCTGGCAGAGCTCGGCATTCTGCACCGCGCGGCTGGCGATCTTGTGCCGCGCCACGCCCAGCTCGCGCGTCCATTCGAAGCGCTCGAGATCGAACACCGACGCCATGAACTCGATGCCCTCTTCATCGCACCAGCCCTTCAGCCGTTCCGCCTGCTCCCTGCCGAACTGCACGGTCAGCGCTTGCGCCAGCGCCTCGGGATTCGGATGCGATCCGTCAGGTCCGAAGATCTTGTACGGGTCGTAGAACTGGAACTTTGCGATGTCGGCGCCGGCGATCGCCGCCTGCCGAATCAGTTCGTGCGCGAGATCGATATTGCCGTTGTGGTTGATGCCGATTTCAGCGATGACAATCATAGGAAAGGTGCCACGGGGGGCTTGCGTGCGATCACAAAGTAGCCAGTCGTGAAGGCCGGGTATCCAGCAATGGACGACCCGCGTTGGAACATCACATCAAGCCACTGCAGGAGGCGGCCCGACTCGAACAGCGCGCGACGTAGGAGTGGAGTACCGAATCGATCCGGAATAGCCTGGCGCCGACCAGACTCCAGAAACATCCCCAGAACGCCAAGGTACCCGCCCATGGCGCGGATCTGAACACTCTCGAACGGGGCGAGGAGCCGCCGCAACCCGTCCGCGGTAAACCGCTGAAAGTCAGAGGGGTCGGCGTGAACGGGATACAGGAACGGAGTGGAGCAGATGAAGACTCCGCCTGGGCGAAGCAGACGGCTGGCTTCCCGAACGCATGCCGCCGGATCGGGCAGATGCTCCAACACCTCGGTGCAGACGATGCAGTCGGCGGTCGCATCCGGCCAGGGCACCGCGGTGACGTCGGCGCGCAGGTCTGGCATGGTGTCGGCATCGAGGTTGACATAGGTCCACGTCGTCGCTGGATCGGTCGGGGGTACGAAGGTGCCCCGTTTGCGCGCTCGCTTACCCCCAAGGTCGATCACGACGCCCCGCATCAGAGGGGCGCTCCACCGCAGGTAGGCATCGAGAAGATGCCTGCGATAGCTGACCGCCCGCCGAAGCTCTCGGAGACCGTTGGGGACGGTCGGCGCCGCCGCGAGCACCGCGTCGACATTCGTCATCACCCCGCGAACCGCAGGCTCCACGCGACCCACGCATCGTACAGAGATGCGCGCGCTCTCATGCCGAACGCATGTCGAGGCGTCCACCGGCGCTGAGCGATGACCTGGTCACGGTTCTCGATCAGGTCGGCAAGTAAAGACCAGTACGATTCGCACATAAGCGAAGCATCGTACGGGTATGCCTCCATGCGTCGCTTAAATTCAGGATACTCGTCGCGAATCGCCATGAGTCGCCGCTCGAAAGAGGTCTCATCGAACGACAGGCCGAATCCTTCGCAGTATTCGGGCAACGCCCCGCTGGAGATGTAGAGCAGCGGCAGGCCGCATAGCGCGCCCTCGATGTGATGCATGCCAGCCGGCTCATGGCGCGACGCCGTCAGGTAGACGTGGTGCTGCTGAAGTAACTCCGCCAGGCGTTCTCCGGATTGAGGTGGCTCTACGCGAGTGTTCTTGAACCGGAAGCCTGAGGGCAGCGAGCCGACATAGGTGAACGAAAATCGGTCTCTGTAGGTAGCTTCGCCGAGGAGCTCGTCGAATCGCTGATAGATATCAAATCCCTTCATCCAGTTGCCGCTCCAGTGGTGCGTCACCACCTGGAGCGGCCCCTGCCCATCCCACCTCGCGCCGGCCGGGTGAAATAGCGCCCGATCCGCCCCGTTCCTGATGACAGTGGCTGGGGCGAAATCAGCGCCCCTGACCACGAAAAGACGCCTGAGCCACTCCGAGATGAACACCGTGCGATCGGCACAGCGGTTCGCCAGCTCGAGCCTACGATTCAGCAGGCGGGTGTTCTTGCGCTCGTCGCATTCGTTGACACGGTGAACGACGAGCGCGGTGGGGTTCACGTCCGTCAGGTATCGGATGATGTCGACGTCGTTGAACGCCGAACTGGCCGAGGAGCGTCGGGGCTCCGTCAGGAGAATGACATCGAGGTCCGGTGTCTGCAGATCATGGACAACCTCGACGCCCCGATCTTGAAGAAATCGCCTCAGGGCGGCCGCAAACTGGTTGCCGCCGCCCCATGGGCCCTCCCGGAGCCGCATGCCGATCGCGACTTTCACTGCGTGTGGATCACAAACGAGTTCAAGCGCGGCTGAAATAGAGCGGCGGCAACTCGCCCCTGAGCCGCGCGAGGCCCGGCTGCACGCTGGTGATCTTTAGATAGTCGCCACGCCATCCGACCGTGAGCATGCCCTGGTAGTAGCGATTGATGTAGGTCGCCATCTCAGGCGGATAGTCTTCCCGGCGGTAAGTGACAAAGTCCTTGCGCACGCGATGGAAGCCGTCGGTGAACCACTTCTCGAATCCCAACCATGCTGGCATGAATCCCCAGATGACTTCGAGTGCCGTTCCGGAAAAGCGCAGGTCGAGCACGTCCCACATCCTGAACTCATCGAGCTTTCCGCTCAACCGCTCGAGGAAGGTGCGAGTCATGAAATGGTTTGTTGCACAACCGAACCACTCGGGTCCTTCGACGCGATGAAACCCCACGCCGCGAACCCGTATCACTTCGGCGATCGCGTCAACCGGCCGTGCGACCCCGTCGACATAGACCTGTTCCCGCGTGGCAGGCGTGGCACGCTGCGGCAACAATGACCCGGCACGTGTAAGCGCATACTCGATCGACCACGGCAACTGGCGGAGCGAACCGCCACCAAACGGCGCGCCGAATCGCCGGGCCCAGTTCGAACGCAGACGGCGCAGCCATGGAGACGGCGGACCGGCTGACGGGACGTGGTGCTGGGTCTGCGGCTGAAAGTCACTCTTCCACCCGTCGAAGAGTCTCCGGAACGTCGCATCGCGGCAGAAAATCTCGAACGTCTGCCGGATCATCTGGGCGTGCAGTCGATCACTCTCCGATCGCTGTCCCTGCGGTTCCATGCAGCGAAGAAACAGGTTCTTCGGAAGCCGCCGCTTTTCGTGACCGGAGGCGATCACGTGCACGTCCCTGACTGACGCAAACTCCCGCATCGCCGACAGCACCGTGGGACGCGCAAACAGCGTCCCCTCGCCGACGAACATGACCCAGTCGTACGCCTTCCAATGCCCGTCACGGATGAACTTGTACCAGGCTCCCGAATCCAGGGCCTCGTCGTTTTCGTATTCGAGCTCGAACACTCTGGACTTGTTCAGCCGGCATACCTCGCGGACCCGCTCGTCGAACGCGCTCAGTTGCGGGTTGCGGACGATCGTGTCGACATTGCAGCGCTCGCCCGAACCGACGTTGTAGAGAAAGTAGTAGTCCGCGTCGTGGTCGTCCTGCGCGAGGGCGGTGATCAGCGTCGACATCATCAGCCATGGCTTGTGGTGCACGCAGAAGACCACCGCTCCGCGGCCGGTCTGTCCAGGTTCCATTTGGTCAACGTTTTTCGGCAATCAGGTAACCGCGCTGAGGGGTCGCGGCAATGACGGTCGCGGCGTAGCCGTATCGGCCGCAGATCTCATCAGCCGCCTGGGCAACCCCCGGGTACGCCGTGTAGTCGTCGAAGATGGTGAGATCACCGCGCTGCTGGCGGCCGCCGATCTGCGCAAACTCGTAGATCACATGATCGTAGGTGTGCACACTGTCGAGGAAGGCGAAGTGCACGCGCGGAAACGCGATCTTTCGGAGAGCGAGCCGTGTGTCTCCCTGATGAAACACGACATGCTTCTCGATCAGCTCGGCGTACTCGCCGAGCAGTTCCCCTCTGGTGCGGGGACCGTCGACATCCCGGCAGCAGTTCCAGTAGATCGGGACATCGTGGGGCAAGACATCGAAGGTGAAGATCTTTCCTGACGCGCTGGAGTCCGCCAGTGCTTTCGCGAGACAGAGCGCCGAAAACCCGCGCGCGGTACCGGTTTCGACGATGTTCAGATGCTGGCCGCCCTGTGCCTGGAGGTAGCGAGCCAGCGTGGAGTACAACACGCGGCCGTGCTGGTAACAGACCGCCGAAGGCTTGATGACAACCTGCGTCAGGAGTCCCAACCGGTTGAGCCAGTCGGAGTCGATGACGGCACCGCAGTCGCGCTCGTAGGCGTCGATAGCCGGATAGGCTTCTGACCGCGCCAGTTGCCACAGCCGAAGGTAGTCCGCCTCGGAGCCGAGCGGCCGATCGCAGAGTGGCGCGGCCGCGTATCGGCGCTGGGCGATCCGATCCAGCCGATCCATCGCGAGCCTGGCGGCTCTGTCGAATATGGCGCCCACCCGCCGCTTCATTACGGCGCTAACGGCTTGCTGGCGCACACGAGGTATTCGTGTATCTCCGACGGTCCGTACTTGTGCGCCGCATAGCCGACATCGTCGACCTGATACCCGCCGAAGAGCGAGACAAACTCAGACACGGTCGAGGGGCAATACGTTGGCACTGGAGCGTCCCCACCGGACGCACCCCGATACAGATAGACACCCTCGCCGGCCTGCTCGGCCCCACGAGCGAAGTCGCTGTTGGGACTGTTGATGTCAGCGATGAGCTTGCCGCCAGGCTTCATCACCCTGAGGAATTCGGCGAGCAGCCGCGCCACGCGCTCTCGCGACGCCAGCAGCGACAGCACGCTCAGACACGACACGAAATCAAAGACGCCGTCGTCGTAGGGGAGGCGCTGCGCGTCGGACGGCAGCAGTGCGAGTGTGGCGCGTCCGGGCAGCGTCAGCGCCGCAAGCTTCCGCTCGACCAGCGCCTTGGCCGCCGGTGAGACGTCGATCGCGTCGACCTGATGGCCGCTCTTCAGCAGGTGGATCAGGTTGGCGCCCGTGCCGAACGCGTATTCGAGTACCCGACCTTGCTGCCCGCCCCAGTACCAGCGCTCCAGCCGCACGAGCTCGAGCGTGGGATAGGCCTTGTCTGTCCCTGCCTCGAAAAGTCCGTTCCACTTCGCCGCGACCGACGGCTCAACCAGCGATATAGGCATTCCGTTTCCAGTCAATAACCCAGCTGCTTATCGACGACGTTCAACAACAACTGCCCTCGGGCAAACCGGCGGATGTTGGTGGCGATGAGCTGGTGGCTTCGTTGCCGGTTGTGATCGGAGAGACCGGCGGTGTGATGGGTGACAATGACGTTGTCCATCGTCGACAGCGCGTGCTCGCCTGGCAGTGGCTCCGGCTCCGTGACATCGAGGCCGGCGGCGCGCGGACGCCCCGCTGCGAGCGCGCGAACCAGCGCTTCGGTATCGACGACTCGTCCGCGGGAGACGTTGACAAACATCGACGATGACTTCATCAACGCGAATTCCGCAGCGCCGAGCGAACGCTCACTCGCACGCGTCAGCGGGGTGGCATTCACGACCGCATCCGCGTCAGGCAAGAGGTCGTGCAACGACTCCGGAAGGTGCACCGATTCAACGAAGGACACCATCGGCTTGAGCACCGGATCGACCGCGATCGTCCGCATCCCGAACGCCGATAGCCGTTCGGCAATCAACAGGCCGATGCCGCCGATGCCCAGGACGAGTGCCGTCTTGCCACGCAGCTCAATCGGCCGCGGCTGTTGATTCCTGGCGACGTTGCGCAGCATGAGATGCAGGTTCCGTGCGAGCGCGAGCAGCAACGCGACCGCGTGATCGGCGACCTCGGGACCTTGAATGATCCGGCCGTTGGTGAGCACGATCGGGCTCGAGACCAGACCGGGCGTGATGAACTCTTCGCAGCCGGCACCCGACGCGTGAATCCATCTCAGGGACGGGCCGGCCTGCGCCAGCAGCGCGTCATTGAAAATGTGGCGCGGGCAGCCGACCAGGCCCGCAGCGCCGGGAATGACTTCCTGAATAGCCGCCGCCGTATCGATGCAGCTCACGATCTCGAGCTCGGGCGTCGCGGCCCGGATTTCGTCGACCGAGGCATCCGCCAGGCCGGTCGACGTCACGACGATGACACGGGGACGAGGGCGAAGCGATGGCACGTTGGGCTACACCTTGAGCGCTTGCTCGTAGTCGCCGGGGATTTGATCTGCGGGAATGCAGGTCGGAATCCTCTTCGAGACGAACGGCCGCGGCGGCGCGCTGTTGAATCCCATCAGCACCTTCTGCCGGGTGGTCAGCTGGGAGAAAATCTCAGGTCCGCAGCGCGTGAAATCGCAGTACGGCTTGACCCACCACTCCGAGTAATAGGCCGTGATTCCCCAGCGGCGCTCGCCGGAGGTGTTGGTGCCGACGTCGTGCCACAGCTGCGCGAGAAACAGGAAGACCGATCCCCTCGGCGCCTCGATCACGACGCGTCCAGGCGGCGGCGCGGACAGCTTCAGCGTCTTGGGGTTGATCCCTGAGGTGTGCGATCCGGGCCACACGTAGGTCGCGCCGTTGGCCTCGGTGAAATCGTCGATGCAGATCATCGCGAGCACCTGAAAGGTGTCCTCGAACTTCGCCACCGGGACCCTCGCGTCGATGTGGACGTTATGGCCGCTATGTTCGGGAACCCTGACCGAGCGTCCCGCGTTGAACGTCGTCAGCGCGCAATCGTTGCCCAGGATACGTTGCACCACTGATGTCACGGGCGGAAGGTCGATCAGATCCAGCAGCTGGTCAGGTTGGAACAGGTGCGCGTTGAACAGCAGCAAGCGGCCGTGGTGATCCGTCACCATCTCCGGGTAGTCGCGGCGAAGCCTGGCTTCCAGATTGTCGAGCGTGTCGCCCACCTGCCGGCAGCGGTCCGGCGGCAGCACGTTGGGCACGATCGAATAGCCGTGTTCCCGGAGTTCGCTGATGGCGTGTTCCGTCGGATCGCTCATGTCATCCTCTCAGCGCCGCGGCTTCGAATCGGTGTCGATTCGCCGCTGGCGCGAATTCGCTGGTGAGGCGCTGGTAGGTCCTGGCGAGCGAATACGCCATCCACAAGTGACGCCCCTGCCCCGGCGACAGCAGAAACGCGCGGGCCCCGGACTCGAACGGGAAGTCACGGAAGATGGCGCTGTCGGCAACCTCCTCGGCCATGTTCAACTTCGCGGCCGGCCCCGGAATCTTCCAGATCGGCTGCGCGAAGTGGTACTTGCCGCGAAGGGCCACCGCGTCGCCGATATGGCGCTGGACGATACGCCGCAGGATGAATTTCGACAGCGTGCGATCGCGGATGCGCCACTTCGCCGGGGTCGCGATCATCAACTCGGCCAGGTAGGTGGCCTGCAGCGGCAGGCGCAGCTCAACGCTCTCGCGCATCGTGCCCCGATCGCTTCGCGTGTTCTGATAGTCGGGCAGGGTCGTACAGGCGTAGGCCAGCGCCATCTTCTGGGACGTATCCATCCCTTGCGCCAGGCCGAGGTAGTCGTCGTCGATCTGTCCGAACCAGGTGATCCCGCCACCCGCCGGCTCGCGGCCGAACAGCGCCGCGATGACCTCGGGACGCGTGCCGCCGTGGATCGGCCGGACGGCAAAGGGCTCGCCTGCCACCGACGCCCAGTTCAGAAGCGCGCTGGATTTACCGCGCATGTGATCGAGATCGCCGGCGCGCCGGATCAGTGCGCACCGCGCCGCGTCATCGAGCCGCGCGAATCGCGCGGCGAGCTGCAACGCACGGATATCCGTGTCGTAGCCGGCGAAGAGGTCGTCGGCTCCGTCGGAGGCGACCAGCACCCGCTTCCCCGTTGACTTGGTCTGGCGCGCGAGCAGTCGGAACTGGGTCGTGCCTTCACAGAATACGCCGTCAAAGCTGTTGGCGGCGTCCTCCGCGAAAAGCGTCACCGCATCATCGCCGAACATCGAGAACTGCTGATGATTGGTCCCGAGACGCTGTGACGTCAGGCAGCTCGCCTCGTATTCGCTCAGGTCCGTCCCCCGCTGCGGCGAGCTGACCGTAGAATGTCCAAAGAGCGATGCGATGCGCCGCCTTCCCCGATCGGACAGGAAGATGTTGACGATGGTGCTGTCGATGCCGCCGCTGAGGGTCGAAATGTAATCCACTTCGGCCGGTACCCGGCGGTCGCACGCGCGCTCCAGCTGCTCCTCGAACACGTCGACAACCTCGTCGAGCGCCGGCTGGCGTGCAAAGAAGTCGTGCCACCGTTCCGGTGCCAGCCGCTGGAGCCGCCGCTCGCGGAGCTCGCCCGCGCCAGGCGAGATCGAGAGGCAGAAGCCCGGGCGAAGCCGGCGGATCTCGTTCAGCAGCGTGCGACCAGGTGGCGCCGCGCGATAGCGGAACGCGGAGACGACGCTCTCGAGATCCCAGCTGGGCGATTCCCGCATCGCGGCCAGGATCGGCGGAACCTCCGACGCGAAGATCAGTTCGCCGCCGCTCACCGCGTAGAACAGGCTCTTTTCACCCATCAGATCGCGCGCCAGGTGCAGCACGCGCGCATGCTGGTCGAAGTAGCCGAAGCTCCAGACGCCGTCCGCGCGCTCCACGAAGCCGGTCCCTTCCGCGTTGAGGCCGGCGAGCAAGACCTCCGTATCGGTTGCGGTCCTGAAGGTCGCGCCCCGCGCGGCGAGCTCTGCCTGCAGCTCGCGGTAGTTGTAGATCTCGCCGTTGAACGTCAGCACACCCGCGCCGTCCGCCGATCGCATCGGCAAATCGAAGGTGTCGTGCACGCCGACGATCGAGAGCCTGGTATTGGCGAGGCCGACCAGACCGTCGTCGGACAGCCACAGGCCGGCGCTGTCCGGCCCGCGGTGCCGCAGGAGCGATGTCATCGCCGCGAGGCGAGGCCGCGCGTCGGCGAGGGGGCGCCGCGTCAGCGACGCGATGCCGGCAATTCCGCACATCAGAGATGCATCACAGTCTTGGGCCGTCGACGCGCGCAAGCGCGGTATACGGGGCAATCGTCTGCCCGTACGGGATGTCCACTGGCGG
>JADMIO010928692.1_pt1 | contig 13450 bp, 10 predicted proteins | sample 8958161 | NCBI WGS metagenome assembly JADMIO01 (sample SAMN16585339, study PRJNA669376) | soil metagenome | isolation source: Crop rotation soil | place: USA: Cullars Rotation, Alabama | collected 2011 | reverse complement strand
GTTGAAGCCGCCACCGTGCAGGAACACGTACACCGGCACGCGCTCGCGCGCGCCAAGCGCGGGCGTCCAGACGTTCAAGAAGAGACAGTCTTCGCTGACGGCGCCATGCGCCATGAACTCCGCCGTCCACGGCTTGCGCTCGCTGACGATGTTCTGCTGGCAACTTGCGCCGAACGTTGTCGCGTCGCGAACGCCCTGCCGCGACGCAGGCGCTGCCGCCGCCGCTCGCCGATCGGCGGCGCCGCGTACGGGATGCCGCGGAACACGGCGATCGACGCGTCGCGTCCCTGCGCGCCGGCGAGGCTGCCGCTGCGCGTCTTCACCGTCGGCCGATCTGCCGCGCTCAGCGAAACCGCGCAACACGCGCAGAGCACCAGGACGCGCAACGACTTCATCGCTTTGCCGGCGCGGCCGCGGCTTCTTTCGCGAGTCCCTGCTGCCGCGCGTAGTGGATCCAGGTGACGATCGCCGAGATCTGCTGGTCGCTGAGATCCGAGAACTGCGGCATCGGCGACAGCTTCGGCGTCTGCGGAATGCCGGCACGCAGCAGCGGCCCGATTACCTCGCCGTTCTTGTCGCGGCCAACGAGCGCGGAGTGCATCAGGTCCGCCGCTTCGCCGCGCGCGACCAGATTCAGGCCATGGCAGTACGCGCAGCCGAACAGCACGTACGTTTCCTTCGCGTGCTGCAGCACGGGATCGGCGAGTGGCGCGCCGAGAAATGCCGCGTCGTAGCTGCGATGCACGGGGGTCGCCGATTGCGCGGCCACGGAAGCGGCCCACGCGACGGCAGCGATGACGATGAGGATCTGTTTCATCACGCCACCGCCCTCTTACAGTAGTCGAACATCAGGTCCACTTCTTCGACTTCCGGACGCAGCGTCCCGTGCTCGAACTCGAGCAGCGCGACGATCGGCCACTTGTTGTCGCGAATCATCCGAAGCAGTTCGATGATGGGCGCGTCGCCTTCGCCGAATGGCGTGCTGTGGCCGTTGTGCTTGCGACGATCGCCGACGTGAAGACCGGCGACGCGATCGTGATGCCGCTTCAGGAAACCGACGCAATCGCCATCCGCGGCTGTGAAGTGCCGCGTGTCGAGCATCATCTTGAAGTCAGGCGAGAGCGACAGGCCGGTCACCATGGTGGCTTCGCTCGAATACGCGTCGGGATCGGAAAGATTGTCGTGATTGTGGAGGCCGACGAACATCCCGTGGCGGCCGGGGAACGGCACGAGGCGGCGCGACACGGCGAGCCCGAACGAGCCGACGCAGCCGCGCGCGCCGAGGATCCTGCACCCTTCGAAGACCGCGTCTATTTCCTTGTCCGTGAAGCTGTCATCGAAGTTGATGTAATAGGTGAACACCTCGACGCCGGCGGTATCCAGTTCTTTGCGGATGCCCTGGTAGTAGCCACGCGGCGGATTGAGTCGCCAGTCCCGGAGCCTGTCACGCGCCGCGGAACGACTGACACCCGGTTCGTTGAAGTTCGGCTCGACCCAGGTCGCGTGCATCTCCACCATCCCCATCCCGTTGCGCACGAGGCGGCGGATCAACTCGCCGCGGTTCTCGCGCGTCATCGCGAGGTCGTGGTAGCAGAACGGCTGCAGCCCGAACTGCACGCCGTTGATCAGCGAGCGGTTCGTCGCGGCGCGCGTCTGCGCGAACGCGCCGCGCGCGGGCACCAGGAACGCACCCGAGACGCCGACGAACACGGTCCTGCCGAATTCGCGCCGATTCATCGCCATGAGCACCCCTTCGCCGTATCGGGCTTTCTACATTGATGTAACCGGTTGCATATACTAGTCGAGCGCCGTACCCTAGGCAAATCAGATGAGCACGCCTGCGCGAATCGGAGTCCTCACCGGCGGCGGCGACGCGCCCGGCCTGAACGCCGTGATCCGCGCGGTCGTCAAGGCCGCCGCGACCGTCGACATGGAGATCGTCGGCCTCGAGGACAGCTTCGACGGCCTGATGGCGGCCGACAAGTCGCGCGTGCTCACGCCTGCCGACGTCACGGGCATCCTCCGGCTCGGCGGCACGATCCTCGGCACCAGACGCGGCGGCGATCTCACCAGCACGGTTGACGGCGCATCCGCTCGGTTCAAGGCGCTCGCGCTCGACGGCCTGATCTGCATCGGCGGCGACGGCACGCTGACGATCGCCCACGAGCTGCACAAGCGCGGCCTGCCGATCGTCGCGGTGCCCAAGACGATCGACAACGACATCGCCGGCACGAACAGCTGCTTCGGCTTCGATACGGCCGTGAGCTTCGCGACCGAGGCGATCGATCGGCTGCATACGACCGCGCACGCGCATCACCGCATCATGGTCGTCGAGGTGATGGGCCGCTACACCGGCTGGATTGCGCTGCATGCCGGCGTCGCCGGCGGCGCGGACGTGGTCCTGATTCCCGAGATTCCATTCGACCTGGCCTCGGTGGCTGCGTGCATCCGCGACCGCGAGGCCGGAGGCGCGCGCTTCAGCATCGTCGTCGTCGCGGAGGGCGCGCATGCGCGCGGCGGCCGCCGGTCGCTCGTCGCGGAGGCATCAGAGCATCAGGCCGAACGACTCGGGGGCGTCGCCGATGACATCGCCTGCCAGCTCACGCGTCTCACGGGAAAAGAGACGCGCGCCGTCGTGCTCGGGCATCTGCAGCGAGGCGGCGCGCCGACGGCGTTCGACCGCACGCTCGCGACGCGGTTCGGCGGCGCAGCGATCGAGCTGCTGCGCTGCAAGCGGTTTGGCGTGATGGTGGCCAACCATCCGCCGAACGTCGTCCCCGTGCCGCTGGCGGACGTGGTTGGCCGGAAGAAGCCGGTGCCGCTCGACTACGACCTGCTGCAGACCGCGCGGTCGCTCGGCATCTCGTTCGGCGACTAGCTGCGCGCCAGCGTGTTGCGGATGAACTGCACGCAGGTCTTCATTTCTTCGATCGCCGACTTCTGTCCCATGTACTCGTATTCGATGATCGCGTAGATCGGGTACTTCTCTTTCTGCAGTAACCGCAGCACGTCGGCGACCGGCGTCTCGCCCTGTCCCCACGGCATGTTCGGACCGTGGTTCTTCTTGCGGTCTTTCAGGTGGAGATGCGTGATCCGATCCTTGCCGTACTCCTTGATGAACGCGATCGGGTCGTTGTTGCCGGCGACGAAGTGACCGATGTCGAGATTCGCCTTGAAGCGCTTCGACATCGAGAACAGCGTCTTGAAGCTCTCGACCGACGCGACTTCATCCAGCTTCTCGGTCTGGTCGTGGCAATGCCAGCCAAGCGTCATGTCGTACTTGTCGCAGAACGGCGCGAGGCGCTTCCCCATCGGGACGCGCGTCTGGTTGGTGCCGATGATCTTCACGCCGAGCGTCTTCGCCGCGAGGAACGTGCGATCGATCTCCGCATCGGTGAAGTCCTCGGAGAACGTCATCACGTAGCCCATGAGATCGATGCCGGCGGCGTTGAACTTCTTCTTGATCTCGGTGAAGCGATCCATCGGCACGGTGAGCCGCCACTGGCGCAGCTCCTCCCGGATCTTCGTGTACTCCGGCGTGATGGTCGCCGGCACGCGTCCGCCGCCGGCGATTCCGGGCGCGGGCTCGACGCGGTTCGACTCGAGCTCGCAGATGCCGAGATTCACCTGCTTGAACGCGTCGATCATCGTGTCCATGTAGTCGCCCTGCGCGGGGCGCGGGATACTCCGGAAGCAGTAGCTGATCGCGCCGACCTTCACGCCGCCGATCGTCGAATCGAGCGCGAGCAATCGACTGCCCGCTGCCGCGGCCGCGAGGCCGCCGAGCGTCAGCGCTCCGAAGTCACGTCGCGATCCAGTCCATGCCATCGCCAAACTCCTCAAAGTAACCGGTTACAGGTGGGCTATACTGCCACACAATTTTCGGGGCGTCACGATCATGCGGAGACGCGAGTTCATTGCGGCGCTCGGCGCGCTCGGCTCAGCTGCGGCTGTGTCGGAATGGACCCCGCACGCGCAGTCGTCATCAGCACCGCGGCGCATCGACGTACATCACCACTTCGCAGCGCCCGCGTGGAAGCAGAAGATGGCGGAGAGCCGCCGCCAGGGGTGGGACACGTTCCAGATGTACGACGTGTCGCGCTCGCTCGACGCGATGGATCGCGCCGGGATTCAGACCGCCATCCTTTCCACGTCCACGCCGGGTCTCTGGTTCACCGACAACTTTGCCGCGGAACGACAGGCCGCGATCGCGCTCGCGCGCGAGGTGAACGAGTACGCGGCGCGCCTCGTCGCGGATCACAAGGGGCGCTATGGCTTCTACGCCGCGCTGCCATTGCCCGACGTCGATGCCAGCCTGCGCGAGATCGCGTACGCGTTCGACACGCTCCACGCCGACGGTGTCGGCCTGCTCACGAGCTATGGCGACATCTGGCTCGGCGACACGCGGCTGCAGCCCGTCTTCGACGAGCTGAATCGCCGCCGCGCCATCGTCTTCACCCACCCGACCGACGCGGCGTGCTGTCACGCGCTCGCCAACTCGAATCCATCCGTCGTCGAATGGTTTACCGACACCGCGCGCACGATTCAAAGCCTGCTCGTCGAGCCGGCGGATCAGAAAGGTGTCAGCGCGGCGACGCGGTACAACAACGTCAACTTCATCTGGTCGCATGGCGGCGGCGCGCTCGTCGCGATGACGCGCATCGTCGGGAACGTCAGCGCGGAAGCGCTCGCGGGAACGCCGGCACCCAACTCGCGGCTGTCCCATGTCCGGCGTTTCTATTACGACACCGCTGGCGCCGCGAATCCGCTCGTGATGCCGACCCTCAAGAAGCTGCTCGGAGGGACGTCGCACATCCTGTTCGGAACCGACTACCCGTTCGGCGGACAGGATGGTCCGTCAGCGATCGCGAAAGGGATGCAGACGGTCGGCTTCGCCGCGGATGAACTTGCGGGAATCGACCGCCTCAGCGCGGCACGCCTGTTCCCGAGGTACGCGTGATCCGCTCGCTACGGCTGCAGCACCGTGCGGGTCACCCAGACGATGTTGTCCCAGCTGAGGGTGCGCTCGGTGCCGTCGAACAGCTTGGCGTAGCTGCCGCCGCCGCCTTTGAACGAATACTTCCGCACGTGGTCGGGCGGATTCGTGGTCGTGTTCCGCAGGATGTCGAGCACCTGCTCCTGCCGCCAGATCTGCAGCATCGCGGGATTCTTCGCCGAGTAGAACTTTCCTTCCCCGGGATTCCCCTTGTTGCCGACGCCATGCTGGTACTCGAGGTGCACCTCGAGGTGCTCGCCAGTCGCCGCCTCGAAGACCCAGTCCTGCGCGTCGACCACCGGATTGGTGCCGCTGCTCATCGTCGTACGACGCATCGTGTGCACCTTGCTGGCGAGCAGATATACGCCGAACGGTCCCGGCGCGTCGGCCGCTTCGTCGGTCAATCCGCTGATGACCACCTGCGCGTTCGCGCCGCTCGAGTCCTTCACCGGCGCCGCCAGGTAGACGAAGTGGCTCGATCCTTTGCCGACCGGTTTCCCGTCGGCGCCGTTAACCGTCATCCGGTCGACGAAGATCACGCGGATGTTCGCGTCCTTCGCCGGTCCCTGCGCCGCGACGTTCGGCGTGAAGCCTTGCGGCAGCAGCGCGGCGAGCGCGGCGTCGGGAACGTGGAAATCCAGCTGGAATCGGGCCTCACCCGAGGTCTCGAGCACCGTTTGCGCCGTCTGCGCGCCGGCCATGACGGCGGCGGCGATGCAAACGGTCGTGAAAACAAATATGCGACGTGGCATCATGCGTCCCTCTCGCGGACGACATTGATAACACAACACGCCCAGGAGGCTTCATGACTTTTCGGACGGTGGTGATCACGGTGCTGGCGGCGGCTGCCGCGGCATGCGGTGGAGGCGGCGGACAGCCATCGACGGCACCAGCGCCAACGGCCGCGCCCGCGCCACCGCCGGCGCCGAAAACGCCGGCGCTAGGCGTCTACGTCACGAACGAGACCGGCGGCGATCTCTCCGTGATCGACACCGCGACCAACACCGTCGTCGCGACCATCCCGCTCGGCAAGCGTCCGCGCGGCATCGTCGCGAGCCCCGATCACACGCTGCTCTATGTCGCCTTGAGCGGTTCGGCGATCGGCGGTCCGAACGTCGACGAATCGAAGCTGCCGCCGCCCGATCGCAGCGCCGACGGCATCGGCGTCGTCGACATCAAGCAGATGAAGCTCGTGAAGGTGCTGCCGTCCGGTCCCGATCCCGAGCAGGTCGCGATCAGCCCCGATGGCAAGCAGGTCTATGTCGCGAATGAAGACGCCGCGCAGTTGAGCGCGATCGACACGAGCGACGGCCGCCTCATTCAGTCGTTCAAGGTCGGCGAGGAACCTGAAGGCGTCACGGTCGAATCGGGCGGCAAGCGCGTGTGGGTCACGTCGGAAGCCGACGGCGCCGTGTTCGTCGCCGATCTCGACGGAAAGAAAGTTGCGAAACGGATCAAGGTCGGGCCGCGGCCGCGATCGGTTGCGTTCCTGCCGGACGACTCGCGCGCCTACGTGCCCTCGGAGAACGGCGGCACGCTGACGATGATCGACGTGAAGAAGCTGGCGCCGATCAAGACGATCAGTCTTGGCGAGGGCGTCCGTCCGATGGGCACGCGCGTCAGTCCCGATGGCAAGTGGCTCTTCGTTTCGACGGGGCGGACCAAGAAAGTGTTCATCCTCGACACGGCGACCAACGCCGTCGCCGCATCGTTCGAGGTCGGCGATCGTCCGTGGGGCATGGGCTTCACGCCGGACCTGACGACGCTGTACACCGCGAATGGACCGTCGGACGACGTGTCGGTCGTCGACATCGCGTCGCGGATGGTGAAGACGAAGGTCAAGGTCGGTCACGGGCCGTGGGGTCTCGCCGTGGTGCCCGCGCCGTGAGCGTCGAGATGAAAACAACGGCCCCCACGGCAACCGGCGCGGCGGACGCGGTGGCGATCGGCCTCCGCGTCTTCGCATTCTTCCTTGGCATCTTCTTCCTGGCGCAGAGCCTGAACAAGCTCGCGTGGCCTGGGAATCCGCAGCTGCTCCTCGGACGATTTCAGCGGTGGGCGCCGACGGCGCGGCCAGAGGTGCAGTGGTATCTCGTGCACGTCGCGACGCCGTTCGCGCCGCTGCTCGCCCGCATCATTCCGGTCAGCGAGTTCCTGACGGCGATGGCGTTCATCCTCGGCTTCTGGATACCGGTCGCCGCCGTGCTCTCGCTCTTCATGGTCCTCAACTTTCACTTCGGCACCGCGGCATTCTATGCGTGGGATTTCCTGCGGGATGGAACCGGACCGCCGGTCATTGGTGGACTGATCGGGTTGGCGATCGGTGGCCGCAACCTGCCGTTCACGATCCAGCGGCTGATTTCAGAACGCAGAAAATAGCCGTTCGCCCGGGCGTAGAATACGCGCCATGAGAAGGCTCCGCCTGCTTCCGCTGCTCGTCCTCGGGTGCGCCGCGTCGCTGCTGGCGCAGAGCGCCGACGACCTGCTCAACGACGGGAAGAACCCGGAGAACGTCACGACGCAGAGCATGGGCTATGCGCGTCAGAGCTACAGCCCGCTCAAGCAAATCAATGCATCGAACGTCAGGCGCCTCGTCCCGTTGTGGACGACGAGTCTGATGAATGACATGGGAGAGCTCGCGTCGCCGACCATCTACAACGGCGTGATGTACGTCATCAATGGCAAGTGGACGTTCGCGATCGACGTGCAGACGGGCCGGCAGATCTGGCGCACGCCCGTCGTCCTCGAGCCGGGCACCGTGGGCGCGCCGGTGACGCGCGGCGCCGCGACGATCTATAACGGCAAGCTCTATCGCGTCACCTACGACAACCACCTCGTCGCGCTCGATATGAAGACCGGCGCGGAGGTGTGGAATCAGAAGTTCGCCGACAAGAAGGACGGCTACTACGCGACCGGTGCGCCGATCGTCGCCAATGGCGTCGTGATTTCGGGGATGGCCGGCGGTGAGCGGACGACGCGCGGATTCCTGGACGGATGGGATCCCGAGACCGGCAAGAAGCTGTGGCGCCGCTACACGATCCCCGCGCCCGGCGAGCCCGGCTCGGAGACGTGGCCGAAAGGAAGCGATGCGTGGATGTACGGCGGCGGGCCGACGTGGCGATCGGGCTCCTACGATCCGCAGCTCGACCTCGTCTACTGGGGCACGGGCAACGCCGAGCCGTACGATCCGCATCAGCGCGAAGGGCTCGACAGCCTGTTCACGTCCAGCGTGCTCGCGATTCGGCCGAAGACCGGCGAGATTGCGTGCTTCTACCAGTTCACGCCGAATGATGTCTACGACGTCGACGGCACCGATGAATTCGTGCTCGCCGATCTCCCGATCGGCGGCCAGCCCCGCAAGGTGATGATCCAGGCGAACAAGAACGGGTTTCTGTACGTCCTCGACCGCACCAACTGCGGGCTGATCGCCGCGCATCCACTCGTCAAGGTGAACTGGGCCTCGCGCATTGATCTCGAGACGGGACGGCCTGTGCTGACGGATGTGTACACGCGCTTCTTCGCGGGAGAGGAAGTGGAGATCTGGCCGTCGCGCGGTACGAACGCGGTCCCGATTGCGTTCGACCCCGCGAGCAGGCTGATCTTCGCGAGCACGTGGGACGTGCCGCGCGTGCAGAGGATCGCCGCGCCCAGGACGCAGGTGCTTGGCGCCGACTCGACTGGCGTGACCGCGCGCGTGCCCGACGTGCATCCGGGCGACGTGATGGGCCACTTCACCGCGATCAATCCGGTCACCGGGCAGAAGAAATGGGAAGTGCCGCTCACTGATTTACCTGGCTCCGCGGGGATGCTCGCGACGGGCGGCGGTCTCGTGTTCACCGGAAAACTCACCGGCGAGTTCCTCGCGCTCGACGCCGCCACCGGCAAGCAGCTCTGGCAATTCCAGACCGGTTCAAGCATCAACGCGACGGCAATCACCTACACGTACAAGGGTAAGCAATACGTGAGCGTCGCCTCCGGGCGTGGCGGCACGCTTGCGAATCGCTACGCCGCCGAGAAGGTTCCTTCGGGCGGCTCCGTCTGGACGTTCGCGTTGAGGTAATGGGTGGCTGGCCGCGCTAATGGCGGCCGGCCATCGGTCCTAGAACAGGAACTTCGCCGCGAACTGCATCTGCCGCGGGATGCCGCTCGTGCTCGAGATGCGGCCGAAGTTCGAGTTGCCGAGCGACGTGTTCGGATTCGCGAAGTTCGCGGTGTTCATCAGGTTGTAGACCTCGTAGCGCACCTGAAGCCTGGTCGCGCCGTGCAGGTTGATGTCCTTGAACAGCGACAAGTCCAGTCGGCGCTGCGACGGTCCCCAGCCAACGGTCGCCGGAGCGTTGCCGACCGTGCCATTCGGCTGCGCCTGGAACGCATCCGTGTTGAACCAGTGATCCAACGTCCGCTGGCTGCTCGGCAGGATCGGGTTGCCATTGAGGTTGGGCCGATCGTTGCCGTTGGTAGGGCCCACGTTCGCGACGTCGGTCGAGTTCGTCACGCCCCACGGGCTGCCCGACATCCAGAACGTCGAGACGTTCACCTGCCAGCCGGCGACCAGCGAGTCGACCGCGGCGCCATGCTTCCCGCCGGACGGCAGCGCGTAATTGACCTGGCCAACCCACCGGTGCGGGCGGTCGGTGCCTGCGTACGTCCACTCGCGCGTGGCGTCGGTGAACTGGTGCGTCACGGGATCGACGATCGCCCACGGCAGCGGCTGCTCGGTCCGCGCGACCGACCGCGTGTAGTGCGTGGTCACCGACAGCCCGTCGCGGAAGCGACGCTGGAAGATCAACTGCACCGCTTTATACGACGACTGGTATCGCGTCGTGAAGTAGTTGATGGTGGTCAGCGCCGGCATCGTCGAACTGAAGATGCGGCGCGGCTGCAGCGCACCCGGTCCAACGGGCGCCATGTCGAGGTTCTGGTTGTTGCCGCCCGGCTCGAAGTCGCCGAGGCTGCCGATGTAGCCGACCGTCGCGACGTTCCCGCCGAACTCCTTCTCGAGGTTGACGTTGAACTGCTGATAGCGCGTCGACCGCGCGTTGATGTCGACGGCGCGGAACGACCCGTCAAGCGTGCTCGCCGCCGGCACGGTCGACGGCAGGTTGATCGGGGGCAATCCGTTCCGCAGGAGCAGATCGGGGATGCCGCCGAGCGCGTTGCCGAGGCTCGTCGGCGCGTAGGCCACGGCCAGCGGGAAGTTCTTCATCGTCGCGAACGAGCTGCGGTTCGCGGGAATGAACGACCACCCGTAGCCGCCGCGCAGGACCATGCGGTGCGGCAGCGTCGCGGCCAGCCCGAAGCGCGGCTGGAAGTTCGAGTAATCGGTCTTTACGCCGGCGGTTCTCGACGCGCCGTTCTTGCCGGCGACATAGAGCGTGGCCGTGAACGGATCGAGGTTGGACAGCCGATCGTGTTCTTCGGTGAACGGCGTCGCCAGGTCGTAGCGGGCGCCGAGGTTGATCGTCAGCCAGTGATTCGTCCGCCAGTCGTCCTGGATGAACCCGTACGGTTCCGTGGTGTGGTAGACCGGCGTGAACGGCGCGTGGTTACGCGTGATGCTCGTCGGCGTGCCGAGGAGGAACGACGCGACCGAGTTGCCGCCCGCGCCGGTGGTGCTGCGCGTGAGGTTCGCGTTGAACGTGAAGATGCCGTTCGGCGAGGAGCTCTGGGCGTTGGTGACCGCGCGCATGACGCCGCCGCCGCCGAACTTGAAGCTATGGGCCCCCGAGGTCTTCGTCAGCGCGGCGTTGAACTGCTTCGTCGAGTTCTTGATCGAGTTCGGCAGGTTCTGCGAGTCGCCCAGCACCGAGTAGCCCGTCATGCTCATGAGCGCGAGGCCGGTCGCGATGTCGTCGACGTTCACGCCAGGAATGCCGAAGCTCGCACTGAGGTTCGGCTTGTCGACGTTCGCCGCGAACGATTCGAGCGACAGGTTCATCAATCCGCCCTTGAACTCGCCGATGAGGGTCGGGCTGAACACCTTGACCAGGTTGGCCTGGTAGCCGTTCGCCGTGGTGAGGTTCGGGCCGACGGCGTTATTCGTACCGGCAGTGCAACCGGGATAGATCCCCGTGGCCTTATCCGTCGGACAGCCGCCAGCGTTGAAGTTGTGGAGATCGTTGTACGACCACCGGCCCCAGATCGTGGTGCTCGCATTGATCCGGTGGTCGAGGCGGACGTCGGCGGTGTTGGTGCGCGCCAGCCCCTGCGTCGTGCTCTGGTAGTTGTTCGCCAGCCCGCCGGTCGTCGGAACCGGGTAGAGGGCGAGGTAGCGCGCCGCGATCGGATCGATCCGATTCGCCGGAATCTGGTTGTTCGGGAACGCCACGCGCGGCGACGTGAACGGGTCGAAGATCTGCCCGCTGATCTCCGAGAAGTCGCCCTGCCGCATCTTCATCGTCGGAATCGTCAGGTTGTTCACCTGGCCGCTCGTCGAGTTGAGCCGCTCGTAGTCGCCGAAGAAGAAGGTGCGGTTCGAGACGACGGGACCTCCGATGCTGCCGCCGAACTGGTTCTGATTGAGGATCGGATCGATCGTCGCGAAGTAATCGCGCGCGTCGAACCGGCCGTTCCTGAAGAACTCATAGCCGGAGCCGTGAAACTGGTTCGTCCCCGACTTGGTGAGGATGTTGATGACGCCGTCGCCCGTGCGGCCGACTTCGGCGGAATACAGGTTGGTCTGGACCCGGATTTCCTGAATGGCGTCCATCGACGGCTTGACGCCGATCGTGCCGATGTAGCGCTCGTTGTTGTCCATCCCATCGAGCAGGTGGTTATTCCCCGTGCCGTCGCCGCCGTTGATCGACACCGATGACGTCTGCCGGCGATCGTTGTTGTTCCCGCCGGGAGCACCGTTTGTCGGCGTCGCCCCTGGCACCATCGACACCAGGTTGACGAAGTTGCGCCCGGACACTGGCAGGTCCTGGACCGCCTTCTCGGTGACGAGCGCGCTCAGCGTCGACGCATCGGTCTGGAGGAGCGGCGCTTCAGCGGTGACCTGCACCGTTTCGTTCACCGCGCCCACGCTCAACTTCGCGTCGACGCGAGTGCGGTCGCCGCTCGCGAGGTTCACGCGAGAACTCTGCGACGCGAAGCCCGCGAGGTCGATCTTCACCGTGTAGGTGCCGATCGGCAGCAGCGTGAACACATAGTCGCCGGTGTCCGACGTCACGGCGGTTCGAACGTCCCTGGTGCCGCTGTTCTCCACCGTGACCGTCGCGCCGGGCAGTACGCCCCCGCTGTTGTCCGTCACGCGGCCGACGATGTCGGCCGTCTGCGCGGATGCGCGGGTAGGGAGAGCGAAGCACGCCAGGACGACCAGCGCGCCTGCGAGCCACTTGACGGGATGCGTGGTCGTGAATCCTCCGCGCATTAGAAGAGCACCTTCATCGCGAACTGCATCTGCCGCGGGATATCGCTCGTGCTCGAGATGGTGCCGAACTGCGCGTTGCCGAGCGCCGTGTTCGGGTTCGAGAAGTTCACGATGTTCGTCAGGTTGTAGACCTCCCACCGCAGTTGCAGCCTGGTGGTGCCATGGAGGTTGACGTCCTTGAAGAGCGACAGATCGATGCGGCGCCGCGACGGGCCCCACCCGATGGTGGGCGGCGCATTGCCGACGGTGAATTGAGGCTGCGCGACGAACGCGGCGGTGTTGAACCACTTCTGCACGGTCCGCTGGTCAGCGGGAAGGATGGGATCGCCCACCAGGTCCGGTCGATCGCCACCGCTCGTATTCGCGCGCTCGGTGGAGTTGGTGACGCCCCATGGACGTCCCGACTGCCAGAAGGCGTTGATGTTCGCCTGCCAGCCGGCGGCGAGGCCGTGCACGAGGCCCTTTGAACTCTGGGCGAATGGCAGCGCGTAGTTGACCTGCCCGACCCACGCGTGCGGCACGTCGTTGCCGGAATACGACCACTCCTCGCTGAACTTGTGGGTCACCGGATCGATGATGGCCCACGGCGTCGGCCCGCTGCTCCGTGCGACGGATCGCGTGTAGTGCGTGGTCACGGACAGTCCACTACGCAGTCGCCGCTGGAGAACGAGCTGCAGCGCGTTGTAAGACGACTGCCATTGCGTCGTGTAGTAGTTGATCGTGTTGATGTTCGGCAGCGTCGATCCGAAGATGCGACGCGCCTGGACGGCGCCAGGTCCGATCGGCGCCAGGTCGAGGTTCTGGTTGTTCCCGGCGGAGACGAAATCGCCGCGGCTCCCGACGTATCCGACCGTCACGACGTTGCCGGCGAACTCCTTCTCCAGATTCACGTTGAACTGCTGGTACCGCGTCGACTTCAGGTTCACGTCAACCGCGCGGAAGGTGCCCGAGAGCTCGCTCGGCGCGGGAATCGTCGACGGTTTCACCACCGGCGGCAGACCCTGGCTGAGGAGCAGGTCCGGGGTACCGCCGAGCGCGTCGCCCAGGCTCGTCACGGGACCGTACAGCGAGAAGAGAGGCGG
>JADMIO011852100.1_pt1 | contig 13452 bp, 12 predicted proteins | sample 8958161 | NCBI WGS metagenome assembly JADMIO01 (sample SAMN16585339, study PRJNA669376) | soil metagenome | isolation source: Crop rotation soil | place: USA: Cullars Rotation, Alabama | collected 2011 | reverse complement strand
CTTTCCCTGGCCAGCTCCACGTCGCCGGCCGAAATCGAGCCTGCCCCTCATCTGTCAACGCCGCGCCGGGTGAGTCGGCCCCTCAAGTGTCAACGTCCGCCCCTCATCTGTCAGTGAGGGCCAAGTTTTCCGCGAGGTATCCACAACGCCGGCGGCCGGCCGCGGTGTCTCGCACACGGCTTCGACGGCGTTTCTGGCGCGTTTGCAGGGCCATAGACGGCCGCCAGCCCAGCGGCGAGGGCAACCAGCCGAGGGCTTCGCCCTGTCGCTCGACTGCGGCGAGCACTACTGGCTGTAAAAGGACAGACCACATCATGGTTCTGTGTTCATTAGGTTGTTCTGTCCATTGCTGACATAATCCGCTCCACTTCAACGTAACACCGCACGAAGATTTCTATTGTTCCTGAAGGCATATTCAAATCGTTTTCGTTACCGCTTGCAGGCATCATGACAGAACACTACTTCCTATAAACGCTACACAGGCTCCTGAGATTAATAATGCGGATCTCTACGATAATGGGAGATTTTCCCGACTGTTTCGTTCGCTTCTCAGTGGATAACAGCCAGCTTCTCTGTTTAACAGACAAAAACAGCATATCCACTCAGTTCCACATTTCCATATAAAGGCCAAGGCATTTATTCTCAGGATAATTGTTTCAGCATCGCAACCGCATCAGACTCCGGCATCGCAAACTGCACCCGGTGCCGGGCAGCCACATCCAGCGCAAAAACCTTCGTGTAGACTTCCGTTGAACTGATGGACTTATGTCCCATCAGGCTTTGCAGAACTTTCAGCGGTATACCGGCATACAGCATGTGCATCGCATAGGAATGGCGGAACGTATGTGGTGTGACCGGAACAGAGAACGTCACACCGTCAGCAGCAGCGGCGGCAACCGCCTCCCCAATCCAGGTCCTGACCGTTCTGTCCGTCACTTCCCAGATCCGCGCTTTCTCTGTCCTTCCTGTGCGACGGTTACGCCGCTCCATGAGCTTATCGGGTCCACTCGCGAACGCAGAAAGGCCCACCCGAAGGTGAGCCAGTGTGATTACATTTGCGGCCTAACTGTGGCCAGTCCAGTTACGCTGGAGTCACTAGTATTTAGGTGACACTATAGAAGCGGCCGCGACAACTTGTCCACGTGGAATTCTAAGCTTAGGATCCCAATGTGCTGGAAAGCCGGCGACCTCCGCAGCCTGATCCGGCGTGAGCACCCAGTCGGCCGCCGAGGCGTTGGCGACGACCTGATCGGGCCGCATCGCCCCGGCGATCACCGAGCCGACGGTCGGTTGGGCCAGCAACCAGGCGATCGCCAGCTCTCCCACCGTGCGGCCGTGGTCCGCAGCCCACGCGGCATACGCATCGATCCGGTCGAAGTTCGCCGCCGTCGCCATCTTGCCGAAGCGATCGGGATTCCCGGCGAACCGGGTGCCTGCCGGGAAGTCGGCGCCCCTCGCGTACTTCCCCGTCAGCATCCCCGACGCCAGCGGGAAGTACGGCACGACGCCGAGGCCGTTGGCGGCGCACGCCGGAACGATCGACGACTCGACGTCCCGGCGCAGCAGGCTCCACTCGATCTGCGTCCCGCAGAACGCCACCAGCCCCTGCGCCGCAGCGACCGCTGCGGCCTCCTCGATCTGCCACGCCGACACGTTGGAACTGGCGACGTGCAGCACCTTGCCGTCGCGCACCAACGCATCGAGCGTCGCCAGCGCCTCGTCCACGGGACCGGAGGCATCCGGGTAGTGCTGGTAGTACAGGTCGATCCGGTCGGTGCCGAGCCGACGCAGGCTGCCTTCCACCGCCGCCTCGATCCGGGCCGCCAGCACCCCCGGCGTGTACGGCTCCTCGGCCGGTCGCGGCAGGAACTTCGTGGCGATGACGACCGAGTCGCGCCGGCCGGCGAGCGCCGCGCCGATGTACTCCTCCGAGCGCCCCTCGCCGTACATCTCCGCGGTGTCGATGTGGGTGATCCCGGCGTCGAGCGCGGCGTGCACGACCGCGGCGGTCTGGGCCGGGTCGAGTCGCCAGCCGAAGTTGTTCCCGCCGAGCCCGATCACCGACAGCTCGGGACCGGCGGCTCCGAGCCGTCGGGACCGCATCACTCCAGCGACGACTCGATCGCCCCGACCAGGCCGGGATCCTCCGGCGTCACCAGCGGGCTGAACCGCTTGACCGACCCGTCAGCACCGACGAGGAACTTCTCGAAGTTCCAGCGGATGTCGCCGCTGTGCCCCTCGGCATCGGCGACCTGGGTCAGCGACGCGTAGATCGGGTGGGCCTGGGCGCCGTTGACGTCGATCTTCTCCATCATCGGGAACGAGACGCCGTAGGTCGTCGAGCAGAACGTCTCGATCTCCTCGGCCGTCCCGGGCTCCTGAGCCCCGAACTGGTTGCACGGGAACCCGACGACGGCGAAGCCCTGATCGGCGTACTTCTCCTGCAACGCCTCCAACCCGGTGTACTGCGGGGTCAGCCCGCACTTCGAGGCCACGTTGACCAGCAGCAGGCTCTTCTTGTTCAGGTCGGCCAGCGTCGTCGGCTGACCCTGGAGGGTGTTGATCGGCTCATCCGTGATCGTCATGCCGGCGAGTCTGCCCGATTCAGCCCGATCCGAGATAGGTGAGCACGGCGAGCACCCGGCGGTGATCCGTCTCGCTCGTGCTCAACGACAGCTTCGACATGATCGAGGTGATGTGCTTCTCGACCGCGCCCTCGCCGACGCTCAGCTGCTGGGCGATGCCGGCGTTGGACAACCCCTCGGCCATCAGGCCGAGCACTTCGCGCTCTCGCGGCGTCAGCGAGGCCAGCGGCTCACGCCGCCGGCTGCGCACCAGCAACTGGGCGACGACGTCGGGGTCGAGCGCTGTCCCGCCGATGGCGACGCGCCGGCACGCCGAGATGAAGTCGCTCACGTCGGCGACGCGCTCCTTCAACAGGTAACCGACCCCGACGGTCGAGCCGCCGAGCAGCTCCGTGGCGAAGCGCTCCTCGACGTACTGCGACAGCACCAGCACCGGTGTGCCGGGGAGCACGGCGCGCAGCTCGACCGCGGCGCGCAGACCCTCGTCGGTGAACGTCGGCGGCATGCGCACATCGACGATGACGAGGTCCGGTGACGTCTCCCGCACCGTCGCCAGCAGGCGGCTGGCATCGCTCAACGCGGCGACCACGGTGGCGTCGTTCTCGGCCAGCAGCCGGGTGATCCCCTCGCGCAGCAACACCGAGTCCTCGGCGATCACGACGCGCATGGCAGCTCCACGTGCACCACGGTCGGCCCACCCTTCGGGCTGGTCAACGAGAACGTCCCTTCCACGGCGGTCACCCGGTCACGCAAGCCTGACAGCCCGCCGCCCGGGTGCTCGACCGCACCGCCCCGCCCGTCGTCGCGCACGTCGATCAGCAGCGAGGGGCCGAACTGCTCGACGCGCACGCCGGCCTTCGACGCCCCGCTGTGCTTGGACAGGTTGGCCAGCGACTCGGCGACCACGAAGTAGGCGCAGGCCTCGATCGCCGCCGGCGGCCGCGACGGCAGCGAGACGTCGATCGTCACCGGCACCGCCGACCGGGCGGCCAGCGCCGACAGCGCGGCGTCGAGGCCCCGGTCGGTCAGCACCTGCGGATGGATGCCGCGCACCAATTGGCGCAGCTCGCCGATCGCCGCCTTGGCCTCCTCGTGCGCCCGGCCGACCAATTCGTAGGCGCCCGACGGATCGTCGTCGCGAGCCAGTCGCTCCTTGGCCATGCCGAGGTCCATGGCCAGGGCGACGAGTCGCTGCTGAGCGCCGTCGTGGAGGTCGCGCTCGATCCGCCGCAGCTCGGTGGACGAGCCCTCGACCGAGGCGTCGCGGGAGACCGTCAGCTCCTCGACCCGCTGGGCGAGCAGCTGGTCGGCACTCGGGGAGAGCAACCCCCGGATGATCCCCCGGTCGGCGGCGGCCAGCGCACGGACGATCCGCGGCGTGATCGCCAGCATGAGCAGTCCGAAGACCGTGTAGCCGAGCGCCACGCCGAGCCGGCCCCACCCCTCGAGCACGTAGCCCCCGTTGACCCGGAACGGCCCGTCGCCGGGGATCCACAAGAAGACGAACCAGGTGAACGCGCCGAGGGAGATCGACCACAGCGTCACGGTGATCGTAAACCAGATGATCCCGAGGGGGAAGGAGATGAACCCGTAGCCCACGCCTCGCCACGACGGGCCGTCACCCGCGAGGCGCAGCGCCCACTTCCACCAGCTCTCGCCGGCGCGGCGGTGCTTGGTCGGGAAGGCCGGGAGATCGGCGTCGAGCAGGGCGCGGGCCTTGCCCCGCTCGACGATGCCGATCACCCGACCGAACCCGATCGTCCCCACCAGCACGGGGATGCCGATCAACGTGATCAGCAGCCCCGCCGAGAGGGACAGCCCGGTGACGAGCACCGTGAACCAGGCGATGCCGAGTGGCAGGCAGGCCAGCAGTGCGGCCGTCTCCTTCCACGTCCGGGCCTGGACCAGCGGCCGATACCAGTTGACGATCGTGCCCATCAGACCAACTCCGGCTCACGGTCGTCGACGAGGTCGGTGACCACGACGGGATGGCGCTCGACCTGCAGGCGAGGCATGACCCGGTCGAGCCAGCGAGGCATCCACCAGTTGCGGTCGCCGAGCAGCTCCATCGTCGCCGGCACGAGGACCATGCGCACGATCGTCGCGTCCAGCAGCACGGCGACGGCGAGGCCGAGCCCGATCAGCTTGATCGCCCGCTCGTCGCCGAGCACGAAGCTGCCGAACACGAACACCATGATGGCCGCCGCAGCGGTGATCACCCGCGCTGTCGAGGACAGACCCTCGACCACGGCGTCGCTGTTGTCGCCGGTGGCGTCGTAGCGCTCCTTGATCGAGCTGAGCAGGAACACCTCGTAGTCCATCGACATGCCGAAGACGATGGCGAACAGCATCATCGGGGCCCACGGCTCGATCGGTGCGCCACCGTGGACGCCGATCAGCGAGCCGAACCAACCCCACTGGAACACGAGGACCATCACGCCGTACGCCGCGCCGATCGACAGCAGGTTCATCACGACTGCCTTCAGCGGCACGAGGATCGAGCGGAACACCGCCAGCAGCAGCAGGAAGCTGAGCAGCAGGACGGCGCCGATGAACAGCGGCAGGCGGGACGACATCAGCTCGGCGAAGTCGACGTTGGCAGCGGTCTGCCCGCCGACGTGGGCGTCCGCACCGGACGAAGGGATGACGCTGTCGCGGACGTGCCGGACCAGCGTCTCGGTGGCCTCGGCCTGAGGGGAGGTCGTGGGCGTGACGACGATCGCCGCCGCCTGGCCCGAGGCGCTCGGCATCACCGGGCTGACCGACTCGACGCCGGGCGTGCCCGCCAACCGAGCGGCGAGGTCGGCCACGTGCGCCTGGGCAGCGGCGTCGGGGGTGTTGGCGACGATGAACAGCGGGCCGTTGCTGCCGGGGCCGAAGCCGTCGGCCAGCCAGTCGTAGGCCGTGCGCGTCGTGCTGCCCTTCGGGTCGTTGCCCGAGTCGGCGCTGGCCATGCGCATCGCCAGCACCGGTGCGGCCAGGGCCAGCAGGACGACGAGGCCGCCGAAGGCGAAGCGCCGGGGGTGGCGCTGGACGAAGCGGCTCCAGCGGTGCCACATCGTCTCGGTGCGCTTCATCGACCGACGGCGGTGCAGCGAGAACTTGTCGATGTGGTTGCCGGCGAAGCCGAGCAGCGCCGGCAGCAGGGTGAGCGCGGCGAGGACGGCGACGAGCACCGCGGTCGACGAACCGATCGCCAGGCCGTGGAAGAACGACATGCCCATCAGCAGCATGCCCAGCAGGGAGATGACGACCGTGCAGCCGGCGAACGCGACGGCCCGACCGGCCGTGCCGAACGCCTCGACGATCGCCTGCTCGCCGCCGAGCCCGCGCTGGCGGGCGGTGCGGTAGCGGGTGACGATGAACAGCGCGTAGTCGATGCCCACACCGATGCCGATCATCGAGGCCACCTGGGCGGTGAAGTCCGGGGTCTGCACGACGTTCGACCACAGCGTCACGCAGCCCAGGGCGGTGACGATGCCGGCGATCGCGGTGACGATCGGCAGGCCCATCGCCACGACCGAGCCGAACGCGATGAGCAGGATGAAGATCGCCGCGAGGATGCCGAACATCTCGCTGGCGGGCGGGCCGCCGTTGCTGAAGCCGTCACCGAGGAAGGCGACGTCGACGCCGGTGCCTTGCATCGCGGCGGCCCGCTCGCGCAGCGCGCCGGTCGGGTCGTCGTCCGCGCCGATGCGGTCCCGGTCGATGTCGACGCGGATGAACGCGGTCGTCCCGTCGGCGGAGATCTGGCGCGGCTGGTCGAACGGCGAGGTCACGTCGCCGACCCCGCCGATCGCCTTGGCCGACTGGACGTACCCGTCGATCGCCTCGCGGTGGGCGACGACGCCGTCCGCGGCGTGGAACACGATGGTCGCGTCCATCGCATCGCTGGGGAACTCGCGCTGGGCGATCTGGTCGGCCGCGTCGCTGTCGGTGCCGGTGAGCCGGCCTCCGTTGGCGTCGTTCGAGCCGACCGCGCCGGCCAGCAGGGTCACGCCGATGACGACGGCGATCCAGGCGAACAGGACCGCGCCGCGCCGCCGATGGCAGAAGGTTGCAATTCGTTCGATCATGCCCCTCAGCGTGAAGGAGCAGGCACGATCCGCCCATCCGGCGGCCCTCCGGACCAGTGGTGGGGTTATCCCCCGCTACCCGTGGCTGACGGCCTCGACGTTGTTGCCGTCCGGATCGCGCACGAACCCGCCGTAGTACGTCTCGTGGTACTCCGGCCAGATGCGCGGCGCGTGCAACTCCTCGGCACCGGCGGCGACGGCCGCGGCGTAGAACTCGTCGACCGCCTCCCGGCTGGAGGCGGCGAAGGCGATGTGCGGCGGCATGTTCGCCGCGGCCTCGGACTCGTGCTCGCGCGGGCCGATCCAGAACGCCGGCTTCTCCTCGGTGCCGTAGCCGACGACCGTCTGGAAGTCCATGATCCGGCGGTAGCCGAGCGGTGCCAGGACGGCGTCGTAGAACGCCGCCGCGGCAGGGACATCGGCGCACTGGATGCTGATGTGATCGATCATGCGGTCATGGTGACACGCGCTCACGGAGGCGATCGATGCGACGGTCCCAGCTCGCCCCGGCGTCGAGCAGCCAACCGACCGCGGCGGCGAGCGGCTGCGGTGTCGCCCGGAACTGCACCTCGCGACCGACCCGCTGGGAGCGGACCAGCCCGGCCGACTCCAGCGCCTGGAGGTGCTTGACCACGGCCTGGCGGGTGAGCGGCGAATCCTCCGCCAGGCGGGTGGCGGATCGCGGTCCGTGCTGGACGAGGTCGATCAGGATCGCCCGCCGGGTCGGGTCGGCCAGCGCGCCGAACAGGTCGTCGAGCTCGCTCACACGAGCAGTGCGGCCGCCACCGACACGGCCCACAGCGAGCAGACCCGCACCTCCCAGGCGGCCTGGTCCTCGACCTTGGCGTGTTGCTCGACGATCTGCAAACCACCGTCGTCGATCGTCAGGCGGACGTGCGACACCGACAGCGGGTCGCCCTCCTCCCACCAGGTGAAGGCGATCGACTCGCCCTCGACCACCTCGTCGACGCGCACCTGGCGGACGATGCCGCGCTCGACGACGAGATCGCCGAGCACGTCGTCGACCAACCACGCCCGCCAGCCCGACGGCGAGGCGATCAGCCGCCACAGCTCGTCGCGATCGATGTCCAGCTCCACCGTCCTGTCGATCTGCATGGCGAAACGCTAGCGCGCAACCCGGCGGTTGCAGTTAGAGTGCAACCCATCAGTTGCACCTCAAAGGAGGCCGTCGTGCTCGTCCCCACCGTCATCGAGTCGACCAACCGCGGCGAGCGGGCGTTCGACATCTACTCCCGGCTGCTGGCCAACCGGATCGTCTTCCTCGGGACGGCGATCGACGACCAGGTGGCCAACCTGATCGTCGCCCAGCTCCTCCACCTGGAGAGCGAGCACGCCGACCAGGACATCGCCCTGTACATCAACAGCCCGGGCGGCGACATGATCGGGCTGTTCGCCATCCTCGACACGATGCGCTTCATCAATCCGGACGTGGTGACGATCTGCGTCGGACAGGCGGCCTCGGCGGCTGCCGTCCTGCTCGCCGCCGGCGCGCCCGGCAAGCGCTTCGCCCTGCCCAACGCCCGGGTGCTGATCCACCAGCCGCATGGCGGCGCCCAGGGTCAGTCGACCGACATGGAGCTGGCCGTGGCCGAGATGGTCGAGATGCGCCGGCGGATGATCGACGTGCTCGTCGACGCCACCGGTCAGCCGCGCGAGCGGATCACCGCCGACATCGACCGGGACTACATCGTGCGCGACGACCAGGCGGTCGCCTACGGACTGGTCGACGAGATCATCAGCCGCCGGGCGCTCCCGTCGGGCATCGCCGCACCGGCGGCACTCCCTGCTACAGCTGCCTGACCTGCGAGGGTGCCCGAATTCGGCGGTGCCCGCTGGTACCATCGCCGGGTCCTGTGCCCCCCGACCCCAGGAGCCGGACCAGCCGCATGCACAAGCGAACCAACCGATCGGTGTTCCATCGCCTGCGCCCCGAGTTCCGCGGGCTGCTCGTCGTCGCCGTGGCCGCCGTGCTGCTGTGCGCCGTGCTCGCCCTGATGGGCAACGACCGCAAGGCCACCACCTCGGCGGCCCCGGCCAACGTGACCACGCCGGACGTGACGTCGGCGGTGTCCGTCGCCGCCACGACCGCCGATTCGACCTCGGCGGACGCCTCCACCACCACGGTGGCCGGCGCCGCCGGGGAGCAGGGTCTGCAGGACGCCGACGGCGTCGAGCCGGGGACCGCCGGCGACTGCACGATCACCGTGCGCACGGCCCGGCAGGGCGACGCCGGCGACAGCGTCACCTGCATCCAGCAGGCGCTCATCACCCAGGGTCTCCTCAGCGGACCGGCCACCGGCACGTTCGACGGCGACACCGCGGCGGCGGTCAAGAAGCTGCAGGGCTCGGACCCGAACATGTTCGTCGACGGCGTCGTCGGTCGGGAGACGGCGATCAAGCTCGGCGTGTGGCCCGACGAGGCCTCGCTCGTGGTGCACACGCCGGCACCGGCGAAGGGGACGATGGACCCCACCGGGCACGTCCTCTCGCCCGTCGCCTCCACCGGTTCGAGCGCGCCCCCGCTGCCGGACAACTCCGGCTCCGGTCGTCGGCTGGTCTACAGCCGCACCGGGCAGCGGATCTGGGCGGTCGACGGTGACGGCACGATCCTGCGTTCGTGGCTGGTGTCGGGCAGCAAGTACAACAACGAGCAGCCGGGCGTGCACAAGGTGTACAGCAAGTCGCCACAGTCGACGGCGTGGAACGGCAAGGCGATCCTGCCGATGATGGTCCGCTGGCAGAAGACGGCGATCGGGGCGATCGGCTTCCACGGGATCCCGATCCACGTGGCCGACGGCACGCCGTACCAGACCGACGCCGAGCTCGGCACCCGCCTGTCCGGTGGCTGCCAGCGGCAGAACAACCTCGACGCCAAGTTCGTCTGGGACTGGGCCAGCATCGGCACCACGGTGGTCGTCGTCTAGCTCTAACCTTCGGGCTCCATGTGGTTGCCCTGGCAGACGGCGTTCCAGGTCGCCGTCCTCCTCGCGGTCGTGCTGATCGCGCTCGCCGTCTGGCGCCCACCGCAACACTGGCTGCGCGTCGTCCGCCTGACCGTCGGCGAGCTGGTGCTGATGTTCACGCTCTACGGCATCTGGCAGTGGGTCCACGAGCGGGCCGTCACCAAGACCGCCGGGGCGATCGACCGGGCCTCCTCGCTGTACGACTTCGAGCAGGCCATCCACCTGCCGAGCGAATTGACCGTCCAGAACGCGTTCATCAACCACAAGCTGGCGATGCAGTTCCTCAACGTGTACTACGGCGGCGCCCACGTCCCGGCCGTCGGCATCCTCCTGGTGTGGCTGTTCTGGCGGCACCGTGACCGCTACGGCCGGGTCCGCTGGGCGCTGGCGCTGTCGATCGCCGGCTGCCTGGCGATCCAGACGATCCCGGTCGCGCCCCCGAGGTTCCTGCCCGAGCTCGGGTTCGTCGACGCCGGGCTGAAGTACCACCTGTCGGTCTACGGCACCGGCGGCAGCGGGATCTCCAACCAGCTCGCGGCGATGCCCTCGCTGCACGTCGGCTGGGCCGTGCTCGTCGGGGTCGCCGCTGTCGCGATCGGGTCGAGCAAGTGGCGCTGGTTGGTGCTCGCCCACCCGGTGCTGACCGTGCTCGCCGTCGTCGCCACGGCCAACCACTGGTGGCTCGACGGGGTCGTCGCGGCGATGATCCTCGGGGTCGCCTACCTCGTCGTCCGCCTGATCGAGGCCGGCTGGCAGCGGGCCCGGTCGGTGTGGCAGGGAACCGAGGCGGTCGACGTCGCCCCGCCGCCCGTGCCGCAGCTGGAACCTCACTGACGGCTGGTTGCCTACGATCGGCCGTCATGGGGGGTGAGTGGCCGACGCTGCGATCGACGATCGATCCGTCGTCCGACGACGGTCGGCGCAACCGGACAGCGATGGCCGAGCTGGTCGACGACCTGCGGGCGCGCACCGCGACCGCCGCGCTGGGCGGCAACGAGGCGTCGCGCCGGCGACACGTCGAGCGCGGCAAGCTGTTGCCCCGCGACCGGGTCGACGCGCTGCTCGATCCCGGCGCGCCGTTCCTCGAGCTGTCCGCCCTCGCCGCCGAGGGGATGTACGGCGGCGACTCCCCCGGCGCCGGGATCATCACCGGCATCGGCCGGGTGGCCGGCAGGCCGTGCGTGATCGTGGCCAACGACGCCACCGTCAAGGGCGGCACGTACTACCCGATCACGGTCAAGAAGCACCTGCGCGCCCAGGAGATCGCCCGGGAGAACCGCCTGCCGTGCATCTACCTGGTCGATTCCGGCGGGGCGTTCCTGCCCGAGCAGGACCAGGTGTTCCCCGACCGGGAGCACTTCGGGCGGATCTTCTACAACCAGGCGACGATGTCGGCGATGGGCGTCGCCCAGATCGCCGCGGTGCTCGGCTCGTGCACCGCCGGCGGGGCCTACGTCCCGGCGATGTCGGACGAGGCGGTGATCGTGCGCGAGCAGGGCACGATCTTCCTGGGCGGGCCGCCGCTGGTGCGCGCCGCGACGGGCGAGATCGTCAGCGCCGAGGAGCTCGGCGGCGGGCTGACCCACGCGCGCACGTCCGGCGTGGTCGACCACCTTGCCGAGGACGACCGCGACGCGCTGGCCCGGGTGCGCGGCATCGTCGCCACGCTGCCACCGGCGGCGACGCCACCGTGGGACGTGTCACCTCCGGTCGACCCCGTCGTGCGCGGTGATCTCGATGCGGTGATCCCGGCCGACACCCGCACGCCCTACGACGTGCGCGAGGTGATCGCCCGGCTGGTCGACGCCAGCGCGTTCCACGAGTTCAAGGCCGAGCACGGCGCGACGCTGGTGTGCGGCTTCGCCCGGATCCACGGCCACCCGGTCGGCATCGTGGCCAACAACGGCGTGCTGTTCAGCGAGTCGGCGCTGAAGGGCGCGCACTTCATCGAGCTGTGCGACCGGCGGCTGGTCCCGCTGCTGTTCCTGCAGAACATCACCGGCTTCATGGTCGGGCGGGAGTACGAGGCCGGGGGGATCGCCAAGCACGGGGCGAAGATGGTCACCGCCGTCGCCTGCGCCCGGGTGCCGAAGTTGACGGTGGTCATCGGTGGCTCGTTCGGCGCCGGGAACTACTCGATGTGCGGTCGGGCGTACTCGCCGCGCTTCCTGTGGATGTGGCCCAACGCCCGGATCTCGGTGATGGGCGGCGAGCAGGCCGCGTCGGTGCTGGCGACGGTGCGCCGCGAGCAGTTCGAGCAGCGCGGCGAGGACTGGCCGGCCGGCGACGAGGAGGACTTCAAGGCGCCGATCCGCGAGCAGTACGAACGCCAGGGCGTGCCGTACTACTCCACGGCGCGGGTCTGGGACGACGGGATCATCGAGCCGGCCGACACCCGCACCGTGCTCGGCCTGGCGTTGGGCGTCGTCGGCGGCGCGCCGCTCCCCGACGTCGGCTACGGGGTGTTCCGGATGTGAGTGCGCCGTTCGACTCCGTGCTCGTCGCCAACCGCGGCGAGATCGCCGTGCGGGTCATCCGCACCGTGCAGGCGATGGGGATGCGCGCCATCGCCGTGTACACCGACGCCGATCGCGAGGCCCCGCACGTCGCGTTGGCCGACGCGACCGTCTCGCTCGGCGGGGCTCGGGAGTACCTGTCGGTCGAGCGGATCGTCGACGCCTGCGTGACGGCAGGCGCTCAGGCGCTGCATCCCGGCTACGGGTTCCTGTCGGAGAACCCCGCGCTGGCCCGGGCCTGTGCCGCCGCAGGGGTGGTGTTCGTCGGGCCCCCGCCCGAGGCCGTCGAGGCGATGGGCGACAAGATCCGGGCCAAGCAGCTGGTCGCTTCCCAGGGAGTGCGCGTCGTGCCCGGCAGCGACGGCGCAGGGCTCACCGACGGCGAGCTGCGCGAGGCGGCGATGGCCGTCGGCCTGCCGGTCCTGCTCAAGCCGTCGGCCGGTGGGGGTGGCAAGGGGATGCGCCTGGTCACCGATTCCGCCGACCTGGCCGAGGCGATCGCGTCGGCCCGCCGGGAGGCGACGCGCAGCTTCGGCGATGACACCCTGCTCGTCGAGCGCTACGTCGCCGCGCCGCGGCACATCGAGATCCAGGTCCTCGCCGATCAGTTCGGCCACGTCGTCCACCTCGGCGAGCGGGAGTGCAGCCTGCAGCGCCGCCACCAGAAGATCATCGAGGAGGCGCCGTCGCCGGTGCTGACCCCGGCGTTGCGCGCCGAGATGGGCGCCCAGGCGATCGCCGCGGCCCGGGCATGCGGCTACACCAACGCCGGCACGGTCGAGCTGATCGTCAACGGCGAGCGGCCCGACGAGTTCTTCTTCATGGAGATGAACACCCGCCTGCAGGTCGAGCACCCGGTCACCGAGGCGGTCACCGGGCTCGACCTCGTCGAGCTGCAGCTGCGCATCGCCGGCGGCGAGCCGCTGCCGTTCGGCCAGGAGCAGGTGCGTCTCGACGGCCACGCCATCGAGGCCAGGGTGTACGCCGAGGACCCGGCACACGACTTCCTCCCGACCGGCGGGCGCATCGTCGTGCTGCGCCAGCCGACCACCGTGCGGGTCGACAGCGGGATCGCCCAGGGACTGACGGTCGGGTCCGACTACGACCCGATGCTCGCCAAGGTGATCGCCCACGGTGTCGACCGGGCCGACGCCATCGCCCGGCTCGACGCCGCGCTGGCGGCGACGACGATCCTCGGCGTCACCACCAACCTCGGATTCCTCCGGTCGCTGCTCGCCGATCCCGACGTCGCCGCCGGCCGGCTCGACACCGAGCTGGTCGACCGGGAAAG
>JADMIO012727138.1_pt1 | contig 13457 bp, 14 predicted proteins | sample 8958161 | NCBI WGS metagenome assembly JADMIO01 (sample SAMN16585339, study PRJNA669376) | soil metagenome | isolation source: Crop rotation soil | place: USA: Cullars Rotation, Alabama | collected 2011 | reverse complement strand
CTTTCCCCGCGGGACCGCCGAGCAGGTTCGGGGTTGCGGTGGGAGTGCCGGGCGCGGCCGCGGTGGGTGCACCGGCGCCTGGTGCCGCGCTCGAGCTGGGGCTGGGTCCGCCGCCGAGGTTTCCGGCCGGGCCGCCGCTGGCGCCGGGCCCTTTGCCGGCTGAGGCCGGTCCGCCGAGGTCGCCGCCGCGCAACAGGGCGGCGGGCAGGAACATGTGGTGGTCGAACATCGACGCGTTGGCACCGACTTTGCCGCCGATGACCACACCATCGGTCCCGTTCGACTCGACGTTGGTGCCATCACCCAACGTGAGCGCGGTGTGGCCGTTGACGCCGCCACCGTGATCGAACCAGCCGATGGAGATGTCGCCCCGGCCGCCGAGACCGGGTTTGGCGCCCTTGGCAGCGAGCCATGCGCCTTCGTTCACGGTGCTCATGCGGCCGGCGAAAGGATCCAGGCCCAGGGCAGAGTTGACAGTCGCGGCGACCATGCCGCTGCAGTCGATCGCCGAGCGCGAGAACCCTCCGAGCAGGTAGCGGGCGGGGTCCATGGACTGGGCGAACTTCTTGCCCGGGACCAGGCCGCCGTCGGCGAAACCCGGGACCATGCCGTGCAGGAAGTCGGCCGAGGGCACCCAGCCTGCGTTGATCGCCTCGAGCAGCGGGAGATTTTTGCCGGTGGCCGCCGAGTTCACCACGAACTCGCCGGTCGAGGCAGCGATGAGCATGGAATCGCTTGTGCCGGTGCCTTCCCCGACCAGCAGACCGCCGGTGGCCTTGTGATCGTCGGCCCATTTGACGAGGGCATCACCGGAAGACTTCGCGGCCTCGCGGCCGGGGAAGGGCAGAGGGACCGACCCCGCCTTGCTCAGCAGATCACCGATGATCCGGACACCACCGGCGATATTGCGGACGATGCTGCGCCAGACATCGGCGACCGTGTCACCGAGACCCGAGAAGAAGCGGCCGATTCCGTCGACGGCTCCGCCGATGAGATCTTTCGCGGTGGTCACGGCGGTGGCCGCGTTGCCCAGTTGCTTGCCGAAGTCGTCAGCCAGGTGCTTCAGTGCCGGGATCACCAGTGGCTCAATAACATTCGTTACAAGCCAGGTGAAGGCGTCGATCAGCTTGAGCAGCTGCGGCAAGATCGCGATGAACAAATCGATCAGCGGCGGCAGCAGGTCGGCAGCGATCTGAACCAGCTGAGGCAGCAGAGGCGCCACCGCGAGGACAAGCTGCCCGAACGACTTCGCGATATCGGGGATATAGGGCGAGATCTTGACCAGCGCATCCGCGACCGCGGTGCCGATCTTCATCGCGACATCTGCCAGGATCGGCTGGAGCTGCCGGAAGACCGGCATCATCAGATCAGCCCATTGTGTGATGACCGGGGCGAGCGCGTCGAAGACGGTTTTCAGGGCGGGTGCGAGGGCTCTCAGGATGCCTGAGGCCACCTCGGCGATCACCGGCAAGATCGGCGCGACCGCCGAGACCAGTGAGACGAAGGCCTCCGACAGCGGGCCGATCGCTGGCGCAAGGGCCGTAATAGCTTGCGAGAGAGCAAGTCCCACGATCTGCGCGAGCTGGGAGAGAGGCTCGATCATCGGGGTCAGGGCGGTCATCATCGACTGCAGCAGGTCACCGAGCACCGGCAGGACCGGCTCGAGCCCGGTGGCAAGCGCGCCGATGAATTTCGTGAGGTCGGGCAGGATCGCGGTGAGGACCTCGACGAAGGTCGCACCGAGTTTGCCCAGCGACGGTGCGAGCGCCTGGATGGACTTGCCGAACTCGGCGAAGAACGGGCCGAGGGTCGGGCCGACCAGGTTGCCCATTTCGATAAGGCCCGCGATCAACGGCCGCAGCCCCTGACCGAGGCCTTCGATGATGTCACCGAAAGTCGAAAACAGCTGTGTCAGTTGACCATTGGCGAAAGCATCGGTGAACGCCTGCCCGATCTGGCCGAGCATGCCGCCGAACTGGGCGCCGACCTGGTTCGCGACCGGCTCGAAGGCCTGGCCCAGCGACAGGAATCCCTTGGTGGCTTGCTGCAGGCCCGGGCCGAGCCCGTCGATGAAGTTCGCGGTCCCGGCGAAGATGGACTTGACCCCGGCCAGGTTCTCCGGTGCCGCCCAGAAGGCAGCGAACTGCTTCGTCAACCCGTTCATGCTGCCCGCGACGTCGACCATGCCGGCCTTGAGCGTCGGAAAGCTCGCTTTCACCAGGTCCCGGATGCCTTGGGCACTGCCCTCGAACAGCGCGTCCTGGGTCGCGGACCGTAGATCGGTCCAGGCCGGGATCATGTCCCTGGTCGCGAGCACGAACGCTCGCGCCTCGGGCGAGAGCTTCGCCAACGCCTGGGCAGCCTTGTCCTGTGCCGCAGACGATTTCGAGCTCGCGTCCGCGAGGGCCTGCTGCGCGCGTTCGACCGCACGGTTGGCCTTTTCGACCTGCTCGTTGGCCTTCTGCACACCGCGCTGGGCCTCGACGACGCGTTCGTCGGCCTTCACTGCGCGGTCTTTGGCAGCGACGACTTTGTCGCTGCCCTCGACACCCTTGGCGAACGCGTCGTTAGCCTCGGTCTGAGTGTCCTTGTTCTTTTCGACGGCCTGCTGATAGCGCAGGTCCGCGCGTTGCAGCCGCAGGTAGGCCTTCTCGCGGTCCTGCGGCGGCGCTTTCGCGAACTCCTCGCGTGCTTCGATCAGCGACTGCTTGGCCTCGGCCTCCGACAGCGCGGCGTCCTTGAGTTTGAAGTTGTAGTCTTCGAGCTCGTCGGCGGCGTCCTTGTAGGCGCGGGCGATGTCGACGGTGGCGTCGCGGGCGTCCTTCTCGGCATCGGTGAGGTTCTGCTGGGCCGAGCGGGCATTCTCGAGGGCGTCACGCACCTGTTCGTGCGCGCTGACCACCTGCTCCTGTGCGGCGGCGACTGCCTGGCCTTGGGCTTGGGCGTCGGCCCCGGCCGACTCACTGGCCGCGCTGAGCGCCTTGAAAGCGTCTCCGACACCCTGCAGCCCCACCGCCGCGGTAGCGCCTGCGGCGGCCGCGGCAGGGCCGAGCGCGACCAACCCCACGCCGAGCGCGCCGACCGCTCCCAGCGCGGCACCGGCCGCGCCACCGATCGCAGCGATCGCGGCTGCACCGCCGGCGAGCACGCCGACGCTCTTGGCGAATCCGCCGATGGACCCGAGCGAGCGCAGCCTGTCGAGCCCGCCGCGATCGACATCGACGTCGACCTGCTGGTTGATCGGTCGAGCCATCGATTCCAGGCTTTGGTGCAGCGCGGCCATTTGCGCCAACGCTGACGCGGTGTCAAGGTCGACCCCGACGCTGACGTTCCAGTCCGAACCGAACAGGCGCTGCATGTTGCGGAGCCCGTTGCGCATATCGCGCGGGAACCGTGCGAAGTCGGGTACAGCCGTGACACCTACTTCGAAGTTGAAGTTCCGCCCGATCTCGCGCATGCTGCGCTGGATATCGCGGGGAATGCCGGAGGTCCGGACATTGGCATCGATGAGGATCGGATGCGCCGCGGCGTAACGCTGCGCATCTTTGACGGCGTCGCGAACCGAACGGGTGAACCGGGTTGTGTCACCCAGAACCGGGATCTCGACGGCACCGATGTGGGAGACGTCGATATTGGCTTTGAGGCCGAGTGGATGCCGGTCGAGGTAACGCTGCCCCTCGCGGACCGCATCCTTGATAGAGCGGGCAAGCTTATTGGTTTCACCGACGACGCTGAGATAGGTGACGCCGAGCTCGATCGCTTCACCTGGTCCACGTTCGGCCACGCGCTACCCCCAATCCAGGAATTCGTTCATATCGGCGATGGATATCGCGGTGCCGATGCGTTCGGGCTTCTTCACACCCGGTCGCGGAATGGGTTTGGGCGGGTTCTTGTTCTTTTGGGCGTCCTTGGTTTTTGCCCACATGAGCCAGCGCAGAGAATCTGCGATATCCGCTGCCAGCATTTCCGGAAGCCCCCACATCCAATCGGGATTCAGGGTGCGATAAAGCGCTGATTCCGGACGAAGTCTCAGGGTGTCGATAAACGCGGCGAATACATCCCAGGGGAGGTTTTTGGAGCCGAGCTCACGCAGATCCCGGCCCCGGTCGAACAGGTCGGCTTTGACGGCCTGGGGGTGCACATCTATGAGTGCGGCCAGGCTTAGGATTCCCCCAGCGACACACCGGAATGGTCACGCCAGCCGCCCAAGAATTCTTCGTAGTCGTCGGGATCCATGTCGTCGAGAACTTCCAGCGCCGCAGGCGACACCGCTTCTTCGATCAGCGTGTACATCGCGTCGATTTCACCGAGGCGGCGGAGCCGCCGGATCAGGCCGGGCTTCAGATAAGACAACGACGGCAGACGAATCTCGACGCCATCGATCTCGCGGACATAGTCGTCTTTGACTTTGCCGGTCTTCTTGGCGGAAACGGGCGCGGTTTTAGCGGGCATGCGCAGACCTCTTTCTTATTGTGGCGCAGGGTTTTGGGGACGAGCCCCAGTGATGGCGGGCGGGCCTGCGCAACCAGGGATGCCCAACAGAAAGGCCCCGCCATCACTGGGGGTATGGGGGGGGATTACGACGACGTTTCGAAGATGCCGTCGTCGTAATAGCGGATGGACTTCTTGCCGTTGGCGTCCTTGAAACCCTCGACAGTGACCTGGAAACCAGCCAGCTCGCCGGCAACGAAACTACGTTCCTGAACCTCGGTGACTTTCGCGTTCGGGACGACGATCCGCAGCTTCTTCTCGCCGTTGAGCATGTCGAAAATCCAGGTGCGGCGCGGCAGGACCGCGCCGGTCTCGCTGACCGTGATCAGTCGCCCGGACGTCGGGGTCGCGGGAGTGACGACGACGTTGGAGGCACCGAAGACCTCCTTGAGCACGTCGGGGTCCCACGCGCCGTACAGGGTCAGGCTGAACCGCGTGGAATGCTCGGTCTGCAATTGGGCGATGACATCGGCATTCCAGTCTTTGATGGTGTTGACCGACCGCTCGCCCTGGGCTTCGAGTCCGTCCTCGGACACATATCCGAGCGGGGTGATCGACGCGTCGATCTCTGCTGACGCCGAGGTCGGCAGCGGTGCGGTGGGTGGCCCAGCGAGGACACCGCCGGTGACTTCGATATTCGGGGTACCGGCACCGATGGTGTCAGTTGATGGCAGAGCCATTGTTGTTGTCTCCCTTCGGGATGCGCAGGCCCTGGGAAGGGGTTATGAAGTTGTCGACCCGGCGGGAGCTAGGTCAATGCCGTGCCCTTGCACCACATTTCGGTAGTGATCAGGTAGCGCGGCATGTGCGTGTCGGGGTCGGGTGAATAGGCGAATCCGACATTGTTTGCCCGGTCGGTCCACATCTGACCGAGCCGGCCCGGCGCGCACGCACCGAGCAAAGCCCGCACCACCGCGGCGAGATCTGCGGCGGCGGAACCGTATTCGGCGACAACCTCGGTCACCAGCCGTGGCCGGTCGGTGATGAGGTTGGCTTGCGAACCGCCAGGCTGGACCACCAGCACATAGCGTGGTGGCCGGTTCATCCGCGGCAGTTCGTTGATGACGGGCACCGCGATATCGCGCTCGTCCAACCGTGCGGACAGGTAGTCCGCGACGGCGATCACCGCCGACTCGAACACCACGGGGGTGATCACGGCCGGTGCGCTCTCATCGCATCGACCACCGGGCCCATCAGGACGTGATCGCGGGCATCCCGGCGCCGCGCCGGAATGGTTGCCGCGATCACCGCGGCGCGAGCACGCGTCGGACGGTCACTCGCTCGCGCGAGGAAACCGTCACCGGCGGTGTTGGCGCCGACCTTGGCGTAGTCGTAGAGCTGCTGTTTGAGCGACTCCATGCGACGGATCTGCCGCCACGCTCGCCTGTTCCAGCGAATCCGCGGTTCGGCCATCAATCAGCCCTCCACTCGTCGTAGCGGGATCACGGTGCCGGGCTGCCAACCGTGGAACCCGTGCGTGTAATCCCGTGGGAGCTCAGCAACCTCGAACTGACCGGCCGGGCCGGCCGGAAGGTCGATCAGATCCCCGGGCTGGGGGTCGAACCCCGGCGGCGCGAACAGATCCACCTCGCTGACGAGCCGGTCATGGCCCATCAACTGCCCACCCGAGGACACGGCCTTGGCCGCCGACCACTGGATCACGGCCACCGGGGTACCTGGCTGGTCCTTGGGTGGGCTGTAGGTCGGCTGATCCCGGAATCTGTCGGGCCCGTGGTTGGTTCGAGCGTGGTAACCGACCGTGTAAGGGGTCGGGAAGCTCACGACTCGTACCGTTCACTGGACAGCGGCACCGACACCATCGAGCACCGCCAGCGCCGAATACGCAGCTTCAATGCCGCTGTCAGATAAGGGCTTTTCGACGTGGAACCCTCAGCGAGCTTCATCGAATACTCCCCGGCGGTCAGCGTCTCCGCGTTCTCGGGCAGGTTGGTCGGTCGCAGCACCGCGGCGACCATCGACGCGGTGGCCCGCACGATGGCCTCAGGTGTCGGAGTCGGCGGCGGGCACTTCAGATACCCCAGTACCAGATCGCTTGCCTCGTCGAGCAGGTTGTCGACGTCCTCTTCCTCCTGCGAGGTCAGGTCCCGGCGCAGGGCTTTCACTACGTCCGCCTGTGTCGCCAGAGCCATCAGCGTCTCCGATCGGTTCCCAGTTCTGGGGGTCTGCGGACACCAGGCCCGCGAGATAGGAGCCCTCCTGGACTTCCATCTCGCGGCCGGTGACCTTGTGCCGGTACCGCTGCATCAGCTGGTGACGTCCGGAGTGACCGCGCCGACCGGCACCTTCGACGCACCCGCCGCAGTGGCCCCGATACCGAGGACGTAGGCGAAGCGGGCCTTGAAACGCAGCGCGACCATGTCCCGCTCGGCCAGGTTGATGCCGTTCACCGTCGCCTGATCCAGGAACTTGACGGTGATGTCCTGGCGGATACCGATCCGCACCCGCGAGGAGTCGACGATGACCATCTCCGCCGCGGCCGGGTTCCACGCACCGTTCTCGTTGAAGAAGGTGCGGAAGGCGCCGAACGACTCGTCCCGGAAGATCGGCAGACCGTTGGCGTCACGCAGGTTCGCGACGTCGTAGCGCAGCGCCAGGCCGGCGACCATGGTGTTGGGGACGTGACCAGCCAGAGCGATCATCTTGGCGACCTTGTTGGCCGCACCGACGAGGTCGGAGCCGTTCGCGACGCCGTCGACCGCGGCGACGGTCTGAGATGCCGACACCGCGGCCGGTACCAGCGCGGGCGAATTCCACGAGCTGGGCTTGCTGGTGCCGAAGAAGATCGCCTGGTCGAGTTTCTTGCCGATCGCCTGGCCGCCCCACTTGGCGACCTCGTCGAGCACCGACACCGTCGCGTCGTCGATCACGTTCTCGTGCACGGGCACGATGACGGCCAGCTCTTCCGCGACCAGGGTCAGATCGGCCCAGTTGACCTCACTGGTCGGCTTCACACCGGCCGAATCGGTCGCCGACTCCGTCACCCAGTTGGCCTCGGGCAGAGTCGCCAGGACCGGCATGTGCGTGATCTTCGTACCCATCGAGACCGTCGGGAACGCGGTCAGCGCGGTACTGGCCTTGGCCGCCTCATCCAGCAGGGTGTTGCTGTACTCCTCTTGGATGATGGTGGCGACGTCCGCGCGGCTGATATCAGCCATGGGGGATTCCTTTCAGAAAGTCACCCGCATCGGCACGACCGTGCGAGTGAGATCAGTTCCCCTGCTTCAGCTCGCGCAGCGCAGCAGCGGCGCGAGCCTTCCCAACCAGTGCGTTGCTGTCCGACCCGGACGCACCGGACTTGAGGTTGGCGGCAGGGGTTTTGGTGGGAGTGCGTTTGGTTTGCTGCTCGCGCGCGGCCACCTCAGCGAGGTAGGCGTCTGCGTCCGCTTCGAGCTCTTCCTGCGTCTTGCCGTGCAGCCGGCTGGCCGGGACACCCTTCACACGGGCGACCTCGGACTTGAGCGCGGCGAGGTTCGCCTTCGCGACCTCGGCGGCCTGATCCTCGAGCCTCTTGTTGAGCTCGGCGATCTTCTCGTTGGCCTTCTCCTGCTCGGACTTCTGCGCGTCCTCGATTTCCTTGAGCCGCGTGGATGCGGCTTTCAGGTCCTCGTAGTCGGCGAACTGCGCGGCGATTTCCTTCTTTTGCCGGGTCAGTCGCTCGGCCATGAGCCGGTCGATGTCGGCTTGGGTGAAGGTCTTCTCCGCCTGTGACGCAGGGGTTTGCTCCGCTACCACCGCATCCGGCTTGTCATCCGGGGTGGCGGCAGGGGTTTCCGTCTGAGACGTGTTGTCGGTCAATGCATTTCTCCGTAGCCCGTCGGCATAACCCGTCCGTTTGAGCGCTGGACGTAAGCGCGCAACCCACCAGAAAAGGGGTGGGAAGTTCAGTGGGAGCTGCCGCCGCCAGAACGCTCGGCGGCACGCATCTCGGCCAGGATTCGCCTGGTGTCAGTCCGATTGCCGACCTTGGCGACGGCCTTCTCGTACTGGTCGTTCCAGTCGACGACATGGTCCGGCGGGTCCCACGAGTCACCGGCGCGTACCGCTACCGGCTGGCACTGACACCAGTCGTGATACAGCTCGCCGACCTTGCGTTTCCCGCGCGGGCGCCCGTTGCGGCCCACCACCCGACGCGCCGATTGCGCGCTCAGATATTCCGGTCCGCGGATCGCGAGCATCCGGCAAAACGCGCACGCATCGGCTTGGGCATGGCGGACATACCGCACACCTTCGAGGTCGGCGTTCTGCGTGATGGTGTCGCGCGCCGCCGAGGTCACATAGCGTTGGGTTGCTCCAGCGAGACGGTTGATGACGCTGGCCTGATGCTCGCTGGCATCAGCGGGGATGACCGTGGCACGCAGGTCTGTTTCCTCGGCGGGAATCACCCGCGCTCTCTGATTCTCCGATTCCGGCGGCCGCGCCGGTTCCGGCGCGTTCTGTTCGGTCGGCTCCGGCGCGCGCGGCCGCGGTGCAGGAGCCTGTTGCCGCACAGTCGGTTCGGGGCCGGCCGACTCAGCGGCCTGCGCAGGTTCGCCCGGTCCACCGGACTCGGTGACGGGTTCGGTGGACGGCACAGGTGTGAGGTCGACCGCAGGCTGGTACACCGCCCATCGCACTGTCGCCTCGATCTGTTCGCGCGGGGGCAGCTCAGCCGGTTCGGGTTCGAATTCGGCGGCGTCGAGCAGGCTGATGCGATCCCTGGGACCGACAATCGGGGCGGGAGCACCTCGCCTGCGCGCCGGTACCGGCTCAGGGCGTTCCCGGGCCAGCCCGCGGTACCACTCCGCAGCCAGATCCGCCGCCGCCGAAATGTACGGCGTCAACGTGGCAGGGATCGTCCTCACCAGCGACGCATCCGCGTCTTCACCGTCTGCGGCCATCACGGCCGCGGTGACGGCGGCGACAGCTACCGTCGACAGCTCCTCGATATCTTGCTGGTGCTGGTCGATCTCATCCTGCGATGGCACCGGCACCCACCGGCAGCTCACGCGCAGCACGATTCGCACGCAACTCGGTAGTCAACTTGGCTGCCTCGAGCGACCGCATCGACGACTGCACGCCTCGAATCTGCTGCTGGGTCATGCCCGGGATCAGCGACAGCATCGCCTCGATCGGGACACCCTGCTGAGCGAGCTTCACCACGCCATCGACCACCTGCGCGAAGCTGCGCGCCTCGGTGTCACGCCAAACGACCTCGGCGCCGGAATCGAACGCGGTCTCGTCGTCGCCGTCCATCTCGGCGTCCAAACCGAAGACCTGCTCCCACGATTCGCCGAAACTCTCGCGTTTGTCGACCAGCTTCTCGTTCTGATCCTGGCCGGCCAGCGCCAGCGCCTCCGCGGAGAGATTGATCAGCTTGCCGGTCTTCGTCGGCGCCAGGCCCGCCTTCTCGTACAGGTCGGCCTTCATCGAGTCCAACAGCTCGGTGTAGCCAGTAACCGACGCCGGAGAAAGCGTGTACGCCTTCACATCCGGGTCATCGAACCCCCAGACACGTTTCGCCGAGGTCACCAACATCTCTGCGGCACTACCCGACCAGCCGGTGATGACCTTCTGCGGGAACGCCCCGAACCTCGAGACGATCATCCGATCAAAATTGACCGAGTTGATCGCCTGCTGATCCAGAATCAGAGGGGCGATCTCACCCACGATCTGATCATCGGCATCGCGATCGTTGACGAACCGAACCACCGGACAGACCGGCTCACCACCGAAGGTCGCGCCATGCTCGTAGGGCTCCCCGAAGTGGTGCACCGAGATCGGCTGGGACCTGTTCGGGTCCAGTTCGAGGGCCGAAATCTCGCCCAGATCGAACGGGTACACCCACGTGTCGTCAAGGAACTGACCCACCCGCCGCGGCTTCGCCCGCGAGTAGTCGACCCCGGTCTCGCACGCCAGCTCAGGCCACTCGTCCAACGATGGATCCTGATACACCGCCAGTAGCTGGCGCGGGCTGCGCGGTGTCCACACCGGTGGCCCGAAAAGCACCTTCTCTTCGTCGTCCCATCTGCGCAGGACCTTCAGATACGACGCCCCATAGCTCACCGCCGGCTTGTGAACTTCCTTCTGCCGCTTGTCCATCCGGTTGCGCTGCCACCGCGCCCAAGCAGGATCGTTCTCCCGCGCGGTCGAACGCCGATACCCGACCACCGACAAATTGCGTGTCCATGTGTCGCGCACACTGCCCAGAACGTTCTTCACCGCCAGCTTGGCCAGATCCTTGACCTCCTGACCGGCGCCATCGGGGACCGCGGGCGCCCCCAGCGATCCCTTGGTGTAGCCGTAGAGGCGATCCAGCTCCAGCCGCTCGCTCATGTGCAGACGCCACATGTTCCCGATCAGGATCCGCAGCTGCTCCTCGTCGAGCGGGTCACGGTCGGCCACAGGCACCCCCTCTCACGCGAATGACGCTCCACCGGAGCGACGTTTGGACTCGGCGCCGAGAAGCGCGAGGGTGACCGACACAATCGGGGCGATATTCACCGTCTCGTCGGCGCGATCCCAACCCCAACCACCGGCCGTGCCGATAGCCCGTTTCCGGGCACCCGCCAACGCCTCGTTGATCACCGCCTGGTTGGCGTGACTGATCCGGCTCACCTTCACTCGGCCGAGGAACAACCCACACGCCTTCGACATGTCCATCGGGCCGGTAGTGACGACTTTGACCTTGCGAGCCCGCAGGCCAGGCACGAACGAGGCGGCCGGAGAAACGTTGTCCACCACTACCGGGATCCGCCGGCCAGCACGCTGCGCGATCCATTCGATCGCCGCCGCTTCGTCCTCGCCTGCCCACACCTCCTCGACATGGGCGTCCTCATCATCGAGCCAGCACGCCGACACCGAAATCTGACGGGCATGAGACATGTCCACACCCAGCGCGTCCGGCTTCACACCGCCAGCGGGACCCGGGCTTTCGAACCGTTCCCACACCGCCGCTTTGACCAGCGCCGTGTGCCGATTCTCATCCCAGATCCCCAGCGCCTCACGAAACCAGGAGTCGTCGTTCCTCAGCTTCTTCCGCAGGCGCAGCATCGCCCGCTCCGAGGTACGGCGCGGAAAACTCGGGTTGGCCTTGCGCCACTGGTCGCGATCCATCGGATCGCAGCCCCGGTCGGCCGACATCTCGATGTAGAGAGTGCCGTCGGACTCCCCGTCGAGCGCCTCCTGCCGCAGCAGAGCGAAGAACTCACCGGGGTCCTTCGGCCGCGGCGGCGTCCCGATCACGAACGTCAACGGATTCTTGGCCACGTTCTGCGCGGCGCCCATGTCCTCGAGCGTGTCGTTCTTGAGGATCTGGCCCTCGTCGAAGACGACGATGTCGACATCGGTCATACCGCGCCCGAACCCGGATTCACGGGCCCCGAACAAGATCCGGGACCCGTTGTTGAAGACGATCTTCTCTTCGCCCTTGCCGCGCAGCACCTGCCGGATGTGCGGGGCGACCTTGGGGCGCTGGGCCATGCCGTCGAAGACCGTGAAAGTCTCAGCGGCGGTGGTCTTGCGGTGCGCGGTCCAAATGACCTTCAGACGCGGGTTCAGCAGGCACAGCGCGAAGATGATCGCCGCAACCAGATACGTTTTGCCGACCTGGCGCGGGATGCTGATGACGATCGTGTCCGCGGCATAGCTGCCGTCCGCACGCTTGGACAGGATGAGCCTGCCGGTCGAATCCTGCCACCCGTCGAAGCCCCACCCCAGCCGATAGCAGGTGTCGCGGACCTTCGGCCAGCCCGTCGACTTGATCCCGACAGGAGCGATGACGTGGCGCGCGACCTCGGACAGTCGCCGAGTGTCGGCGGGCCGGGTGGGTGGCCGGGTGGGAGCCGTGCGCCTAGATGGCGCCCTGGTCCCAGTCTTCGTCATCCGTGTTCGCGATCACCGAGTGATCCTCATCCTCGGCGATCAGGATCGCCTCGATCTCCTTGCCGATCTCCAGCTGCCGACGCGACAGCGCGGCCAGATCACGGGCCGGAGTGTTCGGGTCATCCATCGCCCGTGCGATCCGCCGGCGCATCGCACGCAACTCCTCGAGGCGCGAGCCCAGCTCAGCGGCCTCCAAAATTGTCCGGGGTGCGGCGGGTTCAGCCGTTTCATCTTCAGTAACGGCCCGCAGCTTCGGTTTGCGAGGAGGAGGCATCTGGTATCGCCTCCTCTGCATTCAGGTAAGGGCGACCTGCGACAGGTCGGCCAGTCTTGAGGTCGAACCCTTGAACGCGGCACCAGTGACGGTCATATACCGGCCCACCGAATAGGACTCGACGCTCACCCCATCCACTACCCGGCGAGTGCCTGGGCCCTCGGGAAGGAAGCCGAAGACGTGCAGGCCATCACCAGACGGTGAGACCTCGATGTAGGTCGGGGGCAGTTGAGCCAGGATCAGAAGCGTGGCCACGGTCGGCTTGCCATCCACCAGGCAGTGATCCAGATCCAGGCAACCGATGCCTTCACCGAGGACGAACCCCCGGCGAGGCAACCGCTTGACCTGCCTGTAGGACGTCCACGTCGCCGGATCCGTACTGGAGGCAACCGTGCCGTCGAGCTGGACCGGGAGCTTCGTCAGCCGAGCGGCTCGCGCCACCAGCTTCCAGCTCACCCACCGGTCACGCTCGCGCATCTCCACAGGGATTTTCGGCTGCCGGCTGCGGTAGGCAGCCTGACGGCACGCGTTCGAGCAGTAGCGCACGGGCCCGCGGGCCCGCTGAACGTCCAGGCGGGCACCGCACCGTCCACACTCACTGACCATGCACCCAGCATATCCCATGCGTTACGCCATAACAGCCTGAACAGGCAATTCGATAGAACGTGGGGTGCACCAACGATCGGCGCCCCCAGGCCATGCAGCGCTGACCTGCGAGGTTCGTTACTGGAAAAAGCGAATGGGGGGTGGCCGCCTCTTTCCAGCACATTGGGATCCTAAGCTTAGAATTCCACGTGGACAAGTTGTCGCG
>JADMIO011070370.1_pt1 | contig 13457 bp, 4 predicted proteins | sample 8958161 | NCBI WGS metagenome assembly JADMIO01 (sample SAMN16585339, study PRJNA669376) | soil metagenome | isolation source: Crop rotation soil | place: USA: Cullars Rotation, Alabama | collected 2011 | reverse complement strand
TGTCAATACTTCTACACTGACGATATCACCTGTTGATGCCAGCCTTGATGGTTACAAATACTACTGTGTACTTGCGGGTCCATGTGGTATCGTATCATCTACGGAAGCAGCATCATTGGCTGTGTCCTCCTGTGATACTCCTATTTATCATCATCCCGTGTCAGGAACTATTTATTCTATTTCAGGTTACCCTAATCCCGTTATTGGAGGTAGTATAGAAATAGTTGCAAATGAGTTTATCGATTTGGATGTAAAAATTAAAGTGATCAACAGATTCGGGCAGATTGTCATTGCAAAGGATGCTAAGTTCTCCGAATATGGAACGACTTCTGTTGATCTGGGCTCTTTAATGCCTGGGTTATATACTGTGAATATTATCAGTAAAAACGGTGCCAAATCAGCTTCGATGACCTTTATTAAATAATAGCGTGTAAAATGATATAGAATAACACTGATCCCATAGTTTATATTCTATGTCCGAGAGGCTGTCTCCAAAAGAGACAGTCTCTTTTTTTGTGCTATAGTGAGCATATATTTTCCTGATCAGTAATTATTTATTAGGCGTATTAAAGCAATTCTTAAGGTAGCAATAAATGTACAAGCGAGGAAGTAATTGAAGATAAGGGAAGAGTATAATTCCCTCCACTAAATGTGATCAGGTAAAAACAGAACGGGTGACTTAAGTTTTAGGGATATCGTTTTTATACAAAAAAAAGCCCCCTAAAAACGGAGCTCGAGGGTTAAGGTGTATCGAAACCTATTAATTCTTCAAATTGATCCTGTATTTAGTTTGATTCTTGTTGCTTACTAGTCTTGCATTATAGTTTCTTGATAATAATTACTGTATCATGATTTTCGAAGTGTAAATACCAGTTGGTGTTCGTGCGGATAAGAAATATATACCAACTGGCCGATAAAGGTGAATGGGAACATCTTTATTAGTAGCTATATTGAATTCACATACAACAGAGCCTATCAGATTGGTCAATACCACATGGACCGGTGTGTTTTCGCCGGAGACCACGTTTATGATAAAATCACCCGTACAAGGATTAGGGAACAACTGCAGCGAAGTGCCGGATATACCCGATGTGATATTTGTTTCTGATGTACATATGCCACCCAAAGGCTTTGTTGTTATAGTCTTTGTTGCTACTGCCACACCGCAGGCATTGGTTACAGTATAGGATATAGTCGTTGTGCCGAGTGATACACCGGTAACTATACCACTTGAAGAGCCTATGCTTGCGATTGCAGTGCTTGAAGATGTCCATATACCACCGGCTGTCATATCAGAGAGTGTTGTCTGGGCACCGACACATACTGCATCTGCTCCTGCAACAGCTGCCGTAGTGGGTGTCGTTATGATCGTTGCGGTAGCAGTAACTGCGCTTGTGGCTGTTTTGTAAGATATCAATGATGTCCCGGGACTAATACCTGTCATAATGCCGGAAGACGAGCCGATTGTTGCAACAGTCGTTATGCTGCTGCTCCAGGTTCCACCTGCAACAACATTGCTTAAGTTGCAGGATGCTGTTGCGCAGATGGTCAGATTTCCCATTATAGGGCCAGCCGCTTCGGGAATGGTCATTTTAGGCGCGATATTCCATTTGTCATTTGCATCTGCACTACCGCTGCCATCAACAGCATTCAATACAGCAAAAAAGTCTATGGTTCCTGTGCCGCCCGGCGGGGCAGTCCAGGGAATATCAATACTATATGACCCACTTGTACTGGCAAGAGTGGAACTATGCTCTACAATATTTATACCTCCATATATGCCTACGTGAGTAGTAGTAGTGGCTGTAAATGTCCCCAGGCTTACGTATGGACTGCCATTTTTTACTGCAGTTAACTGGAACCCAAACCAATTTAAGGCAGTTGAACCCACATTTATTCCTGTGAGCCTTACAAGATATAATGTTCCTGGAGTATAACTGGTCATTACCGTTGTGCCGGTTGCATCATATAATTGCAAGGAAGCTATTATTTCGTTTGATGGAACAGCTTTGTGACATCCTGTTCCGCCACAGCCCGGAGGGCCGGTTGCGCCGGTTCTGTCTCCCGCTCCGACGGTAAGCCCAGGTCCGCTGGCAGAACTTGTCAGTGAAAAATAGATAGTAGCGCCAACTAAAGGAAAAAGAATCAATATCTTTTTCATGCCTGATTTTATTTGATTCTTTTAAAGATATTCTGTATGTTCAACTTATCCAGATTCAGTTTGCCAATGGATATCTTTATACTGGATTAGGTAGCATTTGTAATGAAATTGGTATTCCCTTTTCATCTTTGTAGAATATTGCTTGGACCACTTGGAATCAAATATCAAAATGTAGGACTACGACTCAAAAACTGATTAATACTACAGAGGATGTAGTAATTGACAACAATATTTTAAATTGCATTTCTTTAATAATCGGACAGAAAGATAAGATTATCAATCCTCGGCTTGTATCTTTTAAAGCTAGTGTGCAGTAGGAGACGATTATATTAATCATCGCAGAGAACAGTAACAATTTTTATCTTAAAAATGCATTAAAGATTTCATTTGGTTGTTTGATGGAAATAGATAATTTTGTAACGATAGTTAAACCTGCGTAAAGTATGGTGAAATTCATCGAAAGTTCTTGTTTTAATCGACTAGTTAATCGACCAAAAAATAAAGTAATTCGTTTTCAAGTAGTTACAAAGGGATTTCGAGTCCCTGAGGGACCACCTTTAGGCTTCAAAAGCCGTGTCGGACAAGCCTTTCAGCTTGTCCGATTTTGTTTTTGTTGAGATATGAACTCGTCTATTATTCCTATCAGAATTGGTCGAGCCTCATCCGGCTTGTTCTACGATCAAAGACATTGATGAATTTCTTGTGTTTGTACATCAGGAAACCCGCGTTAAAATCGAAGGAACGATTTTGCGGAAGAATTAAACGAATGTGTGCGAATTATCAATTCAGGTGTAATAGATGCGAAATTTCATTTGCATTCTGCGCTTTTATAACCTTAGTTGTAATATCATTTGCCCATATCGATCATTTGCGGATATGGTTTTGAAGAAAGAGGCTGAAGAGCTATTTTACCTAACAAAAAACGACATTTTCGCAACAAGAACGCTATAAGCCACAACATTTCTGATAGAATATTAAAACCAATCAATATTTTAGACCGTTAATTAAACCCTATAGAGATAATACCTATCTTCCGACCTTTGTTTTGAAGCGTTTAATGAGAAAAGTACTTTTTATTATTTTATTGTTCGTGCCTGTTTTTCTTTATGCGAGGAAAGAAGGCCAGGTACTGGCAGATTCTTTATTGAAAGAGTTACCTAATGCCAAAGAAGATACGAATAAGGCCCGGTTGCTCAAGAAGCTATCTTATTTATACGCCACCATTAATCCGGACGAGGGAATCAAGTACGGCCTGCAATCGCTCGAATTGTCGGAACAACTGAAATGGGAGACAGGCATATCTATGGCATGCAATAACCTGGGCACCAACTATAATAATAAGTCGGACTATGTGAGGGCGCTGGAATATTACTTCAGGGCGCTGAAAGTGAATGAGGCGCTGGGGCATAAAAATGATGTGGCAGCAGTAGCGGTGAACATCAGCACCGTATACACTTCTGAGGGCGATCATGAACATGCATTAGCCTATTCATTCAAGGCGCTGAAACACTATGAGGAACAGGGCGACAGCCTTAGTGTAAGTCTCGTATTAAGCAACATAGCGTCTATCTATGATGCAATGGGAGATACGAAAAATTCCCTGCATTATAACTTTGCCGCGTTGAAAATATGTGAACGAATAAATGATGATGAGTCAATAGCTTCTGTGCAATTGAACCTAAGTATTACCTACTGTAACCTGGATAGTTTTCGTGATGCTTTAAAGTATGGATACGCTTCGCTGAAGCTGAGCCATGAACTGGGCATAAAGTATATAGAGACCGGTGCACTGCAAAGTATAGGCAGCACTTATTACAAAATGGCCGCAGATACAGCTGCAGGTGTGCAGGAAAGGAACGGGAGTAAAACTGAACATCTTCATAAAGCCATTGCGTACCTGGAACAGTGCAGGGATAGTGCAACGAGCAGCGGACAAAGGAACGGATTCGCAGATGTGTACCTGAAACTGTCTGATGCCTATGCGATGACAGGTAACTATAAAGCTGCCTGGGAAAGCCAGTCTGATTATACCCGGCTAAAGGATTCTGTTTTTTCCATAAGCAACAAGGTGAAGGTAGCCAACCTTGCCACACAAAGGGAAGTGGAACTGAAGGATAAGCAGGTGGAAATAAACAGGATAGCAGATGCTAAAAAGAAGAATGAAAGAAAGTTCTTTATCGCGGGTATCATACTTCTTCTTCTGCTGGTAGCAGTAGTGATAAGGAATTATGAACGGGCCAGCAAGATCAATGCCTTGCTGACTGCAGAACAGGTAAATGCGACTAACCTGCTGCACCACCAGGAAGAACTACTGCGCCAGAAGGACCTGTTGATGAAGGAAGTGCACCACCGTGTGAAAAATAATCTGCAGGTTATCAGCACATTGCTGGATTTGCAGCTAACCGCAACGACAGACGAATATGCAAAGGGTGTGATCACTGAAAGTGCGAGCCGCGTGAGATCTATATCCCTCATACACCAACAGCTATACCTTAACAATAATATCTCATCTATAGAGTTTTCGCGTTTTGCAAAAGACCTGATGCAGCAAATCACTTCAGTGTTCAGAAAAGCAGGACAGCAGATATTGCTTAATGATGACTTAACTGAATTGCCGCTGGACATAGATACGGCCGTTCCGCTGGCACTGATACTTAATGAGCTGATGACAAACTCCTACAAGCATGCGTTTAACAACGAGCAGGAAGGCAGCATCAACTTATCACTGAATCGGTCTGGCGAACAATATATGCTTGTATACAGTGACAGCGGTCCTGGGTTACCTGAAGGACATAATACAGAAAATGTGAAGACTCTGGGCATGCGCATTATGAATAATCTAAGCAGGCAAATAGGCGGAAAGTTTGTTTACGACAGGGCGGATAAACAATTCGTTATTACATTTAAGGATGAAGAAGGGCGAAGAGCAATAGATTAGCGGCAGGAAGCCAACAGATAAAAACAGTGGAGCAACTAAATGATGACAGCAATCAAAGTAGGTATTGTAGAAGATGAAATGATCATTGCCGAGGGTATTGCCGAGGCATTGAGGCATTATGGATATGTACCTACTATACCCGCTACGAGCTTTACCGAAGCTATGGAGATGATAGCGGCTGAAAGCCCGGATATACTGTTGCTGGATATACAACTGAGTGGAAAAAAAGATGGTATAGACCTGGCCGCCCGGATAAAGGAAGAGTACAACATTCCCTTTATCTTCCTCACCGGAAATTCGGATGCGGCAACAGTGCAACGAGCCAAACAACTATGCCCGCCCGCTTATCTTGTAAAGCCGTTCAACAAGGAAGAACTCTATACATCTATTGAAGTGTGCCTGCACAACTTTTCTGTAGCACAGCAACAGCCCGAAGATGAACCCCATGACAACTTTATTATCAAGGATAGCTTATTTATAAAGCAAGGCCAGTCATTTCAAAAGGTGGGCATAAAAGACATACTGTACCTGGAGAGTGACAATGTGTATATCAACGTGTACCTGCGGAACAACAAAATGCTGGTGCGGAGCACGTTGCAAAATTATTTAGAACTGCTGCACTCCGACCATTTTTTCAGAGTACACCGCAGCTTTGCGGTAAACATACACCATGTAGATACCATCAGCGCTGATAGCGTATTCGTAAATGGCCGTGAAATACCAATTGGCAAATCATACAGGGACGAATTACTAGCCATCCTCAGGCTAGGGTAGTGGCACTCCGCAACAAAAAACACCAAGCTGACAACAACCTTTGTATTACAGCACAACATTGAAAAAAAAATAAAAAAGCCGGAATGTACTTTGGTACCATAATTCATATATTATGATATCATCAAGCCATTTTGTACCTGTGAAAGGTCATGGTGCTCCATTAAATTGTGGTGTTTATTTATTGTTTAAATCTACTAAGTGTATTTTTCACATTAACATTGGGATAACCGTAAATGATTATTAAACATTAAAACTATTTTTTAAGTTTGTCCTCCCCTCCCGATTTTGACACCGCTTAAATTTTTCTCATGAAACAAAGGTTAACAAGAAGCATTTTCATTATATTTTCTATTTCAATACTTATTTTTTCATATTCTTTTGGCTTTGCCCAGGGCCGACCTGGAGGCAATTTTGTAGGTGCAGAACTAACAGCGAATGTCACATCTCCGGGAAAGCTGAAAATCACTTTACGTACATTTTATACAGCCGCGCAGGCGACAGTGCCGGAAACAGAAACCGTGAGTGTTGTGGGTGGCAAAGCCACAATTAAGGGAAACACAGCAGAGCTAAAAAAAGAAGCAGAATACATTGATGTGAAATATCCATTTGTTGCAGGCAAGGAATCTACTCCGCCTGCGGTAAAGCTGGTCACTTATAGCACTACCGTAGATATGGGGAAGTTGCATGCTTCTTGCGATATAACATGGATCGCCGCTACTGTTTCAAAGATACTGAGTAATGTAGAACTGAATAATGAGGATGCAATTTCACTGACAGTTCATATTGATGATGTAATGAAGGCCATTAATAATAACCCGCCCATGCTGGAGCATTTGCCGGCTTATAAAGTAAGCAGCACTGCAACGACGACGGGAAATATTATTACGCGCGATAATGACGGGATAGACAAAGTAGAAGTACTGTTAAGCGCCCCGATGATCAAAGGCGCGGCCAAGGGAGGCAAGTTAACCCAAGCAAACTACAGGAAGGGATATTCTGCGGCGAAACCCTTTGCAGCAGCATGCACTTATAACAAAGACGATGGCGCATTCGTTTTTGATCATCCGGCTTTTGGCAATTATTTATGTGCGATCACAATAACGGATTACCGGAATAAAGAGGCGTTAAGCCGTCACCAGGCAATATTTATTATCAGTTCTTTTTTATAGAGTACACATCACCTCCAATATTTTTTTTAAAATCCACAAACATGAACAGAATCAAACACATCTTTGGGAGATGCGTCGTGCTAACGATGCTCCTCCTCACGTCCTTAAATGCGAGGAGTGCCAATTACTACTGGGTAGGCGGATCGGGTAGCTGGAGCGATTTCTCCAATCACTGGGCTACTACCAGCGGTGGAGCAACATTCCGATTGCAGGTTCCGACCGCAAACGATGATGTGTTCTTTGATGCAAATTCATTTACAGGGGGCGGCCAGACAGTAAATGGTGACAATACGGTAATATTTTTTCACAATATGGACTGGAGCGGAGCTACTAATAACCCGCAGTTCCTGCAATCCACAGCATCCTCTACTATTAATGTGTTCGGTTCACTGAAACTTATTTCAGCTATGAACTGGAATGTGTCGGGTTCTGTACTGTTTTTAAGTAATACTACAGGCAATACGATCACTTCAGCGGGACAAACCTATAAGAACAGGGTTGATTTTGAGGGTTCAGGCGGTGGCTGGACGCTACAAGATGCAATGACGCTTAACGGTGCTGCATCTGCACTCAACAGTGGCCTGATCACACTTGATTTCGGAACTTTGAATACCAATGCAAAGGCAGTGACCTGTCTGGGCTTTCTTTCCAACAATAGTAATGTAAGGTCGCTGATCATGGACAATACATCGTTCACGATCAACTATAACAATGGTAATTTTTCGCCGTGGAATACACAGTCTGTTTCCAATTATACATTCAGCGCTACCGGTTCTACAATTACTATTGCCGGTACTTATCCGTATCCAAGTTTCAATTCTTACGGCCAGACCTATAATAATTTATACTTCACCTATACGGGTGGCGTACAACAGAGCATCCAGGGATCGGGAAATACGTTTAACGGTACGGTTACGTTCTCAGGAGTTTGTTACAGCACAGGCGGCAACACCTTTAATGGTGCGCTCAACTTTAATAATACCGGTTCTATAGGAGGCGGCAACAGCATTTGTAACGGAACAACGACTTTTTTGGGAGATGGTTCGTTTACCAGTGCCAATACATTTAATGGCGCGGTAAACCTGGCGACGGGCAAAAACTACTTATTCCAATCAGGTACAACGCAAACAATAAGCGCAACGGGAACGCTTAATGCAGTGGGTACGTGTACGCAGCCTATTACTTTAAAGTCATCTACAAATGGCAGCCAGGCAACGATCACTAAGGTGGGTGGTAACCTTAATGTTGACCAGACTATTATCCAGGATCTGAAAGCAACCGTATCTGCAGGATACACGGCAAACGCAACTAACAGTTTTGATGGCGGAAATAATACCAATTGGATATTTCCCGCATTTGCCGGACCAGCTATGTACTGGATAGGAGGTAATGGTAACTGGAATGATCCAAACCACTGGTCCTTTACCAGCGGTGGCAGTGCAGGCAGCTGCATACCGGGACCAGGTAACGATGTGTTTTTTGATGCCAATTCCTTTACGAATACAAGCAAGACCGTAACGATGAATGTGAGTACGGCAAGTTGTAAGAGCATGTCGTGGACAGGTGCAGGATTTACGCCGACATTCACTTCTTCCAGTTCTACGAACACGCTGAAGATATATGGTTCGGTTACACTTATATCAGCCATGAACCTGAATTATAACGGGTATGTATCATTTGAAGCAAACACAACTGGTAATACTATTACCAGTGCGGGTAAGACATGGCCTGCCAACCAGGTATATTTTAATGGGGTAGGCGGCAGCTGGTCTCTGCAGGATGCGTTCAGTACGAACTACATTCTAAGCCTGGTCAACGGAACATTGTCTACGAACAATCAGGCAGTATCCTGCTACTATTTTGAGTCTCAATACAATAGTTTAAGAACCTTGAATCTGGGTTCATCTACGTGGACCTGCACCGGTTATTACTGGCTGATATCGGGTGGTAATATGACACTGAATGCAGGAACATCGACTATCAGGGTGACTTATTCCGGCTTCTCCTATTTTTATGGAGGCAACCTGACTTATAATAATGTGAGCCTGGAAAGTGTAACCGGTTCGAACAGTATACAGTATTCTAATGTATTTAATGGATCAGTTACAATACTTGGAGACTGTGATTTCGGAAGTAGTAATACGTTCAACGGCACACTTACTCTTACAGCAGGTAAAACCTATACGCTGGGTGCTTTTCAAACCCAGACCATAGGCGCTACAGGCTCACTTGTTGCCAACGGAACTTGCGGGAACTACATAAATATCACGTCGAACAGTGCGGGTAACCAAGCAACCATCACTAAAATAAACGGTAACCTTGTTGTTGACAATACAGTAATTAAGGATATAAATGCGGTGCTTTCTGTAGGTTACCAGGCAAATGCGACCAATAAAAGCACTGACCTTGGCAACAATACTAACTGGAACTTCGCTGTAAATGCCGGTACGGATCTGTATTGGGTAGGTGGTACAGGTAACTGGAGCGATGCAAATCACTGGTCGCTGACCAGCGGCGGAACGCCTGGCGGATGTGTACCGGGACCTACAGATAATGTAAACTTTGATGCCAACTCATTTACAAGTGCAGGCAATAGCGTAATAGTAGATGTTACTAATGCATTGTGCAAAAATATGAACTGGACCGGAGCTGCATTTACTCCTAACTTCTCCTACAATGTTTACGGTAAGCTAAGGATATTCGGTTCGCTTACGTTGATCAGTGCTATGAACTTTAACTACTATGGCCAGATCAACTTTGAATCAGGCGCCAGTGGAAATACCATTACTACGGCAGGAAAAAATCTTAACGGTTCGGTTTACTTTATAGGCGGGAGCGCAGGTAGCTGGTCATTACAGGATGCCTTTACCACTACAAACTATATGGAGCTGACAAGCGGTACACTTAATACGAACAATCAGGCAGTTAGTTGTTTGTATTTTGGCTCGTACAGTGGCCAGCCAAGAGCGCTTAACCTGGGATCTTCCATATTTACGCTTACTACCTATTACTGGAATGTAGGTGGTTCCAATTTTTCTTTTAATGCCGGAACTTCTACTATCCACTTCCTAAATCAATACTCAGGCGCCGGTGGGATTTATCCTCTGTATGCAGCAGGACTTACCTACTACAATGCAAAGTTCGAGTCAGGCGTGAATCCAGGTGATATTTCCGGATCAGGAATATTTAATGGTGTTGTAACTTTTGTTGGCGCAGGCCAGATAGAGGGAAACAATACTTTTAACGGAGATGTTGTTTTTAATGCAGATGGAAATATTACCCAGAACAATACGTTCAATGGCCAACTTAAGTTTACTTCCGGACAGACATACACGGTTGCCTCTGGTGCTACACAAACGTTTAGCAGTACGGGTACTTTGTCGTTCATAGCAGTGGGCTCTCCATGCGCTCCGATCGCAATATCATCAAGTGTCAACGGATCTATTACCACCTTTTTTAAAGCGAGTGGTGAAGTTTGTGCTGATTATCTGTATCTGAATAGTGTGAAAGCAACAGGCGGCGCTACATGGTCTGCAGGTTTGCACAGCACAAATACTACTCCGGCTACGGGTACAGGCTGGCAGAATATCGCTTGTTCTTCTCCATTGCAGTCGGCTATTATTTCAGCCAGCGGCCCCCTTTGCGGATCAGGAAGCATTACACTGTCATCGAGAACCGCTGCGAGCTATCTCTGGTCTACCGGAGCAACAACACAATCTATTGTGATCTCTTCAGCAGGCACATACAGTCTTTCTATTGTTAACCTGAACGGGTGTACAGAATCAGGATCATTGACAATAGTATCTGCGAGCGTTCCGGCATGTTCTATCTCCGGCGCGACTTCTACATGTCCGTCAGCTTTTGAAACGTATACAGGTCCGGCAGGAATGGCAGGCTATGCATGGTCAATTTCAGGACCTGGCTCTATACCAGGTTCAGCGATCGGTTCAAGTGTAGGTGTTACCCCTACTTCATGTGGTTCTTATACCATTTCCGTAGGTGTTAAGAATGCAGCAGGATGTGTATCGACGTGCAGTACCATAACTGCGGTAGTGGATGTTACCCCTCCGACAATTTCCTGCCCTGCTACTATTTCTACTACGAACGCAACAGGGTTGTGTGGTAAGAACGTATCATTCAGTGTTACCGGTACAGATAATTGCGGAACACCTACGATCGTATCTACACCTGCATCAGGCTCTTTCTTTACAAAAGGAACGACAACGGTAAACTCGGTAGCAACTGACGCATGCGGCAATACTGCACCATGCAGTTTTACAGTAACGATCAACACGAATGCATTAACAGTAAGTGCAACACCTACTAACGTATCGTGCAATAGCCTGAACGGCGGTAATCACAACAATGGTAAAATTGCTACAACTGTGGCCGGTGGTTCGGGAACTTATTCTTATTCATGGACAGGTGGTGCAAGCGGTGCAAACCCAACAGGCTTAGCAGCAGGTACCTATACGGTAACTGTCAGTGATGGCGGTTGCAGCACACCGGTTACAGCAGTTGTAACAATTGCAGAACCAACAGCTATCAGCTATACATCTGTTACTGCAACGGATATTCGTTGTAACAACAGCAATGGCGGTACGCACAATAATGGTACTGCAACTGTAAATGGTGCAACGGGCGGTACCGGTTCACTCAGTTATTTATGGAGTAATGGTTCATCATCAAATCCTGCTACAGGATTAACCGGCACTACTACCTATAATGTAACCATTAAGGATGCAAATAGCTGTACTGCAACAGGATCTGCAACAGTAGGCCAGCCAGCGGCAGTTACTGCTTCTTCTACTAACACTGCTATTCTATGTAATGGCGGTACATCAGTAGTTACTGTATCGGGCGCGGGCGGTGTAACGCCTTACAGCGGTGATGGTAGCCAGACTGCAGTATCTGCAGGAGGTTACAGCTACACTGTTACCGATGCAAACGGTTGCAGTGCATCAACTTCGGGTACAATAAATGAGCCGACCTTGCTGACTGCATCATCTGCATCAGGATCTGTTGCATGTAATGGGGGTACAACAACTGTAACCGTATCGGGTTCAGGTGGTATTGCTCCATATACAGGTGATGGTACCTTCACAGTAAGCGCAGGAACGTATACTTATACTGTTACTGATGCAAATCTTTGTACAGCAACTACAACAATAACAGTTACAGAACCAACAGCAGTTGTTGCATCATCTACAACTACAGATGTATTATGTAATGGTGGCAGTACAGGTACAGTTATCGTCTCAGCTTCAGGCGGAGCAGGTGGTTATACAGGTAGCCTGGGTACATTCAGTGGCCTTGCCGCCGGACCTTACAGCTATACTATCGCAGATGCAAATGGTTGCAGCGCTACCACAACAGGTAACGTCAATGAACCAACAGTGGTTGTTGCTTCATCTACAGCTACAGATGTATTATGTAATGGTGGCAGCACAGGTGCTGTGACAGTTTCAGCTACAGGTGGCGTTGGTGGTTATACAGGCAGCATGGGCACATTCAGTGGCCTTGCCGCGGGCCCTTACAGCTATACTATCGCAGATGCAAACGGTTGCCCTGCAACTACAACTGGTACTGTTAACGAGCCAACAATAGTTGTTGCCTCATCTACAACTACCGATGTATTATGTAATGGTGGCAGCACCGGTACTGTAACAGTATCTGCTACAGGTGGTGTAGGTGGCTATACAGGCAGCATGGGCACATTCAGTGGCCTTGCAGCCGGTCCTTACAGCTATACGATCGCAGATGCAAATAATTGTCCTGCAACTACAACAGGTATAGTTAATGAGCCAACAGCAGTTGTTGCGTCATCTACTTCAGGATCTGTTGCATGTAATGGGGGTACAACAACTGTAACCGTATCGGGTTCAGGTGGTATTGCTCCATATACAGGTGATGGTACCTTCACAGTAAGCGCAGGAACGTATACTTATACTGTTACTGATGCAAATCTTTGTACAGCAACTACAACAATAACAGTTACAGAACCAACAGCAGTTGTTGCATCATCTACAACTACAGATGTATTATGTAATGGCGGCAGCACAGGTACTGTAATCGTATCTGCTACAGGTGGCGTAGGTGGTTACACAGGTATCGGTACATTTACCGGCCTTGCAGCAGGACCTTATACCTACTCAGTATCAGATGCAAACCATTGCCCTGCAACTACAACAGGTACGGTTAATGAGCCAACAGTAGTTGTTGCCTCATCTACAACTACAGATGTATTATGTAATGGTGGCAGTACAGGTACAGTAACTGTTTCTGCTACAGGTGGTGTAGGCGGGTATACAGGCAGCATGGGCACATTCAGTGGCCTTGCCGCTGGCCCTTACAGCTATGCTATCGCAGATGCAAACGGTTGCCCTGCAACTACAACTGGTACTGTTAACGAGCC